>Ga0307512_10000536_pt1 | contig 55854 bp, 61 predicted proteins | sample 14_EM_MG_FD_200267 | JGI IMG/M metagenome (GOLD analysis project Ga0307512, IMG submission 200267) | Populus trichocarpa ectomycorrhiza microbial communities from riparian zone in the Pacific Northwest, United States - 14_EM | ecosystem: Host-associated > Plants > Roots > Unclassified | place...
CCAATATGGCAACAATCAATACACATCCCCCCCTGCACAATATACCCCACCTCCACAGACCAAAGAAATGCCTTACGAGTCGTTCATGAATGGCGGCTACAAGAGCATGGAGTGTGGGTACGGTTACCAAAAGGGTTATGATGGGGGTTGCATCAGCACGGAGTCTTGGGTGCGTAATCTATTGCTCCAGATTTTGAGTGCGATATAATTGATGTGATTTTAATCATACCTACAGTACTCTACCACGGGTTGCTATCAACCGTATCAGACGTCAGTACCTTTATGATGGCGTCGTTGATCAGACATTTACTTCTGACGTTTGCAGTTGTTATCAGCAGGCTGCGATGACCGTCACCGAAACCAAGAAGGAAACGATGACGGTGACGATGACCGACGTAAAGACCAAGACAGAGACGATGACTTCGGTGCGTTCTGCAACAGAGAATGTGGTGCCAATCCAAACTCATTTCATATAGACCGTCACTTATCCAACAACGGTCTTCAAGACCATGACGGAATTTAAGACGAAGACAGACTTGGAGACAAAGACAGAGTTCATGACCTCGACTGTCCTCGTACCGACCACTCGCGTTTGGGTCTCTACCGAGATCATTGACCGCACAAAGACGCTCGAGCACACTCTCACGGCGACGTCGACGCAGACCCAAGTTGCCACATACGTCAAGACGGACACGAAGACCGAGACGGACACTGAGACCAAGACGTCAGTTTCGACCGAGACGGACTTCGTCACGAAGACATACCTATCCACCATTGTCGCGCCGACAACCTATTTCAAGACGATCGTGAACACTCAGGTCATCGACAACGTACGTCGCTCTTTCCCTGTTGCTATTGTGAGAACTATACTGATTTGACTCCGCCTATACAGACCAAGACGGTCGAGGAAACAGAGACTAAGACGATGATCGATACCATCACCTACGTCTCAACTGCGACCGCCACTGATTTCAAGACTGCAACAGTTACTTCCCTGTCGGTCAGCACGGTCATTAAGCCCACGACATATTTCTCAACAGTGCTGTCCACTCGCGTGATCGATAACGTTAGTAATCCATCGCATGCTACCTCCGTCCTGATGCTGATAGGCTTGACTTGCAGACCAAGACCGTCGTTGATACCATGACGGCAACGATTACCGAGGACCATACTCAGCTGCAGACTTTGACGGAGGTTGCCACCGAAACCGCGACGCAGACCTTGACTGAGACATCCGTGGTGTCTGAGACTGCTCTTGCCCAATGCCTCGGGAAGTGCCAGACGCAGTGGGGTCTTTACAATGGCAACGGTGACAAGTACAACACCTATACTTCGCCCTCGCCGTCCTACACGATCACGACCACTGCTGCCAGTCCATATGTCACCGAGAGCGCGTCTTACATGTCGAGTGGTGATATGTCCTCGTTCATGTCTGACTCATACGCCATGCCTAGTGCTTCTTCCGAGTCTAGCGCTCCTCCCGAGTCGAGCGCTGCTTCCGAGTCGAGCGTTTCTGCTCCTGAGGCCTCCACAACAGGTTGCGCTGGCTGCAGTGATTAGATCGCCTTACGTAGGGAAGTTGTAGTGCTAGGGCAACCTAGATGGCGGTGGTCAACGGAACTTAAATTCCTGTGCACATGGACAGTCGTATAAAACCCAAGAGGCCGCTGTTGATATCATTTTCATTTATGGATTGATCTTTTTGATTACCCTGTACGCGCAGTTAATATTGGGATGGTTTGCTGTGTAATGCTCCCGAGTATCAATGATATATGGAGCGTCCACGTAGTATCCATCACTTCATACAACTTGAGGGGGGGGGGAATGTAAGAAATGATGATTATCTAATCTCCCGTGGCATTTGGGGATAGGGTGGAAGAAAGTGGCAAGGGCCGCGTTTTGGGTTGTCTTTCTCGCCCTTGCCCTGCCGTAATGCCTCTCAATATTGCACTTAACCCCCTTGAACTTTCCTCCTATGAAGATATCAAAGAGAATTTTGTCATATTTTATTCCAGCCGTGATGAGAGTGGGAGAATGTGGTGTCCGGTGCGTTAGTTTAATTGATCCAGTCAGTCCAATTGAGACACCGCCTCGCCGCTCGCTCGATCCACCGGGTCAAACGAATCTTAGGCTGGGGCTCGGTGTGTTTTCAAATTTCTGGATACGTATTTATGGCTTCGGGTCTCCGCATATGCTCATCCGCCGGTATCCCCGCCACCAGGATTGCCGCGATGTGGAGGACATCATTGCACGCACATTCTCCCCACCCGATGGTCCATCCGGGCTAATCGTCTACGTCGGACAGCGACCAGAGTACGTCACGTCCAACTCTTCTGCCTTTCGCCGATCCCAATCGGCCGGGGAAGTGTGTGTGTGGTGTCGGTGTCTGACCAAATTTAAAAAAAAACCGGCCCCACCTTTCTCTTGGTTTCCGCTAAATTAACCTGACGTCGGTGTTTTGTTTTCCCAGATGGAAAACGGAAGCAAATGCTTTCCGCTCGGCGCTTTGGCGTATCCAGTCTATACCGACAATTGTCAAGTTAAAGGATGTGCGTATTTTCATTTGAGTTATGGGGTTAGTCCATCTGGGAACACGCTCCTCGGCCCCCGGCGTTGTGTTTGTACCGGTGCTCACTAGCCATGATAACCCACAGGCCGTAGAGATTGGACGACTGGTCGAGGGTGAGATCATCAGTGATCTCGCTAGGTTGGTTGGATAGACCGTTCCTCCCCGCCAATAGGCCGGAAGCGAGATCCGCTTATCGCAGGACGAATTTGGCCCCGTTGGATCACGCACCTCTCATCATTTCGCGAGTCGAGTACATATATTGCGCAGCTTTGACCTGCGCTGACTATAAACTGATGCCCGGCTCTTCCAAGCTTCGGGGACATTGTCAGCTGGACTGCGCCCGACCAAACTTGTTTGTGAGTTTAATGTGACGTGATGGCGACCTTTGCTTCCTATATCCTCTTTTGTCGCCCTTTTTTGTGGGTGAGTCTGTAGGCACAAGGAGTCGTACTCCATCACGCTGACTACGATCACTGGAGTTGTGCGAGTGTCACGAGCCGTACCCTTTATCTGTTTTTCCCGTCAGTCGTTCTTCAGGCTATCCGCACAATTGTATCGGACCAAAGGAGTGTTCTTTGTCTTTTATATCACATTCCTTGATGGCCGTTTCTCTTTAGAAATGAAGTGTTCCAAACAGTGCTCCTTGTACATGCCTTAATTGCTTTAATATTGCTCTAGGTTGTAAATTTGGTACGTGTCACACAACCTTACATGTTTCCCCATCCCTAAAGCGGATCCAAATAATTTCCACAATTCATTTCATGTCATGAAGGGCCCAGGAACGGGCCCATGTTTTCTCTTACTAGTACTTTCTATCGGCCGGTCGACGGAGAAGGTTCGGAATCCGAGATCCGAATGACCACAGAGACAGTACCTCTACTGTTTATGATATAGTGAATATAGTGAACGAGTGGACGCGGAATGGTGACGTGGCCATTCGCCATTTCTAGTCCTTGGTCTTTTTGTGAGTTTCCTTCTGAGGAGGGCGCAATATCGGGTACAGTAACGTCTGTTGCTATCCCGAATAACAATCACTTCGATTTTACCTTTTGCAGACGTGTCCCTTCGTGACGTTTGCTTCCGTCAGGGCGTCCCGCGCAAGCGTGGCCGTAGGATGCGCTAACGTCGGCCGTATTTCTGTGTTTGAAATAGTGGCGTAGGACACAGCATTCAGGTGCAGAATAACGCGATCATAGAAAGGCCAAGATGTGATCCTTTCCCATTAGGGAGTCATCTCAAGCTCCGGGCCCTAGTTTTCTTCCCATGCATTCACTCGCAGTGCGTATAGCATCAAACTTGCGGTCATCAAGCTGTAATGGCTATACCCGTCCGAGTTTTCCCCTGTCACGTTGTTGGAGTCTCGTCTGATCACTAATGTTCTGGGTCGCCGTGCCAGTAGGGACGTCCAGGAAACACAATAACGGGACAAGTTCCCATTCCCACAGCCACAGCCCACTCAGATGTCCGTATGCTGCGGTGGCGACCAGAAAACGGTAAGTCACTCATGTACCTCATTACGACTTTTGAAAGCGTCAAGTTTCCCCACATAGTTGCTTATCTCCGATGTTTGCGCGGGTATGGGCGTGCTCCGGAATGACCACTGGAAGTTAGCCGTATGATCTTCTTCAGGGGCTCTCAGTCTGATGATCAGTTCTGAGCCGTGCGCCATGCGAGGAGGGACCGCGGGAGTTCGAAGGCTCGTGATGACATATGTATTCCCACAAGAACGGGTAAGTGGCTGGCAAGTAAGGACGGCCCAAAGTGAAAGCGGTCTGGACGGACCATGCAGGGTAGAACTTTAACAGAGCCGGCCAGACTTGACCAGGATGAGATGAAAAGAATACCGTTAGGTCAGAGGTCATCACCGCCCATGATAGTCACCGGTAGAGATCTTGGTGACATCCACCCTTCCGTCAACGCCAGCACCCTGGTTTCAGAGCCGTGCAAGAGATATGCCGTCAGATATCATGCGATCGAATCATACTCCCACCGTTCGCCCCTAAGTGCAGTCACAAGGACGACTAGAAACCTTGTATGGAACACATCAGAATTTTTTTGGACAAGCGTATAAATTCATTTTCATTTTTTTTTTTTTTTTTGATTAGGTTTGGCGTGTCCATGGTCGAGTGCAGCGCGGGCAGCACAGGGACGGGAAAACCCGAAGAGAGAAGCGATCCGGGTCGGTTAGAGGAGAGAACGAGGCGGGCGGCAAGAGAAAGAAGAATGCAGTATGCAGGATCGGAAAGAGGGCGCAAGCTGCCAACTTGAAACAGAAAAGAGGCCTGGCATCTCCACTCGTCACCGCACCGTCACGCTTCCCGTTCCCGTTCGAAATCAAACCTTCTCGACCCAGCCGGGGATTGAAAAGAAACTGGTCGCAAATGCTAATAATTAGCTGCAAATATCACGTAATACATCCGCCTCAATTGTTGTTCTATACTATGTAGTGCTTTCCTAATCCGTCGCGCGCTAGCACTCAAATTTTCAGCACCCCTTGGCTTTTTTAATTTGCGTCCCGAGGTGCCCTCCCCAACAATGTTAATATGGCACTTGCCTAGGGCTGTGAGTCGGGGGATCCAGATTGTCGGTTCCGGAATGAGTGGTGAGTCACTAGTCTCCCCGTACTAAAATCATTTCCTAAATTTCAAACCGACCTTACGCTGTGCTTCATATCATACTACACGCATGGAGATTTGACACAGGAAATCTATCTTCCTCAAATTCGTTGGACTGCCGGACATGGTTCCAAGACGGGGCACGGGGCTAACGACTGGGGGGTGGCACCCTATTTAAGAGGCCTGTCATCCCCTCCTCCATATTTACCTGTCATTTGCACTTCGCCCTCCATTCCTACCTTCCCGAACAACGCCTCATACAGTACTATTGATTGGTCTCGGCTCACTTTAAGATGCCTGGTCTTACTCCCGTTCGCTCATCTGCAAATATTGTCGTTGTTCACCATGATACAGCCGCTCACTTCCTCTCGGCAACCTTTCCCACGTTTCGCCGTCAAGAAGAGTCTGCAAATATCGTCTTTGCGCACGCCCTCAAGCTTCTCGGAAGTGAGGCGGCATTGACAGGATGCCATTTCACGAACGAGTCGGACGTCAGTTCGTGGTGGAAACAAGAATCGCGCCCATCACAGAGTCACGTGGTGGCGGGCCCCGCAGCCGCTGTCAGCAAGGCGACAATGACCACCAGCGGAAATAACGATCCATTTTGGCTCACCGTCTGGTCTTCTCCGTCCCCGTTCATTCCTCCGACCCTTGACATCGTGTTGTCCTGCCTCAATTGGACGCTGGGCGATTACCCCATATTTCTATGGACGCCAAAGAACCCCACTTCGATCTCGCCCTCATGGCTCACCCCGCGCGTCGAGCTTCTCGCGGAACGTCTCCTCGACCTCGTCCCTCCGCAGCGCGTCTTCTCCATCTTCGGTATGACCCAGCTCGTCAAGTCGTTTACCAGGGACTGGTCCGACCTCGTTAAATGCCCCATCGAGCCCGAGCCTTTCTACGCCGCGTACTACTCGTTTTGCAAACCTGAGACGTTCAAGGAGTCCAGCGTCCCTCTGCCTCGCGGAGATAGCATCCGCCGAGCCAAGATTGAAGATCTCGCAGCGGTCGCTCAGCTCTGTAAGGAGTTCGCGGATGATTCCGTACGTCCCGTCCTGCCCATTCCCGCGGTCCCGTTGGACCTATTACGATGATTCCATTTATAGGTATACTTCCCACTCGAAATCGACGCCGCCTCGGTCGAAGCCCGGGAACTTATCTCGAAAGGCCTCATTTGGATCTACGAGTCCGAAGGAGAAGTCACCTCAATATGTGCTGTGACCCGCAACACCCAGAACGTCTCCGCGATTACCAAAGTATACACGACGCCCAAATGGAGACGTCGGGGATTTGCAGAGCACCTCGTCCGCAATGTAACAAGGCGGTTCGTCACCAAATCATTGTCCCTGTTTTGGCAAAATCTCATCATGCCGTCATTAGCCTCCTAGTCGACTGCGGGAAACGCACTGTGACCCTGTACGTCGGACATAATAATAGCGCGCAACGTGTCTATGACCGTGTCGGATTTGTGGGCTTGTGTGGGAAGGAGAAGGTACCCGGCGTCGAAGACTCTCTGGAACTTGGCCTGGTGACTGGCGCACCAAGAGGCCACTGGTGAAAAGCTTTCAACTCTATGCTCTCCCACGGATTCATAATTACAAAACTAGTTCATACTATTTTTTTTTACTTTTTTTTCCCACTCCCTCCCCAGAATTAGCTCAGTCAGCGCACGTCCCCGCCCTTAATTGTATCAATAGACCCATTCCTGCTCATACATTCGCACGTATAGCCGTCAGTATAATACACGGGGTACCCTAATGGCTGCAATATGAAATGCTTCTTCGGAAAAGAAAAGAAAAAAGGCCAACCCATGGCCCGAATTTCCTAAAGTGGCATAAGGTTAAGAGATCATCGAGAAGAGGCCGTGGTCTGGTCTGGCTCTTCTCTCATTTCCATCCCACTCGTTGTCTTCATCTCACGACGTACCTGGGAATTTCTCTGTGAATTAAGCATCGCATGCCGGATCCTCATTGGAACCTTGGACGCATTTGCATCACCGGTGTAGCTGGCAAATCACCTGAGCCAGCCCTTCAACACTCTTACGCCTCATGGCTTACGGGAGCTTACCGCCTCAGTGAACCTACTCTCCGTTTTTCTCAGATCGCGGCGATGATGATGCCGATCAGACAATGTATCACGTTAAGCATGCAGATTCTAGACTAGTAGTACGTCCGATGCCCGTGGATGCCCGCGACATGCGGCACCACTTCAGCGGATCGAAAAAAAAAACGCTCTGCTGGTAGTGCATGCGCAAAAACCCGTGCAGTACTACGCCACCTACGCTCTCTTTTTCCCATGAAAAGCTCCGTCTACACCAGTCGTCTACTGACCCGGCGGAATGGATCTGGACTGGATTGAGCACCATTCGTCAAGCGGCTCCGCTGCTGCGCGCCCCCCCCCCCCCTCGTTCGCGTTCGCGGAGACACTAAATGGATCGTTCCGAAGGATGACACCGAAAAGTGGCGCTTCGTTCGGATATTTTTCCCGTTGTTGAATGAGCACCGAAGGGTTACCAAGGTAAGCGCGACACCACTCCATCTTGACGACAACTTAAGCAGCGGTGATTCGTGTGGGTACCAGACTGGTGTTATAACGCATGGCCGGACCCGGCGGGGCTGGGACCGTTGTGCAAAAATGAATCGGACGCTGGGTGAGGGTACGTCTTCAAATCAGGACAAAGACCATAATTGACCAAAAGCAGTCGCTGGTGGTCATACAGCGACCTTTCGCGTCCGCTTGCGACTTGGATCGCCCCCCAAAGTCCGCGAGCCATTCCGTCCTTACCTACCCTACGATCCATCGCATCGTGCGAAGCTCCGTGTCACCCGTACCTTATTCCATTTAATAGGAAAATCTTACGAAACATACAGGTACCCCCGAGGATGTGAGACCCCGGGAAGGAACTGTGAGGATCTTAGTGCGGTGATCCCGGACCCAGCCGCGGGGGCAAAAGAGGTAATTCTTGATACTATCTATCTTTCAAATCCCGTTCATACAGCTCTTACAGCATCACGTACGATACCGTTTTGTCCTCCGAGCCCCACATTGGTTTAGAACGCCGTGTACGTTCCCATTTGAGGGGTAAGGTGAGGGCGCTCTGCAGTCACGTTCCACGCCGTGCTACAATAGCAGCCAATGGAACGCGAAACCAATGACACCGTTCATATCGTGTCTTCTGATCGTCCGATTCTGATGGTCCGGGTATCCGGGATCTTGGGGCCGTTCTATGGCCATGGCCAAGACTTATGGTTTTCTGGATCCGGGTAGGGCATTAAGTTCAGATCTATCCCCAGGGATGCGGCACAAGTTTGAGAACCTGAGTGATTCACACCATTCTGATTTCCGCGGACGCGAGGCAATCCAAAGGGAGTAGAATGTGGGAGGCTAATGCATCTGATGCATTTGAGCGAGGTTGGGTATCTAGATAGGAGATAAATCCGCGAAACCGTCATCAACCCCCTGGATAGATCCACTTCTGTAGAGCGCTCCTTGTTCTACACTATATTAATCATCAACATCAGTCCAACCCCATGTGATCACCTCCACCGGTGACTTTTGCAACGTTCTTTGCCGGCTTATCGGCTCATCTACGACATCTTAAGGCCGATAACGACCGGTACAGACATATGTAAGTTTGTGGAGACCAGTTGGCGCTCTCAAGGCCATTGGCGTCTTGGAATGTCGACCTAGCACATCCCTGTCGGCATGTCCGAACAAGCCACAAATACTCACCCATCCGGTAGCTTCATGGTGGCCATGGCGCAGGCTAGGGTGGCCGGCAGATAAATGGCATGCGGCGTGCATAGCACCCGAGATGCAGATTTGTATAATACCGATTTCGGTATAAAATGGAAGGGGGGTTTAGTAGTACTGGCTTGGCCGCGGATGTGAAACATACAGCGTGACATCGTGCACGAGGGGAAGAGAACAAATGATGGAGCTGAAACTGATCGTTTCCAGCGTAGCCGTGGTGATGAAGCGGTGGGTTAGGAAGGACAGGGCATTCTAACGACCCCATATACAACAAGAGTCATCGGGCATCTCACTGCGTCACTGGTACCGTAGTCTGAAGGTGGTTAACGAGCCATCGTATCACGAAGGATTCATACCCATGCCACAGGCACTCTCCACAAGTTCAAAATGAAATGATGCGGTTGCGGCTTTTACTTCAATTAGCGATGTCCCCCTCTCGACCACGATCAACTCTCGGTGATAACGGCCATGCGCCCAATTTGCACAGCTCTGACACTATGACTGCGGTTCCAGAAAAGAGTCGTGTGCCCGAACGGACTGCTGCTCACCGGCGGGATATTTGTTTTTTCCACAAGCGAATAGGTGGTACCTTGGCTAGTAGTAATCGGTGGTGATCGGGGCTTCCGAGTCGGGTCTCGCTACGACGGTCGCCCACTGGCACCTGTGCTCGGCAGGAATAGATTTCCTTCCTACTCCAGTTGGTCCTAACTTTCGGTGTCCGACATTTGGCTTCATCCCTCATTATGTTTCCATAGTGACGACGTCACGTCAACTTGAAATCGGTGGCGCCAGCGGCGGTGGACTGATTACTGATTGATGTCACAGTCTCTACAGCCTGTGAGTACATGTGAGTTTCGACGCCACCTTGGTCCAGTATTTTTTTGATGGCTCAAGGACTTTTCCATACAGACGTGACGAATATATTCTTGTGGGGTTTCCTTCGACTATACCGGGTTGTTTTGGTGATTTATTGCGTTTGTACGTACAGTAGTGCTACCTTATTGCTTCCATTGTGCATCTATCCCCATTGCCCAAAATTCGAATTACTGGTCCTTGGCTTGGGTGAATTGATGTGGCCCTTCACCTGTCAGTAACTTCCATCAAGCTCCCTCTCCGCCTCCACATACCCAGGGGGTTCTTTTTCTCTTCTGTGAGGAGTGCGTAATGTTATGGTGGTTCTCAAATGTGGCGGACGGCCGGACATGACGCATGAAGCCACGTGACTTGCAATGGGCCTCCCGCCAAACCAAATGGACTGATAGACTTGACTTGAACTTGTTCAAAGTCCATCTGTTATCTTTCGGATTCCTGTTTCTTGGAGTCATCTCCGTTTCCTCGCTTAGCTAGTGTAATGTGCGGAGGGTCATAAGGCCCTCACACCAGGTACTACTAGCATCTTCGAACCGGGATAAGTTCGGACTGGGCCGATCTCTGCAGGGGCAGGATATACTTCCACAGAGTTTCACGGTTATTGGCGTCCGGGTGATCCACGTTCCGGTCTTGGTTATGTCCAAGAGGAATCCAGTGTCCAGTGTCAAGCAGCACCCCATCTTTGATGCTGGGCCCCGTGCGGTGCTCCTTTTGTCTGTCTCGCTTGTCATACTGGCCGCTCTGCTTGCCTATATATCAGCACCACTTCCCATCAAGCCACAGCTCCGGTTCCGCTCAGAAGGACCTCCAAATACCTCACATCACGGCAGGGCCGGTACGACATCACAAGCATCACGGCCACGTTTGCCGCCTGGTTCCTATCGCACCGGGGCTCGGACTCGATTCAAAAACCTTTCTCCGCTACCCTGCACCACGAGAGCGTAACGAGGAGAGACACAGCAGCTATCATCTTGAACTGGTTGCGGTTCCCAAATGTGCGACGCTTCGTATCTTTCCTTTGTGGTCCAGAGCTCGAACCAATCATGAAGCACATCCTAGTGTGGAATAACAACCCGAAACATTTGACTTATCTGGTGTGCTAAACGTCACCACCCTGTAACCGTTGGTCTTTTTTTTTAACACCGTTTCAAATGACTTTATGCCGAATTCTTGTACGGAGGAAAAATCAAAGGTCATCAACTCGATGGAGAACATGTACTTCCATTGCAATGAATTCCTTGTTCGAGTCCATGCTCCATTTGCCTGCGCAGTCACCGTTACCTGTAGGAGCACGCTTCCTACCGTTATTGCCGTCCTTGGTGTACATCAACTTCATCGGGTGACTCTCGATCCTACAAATAAGCTCGAGAATTGCGGACTGCGTGTCTTGGTCTTGGTCTAATTTTACGCAAAGAAGGTTGTACAAATAGCGTACAAACTCAATGCGACCGGCCGAGTCACCCAACGAAAGTATCTTTTCGTTGGTTGTAAGAAAGTATAGCGAGTCGCCTTGCCACTATCCCAAATAAATATAGCGCAGAGGACGAAATTCGTCTTCGTCTCAGACGCCCTCAAGAACGGTTCGCGGAACGAACGTTAAAGGCCCTCGTCGTAAGCATCCGGATAAGGTTCATAGGCCATGAACTCCCCGATGTGGAATTAACCTCCAAAAGCAGTCGAGGAAGAGAGGAGTGTGAGATGAGAAAGTCACTACGACAACGGTGATGGGCCAACTTTTGTCTCTGCAGGGACCATGCTAAATCGCAATCGAAGGGGGCAACATGCGAGCACTTACCGCAGAACCGTGGCCGTGTCAATTGGAGTATGAACAAACGGGTGAAAAAATATACACGTCCCTTTGAGGGACATTATTAGCCCCCTCCGGTTGCCACCAATCGTAAAGCGAAACGTGACATGCGGTATGCAACACCTCCAACAGCTCGCATAGCACGTTTCCTTGTGAGATTCGTCTTTTGGGATCGGGTCCTCGGAAAGCTCAAAATATGATCCAGGAATGCATATCTGCAATGCAGTGTGCATCTACACTGACCTGGCGGAATCGAACCGCAGATGGACCAATCGAGGAAACAGCACACATCAGAGTGTATAGAGATATGGCTTTCTCTGCTCAAAAGTTGTAGCGCAAAGTCTGGTATGGTCATCATATATTGTGCATCCTGTATCTAGTCCCTTTCGACACGGTTCGAACAGTACTGGTCCAGTACACCTGTAATACCCTTTTCTGCCAGTGCGCAGACATGACAGATCTGTTCTTTGTGGGTTGTTTTGGTGATTATTGCATTTATACAAAAAAAAAAGTAGTGTTACCTTATTGCTTCCATCAAGCATCTATCCCTATTGCCAAAAATTCGAACTACTGGACAAGTGAATTGTTGTGGCTTTTCTTGCCAATAACTTGCAATAACTTTCAACTAACTTTCAACATGCAGTGGACGCGGGACATCCTGAGTGACGCTCACGAGAGTCACGTGACATTCGATGGGCGGCCAAGTGACGGAACTGATAAACTTGAACCTGTTCAAAGACCATCTAGTGTAATGCACGGGTGGTCATAAGACCTCACACCGTACTATCTTCGAACTGAGTACTCCAGGACGGCGACTATCCTATTATTCCGGAAGTTATCCGGACACCCCATGCACATATCACGGAGCTCAGGCTGGAGCGACGTGACCGTCTGCTGTGTATCTACTTCCCCCTCACGAACGCTTTTCCAGCGACCTCCGGGTCGTGTACACGAGCAACTTAGATGGCAATCGGCATACATCATTTGCGTGGCTAGGATACGGCACCATGATGCACCGTTCTCTCGTATCGGAGTTCCTTTCGTTATTGCAAGTTTTGAAAAGTTCTAAGAAACGAGGGTGGCAGATAACTATTTTTCCGTCTTGAGAAACCACCCCCTTGAGACCTGGTTTGGTCCAGGGATTGAATCGGGCGGTGGTCAGGCTTTCACAGTGGGTTCAGAAGGCCACAAGAGGAATAAGAAGCACTGTCAGTCAGTCTAAAAACAGCTTCTCTGTGGTATTGAAGCTTGAAGATTCATGACATGTTCTTAGCTCAGGGTGGGTTATTATCTCGACACTCTTCTAGGCGGCGATAGCTCGCCGGCGTACCACATGCGCGTGACTGATGGAAACCTTCCTTTCATCTCGCTAGACAAGGCAGAGTGGCCATCTGTCCTACCACTGTCCTACCCCGTAGGCTTGCGGCCTGCGTTGGCCGGCCGTGTCTGCTCGAAACTACCATTGCCTTACTTCCAAGAAACGTCAACCATTCGGGTGAGCATGCGCGGGATATGCTGGACTTGGAGGAGCAAAATTTGCGGGCCATTGGAGATGACAAGGCGCATTATTCGTCGTATCCCCCGTCACTGGCCGTCGATGGCAAACAAGAGACCGTGTTCCGAAGCCTTCTGAGTATGTCCATCAGGTGTCGCTCTTCTCATTATTCAACAGGTGCAGCCCAGGGCGATACCATGATCTTAGACATGCTGCGTGACGTCTCCACGCTTTATTCCAACATACAGATCACTTTATTTGTCGATAATGCGACAGAGCATATACTCCGAGCATGCACGTTTGAGACATCACTGGACGGAATTGGGTGAGTGAGTTTGGGTTGGCTACCGGTTTCCGTGTGCTTGAAAGATTTTAGACCACGCTTATCGGAAAAGCTGCATACGTTCCAGTCGACTTTGCGGGGATAGGAAACACGCTTCTGGAGTGCAGTATTTCGACCGGCCGCCGTCATGGTAGATCTGAGACAGCGGGTGCCAGGTATTTCAGAGTACGTCTTACTGGAGATAGGAAGGGAAAGATGGGCTATATATGAGTTATGGATAAGAGGATGCGATGATTAGACAAATGGAGATCTTGTACTTTGTTGTTGAAGCACGGCAGTCGCACTCCAAACCATAAGCGAGATATTTACGTCAAAAAAGGAAACGGGTGGCCACTCGCCCGCTCCGTGTCCGTGAGCTGGGTTACCCCACAGAACAGCGATCAACGGGCTCATTTCCTCCACCAATCCCCTGCTCTCCGAAATACCCTCGCTCCTTTTTTGACACCTTCGTACAGACGCAAGTCCCTATGCTCTCTCGTTTAGCCTACAGCGTTCCCAGCCGTGCAATCCCCATCGCCCGGCGTGCTATTTCTGTACAGGTAGCTGCCTCGTCCCGCGCCAGATCCCGCGCGCTGACAGTATCGGCCGTCCGTGCCCAGTCCATCCTACATGGCTCAAAGGAAGCCAAAGAAGCCGGTGACCATGAAATCCAGCAGCACTCGCGCCTCGTTGCGCGCGGCAAGTATCTTCATGGCATAGAGAGTGCGTCATGCGCACATGAAAAGCGTCCAACTCCGGCCCCCTAAACCGTATTGTCCCGCAGTCCACCGCGTCAAGCCTGACAGCGTCAAGGAGTATAGGAAAGCCGCGTAAGTCCATGTTATCTGCTGTAGTCGTGAAAACGCCGAAGTCGTTCATCGCGACGTAGAGAGCATTACTATACCGGCTTGCGGGACGATTCGGAACTTCGGATTAAGCTCTCGGGTAATTTTGAAGCTACCGTTGGGGAACAAGATACTTTTTGTGCGTAGCAGTATCGAGTTTTTCATCGTCGAGCATGCTGCTCACTCCCCCTAGACCACATCCTGGAGTACGAGAATCACTCTGGATACGACGATGCGTGGAAGAAGATCCCGGGTTCAGCGGTTCGTTGCGCATATCCCGAATCATCTTCTGACCCCCCGCTCACCTCTCATTTAGCACGAGAAAGCCCATGATGCCCTCAGACCTTTTCTTCGGTCTCGGGCTACGCAGCTTGCGCAAGAATTCGCTTTCCTGCCGACCTGTCCGCCCCGCGAGGAAGGCGGCATCTTTGAGTTACGCGCGTACCAGCTGAACCCTGGTGCGCTGCTCGAGTGGGAGGCTACATGGTATCTCTTTCACTGGCACGCTCATTGCCGATTGCTGTGTTGCTGACCACGTTACGTGTTACAGGCGTAGTGGTATCGAAGCTCGCAGGAAAATCGTTCAGCCTGTCGGCGCGTGGTTTTCACAGATTGGTCGACTGCACCAAGTCTATCATCTTTGGCAGTATCCGTGCGTGTCCTTTCGTCCACTCGTACCCTGAGAACCTCTATTTAAAGACTCCTTGGGGCCGCGCAGAAACCTCGAGACTCGCAAAGAGATGCGCGAAAATTCCTGGCAGCTGGATGGCTGGGCAGGTACCGTGCATAAGGCGCGTCTTCAACTTCTCCATTTGTTTGTTACTCGGTTGACCTAGCCCTTTAGACTTCTCAACTTTCAAGGACAATGGATTCACTCATTTTGACACCGCTACCTTTCAGCCCGCTTAAATAAAGGAAAATAAGGAGGAGGGCCAAGGCAAATATCCGCATTGTCGTCGAGTGGAGGCACTGTCCGGACCTTCCGAGTTTTTGTATTAAAATTCACTGACAAAACCCGACTAATTCGAAAATATCAACTTTTACCTTGCAAAGTTACTGTCTTGCTTCGGGTTGAGACCTCGGCCTCGGGTTTGCTGCGTTGCGACTGCCCTGACGCGTGACTCTTACCATCACGTGACGGAACGCGTGATCTTCGCGATTAGAGCCTTCTGCTTGCTAAGTGACTTACTCAGGCGTCATATTGTTTTCCCGCCGAGAGGTATATATAGGACTGCACTTTCACACCATCTGTCTTCTACCATCAGCATTCATCAAAACCTCGAACTAATGTCTACCCCGAAAGAAATTGTCGATGCAAGTATCCAGTACTGTCCTACTTCCATATCGTGCAAGGAGCTGATTACTCGTCGCTACAGAACGCCGTAGATGGAAACACCATTGTTGTGTTTTCAAAGAGCTGGTGTCCATATTGCAAAAGGGCCAAAACTCTTCTTGCAACAGAATACCCCGAAGTCAAACCCGTCGTATTCGAGTCTGTGTCAAATGTTATCTTGTCTCGATGGGTATAGATTGACGTCTTTGTATAGGCTCGACGAGAGGGACGATGGCGTAGGGCTTCAGGACTACCTACAAGAGAAAACCGGCCAGAGGCGCGTGCCCAATATCTTCATCAGTGCGTAGTGAACGACATATTGGTCATGATTCGCCTTCTTAAACCCATTTGCTTTCTCTTAGAACAAGAGCATATTGGCGGTGAGTCTTCGTCGTTCAAGGATGTTCTTAGTGACTGAACGCACCCTTTGTCCTCAGGCTCGGATGATCTGACCAGGCGCCACGGAAAGGGGGAGATTCGCAGTCTCCTTAACTGACGTCTTATGCCCGACCAGATACCAGGATAGTGATCCCCACCGATGTGTAAAACGCGGAGGACCTTGTGATGTGAATTAGATTGAGATTGAGAATGGATTCATGCGTCGTTTCTATGCAGTATTCCCAGGCTCTGTGCAATGCTAGTGATAAGTGATGACGCGATGACGGCACATGCGTTTTCTCGTGCTGTTGGTTGTAGGCATCAGCTGAACCACCTTGTACAAATGTTGTGTTAAATGTCCATTAGAATGTCATAACATCAATATGTAGCCGCCCGAATCGAAGAGTACTACTCTACAGGCGGCGCCCAGGCTAAGTTCACCCTTCAGAAGTCGATAACTGCTGGTATCAAGGATACATAATAAACGAGTGTATGCTACAAGATAACGATAAGAACCGAGTGCCTATACACAGTAGCTTGCAATCATCAAATGTCCTCTAGTTCGTCTTCAGAATCTGATCCATACTCCATCATCCCACCTGGCAAACTTTTGGGGTAGTCCGTGCTTGTGCCCGCCGCCGGGGGTGGGTCGATGACCTCCACGACATCGGGATTCAGCCTCGCCGCCTCCGTCTTCCAGGGGATAGCCTCTACTTCGCGCCCGAGCTGCCTCAACCGGGTGAACACGTCCATGAGCAAATGCGTGAGCAACTCCTCGTGCGCGTCCCGCGGCATGTCCTTCCGCGGTCTGTGCGCCTCCACGGCCTCCTTGGAAAACTCGAGCCCGGCTTCCACGTCGGGCCGGCACGCCGCGGCGAGCCTGAGCGCGAGCACGTACCGGGGCGCGTGTTCCTCCGCGCTCCGCTTCCACCGCGGCCGGAGGATCTCGACAGCCTCCTCGGCGGAGGCCGTCGCCTCTTGGGCCCGTGACGCCTCGAAGAGGCTGTTGGCGATCACGAGGAGGACGACGGGGAGCGCTTCCGAGTCGCGGATGGAGGCTTCGCGGAAGAGGCCCGCGGCGTGCTGCGCCATGTCGAACACTTCGGATTCGGGGCTCCCGTCGACCGCGCGGAGCTGCACGAGCTGGCCGAGCGCCTCGGCGTAGTGCGCCGCGAAGGCCCGTGGCGCGGACGTGTACAGGGCGCGATGCAGCTCGACCGCCTCTTCGGCGTTTTTGCGGGCCTCGCAGTGGAATCCTGCCACTTGCAGGTAGCGCGAAAAGAGGACGAGCGCGTTGGCGAGGAAGGCGGTGAAGGCGGGACGCTCGGACGTGACGCCTCGTATGTATCTGACGGCTTGCATGACCATGACGTATGCGGTCCCCCTATCTCCCCGCGCATCTCCCCGCGCGAACAATATTCTTGCCTTGACGAGAAGCGCTACGGAGACGGCGGCGCGAGAATCTATCGCCCCGATGAGGGCACGCCCGGACCTGATCCCATCCTGCACCACGGCCAAGGCGTCGTCGTATTCTTCCATGTCCAGAAGGAGATGAGAGACGGAGGCCCGGGCAAGGGCCAGGAAGTGTTTAAGCTGCGGTTTATCTTCTCCTAGAGTTCCCAAGATCGAAATCACTTCTCTTGCCACGGTCTTCGCCTCTGATGTCCTCCCAGCCGCATTCAGTAGCGGTGCCTGCACGAGCAGAGCTTTGGCGAGTTGAACGCCTTGGAGGGCCTCATCCTCATAACATAGTGTTACTGCTTCACCTACGGCGTTCAGAGCGCCGTCGGTCCTCCCTAATCCAGCAAGTATCTTCGCTTTCAAACATAGAGCCGAAGCGAGATCTCGGCGATGCATGTCTTTATCGGAACCGTAGAGACCGCGACGGACGAGCACGGCCCAGGTGACAACAATGTTCGAATAATGGTGCATACCTAGATCCCCGAGAGTTTGTGAGAGACCAAAGAGGGTATTTGCTGCTTCTGGACTTCTCGTCTTTATGGACGAGACGTTTACTGCGTCGAAGAGGTCTGTGACGTGTCTAATAGCCATTTCCCAGCTGTATCCAGAGAGGACGATCGGATACGAAGGCGTAAGTTTGATAGTCTGTAAGTACTCATGTGGGGGACAAAGATCAGGCAGGGTAAATGACGCAGTTTGCATCAAGAGATTGATCTCCAGGCGTCGTAATTCGAGCGTCAAATTGCTCTGAGCTGACGGATGAACGCCCTGACATAGAGTTAAATGAGACCTGGAGGATAGTAACGTGGCGGCAGCAGAGGGATGATATACCTTTGGGCCCGATTGCCTAGGTTTGCTGGGAGGAATGGGGGCGTCCCCCAGAAGAGAAGTTGCGCGGCTTTGGACATTGCTTCGCATCTCCCTTAGAATGGTGGCCCAGCTACTGGGATCCTCCATAGCCCATTCTTCTGACTCTGGGAACATTTCACTTTCCCCTGAGGTCGGTGCTGAAAATGATCCTGGCATGGTGCGCGTAGGTGCTTTTCGGACACTCGCTTGTCCGATGATACTCGCCACTTTCGAAGTCTTAATACGTTCTCCGATTTTCATGGGCGAACCGGTTCGCTTTGAAGGCTGCCCTGAAGAGGTACTGGGCGTAGGGGGGCTTGGTGCCCGGTCACGCCGCTTTTCGATTTGTCCAAAGGCAGACTATATCGAACATCATCTGAGAATCACGGAGGGTAGGGGGAAAAGAGGACCACGATCTACCTCAAAGTTGTCATGAATGTGCTTTATCCTTGTTCGAAGACTTGCGTATTCGCGCCCAAGGAACTTGCCGACCATCCACTTAGGTAATACTCCCGAGACACGCATTACACCCTTTTTCTTGGGGGTCGAATGGCGCTGGTATTCGGCAAACGTCGCGTCGAGGTCCCTACGAATCAGGGTGAAAGTCAGCCAGGATGAGAGGATGTTCTCGAGTCATAGTCAACAAAGACACCTTTGCAGGTCACTTAGCGGTTGTTGGAGTTCTGAGCCTGCTTCGAAATCCCTCGCATTACACCTCTGCACGAGTGCCATAAGGCTGCTCAGTGCGTCCTGTGTCGTTGTCCATGATTCTTGGGATTGTTTGTGGCTCGCTGAGATCTGGGGAAAGTGGCGAGGGAGGCGATTCGCGTTCACCTTGGCATGGGAATCACTACTACTTACTACTTCGATGGTGCTTTGCACTTGATTGATGGAGGTGACGACCTGCTCAAGACTTGGCAGAGTCATTGTTTGAGGAAACGGGCAGGCAAAGAAAGCGGAGGATAGGTGTCGGGTATAACACACCTCTCTTGGAAGGCGATGTGCAATGTGTTGGGCGCCTTGCAACTGACGGGGGGGCCCTTGCTTGCAAGCGGCCAAAGCCCTTAACCCAATAACAGCAGTGCCCTGAGGTCGAACTGGCACAGCACTGCATACCATAACAATCACACTAGTTCACATGAGGCGCCCTTGTCGTCTATTAGGGGGTGCCGTAATGGACGCAGCGCGGAAATACCCTGGCTTGTTAAAGAGGGGAGGGAAGTGCTAGACCCGGATAATGCCATCGTCAGATGGACAGCCGTTCTTCGCTTCGTTCTTCCTGAACCACATACAGATATAGATACACTGCGCACCAGTACCAACCCTGAATGAACCGTACTTGTCGGATTGTCGGTCAACCCGATACTGCAGTCCCTCTGCGCCGACGCAAACACGGGACGTAAAGTGACTGCACGCACTGCGCTCTGCGCTGTAGCAGTCCCAGGGGGGATCCCCAACAAAAGCAGTTAAATGAGAAAAGTGGAAAATCCGCCGAGAAGCGCCCTTCTTTGACAAGTGCCCCACACGCAATGACGTGTCCATGTCCATTGATCACGGGGACATGAGGCGTCGTCTGCAGCTGGGAGCATGGAAGAAACGTGTTCAAGACACGACGACTACACGACTCCCTATCAACACGTCCGACGAGTCGAGAGGCCTCGCTCGTCAGCGTCAGAGCCACCACGCCTCCGCGGTGCGCCACTCCAGTCGATCCCCTGAGAACGCCTGCACCGCATGCACCGGTGGTACTCTGCAATATCACCCGTTAGCGCGCGCAAGGTGCATGATGCATCGAAGCGTTGGCCCGGGGTACAGTATCTTCGGACAAACGAATCGAATCCGCTGAGCACCGGAACAATCAGAACTATTTATCACACATGTATGCAAGCGCCCACTTTTAATTCGCTCAGAGACACGGTGTGATTATCGGGAAATGGGATCCGTGCTGCCTAATGCGCAACTGTGACTATTGGCCGTTGAAATCGCCAACCTGAATTCCTGCGGTGACATCTGACTTGACTCCAAACTGGTGACTAGAACGGCAGTTCCACATATGCTGGCATTAGTTCCACAGCTCGGTACATATAATCAATTCATGATGGATGGTATCGTAACTAAATGCATCGGGAATATGAATATAAATCAAAATACAGTTACGAAGAAGTGACTTGAGTCGAGCCCCGCTCTCGTGTACGGCCACAGAAACTCGTTGAAGCAGGAATCTCCTATGTTTGTCGTTCGCTGTCATCTCGGTCAGAGGACGCGTCCCACGGGTCCTCCTCTATCGGCTCGGACTCGGGTTGCACGCCGTCCACCTCGCGCGCAAGGTGGTTCGCGATGGAGAGGTAGAACGTACCCGGATGGAATGGTATGTCGCGCCCGCGAAACCGCGCCCAGCTGTACCGTGCCTCGTTGATCCACCCGACTTGATCGAGGTGACTCACGTTTTGGAGCGTGCCGAGATACGTTCCCTATGGAGGAGAACTGTTGAGCACGGCGCGCGACACAATGGGGGTCCCCGTCAAGGGACCGACTTACCCATTTCGAGGACTCGACAGAGACAAGACCGTCATTCGGGCCTTCCCTTTCGAGAATGACAGAGTGTGGCCACCTGTGACATACGTTTAACAAATTCATCCGGGTCATGCGTGAGAGACCAGGACGAAACAGATATTATATCGTGCACTCACTTCCATGTGTCGATCAACCCAGGGTCGTACACTGCTCCCCAGCTGAAGTATTTCACCCCGGGAGCGTCCGGCGTTTGCTCGTTGAACTCATGCATAGCTGCTACGGTGAGGCACTCGAACGCGGAACCGTCTCCGCCACCATTCGGGAGCATGTCGAGGAGGGAGAGGAACGATGAAAAGCGCTCACGCCCGACTGTCTCGAGAAAATGATCAGCAAAAGAAGAACCGCGATGTGGGGTCGAGATCGTGGTGATAGAGAGGATGCGAAAGGTGTGGTCTTGTAGTCTTGAGGCAAGATAGCGACAGTCGAGGCCACCCTGTGTGAAAAGTCAGCGACGATTGTCAGCGACATCGCGTAGTGGAAAGCCCACCATACTGTGACCTAGGTGGATGTAAGCGCATGGTCTGGGTGGGTCGACGGAGACGTACCAAGGAGGTGAACTGAACGACCTGCATACATTTCCTCGATCTTCTGCTCGAGCACCTTCGCGCGTTGCTCAGGCGAGCTCGTAGCAGGGACTCGCGTCATGAAGACTTCGGTTCCGTTCGCTTGCAGGACCTCCTTGATCCCTCGCCAATGTGTGACCTCAAGAGGAGCAATGGCTGGACCGATGGTAACAGAGTCGAAGCCGAGAAGACCATGGCAGAACACGATCGGATGTTTCGGGGACAGATCTACGCGAATCACATAAGGGGAGAAGAAGGCAAGAAGGGTGTACGGCAGGGCCACGCACATTTTTTGTGGATCCGGGACTGTTCTTCCTCGACTGTTGGGGCCCGATCTTCCTCGCTGAGCAGGCTATCTATATTTTCTTTGTTGTCATTCTGGAGCCGCCACCACGAGGGCGTCGCGGACGTGCTGAACAGGGCGCTGGAGGAGGATGGTAAAGAGGCGCGCGGAGTGTGCCTGGTTGGGCGGACCGACGAACCGCTTCCTCGGTCGCGGAGGAAACGGAGGAAATCTAATGAAGAGCGGTCCGGAGGAGAGTGTTGAAGAAAGATGGGTGCACCGGGAGAGTGTGGGTCAACCGGAGGGTCGAATGGACGCGCGGCGGGTGCGAGGTTGGAGAGAGACGCGATGGGGAGTGTCACACGAGGGAGACTGCGGAGTAAGGATGGGGAACCGGAAAGGGGCATTGGTGGAGGAACAGCCCTCTGGGGCCACTTGAGAGTGGAAGGGGTGGGAGTAGGGAAGGAAGATGTAAGGGCATCGCGCAGATTTTCCATTGGTGAGTCAGGAAGACGGTCAGGACTCGGATGAGGGTCAGGGGATGATGGCATGGAGGAATCCGACGTGACGGAAGGGCTTGTGTGACCACACCATCGTAAGACTGGATGTGGCGACCTATGGGGAGACTGCTGCGAGTTGGGTGGGAGTGCAGGCATGTTTTCTAAAGACAGGTTGAGACTCATAGGTCGTGGACTTGGTTTGGTCCGATTGCGAAGAGTTGTGGTGGCCACGTTGCCTGAATTGCGCATGTCTGGCTGAGAGAGGCGGTTCGGTAGTGTGAATGATGGTTCGTGACGAGGAAGGGGCACCCATGTCATGACGGTTGAGGATTTATAGGCAGTTATGCAGTTATGAGCCGACTATACTGTACCATCAATCGGGTAATCATACGTCGCTTACCGTCTTGGTGAACCGAGGCGGCGCGCTTGGCACCACGAGCCAATGCGTGGCGCGGCCCGCAAATCATTCCAATCAACAACGATGACCACAGCACACCCTAAACTACCTTCTGTACTCCCTTCACAGCCTGCGGTACAGGACGGTGGGTTTATTCCTCCATACATTGATAAATACATGTTGACATCCTATATGGTACTGCAGTTTCGACCACTAAGGATCAAATCGAGACTGGCCTCGCGAGAGCGACCAATCCAACAGAGTGTGTAGAACAACCACCACCCGATGACCTATCTTTCATGGATTGAAACAGGACACCTATCTTCATCTGCGCGTTCACGGGTAGGTGCGCCTGGTCAGTTGTGATATGAAAGAGTGACGTGATGGCGGGTAACAGATTGCAACCGGTTGTTCCCGTCTCGAGAGCGGGTGATGATGCATAGAAAGCGTGATCATGATTGCGAGGAGGATCAGGATATAATAAGCTGGAATGAGGGAGAATAAAATCGTGGGAAATGATAACCCGTAAAGGGCAAAAAGAGAGCGCGATTGTGTTTTCGAGTCGGAAATTGGGAGAGAAACGAGGTTGCGAATCGCAGGCAGGACCTGTTCCTCCTTGAGTTGTCCAACACCCTTTTTGTCCTCTGCCTTCTCCCTCAATCTCCCCCCATCCAACTACTCACACAACCATACCGTCCATCATATCAAGGAGAATGTCCTTCTTCTCCCGGAAGAAGAATGTCAGTCGTCTCCATGTTCTCCCGTTACCACTTTCCTTTCCTCATCTTTCTTTTTCTCTCTCTCTTCTCTTCATTTCATACAGGAGAAGCACCAGACCCAGGGGCTGCCCCAGGCCACACAATCCACTCGCGATGCCGACATGTAAGTCCCGTCGCTCTCTCTTCTGTCTTTACCGCCGCCTTAACTGCCTATCACCATCCTACGCAATAATATCCTAGCCAACCCACTCAGAACATACCGGGCGGTTTCAACCAATCATCAACCTCTCTCCGCGCTCACGCGAACTTACCCCCCTCCAATTTGCCCTCTACCATCGGTCTCGCTTCACAGTCTTCCCAACATCTGCCACCGCAACAACAAGCGCCTCCCACCCAATCGCAATCACAACACCCTCCCCAACAGCAGCCGCAGCGCCCTGTCTACCCATGGTCTGCACGGCGTCTGAACCTCTTACCGCCTACTCTTCTCACTAAGAATGCCCTTCCGTCGGGACCATCGCCTTCGCCATCACCGTTTCCCCGCTATGGTCATGCCCTCCCCGCGACGGCCACCGCTGCCGGCGAATTGTTCCTCTTTGGTGGTCTAGTACACGAGTCTGCACGCAACGACCTATATGTGTTCTCAACTCGGGATCTATCCGCTACTCTCTTGCAAACGAGCGGTGAGGTACCTAGTCCACGTGTCGGGCATGCCGGCGCGCTCGTCAGTAGCGTCCTCTTGGTTTGGGGTGGAGACACGAATACGGGTGGCCAGGATGCGCCGAACGAGCCACAAGATGATTCACTATATCTCCTCAATCTTGGTCCGTCAGATCATTTGATGACCAAACAAGGCAGGAGCTAATCACAGCTTCATGCTCTTCAGTGTCACGAGAGTGGACCCGCGTCGTGATTAATGGTCCCGGGCCCGTCGGTCGTTATGGCCATGCGGTAACGATGGTCGGTTCCAAGTTCTTCATCTTTGGTGGTCAGGTCGATGGAGAGTTCTTGAATGACATGTGGGCATTCGACTTGAACTCTCGTACGTTTACCCCGCCACTTCCCTAAGCTCGTTTGATGTGATATTTCCTCAGTGAAATCGAAACCCGTATGGGAATCGTATGAGCCCGCGCCTGACAACGAGAAGCCCCCTCGGAGGACGGGTCATGCTTCAGTAACCCACGGCGACCGTATCATCATGTTCGTTCCCCCATTTGCCCTCGCCGCCTCTCACTGTTATAACGCATTGTAGATTCGGAGGTACCGACGGTCGATATCACTATAACGACACTTGGTTGTTTGACATCCCGACACGAAGATGGACTGAGCTGCAGTGCACTGGATACATTCCATCTCCCCGTGAAGGTCATGCTGCAGCCCTCGTCGATGATGTTATGTATGTCTTTGGTGGCCGTGGTGTCGACGGGACCGACTTGGGTGATCTGACTGCATTCAAGTTGTCGAGTGAGTGATTCGGCATACGGAACCGCACGCAAGCCGTTGTTCACGTACGAAATCTAGCTCAGCGATGGTTCATGTTTCAAAACATGGGGCCGAGTCCAACAGGACGATCGGGTCATGCCATGGCTTCTAATGGTACACGAGTCTTCGTGCTCGGAGGAGAATCGTCGGCAGGCGCACAGGCGGATGAAACTGCGCTCATCCATGTCCTCGACACAAGTATGTACTTATTTTATTATTTCCTTTGGGCAGCCTCCAAGTGTGAAAACACCCAGAACACATCAAGTATCCGAAACCTGACCCGAAATCTGACCCCAACCCTGCCAAACCTGGTGACAAGACCTCACTGTCGCGGAAGTTATCTGCGGGTGTCCCGGGCCCAATCCAGGAGCAACCACCACGACCACCATCTTCATCCGGTAACAATGCGGCCCGGGGAGCCTCTCCTTTACAACAGGCCGCCGATCCCGAGGAGTTGCGCCGCGCGGTCTCCCCGCCGAATGCCCGCGCGCAGCGCCCCAGTCCCAATGATTTAACATCGCAACCCGCGGGTATCATTGGTAAGCCAAGACGTGTCCCTGGGGGCGAAGATGATGCCGAGGGTTCGACTGAAGCGGCAATTCGTGAGCGTGCGCTATCCCCGGACCAGACCCGCGCACTTAGCCCTCCCGCACGCGGAGGGACACCTACTGGTCCTATCATCGAGGGCATGGTGAAGACCGGACAGCGTTCCGAGTCACCTCTGGTCGAGCGTGAGCGCGCCAAGTCTCCTGATTCTCCAAACTACATGCAACAGCAATCGAATCTCACTTCGGTTAATGGGCTGAGCTCCGCTCATAGCACAAAATCCGGCTCTACAAGTGACATTTCTGCTGATCTCATACGTGATCTCAAGGCCCGTGATTCAGAGCTAGAGACGCTACGCCGCCGGCAGGCGTGGATGAAGGCAGCACTCGTCCAGGCTTGTCATGCTGGGTTCGTCTACGTCAATGCCAACCCCGGCGATGAAGATCGTGGGGTTACCAACGAGCAACCAAAAATAGCCGAGGCCGTCATAACTCTGAAACAACTTCATGGAAGCATTCAGGTACGTAGTCATTGTGCTCACGTGGTCGCCAGTGGTTGAATGACGTTGGATTATGGATAGGCGAGTCTTACCGAGCAAGCGCGCAACGCTTCTTTGCGGATTGGTGAAGCCGAAAAACAGCGTGTCAGTGCGGTCCAAGAAGCCGCGTACTATCGTGCGAAACTCGCAGCGCTTGAGGCTTCTTCTGAGGGAGAGGTTACGCGGCTGGAGCGCGACCGTCTTGTGGAGCTTGAGCGGCAGCTGTCGGTAACGCTCGCTACGCAAGCTGAGCGGGACCGGCGGCTGGCCCAGCTAAGCGACGAACTTGCACTGAAGAGTAATCTACTCGAACAGGCCGAGGCGAATGCTGCAGAGGCAACGAAGCGCGTGGGACAGCTGGAGGAGACCCACGTACGCGTGCTACGGGACCACACAGATATTCAGGAGCAGCATACTGCTCTCGACGCAGAGCTACGCGATCACGCAGATCGGCTACTGGCGCAGACATCACTAGTGGGGCAGAGGGATGCAGAGCTATTGAACGTGCAATCCCAACTTCGCGAATTGTTGCTCTCTCGTGAGCAGCACGTCCGCGCACTCGAGCAGGCTCAAGGCGCACTGCAGAAAGCGACAGCGCGCGCTGCAGAGGTCGACGAGCAGAGCCAACATACACGCGAACAGATTGGGCAATACGAAACGGAACTTGCAGAGGTGCGCGGCGAGCTCGAAGCGAAGGTATCTGAATTGGAGGCGGTTCGTTTACGACTCACGGATGTGGAGAACGCATGGGCCAAGAGCCGAGAAGAGGCAGACGTTTTCCGCGCCCTAACGACGACGAGTCTCGGTGAACTTCTTGACACGCACCGCGGCCTCAAGACGGACGAGGACCGAACCACACGCGGACATGCAGAGCGCGTGCAAGCTTTAGAGGCAGAAGCGGCCTCGCTGCGGGCCATGCTCAAGGATGCGACTAATCGGCTCGAAGACTCGCATGGGGAACTCGCCAACGAGCGCCGCAAGACACGTGAAAGCGAGACGGAGGCTCTCGGACTACGCACACAAATCACTGGCCTGCGAGCTCAGCTCACCAATGCGCAGTCAGAGAGCGGGCGCGCGCGCCAGGACCTCACTTTACGTGAGTTGGAGCTGAAGCAGAAGGCAAAGGACGCGACAGATGCAGCGTTGCGGCTGGACCTGCTGCGAAACTACCTGGGAGAGAACGACATCGTGCTCAATAATGACGGCCTACCTGCAAAGGCCGAGAGCGAGACGGCGTCACGGGTTGCCGAGTTGGAGACGAAACTGGCTCAGTATACGCGTCTGCAAGAAAAGGCGGAACGCGAGTTGCAAACGATGTCACGCCAGAAACAAGATGCGCTCGCACATGTCATCGTACTGTCGAACCAGATCGATCGCCTGCGCAGCACACAGAGCCCTGCCCCGACTCGTAACGGTCTGGACGAAAGCGCGAGTGATGCCCGTGTCGCGGAGGCGGAACGGCGAGCTGAGGATGTAGAGCGGAGTTACAAGGGACGGATGCAGCAGCTCGAGGACGACTACCGCCTCGCAGTGCAACTTGTGAAGTAGGTGTGATTCACCAATGGACTGGATGATCGGTCTCAATGTGATTGTTTCTAATAGGGAGACCGAACGGCTGAATCGGCGCATGAAGGACGAACTAATGAAGCAGAAGAACCTCAACACGAGTCTCCTGACCGAGGTCGACTCGTTGCGTGGGTCATCTGGTGGTGCAGAATCAAGCGCACGTGTACGTGGTGCCAATGGTCGTGTTACCCCACTCTCCGACGATGGGCGTTCGAGCGAATCTCTCCGCAGTCAACTCATCGACATGCAGCGCCAGGCTCAGCGTGCCGTCAGCGAGAACAAGGACCTGCGGTTGCGCATCGAGTCCCTCGAGAAGGACCTCGGAACGATGCGGAACAACCTTATTGCGGCTCAGCGTGAGTCGGACGAGCGTCTGTCGCGCGTCGAAGAGCTGGAACAGGAGGTGGAGCAGCAGAGATCCTCGTTGGTGATCGCGCGTGGCGGCCACGACGAGACGTTGCTCGAGCGACTGAGCAACGAAAACAACGTGCTCAAGCGCGAGAACGAGCAGCTCTCACACAAAATCGGGCTCCTCTTGGAGGACGACGAACCCGCGTTTGGTCGGGACCGCCGCACGTCAGCCTTGTCCATCTCAGATCGTCCGGTCAGCGGTGCGAGCTCGGACGGTAACTATGGCTCTCGCATTTCGAACGGCGATTATGACAGTTGGCAGCGCCAGTTCACCAGCGCTCTCAGCACCCGGCGGCCAACCAGCCCGTACGAGTCACAAACTTATAACAACCACGGTCACGAACGCACCCGCTCACGGCCCTGACACCCTCAGTCTCATCACCTACTCCAACTTGCTTCATCACCCTCCACCTGTCAGCCTGCTTGCTATGCCCCCCATGTCCTACATGCTTTTTCTTTTCGTTTTTCCACTTTCTTCTTTGGCACATATACCCTACCGATCTCGACGTAACCGATGTCGCTCACACTCATTTTTGGTTTTTGTTCTTTTTTTTATCTCCTAGTCCTCCTAATTTTTGGTCTGCTTTCCTCTAGTGTGTGATATTATATATATATTGAAGCAGTACACCCCAACTCCGAGCTACCTCTTTATAATAGGCCAACGCATGGACGGCATTGGTCGCCTTGTTACGCCTCGTCTCCTGTTGTGTGTGTCGCTGCGCGCCGAGTCCATTCGATAGCTTTCGCTTTCACTGTCTCAGCACCTGCCTCGTCTCCGATCCTTTTCTCGAGTGCAAGCCATTTTTTGAAGAAAGCCCTACAGAGTGCGACGTCAGATCAGAAACCTTAAGACCATGTACATGCACCGACTTACTTGGCCTTGTGACTTGTCATTTTTTGAGCAAACACGCGATCAAAGATGTTTCTGAGAGGAAAACGTTTAAACTCAGTTTTGGTCGTCACGGGGCCAATTGCCGACCGACCTCAAGCTTTGGACGTCTTTCTGTCCGGCTTCCATGTCTATATATATCGACCAGAGGTCCCATCGTTTGGGATGAGAGTCGACCATGCCCTCAAACAACGTCTTGCCGCGCTCAGGTTCACCCAATTTGTATTCAAGCTGAGCAAACTTGGAGATGGTCTTGAGATCTGGACGTCCAAGGTCGTGCGTTAGTATCGCTCTGTTGCGCGCACAACAAACCGACGACGTCGACAGTCGACGACTCACGTTTGCGCTTCTCCAGACTCTGCAGACTTCGAGGGAGGAGCCCCCGGGCTTGCTCGACGTCACCCCGCCTCAGGTAATATTCGCCGGACAGAGTCCAGACTTTGGAGCTTTGCCCAAACTTTTTGCAAGTTCGCTTGTACTGTTCTTCCGCTTTCTGTGAATGACATTCCCATGCCCATGCGTGACGGTATGATGAGCGAAAACGTCAACATCTTTAAAAGGGACCCAAAGGCAGAACCAAAAAAAAAAAAAAAGGTTTACCTCATGCTTGCTAGATTCCTCGAGAATCGAGGCTAGTTTCAGGTGGACGACTTTCGGCTCGCAATGCCGCGCGGCGTCCCTGAACACGCTTTCGAGGGACTCGTCGGTACCGTAGACGTTTTCCAAGTTCATGAGGGCGATCCACACGTTCAGCTTTTCCTTCTCCTCGCGAAAGTTGATCGTGTTCAGCGCGCGCTTGGCGACCTCGCGCGCCTTTTCGATCTCGGACAGCTGGAGCTGGAACGACATGTATTGGATCCAGAGGTACGACGAATTCGGAGACCCGAGCAGCACGCGCTCAAAGTCTGCCGTCGACTCTGGCGTCTTGGTGTGCATGTCGGCGGTCAGGTCAAGCTCGATTTGCTTTTTCTTCTTTCGCTTCTTTTTGGTGGGTTGCGCGTCCGTCTCGCTCTCCTCTGAAGATTCTAAGTCATCGGTGGCGTCGTCTCGTGGAATGTCGTCAGACCACTGGAAGCCGCCTTGTATCTTAAGAGTTGGTGCAGGCCGCGCGATACCAGGGATGGTCGTCACATCGACCTGTTTCTGACTGAGGCTCTGAACGTCGGGGCTAACGTCCACCGCCATAGGCTCAAATTCGTCATCTTCGTCTTCGTCATCTTCTGAAGCTGCGTCACTGTCTGTACCATCGATTCCACCCTCTTCAGCGCTTGCCATCTCGATGTCCTCAACAACACCCAATGGCTCCTGGTCCTCCTCAGAGGCAGGGTCGTCCTGTTGGAAGTCTTCATCTGCAAAGTGAGATGGCTTCAGGCTGAATGATATACGTCGTTTGTCGAGGTCGACTGAGGTGACAAAGGCTTGCACCATATCCCCTTCGCGGAAACTGCGCAGGGCTAGGGTGGTATCCGCGTCCTTGTTATCCGATAACTGGGAGGTCTCTCAGTACTGTACGCGATGCCAGGGAAATAGCAGCACACACTTCAGATTTATGACACAGACCGGAAACCTTGCTGCCTTCAATCTCGATGAAAAGACCATAATCTTCGATCCTCTTAACGCGGCCCTTGATCTTTTGGCCTTCTTTGAAGTCTGATAGTGAGACCGTAGACTTCGACGAATTTCCCGATCGGAAGCCAAGTTCGACCTTCTTGTTGGTGTTGTCCACGCTGGAACATGCGCTCAGTTATGGCTGAATCGATTTAGTGGAAAAGAGGTCAAACCTGAGGATGCGACCTTTAACGAGCTGGTTAACTTGAAAACGAGGTCGCCAATCCTTCACGAACTGGGTGACATCGGTTTGGAATTAAGTACGAGTCAGAGACGATAACCACTGACGTCCCTACCTCGTCGAAAAGTTCTTTAATCTGGACTCGCGCATCGATCGATCGACCCAATGTTACGAATAGTCCGTGCTCTGGTATGCTCTTTATGAAGCCACGGACAGTCTCGCCGACTTTGAGCTCTTCGAATGCATTGATCTCCCGATCCACGATCGGTGGGTGATCTTCTGGCTGAGTTCTGGATGCGCGGGTGGAGACAACAAGCTGCTTCTTGTCTTTATCAAAAGAGATAACCGCCGCCTTGACAATCGAGTCGAGGACCGGGAAGGGTACCCCGGTTTCGTAGTCGTCCGACGCGTCAGTTGGATGTAGTGTGCCGGTGATCTTCCCCGAAAATTTGAGGGCCGTGCCGTTATGAAAATGACGGAGCACCCGGCCACCAACTAATTGTCCAACTTCGATGGTTTCCATCTTTAGGACCTGCTTATGCTCTAGCGCTGGCTTTGTCTTTGGTCGATGCGCCACGATCACTATGCCCTTCTCTGGATTCCGTGTCACGACAACAAGCTCTTCGAGCTCTTCGCCGACCGTAAGAGAAGCCTTTAGCTGGGGAAGGGAGATATTGCGATGGTTCGCAAGATTCTTCAAAGAAAGGAGTGCACGAATACTGGATTCCTTGAGCGATAACACGGCGTTGTCTTTATGGATTTCGGATACAACACCTTCGACGTTGGTGCCAATCTCAACAGCGCTAATGTCGGCGACCTTGACGTCGAAGCTAGGTGTGGCACGGCGAATGCTTGCGGTGATGTTACCATTTTCGGAGCCCACCGAGATGATGCGAACCTTGACCGGTTTCCCCACAACAAAAGAACTAGTCAAGGGCCCAACCAGGTTTTCTCTAGTCGGATTTTAGTGACGAAAAGTACTATTACGACTGGATTATTTACCCAGCCTCCTTTAATGGAATAGATCCTTTGACGTTGTTGAAAAACTCCACGAACAAGCGCTTTTCCATTACTTTGAAGATGACGGCATGAGTCACCATACCGACCTGAGCATCCTCTACGCAAGAGACGAGAGGCAAGTCCGATTCTACTAGAGTCTTCTTGGCGGTCAAAGCTACCCTTTTCCGTTTGGGATTGACGACAAGGACCTAACGGGTCAGATAGGTGACTAGCATGTTGACCCGGGCTGGGGTATACTTACCCGACACTTGATACTGCTCCCCTCTTTGAATCTCTTCTGGGGATGCTTCAGTCTGATATCCGCATAGTGATTGGGAAAGACGACGCCATCCACGTTGCCAGAGATGGACACGAACAAAGCGTTGTCTGTGAGCCTTTTGACGGTGCCCTTAAGTAGTTCTCCAACTTGAACATCGGAGACCCTGAGAAATTTCTGTTCTAAGACAGAAGCGCGCATGGAAAGTTGAAGGACGCCATCAAAAGGGTGATACCCGATGACCCGGGCACGATGCGAAGCACCAATTTTCCATGCTCCCGAAGAAGAGGATAACGCAGCGACGTATTCATCGGATGTGTGAGAAATCTAGGAGGCTTGAGATAATCAGAGGCAACATACATGAGAATGCTCACATGAACAAAGCCTTGAACACCATCTTGCACGTCAACCAGTAGTCCGCGCTCTGCCTCTACCCTGGCAACCTTCACGGCATCCAGGGTAGTACCGACAGTGTATGCATCTTCGATGCTCGTGACTTCCTCATCGCCTTCTGCACTGATAGATTTCTGCTCCAGGGAGATGATATGACTTGCGAGCGAGAGGGCAAAGCGCGGCGGTGAAGTATCCGGGATCTCATACAATACCCTAGCCTTGACCTTCTTTCCAGCCTTGAAATTGTCAGTTGGATCACCTGGCGGAAGGTGATATTCATCCATAGTCCCGTCAAAGTAACCCAGGACCTGAACGTTCAACCCAAGAAGTGAGACGCTTGTAATGAGACATTGCACCAGCTCTCCTGGAAGTATCGAAGTCGCGTTGGTAACTTCGTTCAGCTAGAATACAAGTTTACTGGAATGGTGGAACAAAGATATAGACGAACATACATGGGAAGCCCTTATACTTGAAGGAGAAATCGTTACGTTGCAAGTGCGCCCATTGCTAGAAACCTTGGAAATGGAGACATCAACGACACTACCGACGAGAAGGTTTGATGGGCTCTGCAGCGACTTCTTCGCGTCCTTGAAAGATAAGAAGCCAGAAATATCCGGGATTCCGAGATTGATTATGTACCCATGATCTTCAATACTTTTGACAGAGGCGGACATGGTCTAGGCCTGGATGAGAGAGATAATCATATAAATGGCTTGCCGTCACTCACGAAGCCAGGCTTTAGGTCTGTTTTTAACACCCCTTGATTCACTTGCTCCGGGACGAGACTCAGTTCCACTCGCCTGCTGATTTTTTCTATCTCGCCCGTCGCTCGCCCTATTCCAGCTCCCGCGTTTGTCGTGCCAGCAGCATGTGAGGCAACTACAACGCATCGAAGATACTGGCCAGGTCGGAAGAGTTCGAATAGCTCAGGGACAGGTGTTGGTTTTACCTCCGCATCTCCCTCCTCCTCGTCGGAACGCGGTTCATCATCCATATCCATAGACTCTAGCGAGGCAGTGAACTCAGAGGAGATATGAGTAATTGGGACGTGACCATATAATTGGTTGGGCAAAGAGACAACGAGTGCGAGAGGTTCGATAGAGACAACCTGCGCGAGAATCTTCATCCCTACGGTGATGCGCTATTTGATGATATGATTTACGTGGGTCAACGAAAGCTGTTTCCAGGGCCATACCTTGTAGTTGAGGTGCTCTATGCGAACAGCATTCGGTTTCTTTCCGCTTCCCTCGACTGCCTTGCCTTTGCCCTTCGCATCCGACTTTTTGCGTGGTTTTTTCGACTTCTGCGCTTGCTCCTTCATGCGGCACGTAAGCAAGAGAGGATAGACACGCAGCATCACACGCGCACCTTGAACAAGTCGTCGGCCTCCTTGATGGCCTCGGCCCGAATGGCCTTCACTTCCTGGGCCGTGAGCGTCGTCCCACCGCCGCGAGGAAAGTCGATCTCCTCCGGCACAGTATTCAAGACGTGCTCTAGCGGTTTTTCGACTTTCGACTTGGCCCTTTTCTCTTTCTTCGCTGTGCTCCCGTCCGCCGCTAGCTTGGACTTCTTTGCTTTGGGAGGCGCGGCATCCTCTAAACTCCTCTTCTTAGAGACCATTACGCGGGAAACGAAGATCAGAAAACGTCCAGGTCGACTGTATTAGAGGTGCGTCTGAGAAAGTCCGGCCAGGGAGGGGCTCAGTGAGTACAAGCGTGTTGAAGTCGTCAATCCGTTAGAAATTATTGGAATCTCAGGCACGAGATCGTCATGATTACATCAGCAACCTTTCCCACATCGTCAGCCTTGCTTGAACGACTTGCACTCACACTTGTCTTTCTTCAGTCGTTCCAGTCTCTAAGAATGGGTACGTATGTACAGAATTCCTAGGAGAATCGTTTAACTGATATTTTCCCATAGATTTCCAGGTTGGCTCTCGCATTTGAACATCATAACCTAGCATTTGCATTGACATACCCTTTTCCCTGCAGAATCGAGTCGGTTCGAAGTTTGGCGGTGGTGGTGTCGCTGGGGCGTCTGAAACCAATGTCGACAGACGCGAGCGTCTGCGTAAAATTGCCATGGGTGTGGTCGACCTGAACAAGGTGCGCCATCCCCCCCCCCCTATGTCTCCCACTCACCTGTAACATAGGACCCATACATCCTACGCAACCACCTCGGCTCGCTCGAATGCCGTCTCTGCCTAACGCTACACACGAACGAAGGTTCCTACCTGGCGCACACGCAAGGCAAGAAGCACCAAACGAACCTGGCGCGACGCGCGGCGCGGGACATGAAGGACGGCGAGCTGCAGGTTGCGCCGAAGCAGTCGAGCGTGCAGCGCAAGGTGTTTCTGAAAATCGGGCGCCCGGGGTACCGCGTTACCAAGGTACGGGACCGCGAGTCGGGCAAGGAGGGCATGATGGTGCAGATACACCTGCCGCAGATCAAGGCCGGCGTCGTCCCACGCAGGCGGTTCATGAGCGCTTGGGAACAGAGGAGGGAACCCCCGAACAAGTCGTATCAGTACCTCATCGTGCGTACTAGCTCTCACCCTCTCCTCATATTTTTCGTGAGACTTACGTGCCTTGGTTTTTACTTCGGTGGGGATAGGTGGCTGCGGAGCCGTACGAAACGATTGCGTTCCGCATCCCAGCACGGGAGATTGAAGACGACCTTGACGATGGGGGCTACTGGAATTGGTCACACTGGGATCCAGACACGAAGCAGTACAGCTTCCAGTTCATGTTCCGCCAAAATGCCTGATTATAACGTCCCTGTATTTCCCCCACCTTTTCGCAATGCCACTCCCACTCGCTCCAGAGTTGACCACAATGAGTTTATTGGTCTGTGCGTCGTGAAGGCACCACAATATCAGGGTTACATACTTCGTCTTTTAAAGATACAACACAATACAACACCCGGGGTAACTAGGACCAATCGTAAAACAGTGCATTCTAGTTTTGTCATTACAATCACTACAATCAGGCTACGTCCGTCGCTCAGCCGTGAAGTAACACCATCAGCCAGATTGCAAGGCACGAGGTAAAGACGCATATTTTGCTGGAAAAAAAAAATAAGGGGCGGATGAGGAGTCGGCTCATTTGCGCTTGCTAAGTTTACGAGTACGAGTCTCTTCGCGCGTGGGCACCCGAAGTTGTTGGTCATTTTCACCCATCCCAGCCCTCGGCGGTTCCGTCACGCGGACCTCGCGCACCGTCTGCTTAGAACCTTTTCCAATCTTGAAGAAAGAAAACACGCCTCTATTCACCGTCTGCGGTGCCAACGTCTGAGCGCGCTGAGGTCGGGGAGGTATGACCGCTGACGACGCGCGCTTGCGCAGTACCTGCCCAGATCGGCCATCACTCAGACGCGAGGACGCTGCAGCAGAGGGCATGGTCGGAAGGGAACTCTCAGTTGCACTGGAGAGTGGGCTTGGCATGACGAGGCGCTTTGGGACATGCCGCGGCGCGAGGCTCGACGATGTGCGAGATGACGAAGATGAGACAGACGATGCTTGTCCGGCATACTGGGCTTTCATTGCTGCTACGCTTTGGGACGGTGGCTCGAAACGTCGAGGCGAATCCTTGTCCGAGGCTGTCGCCTTGCTTGGAGGGGTGCTGCGTGGACCCCGACTGTGACCCTCCGAGTCCATAGGAGCGCGTGTAGTCGCGACCGAAGGCTGGGCACCGTAAAAGCTATCCTGGTAAGTACGCGGAACCCGCTCCGATCGTCGCCTAGTCGACGGAGGAATGGTCTCGGGAGCCGGTGGTAACCGAGGATCACGCGGCCGGTGATCACGAGTGCCGGATGCCTCATCTGGGTTGGTGAGATAGAGTGTACGCATAAAACGTTGGTCGAGATCTGGAGTGGGGGGAGCTTCGTGAGGGGAAACAGAAGCCACAGGCGCAATCTGCAAGGGAGGCCGGGTATGTTGAGACGTGTCAGGGAAGGATGACGGTGGATTGGGCCAATGAACGTTCGGGTCAGAATGGTATGGATGCTGATACTCCTGGGCTTCGGATGCAACGGGGGGTGATACATGATAAGATTGTTCGGGCTGCCCGCGAACCGAACTTGGGGCAGGAAGAGTCTGGTTGCGACGCAGTGGAGATCCCGTAGCCGCTGTATCATACTCTGCTGTTGTCTGTCCGAGTGGCCTGCGTGGGGGACGAATATTGTGGTTCGGTGGAAACGCGCCTTGGGTAAATTCAGGTGGAAAGTGGGAGGGTTGAGTAGGTTGGTAGATAGAACTCTGGAGGATTTGCCCTGGTTGCAAGTTGAGAGACATGGGATTGGCATTTGGTTCACTCTGATATGACATGACAAATGTGAAGGATCAGAGATCACGGTACGTACCTTGACGTGCCGTTTAGGACGGCGTGCGGCACTAGCAGAGACTTGTTGTTGTATCCCCTTTGCTCGCAACAGAGGGGAGTCGATTGGATTAGTCTCGTTAAGGATGGCAGCAACGGCCTCGTAGGGGCCCTTATGGTGAACGTTGATGCCGTAGGGATTGGTCCTGTCCATTTCGTCTATGGAGTCCAAGTCTGGGGGAGTGGGTCGACTGGAGGTCCTTGCTCGGCCGTCTTTTGGGGGATCAGCAAGACTGGGTGGAGGGGGTATTGTCATCGATGACATAAGTGTCTGGGAAGTTCCGCCCGCGGGATGGTCAGCCAAAGAGATTATCGCTCCTGGTGCTTCTTCGGTTTGATTATCTGCGTGCTCAGAGGCACGGCGCGAACGGCGTTTCGGTCGGCGTTTGCCGTCACGAGGTCGCGATTGCGCCTCATCTGGAGGAGCCTCTATAGCTAGGATAGCACGCGGGGGAGAATCCGAATATTCATATGGATATTCTAAACTGCGGACCGAGGATCGGGGGGCCCGATTGACTTGAGCATTGGATGTGGATGAGTCGGACGCAGAAGATGAAGAGACGGAACGGGGTATGAAATAAATCGGCTGCGGTGGAGATAATGGCCCGGTAATGTCCCCGTGATAAGAATGCGCGTGATGCGATCCATTGTGAAGGGAGTTGGCTTGGGCCACAAAGCCATGTGGAACGTCCAAGCCCGAATGAGAGCGGGTTGGGAAAGGCGCTGCCGATGGCGTACCAACTGGACGATACCAATTGTCGGGATTTGTATCAGGATCACGAGCGAAGGCAGGGTCGTTGGCTAAGGAGTGCCGCAATGGTGGGGGGGAACCGTGGAAGGAAGGATCTGGGTAGGAGCCAGTAGAATAGCGTGAAGGGGGGTTCCAAACCTGATAGGATTGCTGATAGTGAGAGTGCTGTGGGTGTAATCCCGAGGATGGATAAGGGGTGTACTCGGGATGGTGGCTGTCGTACGGATAGCCACCATATTCCCAGGCAGACAAAGCAGGGGATGGAGCGTATATTGCACCAGAAGCCATTGGAGGGGAAGATCAGGAGGGATGTGGGTGGGGAAAAGGTGGGGCCAGCAAGAGGGGAAATGCCGTTGTGACGGGCTTAAAAAAGGGCTAGGAAGAGGGAGCCGAAAGGGACAGGTAGAGGACAAGGCTGTGCTATGCGAGGAGGCGCGAGTGAGAAAGGGAGGTAGATATAACTAACAAGTGAAGATCACGGGCGATGACTATGACTCACCTGGATCCAAGAGGACAAAAAGTCGAACTGCGATGAACGGCAGCGCACGATGAGCACGAAGAGTGAGGCTAGGACAGACTGTCAGCAGCCCATGCACGCAAGCACAAGCCAGCACACCCGACCGACCTCGCCGCGCCGTCAAATACCCGATTCGGGTCTTAATTAATTAATTAGGCGCCATTTCCATAAAAGGTAGTACTCCATTACGTATCACGTGTCCATTTCACTCAACGCGACATTTTGCTTTTTGTCCTGCACCACAACCGCCTCAATGGACACGGATATCTCCTCGTTACGCGCTCAACTCAAAGCATTCGAGAGGGAATTCAAAGCTACACACAATCGCGCGCCCTCTGTCCACGATATTAAGAATGCGGGATTCGGTGCGACTCCAGTGACATCTCACCCCAAAACAGATCCTTGGCTCATCATTACTCCTAGTACAGCCGACAAATACAGGCTCTACAAAAGACTTTCCAAGCTCGGAAACGCCACTAGAGCACTCCCAGGAAATTCACATCTTCCACCTTCTACCCCGCCACGCTCTCGTACCCAAAAGTCAGATGTATCCACATCTATTATTCCTAGATCACGCGCAGTCAGAACTGAAACAACTTCTGCATCCAATCCCTTCTCTCCCGCGAAGAATAAACAGAACAAGGTTGTGCCCTATTCCCTCTGTGGTTCTGATGGATCTTCCAATCCCTTCGCCACTCCCCAAAAGGAGAGACAATCGCTTGTTTTCTCACCCAAATCCGTATCTCCCGATCCTCTCCCTTCCATTCAGATGCTCAATGATACTACATATCCCCCTCGGACATCTGCCCCGAATAATACCGTCTCTAGGGCCCGGAAACGTTTACGTGGTGAACCCGTCTCGCCCTCACCCGTGAAGGAGAAACGCCAGCGTGTTCTTCCTGACGCAATCCCATTTGCCAAGCTCAGTGCGCTCGACATGGAAGATAGCGATAATGATGATGATGATCGGGCGGGCGCCGAACAAGCTGATTCTTCGTTTGTGCTAGATTCCCCTATGAAACCCGCCCCAAAGGGCGGGGCGTTCAAGCTCCTATTTGAGGGAGGAGCCGGCGATGTCAATTCCCAATCCCAAGACAGTCGCACCCGATCACAAAAGGTGCCAGTTAATACCGGACTCGGAATCTCTTACTCGAAATCACAACGTGCAAAGAGCATGTCAAACCTTTCCGCCTCTGAATCGCTCTCTGATAAGCATCAGAACCTCAAAGTGAATGCCCCAGAAGGAAATGCAACCCGAGACAGCGCAAAGTCCCAAGCAACGAAGCGTTTGTATCCCAACCACTTTGGTAAGAACGATATCTCCGGCGCTGCGCAACCATCAGAAACCCCTCTCCCTGAGCCTGAGCAGGACATACGAGCAGTCCATATCGAGGAGACTCCACAGCGAATTACGGCTGCCAAACGCTCTCTAGCTGACACAGACTCCGATGCTCCTGATTCCCTTTGCCCAAGTCACAGCCCTCTCCTTTTGCCACCTTCCCCTCCTCCGGCAGCTTCCAGTTCTGTGTATATGGGCAAAGGGAAGGGGAGAGGCGCGACAGGGCCAATCCGTAAACGGCCAAAGTTACCGGAGGATTCGGGTGACGAAGACGAGGGCAGCACAGATCTTCACGTAAAGATCCGCGAATGGGGTTGGAAACGACGCGATACAAGCCGTGCCACATCAGTGGATGACTTGGACCCTATTCTCGGCATTGGTGCCTACGATCGACCTTCAAGCCCGAACCCCGCGAGCGATGATGCGCCAGGTGACTTTGAGGTCAACCTACCAGACCACCTCCGCTGCCTGCTTGCGATCTCACCATTCAAAGCACATACGACACGCGATGTCAGCATGGTGCGCGGCGTCTTGTATGGGGAACGCACGAGTAATTATGACGCACAGAAGGGTGGGGACATCTGGGACGTGGGTGAGATAGGAGAAGCAAGTGAGTCGCAGGCCGAGGATGACTGGGAAGGTGAGCCTGTGCCATGGGAGACGGGGGAGCTATGACGGGCCAAGTACGCGCGCTGTGTATGTCGCTCGCTTGTCTGCATGGCTATGTTATGATTCATATTGGCGTGTGTGCGGCATTACAGGTAGTATATTCCTGCGCGCGGCCTTAGCATGTACCATACGCGGCCACGTGAGACACGTGCAGTAAGCACGAGTCGCACGCAAACATGCCTATGGAACCCCTTTTCGCCAGTCACCTCGCCACCTAGGGCTGTGCCCCGTAACGCGCCTCGCGCGAGCCACGAATCTAGCATGCGCTCTATCAGAACGCGTATCTCCTGATGTCCTGATTCCACGGACTGACGACTTATCAGCTGTGGCGTAAGACATTCCTACACACTTGCCACTTACGGGTCTGCCGCGAGGCGTTCCAGCTCGGTCCATCCTCACCCCACGCAGTGTCGTTTTCTTGACGCATCCATCACATTCGTATGGGCGTCTGCTGCGTAGCATGGCCGCATGTCGTGCGTCGCGTCCCCCTGCCCTTCTCAACGTGCCCCTTCTCTGTACCATTATTACCTCCCACCACACCTCCGACATCCACATATCTGCTCTCTCCTCCTTCTACATCTCCGCGCACTTTACCTTAACGATTACTGAGGAACCATCCCCCGCCACTTTTCTTGACGATCGCAATCATGCCTTCTCGCCGTGCTTCCAGGCCGCAGCAACAAAAGCAACAAAAGCAGCAGAAGCAGGAGCCCCCCAAGGTCCCTGGCCTAATCCGTGACCCCGAAGTCGCCCTTAAGTTAATGGAACATGTCCTAGACGGCCCCAACGGCAAGAGGACGTTGTCGAGACTCGCGAGAGCGTCGAAGACACTGGTCGAACCAGGGTTGGGCCTTCTGTGGAAGGAACTGGATAATCTCGTACCCCTTATTTCCCTATTCCCAAGTCATCTATTTAAGAGGGCCAAGCGCCCTGGGCTAGGCCTAGTGAGTCGAACAGCATCCTGGCCTTCTCCAGTCAATCCTCACACCAAAGACACAGGCTGAAGCGCCGTCCCCAGAACACTGGGAGAAGGTCGTTCAATATGGTCAGCGCGTCCGGCGCCTGACCTATGACGAAAGCTCCAAGAGCGTATCTCCCTCGATCTTCCCGATCATCGAGGAGCACCGTCCGCAAACTTACATCCTTCCCAACCTCACCTCGCTCGTCTGGCGCGTCGAGACCCCCAACGGGCTCGATCATCTCCACCTCTTCCTTAATCCAGAGCTGCAGAACCTCACGCTCGAGATCAACCCCCGGATCCCGCATCTCGGCAACGTACTCGCTGATATCTCGCGGCGCACAAAACTCACATCGTTTTCCTTGACGTCGCTCGCGCCTCTTCCGGACGATGTCCCGCGCCTGCTGGCCCCACAGACAGAGCTCGATAGATTCGCGCTGATGGCTCCCACTGCAATCTCGTCCGGCCTTGGCCACTGGGTGGCTTCTCTCGAGCGGTTGCGCGCTTTGCAGCTGGACCTCACCGGTCGCCCGAGCAAGGCGGTCGATGACTTCTTCAGACACGTTGGGGCCTCGAGTTCTGGAGCCAACACCCCCAACTCCGCCCGGTCGCGTGACAGTGGCGTGTTCTCTGGCGAGGATATCGACTTTACTGAGATCAAAAAGTCGACGAAGAAATCGAAGAAGCGTCCCGTCGAAGAGCGTGCGCCCATTGTTGGTGCTTTTATGCCGCTGAGAGTGCTGCACCTCACCGGCGAAGTTCCCACCATCGTTTCGTTCCTCCGCCGCATCGCCAGCCCTCTGACGCATCTGGAGCTCGTCATCGAGGACCCATTCGACAAGACGGACTGGCGAAACCTATGTGTCCTTCTTTCGCGGTCCTTCGGCGACAGCCTCCAGTCGCTGAAGATATCTGCAAGCAGTGCATCCCGCTTCAACGACCTCGTGCGCGCGACTTCCAGAGGGGAAAATGCCGCCTCCCACAGGCTTTCTCTCGAGTCATTGACGTCCCTGCCCTACCTCACCCGCCTTGACATCGATCTCCCCGAGTCTGTCGTCGTCCAGAATTCCGACATCGTCCAGCTCGCCGAGGCGTGCCCAAGCCTGGAGATTCTCCGCCTCTGCCCCACAGCGCGCTTCCCCATCGCCGGTGGACCACCGAGCCTCACTCTCGACGGCCTGGCGCCGCTCACGGCACGCTGCCGCAACCTTGAGACTCTTGCGGTGGTCATCGATGGAGACGCGGTAGACCCACAGATGTACCTGTACCGCACCGTGTCATCGCGCACGTTGCTCAAGCTACACCTCGGCCACTCGTGGGTGCGTGAGCCGCTCACCGCTGCATTGGCTCTGTCGCACCTCGTGCCGCACGCCGATACGCTCCGGTGGTTCCACGAGAAGAACAGGCCGGGCTTCATCGAAACGCACGCGCTCGGCTGGCAACGCGTCGCAGAGATGCTCCCGCCTCTCCAAGACGTACGTCTCACCGAGCGCTGGATCTCTGGCCAAGCCGAACTCCCCGAGCCACGACAGATGGTCGACAAGGCCGTCGAGGCCAAGCCAGTCATGCGCGAACGCGTCGTACAAGCGGCACCGAAGATGACCAGCACCGCCACGCAGGCCGTACCGCGGACTGCAGAGAAGGTCATCTTCGCGCGGCCACAGGCTAGATCCACGGCTGTCGATGCTACACCTGATGTCGTCAGCCAAGCTGTAGACGCTGTCCCAACGAAAGTCGACATGGAGGTCATGGCATCCCCTGCTATGGTCTCACAGGGAGTCGACGCCGTCGTCGAGATGGTCTCCGAGTCCGTGGATGCAGTCCCAGAAGTAGGCGAGACCATGTTCATCGATGATGACGACGATCACCCGGCACAGACGTCGACGTCGACGACACAGCCAAAGGAGGGACATTATATCCCGCAAATCTACGTTCCCTCGATCGTCGGGAGCGCAATTTCGCTCGCGTGGAGGACGATGCTCTTTGGTCCGAATTTCGTCACCGCACGCATGCAAGACGTCTGGTCCATGACGCCCTTCCACGCGTCGTCCAAAACAGCAGGTGCCGTCAACACGGCCCATATTCATGAAGTGGTGGAGGAGTCATCGGAAGAGAAAACGACCACTTTGTCGGAGAAGGAGGATTCGGGTGTGGGTGCTGGCGCCGATCTTGTTCCTGTCTGTATATGATTTTATGCTCTTTAGTATGACCTTCGTTTCGCTCATGATTACTCCTTTTTTTTATTATGTCTGTCCCCCTTCTGTTTTTGTTCTATTTTTCGCACTTTAGGAGACGTCGGACACCACTGGCACTAGCTCGGCGAGCAATGATCTAACCTATGGACATCACACTCATGAATCTAACGCATTTGAATCTCCTTCCCGTGCTGTGGTGATCGAAGATGAGAAGCCCGTTGTTGCATCCCAAGTTCAAGTACAAGCGGTAGCGGCCATCGACAACTCAAGCTCAAGCCCGAGTGAACCTGAAGAACCACCGAAACCAAAAGAAAAACGCAATCCCGCGCGAGCGCCAATCTCGTGGGTGCGCCAAGCAGCTGAAGAGATTGAATCCAAAAACGGGAACCCTAACCCTGAAAGGACGCGTCATTCTAACCATCGACATCGACAAGCAACTCGACCTCAATTTCGATCCACGTCCGGCACTTCATCTCTTCAAGCCATGTCAGAGCATACCGGCGGAAAGCTCCAGCAAAAAGACTACACACCGGAAGTCGATGAACTTCTTCCGCAGGCGACGGCACTTGCTCAGGTGGGAGTCACACGCTACACGAGCTTACCGCGTTGCCCCGTCTCTGACCGTCATTGCGTGGCTCCCTTAGGCTGGGGAGCTCCAGGAGGCGCTAGAGAAGCTCTTTGCTCTCGAGAAGCAAGCAAGAAACGTGCGTTCCTCTCAGTCCTCGTGAGATCTCCTATGTAATGTGCATATATATTTGTGTGTGTGCTTTAGGGCTCTGACCTCAAGTCAACAACGCGACTCGTACAAGCCATTGTCGAGCTCGAGTACAACGCGCGAGATTATGCGCAACTCAACTCGAGTATAAACGTCTTGAGCAAGAAACACGGTCAATTGAAAGGCGCCATCCAAGCTATGGTGGAGATGGCCATGTCGTGGCTGGACGAGATCAAACAACGAGACGGGGTCGAAAGGTGGCTCGAGGTGGTCGAGACTCTACGTACCGTAACGGAGGGCAAGGTGCGCCGCGCTTGTTTGTCCCCGCGTGTGGCAGGCAGCCTCCCGTACTCATATTCCCAACCCCTCCCTCATCCATTCAGCTCTTTTTGGAAACACCACGGGCCCGCGTGACGCTCTCACTTGCACACCACCATGAAGCTTTGTATAAAAAACCAACGAAAAAATCGCCCCCGCCGCGCGATTCTCTCATCACGGCCTCCGACCTGCTGTCCGACCTCCAGGTCGAGACGTACTCCTCGATGGAACGCGTCGAGAAGACCAAGTTCATCTTGGAGCAAATGAGGTTGCTTTTGGAGGTGGCTTGGCTGAAGGATGCGGAAGATGAGAGCGCTGGGAAAGGCGAGAAGGGCATGCTCAGTGCTGGCGAGCCCGAGTGGGTCAAGTTGCGTGTGCAGAGCCGAAAAGTCAACGAACAGTTCCTGAAGGAGCCAGAAAACGAGGTATGCAGCGTCCGAGTCGTCCGAGATATTCTAATGCGTCGTACTATAGGCCATCAAGCTTCAGTTTTATGATATGATGGTCCGATATGGCCTGCGTAATCACGCCTACCTAGACGTCGCAAAATTTTACCACAAAGTTTGGGAGACGCCATCAATCAAAGAGGATGTCAATGGCAAGGGCAAGACAGTGCGTCTTGATTTCTGTTCCCAATACTCTCAACGAAGTTAACGTCTCTCAAAGGCACTCGAACACATCGTTTACTATGTTGCTCTCGCTCCTCATGACAACGAACAGTCCGACATGATGCACCGGTTATTTGCTGACCCAGCACTTGAAAAGTTGGAAGTACAACAGTACGTTTTTCTACGAAGGGGGGTTTAATGTTCCAGCTCATTTTGATCACACAGTAACTTGATCAAGTCCTTCACGACCGACGAACTCATGCGATGGCCTGGCATCGTGGATGTTTTCGGACCATTTTTACGCAAAACAGATGTTTTCGCAAACGATAAACATTGGGAAGACCTACATACGCGGGTAATAGAGCACGTATGTTTTTTTGAGATTCACCTCGTGTTGCTTTTGTTCTCATCGCGCGCCATTAGAATGTCCGAGTCATCGCAAAATATTATACCCGCGTCACACTCGCGCGTTTGACGACCCTTCTCGACCTCACTCCCCAACAGGCAGAAGACACGCTTTGTCGACTCGTCGTGGCCGGCACGGTCTGGGCACGCATAGACCGGCCGGCAGGTATCGTGAACTTCCGTAACAAGCGGAGCGCGGAGGATGTCATGAATGACTGGAGTTCGGACATGCAGAAGCTTCTTGGCCTCGTCGAGAAGACGTGGATGGGCGTTAATGCTGCACAGGCAGCGCAGGCAAGAGTCAAAGTATGACAGCTTTTGTACGATAGGAACATCGATATCGACGCTCTCCATTTCCACCCCATATCCTTCCCGGGAGCTTGTATCGGTGGGTGTCCACCTGGTTGCATACTGCGCATCGTCCTGTGAAGAGCCGCAACCGGTCGACTTCTCTCCTTGTAGCGCTACTCGTCATCCCATCAACTTCAAACACGATAAGATGCGCGAAAGTCTAACATGTACTTCATTTGTTTAGTCAAAATCATATAGATGGCTCCATGCGCAGACGAGGCATGACAATTAATTTTGCTGTGAGGTGTAGCTATGTGCAGGACCTAAATTAAATGGAGAGAAAGACGACCAAAGACTAAAGGCGTCTGTGACTACGGTTTCGAGTTCCCATGAAGTCCACAGGGTCGGTTGGGGGCGAAATAGGCTCCGTCAAAGCAGGAGAATAATCCGGCCGTACGCCCTCCTTCCACAAACGCACGTACTCTTCTCCCCGACTCCACGCCTCACCATCAGCATCCTCACCAGTAGCAGCACCGACACCGACACCGCCACCGGAATCGCCACCACCACCGCCACCGCTACCGAGAGCGATCATGCGCCAACGCCTACGCGCCAACCGCGCACTATCGTCCAGCCTTTCCTTCCGAAGCTCGCTCGCCTCGAGCACCCGACTCTCCGCCTCGAACCCGCGCGTCGTCTCGGACGGCCCAAAGCGCGCACCGTACGCGACGGCCGCCTGTGCCGCGAAGCGCGTCGCGACGTGCTGCACCGCGCGCAGCGCGCGGAACTGCGCGACGGACGTCGCGTAGGCGTCGCTCAGCGCGAGGCCGTGTGCTTGGTGCAGGTTTAGGGCGAAGCGCACTGCGCTGGACGGTCGCGTTCGCGTTCGCGTCGTGTCGACAAATGCAATTGTTGAGGAGAGGGCGAGTGAGGGTTCAGGATGGGTTGAGAAAAGGTTAGAAATGTGCTGTTACGTCTGGAGAGAAGGGGTACGGGGAAGAGAAAAAACACGTCGACGTACTCCTCTGGAGAGGGATTGCGACCCCTCTGATTCAGCCGCGTCCATTGCAACCCATTGATGGGGTGTTCGTCCTCGACGGCGCCGGCCTCTGTGATGCTGCGCGCTCGAAACGCCTCAAAAGGATGGTCTCGGAAAAATTGGCGACGGATGTCATCCTCGATGTAGTTGACCGGTACCGGGCGAGGTCCCGGGGTCTTTTTTGCAGGAAAGGTTTGTTTTGGAGGAGCGCTGTCGTAGGACGTCCGCGCAGGAGGCTCGCGTGGGGGAAGTGGTAACGGCGGGTGCTCAAGGACCGCTTCGTACCATACTGGTGGGGTTTTGAGAAAACCTGCACGCGTGAGACGGGATGCCTGCTTATGGACTTGGGATGCGATCCGCCTCACCATCGGCGTGGGCGGTATATAAAGGACAAGGTGAGTACAGTACAGTACGAGTTTTGTCGGACTTCACGAAACGGGGCACGTGGATGGTCATACATTATGTCAGCAATGGGCCATGATATTTACAAGTATGCAAATGCAAGTGATCACTTTACAATCGTGCTTTGGTGAGGGGCTGCATCTCCGTAGCTTTCTCACGAAGGACTCGTCTCAACAGCTTACCACTCGGGTTCTTTGGGATCGCATCAATGAACTCGACCCCGCCAGCCAACCGCTTGTAAGGAGCCTTGTGATCAGCGACATGCTGGATTCAAATAAATTGATCACCGCACACGTCACAATGGTCGAAATCAGCGTACCTTCGAAATGGATGCTTTGATCTCGGCCACCTCCGCGCTACCTCGTAGAGCCCTCTTAGCTGCATCAGGCGAAAGGACAACAAAGGCGAGAGGAACTTCGCCGCTGAAGTCATCGGAGACGCCAACAACACAGGTGTCCGCGACGTCGGGATGTCCCAGCAGATGTCCTTCCAGTTCAGCAGGGGCGACTTGAAATCCGCGGACCTTCAAAATTTCCTACATACACCGCAACACCCTTAGCGTGAACAAGTGGGAAACGAAGGAGGGCTACCTTGAGTCTATCAACGATAAACATGTCGTTATTCTCGTCTATAACGACCTTGTCCCCCGTTCGGACCCATCTGAAGAGCCTTTTCAGCAGAGCCTCCTCCACAAAATTGAAGAAACGAACCCATCTCCAATAAAAGTTTCTGCAGTACTGCATTAAAACAAGTCAATGTGATGAAAGGTGCAGAGAAGATTGACCACTTACGCCTTCTCATCATTCCGATAGCGTAGAGCTGAGGATGGAATCTTAACAACGAGCTCTCCTGGTTCTCCGGCTCTCGCAAGCGTCCCATCCTCCTTGACGACGCGTGCCCGCACACCCGAGATGAGTTGGCCGATACTACCGAGCGTGCCAACCTTCTGGGACAGGGGACACATGACAACGGATGTGGAAGTCTCCGTCATACCTGGAGAAGAATTCAGATTCGGCCTCGAGAGCGATGATTCATGGACCACACAGACCATAACCTTGCCCAATATGGGCGTTGGGCAGTAATCTCACAACATTCTCAGTTAATGCCGGAGAAAGTGGGGCAGCACCGCAAAACAACATGCGAACATGGCTGAAATCATAATTCTTTGTCGCCGGGTGCTGTAAAGGAGTTCAGCCAACGTCTCCGATGTATCGGGGATGAGAGGGGGGGAGGGGGAGGTTAAATTACCGAACCTTGCATAGCAACACGATCATAGGAGGAACTGCTCTATATTGAAAAGTACTTATGAGAAATACAAACACTCGGAAGGTGAAAACCTACAAAATATGGGTAACTCTGTGTCTCTTGATGCTCTCCAAGAACTTGACAAATTCAAATCTTGGTACAACAACTATGCTCATCTACGAAGGTGTAAATAAGAAATGGGAGGGTAAGTATCACCGAGTCCGAAATGCTTACCCCGCAAAACAAGAAGTAGTGTAGCTTTATCCATTGAATCAGTGAACAGCTTCATCTATGAGACGATGAAAACCTTACGTTGACAACCAGGCCATAGATGTCTAGCATTCACTGTAAGCGTCCTACCGTTCCCGACCAATCTAGTACTCACGATAAAAGGGTAACACTACATGACGGGCACATTAGCTCATAGTGACTCTTGAGAAAAGAAGTAGGCCTCACCCGCTAAAGCAACATCCCCCGGCCTGAGCTTTCTATTCTCCCACGGAATACTATCGTCGTTGACTCTCCACCAGGTGGTCATCTGGATGACATTCGCAATAGGGGCGTAGTGAGAAATTTCGACCGCCTGCCAGTGAGAGGACATGATGTCACCGTGACAGGTCGTCGCAGGGTACGTTACATACCTTTGGTTTCCCTGTCGTGCCACTGGAGAAACTCAAGAATGCGATCTTTGTCTTCGCTTCACCGGGTCTCAGCCGTCTCTCCACAAAATTCGGTCGATGCTCAAGTCCATAAGCTATCAGCTCATGGAGGTCAGGAGCAAGGGTATTTGAGCGCGGAGCGCGAACGGTATCAAGGGGAACGACGCGGTCCAACGGCAAGCCTACTTGCTGGGCTGCTGCAACGGCAGCTTTCAGTACGTCAGGATGAGCGATAAGGACCGATGCTTTGGTTGTGGAAAGCTGATAGGCCAGTTCTTCGGGGGTATAAGATGGGTTGGCGCCGCTAGTTGACCAATCTCATCATGAGATAACGCGTGAAGGGCGTCAGAAGCGCTACGAACGTGACAATGGCTCCCAGCTTGTGTACGGCCCAGATGATGGTCGGGTAATCTATTTACACTGTGTTCAGCTTATCCGAAAACGCATCCGACAGAATTTGGTGACCTACCGACGTGATTTGGGCTGAATATACACACTGTGCGGGATTTATCAATTCAAAGTGGGGTCCTCCGTGTTGGTTCCACATACCGACGTCATCCTCTCCTAAAGAATCGATGAGTCGGGGTATAGACCAACCAATATTTGCAAAACGGAAGAAACGCACCGATGCCCCATTTCAAGCTCAACGCGTTGGCAAGTCCGAACACTCGAGATTGGATCTTTTCACGGAGGCAGACGTTCGATAAAGTCCGAGGGCATAAAACCGAAAGAAAACCATAGTCACCTCTTCAAGGCCGATCTTACGTCCCGTCTCATCATTGACTAGCCACGGTACGCCTTGGGGGCGAATTGGTCTGCGCTCATGGGTAGAGTCGAAAATGAACTGAGTGAGGGTGAGGTCGTCTGGGATGTGGGGTAGAGGGTCCCCTGGTGAGACGAATTCTGTCATGGAGGAGTAAGGGATGAGAGAAGATGAGTATGAGTCGAGTAATAACTCGGAGCAGTCCCAGCCAGAATGAGATTTTGAACCCAGACGAGGTCGTCAGGGGACATGACCCGCCCGGAACGTGAACAGAATGTTGAATGAAGAATTCTGCAAATGGCACACAACTGACAAACACCGCGGCGGGTGACAACCCCCGGATCGGATCGCCTGTACGTCATTTACGCCCTCAAATTAGGCTATTGGCTCTCAAATCGCCGCGCCAACAAGCAGAAAAACAAAAACACAAGCAGACCAAAGCTGAGCGGGTCTTCAGCTCAGAAGACTAAGGAACTGTATCGAGTTTCACTGAAATAAAACTACTCTGCTTCATGCGGGGTTGAATTACTGTAAGCGAGTTCCCCATACAGTACTCCAGCGCTAAATTTGTATTGTTACTCTTAGCACGCTTGTTTGTTTGATTCCCGGGATATAAACAAACAGTATGAACCCTCGATTTGTTTTCCGAAGTACAGAGGGCACGCCGTAAGACTATCCACACGGCGCAAGCGATCACGCCCTCCACGTACTACTACTATCATTTTGGACACGACCTGTAATAAAATGAAATGAAAAAATAGCTAAGATGGTGGGATGGCAAACGGGTCGTCCGACATGGTCGCATCGAGCACAATGTCTCCTCCGAGTATGCTGTCAGCTGACTGCAATTGCGTCAGATCGCCAGCCCCGTCGAACGCAGTCCCGTCCGGTCCAAGTTGCGCCAAGTCCAAATCCACGAGATCTGCTGTGCCGAGGGGATCCGCCACACCCACCGCACCAGCAAGGTCGTCCTCCAGACCCTGCAGCGCGCCGCTGAGCCCGCCATCGTCGTCTGGCTGTTCCGAAGGGATCGGCGGCCCAAACGATATCGACAGCGGATGGGGTTTCGGCGAGGAGACTTTGGACGGTAGCTCTTCTTTGGGGAGGATGGGCTCGGACACGTCGCGCGATATTGGCTCTGGTGCGACGGACGGCGCCTGGTCCTCCTGTTCTACGTCGTCCTCGCCCTCCGCTACCTCGGGCTCGTCGGGGAGAGGCGCCAGCGGTTCGTTGACGTCTCCTTCATCATCGCTGAATTGCTGTTCAATCCACGTCGCATCATTCGGAACGTGCAACTTTAAACGCCATCTGGGCTTCGGACGCACCTGTACTTTGTCCGTCTTCACCCATTTGAGGACTTTGAGGGTGGATCCTGGTGCGGCCTTTTCGGGTGTCACCCAGACCTTTTCCCAGCATGGCACTGGTTGCATAAGCTGACGACGGGCAGCCTCCGTCGTCGCCGTGCTGATACCTATTCTCCGTCGTAAAGCCATGTTGTTTTGTGGTTATGGTACCGCTGCGTCTTGACCCAGACCAATTGGACGGTGTACTGTACTGGGGTGCCTTCAGTGAAGGTGTAGTGGTGTAGGTCTGGTTACGGTCCAACCATCCGGCGATGACAATTTCCTTAATTGGATGCAATACGAGAATTGACGGATGTGACGTGAGGGCCCAAATGAAAACAGCTAGACATAGGATGGACACCCTACACCTTGCCCTACACTACAAAATCCCTACAGGACATGATTGCCGGTTACTTACAATTCCTCCGCCCAGCGGGTGATTTCATCCAGAGGCAATAACGTAAATGGGGCTATCTAATGTGACAAAACAGCGATAAGACACCTGACTCTCAACGAATATTCTCCCGGGAATGCTCACCGCTATCAGTGGAGTGGGCACTCCATCCCTTGTCTATCAAAAAAGCTCATGGTTGGAAATTGTCAAGGGTGTTTGAATGGAACGAGACAATACCTGTTCCGATGGTTGTTGGTCCGAAGTCTGCTTCGCCATTTCACGCAGCTGCGCCAGTTGCGCCTCTAATGAGTCACAACTCCTGAAAACATGCGATCATTCATTAAGTGCCCAGTCTTCGAGGGAAAAAGGACCGGCACGAACTCATGGATAGCCCTCGTCTCTTCCCTCCGAAGTTCCAGTTGACGCTTCATCATGAGCTCGAGGCTCGCGCGCGCCTGTGTAAAACCTTTTTTGATCAGGGCGCGCAGATAACGTTTCCTGCATCAGCACAGACCTGAACAGGCCGCAAATCGTTCGCGGCGGCCATGACGTTTTGAGCGAGAACCGTGATCCATTCTACGTGGCGAGACCATTCTGGAGGCACGTTCGACGCGGTGCTCGGTGGCGGGGCGAGCAGCGCCCCTAGAAAGGACGAATACGTGACGAGCATGGCCTTCAGAATGGACAAAAGCGCTGGGCGACGATCTACCAAGGGGATTTTGGTGGCGGGAGTGAGTGAAGAAGATCTGTAAAGAACTCATTCAAAGGGTGATCAACAAACGTCGTACCGGCTGCGGCGTCCTCTGGATATAGCTGATGGCCGCCCACCTCTCCAAGAGTGGGGATCGTCTCCTTGAGCTAGAAGGCCCCATTACACGTCGCCTTCAACGAGACAGACGAGGGAAGGCGTACAAACCACGTATCGCCGAATACAGTATAGTGTCCCTCCTCGCGTATCCAATCCACGCGCGGTTTCTCCAACGATGTTAGAGGCCAATCCGGTACGTCAGTTTGGTCCGAAAGGATCCCATTTTGCGTCAACCCCACAGCATCTTGGCCCTCCACGCGTTCTTTGAGTAATGACAAGAGATTGAGATTGTGTGTAGTGTAGTTGGTGTATTGGGAAGGAGGTGATGGGAATGGGTTGCGCAACTCTGTCTCCTGCTCGCCCTCCATGGCACTGGATTGTCGTGGAGGACGCGATGGAGATACGACAGTGGTACCACATCCAACTAAATGCCTTTTCAAGTTGCGCCCTCGTCAGCTGTAACGCCAGCGTTGCTTAGTCATCGATGAATCGTACTCATCTCCGTCAACCGTCAACCGCACACTGACAATACTTACGGATATATCTTACTGCACAGTCGTCCTGCCATAATTATAGGGAACAGCCCAGGTCCAACAGCAGCAACACATCACAACAGCAGATGCCATATTACTAGGAGTACTAGATCTAGCATTGCTAGTCCTCCTGGCCTCTATTTTTCACGCTAGACCTAGGGACATACCTTGTGCTAGAAACACAAAATCTAGATCTTGTGGTCTAGAATCGTACCCAGGGCTAGAAGAGAACTAGTGCATGGCAATTACATCGGGGTCGATGTAGTCCACTGTTATACATAGGACTAAAAAGAGAACTAGGACATGGCAATGACCCTACACTACGCAGATAAAACCTTCTCAGCCTTCTTGTCCTCTTCCATCGCCTCTACTTCGATCTCTCCTCGATAGTCAGTACGGGTACTAGTGGTCACATTCGTATAAATGTTGAACGTGGGTGTCCCCTGTCCGAATCGCAGCTGCCCCGGGCGTGACTGGCCTTGCGATGACGTAGCGTAGTCAGTAGTCCCATTACCATTACGCGTCTCCTTGACGAGGCCCAGCCGAGCAGTGATCAAGGTCTGTGATATCCCCTGAGAACAGATGAAAAGCTTGTGGCAGAGGATCAAAAAGAAAAATCACTTACATAGAATGGCGGTAAGATGGAAAGCATGATGTACCCGATGTTTTGGTTCAGCTATAGGCCTCCTTCAGCTGCACATCGTGAATCAAAGTGCACGGGGCGTACTACGACGTGGCCCTTCGACGGACCGAGCAACCCAATCTCAAGGAGGAGAATACCAATCCAAGTCACAAAGGCGGATTCGATGATGACGCGAAGAGCAGTGGCGTATCTGTTGAAAGTTCCTCTGCCCTCGCGTAGTTTCAGCACTGCGTTTTTGGTCCACCTAAGATGTTACAGTTAGAATCTTCACATGCACGACAATTGAGTCAGCTCACATGATTTTGCCTATGATCCCGCCAGTCATAAATGAATTGCAGAAGAACATGGACCAGCCCCAGGCCATCGCTATTTTCATAATCACGGGCAACAGCTTGTTCGCGTATAATCCTGGACTTTTATAATACGCCAGAGCCTGAAAATCCACAGACCAACAGAGGACTATGTTTAAACTCGTGCTGAGCCAGGCCCTGACAGTGGCAGACACACAGGAAACTCACAACCATTCATGATAACCCAGGCCGCAGGCAAATATCGGGCCCACCTTGCCCTATCAAAGATGATGTAGAATCGCCATGCCAGGGTCCCATCGGATAGAATACCCTGAAAGTGAAATGGCTGAATATATACATATTGAAAAGGTAAAAGGATACATGGAACTTACACTGATGGTCCCTGTGATGCTAGAAAGGGTACAGACACGACTCATCAACTTGAATGCCTACAATGGAAGGTCGCGATTCTCAGGCAACTTACTTCCCAATAACTACCAGGGGAATTCCCCACTTCCGCGCTTCTTCATCAGTACCTGTCTGGAGGCGTGCACGTGCGAATTGAAGGGAGCGCGTGATAAAGTGAAGGAGGAGATCTAGGAAACTGCGAAAGAGGGTGAGACACATGAAGTAGAGACGTTGTTTGTACATACAGTGCGATTGTAACCCATCTTAGTCTCTTCGATGTCACCGTGCCTTGTCGGTATGTCGACCATATCGCGATGACAAAGAGGACCAGGTATACGCCTGTTCGTCGGGAGATGTTCAGAACCAGCCCATGGTGGTAGAACGACGAGCCTCACCCCAGAGGCCCGACAAACATGACAAAATGATCGCATTGGTTTCCAAAGTCAGAAGCGTCTCAGCGGACATCGTCACTAGTCGGGCTAGGTCACGAAAGATAGCGGTGTGCCCATGGCCCTTAAATATGGGACCACTTTACTGAGATGGAAAAGACATTTGGCGGCGAAGCACGAGAACAGTTGAGTTTCATTTGCAATACACCAACTGTCTGGAGTGATCATCTGGGAAATGTAAATTAAAATCAACACACTACGATGACCGTACCGATATGTACTCGTAGTCGAGTTACGATGTACCTTGCATCCCGCCGCAAATCCGCCGATAATCTGTGATTTTAAGCGGATCTGCTCCAAACCTCGGGCGATGTATCTGTGAAACGCGTTAAAAGATGTTGGAAAAGAGCGGATCATTTCTAGGGCTCATTTCATCAGTGCAAGGGCATAAAGGCCGAGGATTTCGAGTCAGCCCAAGAAACAAGCCCTGGCATCTAACTAGTAGATACGTCTGCTGGGTCTGGTAAAATGGCATGGGCTAGCCCGAGTCCTGCCTACCCCAAAGACGAGACAGACAGCACAGGCATGGCCAAGGGACTAAGGGCTACCCACCAGACCAGCGTGCCCCCGATCGACATTGAGGTAGGGTTCGTCTGTCATGTGGCTGTCAAGTCTAAACGTCTCAGCTGTGAAGATCTTCTCATTACCTGGGAATTTCAAGCCGTATGTCCGAACCTTATCGCCCGCGGAACCGGGCAGGATGATCGGGTCAGTGCTGGTGTGTTAGGGAGTCTCCCGCCCTCCCCGGTGCATATGTGCAAACTGTGGACAGTCGTCTTAATCTATGATATGTGATAACCGATACCTAAAATTGAAGGATTAACATTGGCCAAACGCGCTTCAGTACAGCCGCAACCCAGTGGCATCATGGACGTCCCGAAATCACTGGCAATGGTTGAGCTGCTAATAATGGGGCAACCCCAAAACCTATGCAGTATGAAAGTTGTGGAATATGAGCAGGTGTGATGGCCAAAGGCCGCCAACGTGGAACTGCCTGAAGCTATGCACTATGAGCAGGTCAGCTGTACGCGAGAAATTTAGAAGAACAGCCTGAGTTTGAAAGGGAGCCAAAATCGGGGCAATTGGCTATTGGACACGCTGACCGGGCTCAGTCGGTCCGATCCGACAAGTTAAAATAGATCACTGATGAGAGATTAGTTGTAATCGGAAAATAAATTCATAGAAAATAGGTTTGAGACCTGTGATCGGTCTACGGAACGCTCTCTAAGTAGTAGAATAGCTATTCAGATTCACGCTCTTTCCTACGTATTTATGGACGTTCTTCTCGTACCAAACACTTCAGTTTTCGACCTCAGAGACTGAATCACGCGCTACGGTATAGCGTGCGCTATATTTCATCACGCTCTTTTGCGTATGAGGGACACTGGGTTGGAACCACTATGAACGCAACAGCTACTGAATCTCAGTAGGCAAAACACCTGAAATTCAGGGTTTTATCACTTGAAACTAAGGTGTTTCCACACTGTTCAGTACTTTGATCATGTTCTACTCC
>Ga0307512_10000537_pt1 | contig 55837 bp, 50 predicted proteins | sample 14_EM_MG_FD_200267 | JGI IMG/M metagenome (GOLD analysis project Ga0307512, IMG submission 200267) | Populus trichocarpa ectomycorrhiza microbial communities from riparian zone in the Pacific Northwest, United States - 14_EM | ecosystem: Host-associated > Plants > Roots > Unclassified | place...
TTGAAGGATCTTGCTTCACAGTCAAGATAGTGGAGAAATGTACTTATTATAACTGAATATCTATTATGTATGATGACTCGCAAATCATCAATGGATGTCAGCCGAAGACCGCGGGGGACGGCCGGGGACAGAAATCTACCGTCGACAGCCGTCCCTTCCGTCCGTCCCCGTCCGGCCTCAAAACAGATGGCGCCGTTCCGTCCCAACTGTGGACGGACGGGACAGTTGACAACACTGGGTGCATCTCCAAACTCGCCCGATCACAGCCTTGAAGTGCATCTCAAAGTTCACTCGATCGTGGCCTCCAAGTGCATGTTTAAGTCCGCTCGATCGCTGCCTCAAATTGCATCTCCAATCTTGCTCGATCCCGGCCTCAAAGCAACGATTCCACCAGTCCGGACGGACTCGGTCTGCGGTAGGGCTCAGTACGGTCCGGTCTAACCGTTAGGACAGACTGGACCGAGCCCAAGACTGGCAGTCTGGGACGGGACAGGCTTGGTCTGGACCAGTCCGCGCACACTTGCAACTTCGACATTGTTACTTAGTCAAGTACCACTGAAAACATGACTCATCCTCATATTTATCACTGCATACCTCCAGACACCCACTCTGGGTGAAGTTATGACAGTTCTGACTGTATATTTGGTGCCATCAAGATAGGTTCCCCCCATTAAATGACCGATAAACTGAAAAAATATGCTAAGCTTGGACACTGTGCTGGACTGGTGCAAATCAGTCCAGTTCTATCCAGGAAAAAGTGGGGATTGGTCCGATTCTGGTTCAGAAATTACTCTGAGTAGGTTGGACTGGACTTGGATGGACCCAGTCTGGACTGGTCCAATGCTGAACTGTTGGAGTCATTGCCTCAAAGTGCATCTCTAGGTTCACAGCGTAATGACCTCCAAGTGCATCACTGAGTTTACTCAATTTTGGCCCCCAAGTGCAATCTCTAAGTTCTGTAGATTACCCCCCCTAAGTCCATTCACAAATCCACTCAATTCTGATATCCAAGTGTATCTCTCAGGTCGCTCGATTGTCATCACAAGTGGTGCCTTCAATTTCGCTCATGCACAGTCTGCAGTCTGTCCAGATGACCTAATAGATTTATATATGCATACATACATTATATGTATATAGACCCAATATTGTATAGACCTAGATGTCATCAATATGCAGTCACCACAAAGTATTCAAATTGGTGGAACTTTCTGTTGCAGTAGCTGAAGACACATGTCAAGTCATGATGCTTGCCACAACATTTCTGTCATGTAATGCAGTTCAGAGCTGCTAAAATATAATAGCGATTGCCCACAGCCGCAATTCCATCACCATCGCCCGATACTTTCATAAACCCAGCAGTACTATATCTATCGCATTCTGCTTGCTTTATGTTGCAAATATTCATCTGTATAATGGTATCTGAAATCTGTGTTCAGAATGTGTTATTTTACACTACTGACGATATTTCAATCATCAGTTTTACCGTACTACATACATTGTTTCTTGCACATAACTATCTTCTGTTATCATAGTGCATTCGCTTATTTTCATCAGTATGTCACTCTGTCTTGCAGTTTGGCAAGAACTCAATTGTTATCTGGCTAGAAACACAACTCCAGCATTTTACTCCAGAGCGGTGGTGCACATTGGAACAATCACTACAATTCTATGCTTTGTTGCCTTTTGCTTTGTTGTCATATGCTATATTAGTTTCTGCTGTATTATCATATACATCAGCAGATCAGCCGACTGTTACATGAGGACATGTTTGGGACAATTCTTAAATTGCAACTGTACTGCTATTTACGGATATTATTATATACATTGATATACCCTGTCATCTCTGATATCCATCTGGATCCACATATCCAACACTACACTCTAATACTGTTATATATCTTTGTTATATCCACTATTGCTAATATTCTAGGCTTTGTTGCATTCTGCTTCAGCAAATAGACTTACAGTTACACAACTACTCAGTTTTGATTATGTCAGAAATACAACTCTAATGCTATTCATGGATGGTGTGATATACATTGCTAAACTCCTTGATTGTGGGTATTGTAGTCCATACTATATTTGATTATTGTGAATCAGAAAATTGTTTATGGTTTCGGAGATTCCGACCTCTGAACCTGCTGAACCATTGCAATTATCTGACATATCGTCCTTTTGCACTGATTGCATCCTTACTCCATTTAGTTGGACCAGTTCTCTCTAAATTAACTTCACTTCTTAACTAGTTCTTCCCTTCCATCTACAACTCACATAGAGTAACCCGCTCTATGGCATGTCTCCTCTCGTCAAAACAGGATACAATATATGATTTCTTCGTTTCACAAAATGTATCTTCAACATGACTTGATCACTGCAATATATATCTGCATTTGTTTATCCCTGCATTACCCTACAATATGAAATAAGACAATGAGGTGTGCAATAGCAATCCAAATGTTATGTCTCCACAGTGCTGATTTCTGATTGTCAATGTGTGTCTGGTTCTACTAAATATGCATTATGGTCATCTTCAATTACCAATGTCGATTTGGATGGTTCAGTCTCCATTTTGTTTCACACAGGTATGAATGTGTACTGTCCTGGCGATATCACTAATATTTGCATGAAATTTGTTACTCTACTCAACCAACAGATTGATGTGAATATCACTTTCAATCCAACATCAGTTATCTGTTTGTTATTCTGGCACTGTGTTGTTCATGGACTTTGCTCTGAAATTAAATGTTGATATAAGCAACACTCCTGATGCCATGCCATTCCTTGAAAATGTTTTGCAGACAAGTGGAAACGATCTATTACAATATCTCAGATTTCAGTCTGCAAAGTTGCGTTACTTTGTCTCGATTCCTCATACTGATCATTCTCTTTGATTTCCTTGACATACCATACCCGATTTTTGAGATCTCAACCATGTGCACGAAGTCTGAGGGGAAAGTTATGCAGGTTGATGCAACGATGAATGCAGCATGACGGGCATCATTCATCCAGGTTCGCATTCCACATTATCCGCCCCTTCTATCACTCATATGGGATCATGGACATAAACATTCTTCGTAAAGTTACTTTCTATGTGAAGGCATGTATGCCTGCGTTCGACTACGTAGGCTTATGTGTGGTAATTGATTGGATATGGTTGCAAACGAGGACTCCAGTCCCTGTGGGTGCAGATATGTAGTAAGATTATTGTTACAGATCTGAGGCTCGTGGCAGCCGACTATATAAAACCATGGGTACCCAGCGCTGGACACATCAGGTGCAGCCATGACATTACACTCGATTATAATTTTTGCACTCTGACTTCACAGTCACCGGCTAGTTGAGATCAAATTCATTGGTGGTCTAACAACTCCATTTGGAATCTAGATCATTCAAATGGTGCATATGAACCTTGCAGATGCCTAGACGAATTATCATCTCTCACAATTTGGTCACTGAAATCAAGCAACAGCCGAGAACTAGCAACATAGGTACACCAATTGCTTCTCCAAGAGATACATCGTCCAAAATAGCAATTTTCTATTTACACTTCCAGCGAACGGCAGACAATCGCAGATCCGTTTTCCGAATCCGATCTGTGCCTGGTCATGAACTCGAGCGGCTACATTGAAGGGTAATGGCATTCAGCTTTGACAGGATTTGCTTCCTTAATCGGTGACCAATCAGGCGCTTGATTTGCTGTGAGAGATGCAATGCCTTGGCGTGACTGTGATTCCCCTGAACGTAATTTCATTTTACTACACCCTGGTCTTGATGTCCCTTCTAGCACTGGCGATTTCCCGGGGATCATGTCAACAGTATCTATAAGCTCTCCAAATGATGTCAGAGCAGATGGGCCTGCGTCATATTTCATTAGCGGCAGAAGGACAGCCGGAATTGTCCATTTGGCCCTACTGTACTTCTCATCTCTGCCGTCCAAGAGGTGAGCCGCATATCGCCATTGCAGTTGCATCACTTCATCAAGCATTAGCTGCTTTGGCTGGGAACTCTCCATGCGCTGTGATAATCATGTGCTGAGTGTGCCCATCCCACAACCGGGTTTGTCGTCTTCGCTCCACTTGCCCATCGCTGTATCATCTTCATCATCTTCGTCGTGTTCCCATCGTCCTCATCATTGAAACTTGCAACATAGCTCAGACAATCTCCAATAGCATTCGACATTGCCTTGAATGGTTTTTTGTGCATTCTGGTTTTCACTCTTACCTTTTCAGCATTTCTCATATCTTCCTGCTCCTGCTCAATCACTAGCCCTCTGACATAAACATGTGGTCTTACCTCAGCGGTCTCTCCATCCACCTAATCCTCACTCCATTTCCCTTAATCTTTGTTGCTTAAAAACTGTGTTTCTCATCTTGTCACTGCCATAAGCTGCTTTTTTGATAGTAAGCTGCACAATACTCTAACAGCTCAGACCCTTTCTGCTAACAGGTCGCTGTTGCCTTCATTGACATGATGACTTCGTCGTGTGGAGTGCTGGTCAATGTGTCATATTTGCCCCCTGGTAGTAGCAAATGGTTCTCTTTTGCAGCATTGACCATCGTAGTTTGTGTAGACTTTGTTGATGGGGGAGATGTTGGAAGTTAGAAGATATGGACCAGATGGAGGCAAGCTGCGTCGTTTATGTGGAGATTGGTATGCTTGATCAACTTGACCAAAGCAAAATCTGGGTTTGGCCCATTACTTCATTGGGAACGGTGTGGCGGAAATCACAGGTCACCAGATGGCATGCAGTAGGTTCCGTAAGAAACTACGAAAATTGAACTTTCGTTTCGAGGAGCACATGGAGGGAGTCACCGCGGCGAGATTGTTGATTGGCTATGACTAAGAAACAAAAGAGAAAAGAAGGAAAGAGATGAGATGATGATTGCTGAGGTGAGTCTCTGGATCGTGGTGTCGGATGCCGTCCAGTGAAGGTTGTCCAACCATCTTGATGGCGTGATGCAGAGCCGCGATAACCCTAACCAAGTCACGCACCCACTCAAACGGGTGGCTTTGTAGTGGTGGGAGCCGTTTTCCCACCACAACTCCTGCCCAGCCACTTGGTGCGAAGTACCCGGTTCTCCTCTTCCACCATCCTCCTCTTCCACCATCCTCCTCCTCGTCCTTACCATCATCTCATAACCCCAAGATGCCACCAGTTGTCCGTAACATGCAGAATGAGCTCCGAAAGCAAACGCCAACCAGCAAACCAAACAAGCAACATAAAAGGAACGAGAAACGACAAAGAAACGAGAAAACACATGACAACCCGGCCCAGAATCCCACTCTATCCAACCATCCACCGAGGTCTCCTCCACTTATATGCAGTCCCATTTGCAGTCGGTGATGATCATCCCGTTTACAGTAGCTGCTGATCGCCCCGTTTACAGTCGGTGCTGATTCTCCCAAGTCTCGTCCTCCACACTCATACCTTGGTCCCAGATTGATGAGATGGTGCTCACTCCTCTATCCTTATCCTCCATGCCGGTCAAGTCTGCTTGACCTCCGTATCCTCCGGGTTCACTTCTCGTAGTCGTATCCTCCAAATGCACCCTCGCCAAGTGTGTATCGCTCCAGCATCTTCCAAGTGTGCATCTCACTGTCGAGTCCACGTCTCTTCCGAGTCCACTTCGCTCCTCCATGTGCATCCCCCGCCTCCAAGTTCACCTCCGTGTCCTGTGTGCTGCCTCTGTCCTGTATGTGTGCTTCTCGCAGGTGGTGGTGAAAAAGAAATGAAATTTCCTCTCCCTGGCATTTTGTTTGAAGCACAGTCTACATTCTCATCTCCGCTCGCCGTCAGCAAGCCTATGCTCTACCGAGTAGAAGGCGAGAAGAACATGAGTGCTCCCACATTCGTTAGAGTTGTACGGCGAGCGGTCGGCGGGCTGTGTATCTAGGATGTGGTTGCACGTCGACATCGACCTTCCGAGATTGTGCGAAAAGCTCCATGACCTCTTGCATTAGCTGCGGCAATTGTTATGTTGAGCGCAGCAGTGCAGAGGGACGTGTCGGTCGAGCTGGAGATGGGGATGGTGAGACTGGACGGGCTGGTGACAATGGCAAGGATGTGAGCGATGACGATGGTAGCAGCGGTGGTGATGGTGATGGGGGCAGTTTTGACAGTATTGGTCGAACTACATGTGCATAATCTCGTATTGTGCGGTCACCACGGGCAGCCGGTGCCATTGGTATCTCTTGTCCCGCACGCCTAAGCACAAGTCTATCACAGTTATTGACACTTACAACACCATCCTCCAGGTCGGTAGGCAATTCGACACAATTCCGAAGGGGATGCTGACCGTTGCAGTAATGGCATGGGGGAACATCTCGTTGCTGAGGTGGCTGAACTGGATCTTGAGGTGACGGCAGTGGGGCGGGCTTCTGTTTGAACCGCGAGGGGGGCTGTGGACGGTGCTGCTGGCTGGGCACTTGACAGTTCAGCAGAGCAGACACCTGCTGGCGATTGGGCTGCACAAACTGGTGTTGACGGACTGGCGGGCCTCGAGGTGGCTCAACATGGATTATTCCCAGTCGTACAGTTGTTCTGGCACGGATGGTATTGTGTTGAGCCGTGGGAGTTGTCGTGGGAACCGGGGACATCAGGAGAGCCAGAAAAGTTGTGTGAGTCTTGGGAGTTGCCGGAGTCGAAGAAACAGGGAAAGCCGAAGTACTTGTGGGAGCCGTGGAAGAGGTCGAAGCCAGGAGAGCCGGGAAAGTTGTCAGGGGCGGTGCGGCAGGAGCAAGAAAATCGAACATTGTCAAGGCCTCTGCAGCCACGATTCTCGCAGTGATCCAGCCCTTGAGCTTGCCGTATTCGAATGTACGCTGTTCAAGCGGGTTGAGAACAAGCTTAGAGATCGCCTTTCTCCAGAGTCGCTTGGGAAGTGCATGCTCCAACATCTCTGTCCTCTTGTACTTGACCGTGATGTTGCGCTCGGCGACTACTCCGCTGATGTGATCGTAGGTGCGGAGAAACGACTCCAGACTTTCCGTATCATCACAGCCTCCAAACTCTGCACAAAGATTCTCCCAATATTAACGTGTGTAGACAAGGGAATCGGGCCGGCTATCGGTATACTGAAATGCATTCAGCATCTCTATCTTGAGTACAGCCCAGTCTTGTTCCACGTATCCGCGCTTCATGACAGCCGTGTCTCGAACATCAGAGCATTCCACACAGTAGTATGGGAACATCGTAACAGCATCAGAGCAACAGGTATCGGTACTAGTGAAGGCAGCGAGGCTTTCGTACTTGTGGAGAAACATCGTCACATCAGAGCCTCGAAAATGGGCGTGCCTGGACCATACGGAAGTGGAATCTGATTCCGCTGTGTGCTGGCAGCTGAGATGGCATCAATAAGTAGCCGTGAGATCTCCATGCTTCCAAGCCCGCTTGTCGTGTATGTTGGCATAGGGTTGTGGCGATGTTGCTCATAGGGGTAGTTCTTGCGATGCTGATGGTGGATCCGATAACAGTCAGATGATCATGTCTCTGGTTGCCATGCCATTATCCTCGGCTGCGATTGTCCCGCGTTCTATTTGTCGATCTGTCGCTGCCTAGTGGTCCTCCGTGCTTGACTCGTGTTCAATTGTTGGTGTGGTGTAGTCTATGCTCGCTGCCCAGGTTTCCGTGACTCGTCGTTCCAGTCCCGTCGAGTCTATTCCATCCACATCGGTGTCATCGCGCTGTCGTCTGTCTCTCGCTGCCAGTTTAGTTTCCCGTGCTCTGCTTTCCGAAATGACCTCCGAGCCAGAGCACAATTTGTTGCGGAAATCCCAGATCATGAGATCGCACATGGTAGCTTTTGTAGGAAGCTACCAAAATTGAGGTTTCGTTTCGAGGAGCGTAGGGAGGGAGTCGCCGCAGTGAGATAGTAGGTTGGCTAGGACTAAGAAACAAAAGAGAGAACAAGGAAAGAGATGAGATGATGATTGCTGAGGTCCGTCTCTGGATGGTGGTGACGGATGCCGTCCAATCAAGGTTTTTCAACCTTGTTGATGGTGCGATGCAGAGCCGCAATAACCCTAACCCAGTCACGCACCCACTCAAATGCGTGGCTTTGTACTGGCGGGAGCCGTTTTCCCACCACAACGGCAATGGTAACAGTACAGCATTCCATGATGATTAGTGTCTGTTTCATGTATGATCCACGTGAAATCTTGAGACAACATCACCAGATGTCCTTTTCATTGAATAATGTGTTTCGTAGATCTGACAGACATGAGATTTATGCTGTTGTTCACCTCTCTTGATCGCTGTTCCCAAACGACATCAGACCGACTTGCTACAAATCCCAGGACACTAGGAATCCCATTCACTCTACAGCCTTATGGTGTAGTATCATCAACAAGAAACATAGCCGTCAAGGTGAAATAACAGTGTGAGAGTGGATGAGCTCCGTCAGAGCCATCAGAGACCCCCTCGTGACAGATTACTCCGCACCTGACGACAATAGGATGCGTCATGTTGCACATTGCCCGCCGATTGCTGGTGGCAGTTCAATCTCACCCTCTCAGTATTGAATTCTAAACGAACACTGTGGCGTTGTGGCCGACTGTGACGATACATTGGAATAGGGTAATTGGGTACATGAGCGCAATGTAAATCGGTCTGGAAGGCAGACGCAGGGTTCCATAAGCGTGAGGCATATGATCTAGCATAGTCGTCTTTGTTATAGTCACAAGATTTGCTACCTCATAATATGACATGAATTATTTGAGTATCTCGATATATATACATACAGTCAATCTGGCCACAGACGGTATTCGAGCATAATCAGAGAAGCACCTGGAGACGCCCGATGAGACCACCAGGAGATGCACCACTCGGGGGCCGTTATGGTGATACCACGAAGCTAGACGGTATCGAGGCTACCATCGACATTCCGACACACCTCTTGCAGTGTTCAAATGCAATTTGTGAGAAAAATGGGTTTTAGCCCGAGGAGCCTAGGATGAACGTGAGTAGATATAATACCACCCGGCCATGGGAATCCACGCAATTGCATGTATCCACGACATCTTGGGAAGAGCAAGTCTGACCAAAAGTAGGGAACGATAGAGTGTGTATTTTCGTTGTATGATATAATCAGATGATAATGAGATGATGTCCAGCTACGCGGGGGTCTCCCGAATGTGGACTCCCCGTCGCTAGGTCCACATCCGTTACCCCTATATCACCATCCACCCACCGTCGCTCATAAACGATGCACTTGGAAGCTGTGATCCAGCTAATTGAGAGATCCACTTGGAGGCCAAGATGTGGTGAACTCAGCGATGAACTTGGAGGCCAAGATCGAGTGAACTTAGAGATACATTCCAAGGCTGCGATAGAGCTAGTTTGGAGATGCGCCGGGAGGCTGAAATTGAGTGAACTCAGACATGCACTTTGAGGCCGTGATCGAGCGAGGCTGGAGATGCAATTGGAGACAGAGATTGAGTGAACTCAGAGATGCACTGGGAGGCCATGATTGAGCGAATTTGGAGATGCACATGCAGGTTATGATCAAGCGACATTGGGGGAGTACATGGAAGGGGTCGATATGGAGCGAGGCGCAACGACAGCTGAGACTCCATTCATTGGTTAACCTTAAATCCTGGGAATATAGAGAGTTGAGTACAACAACATCTGCCAAGAGATGGGAAACTGGCAGGGAGCGGGAGACTGTGGATCTTGGGATGATGCTGTACTTGATGTATGCTGTACTCGGTGTTAGGTCATGATCATGGTATGGAGAGATAGAGAGGGATGACTTAACTTCGTGTTCTTAGGTGATGGTATAGTTGAGCACATGAAAGAGAGAGATCGCAGGAGATGGGGGAAATCATCATGAGAAACCGGGACATGAGGGAATTTTGGGTTCTAGTCAATCTAACATCGCCGATACAGCAGGTATGAGTCCCAACGTGGCAGTTAATACCATCAACACGAGGTCTTCGAAACCCAATCAGGCAAGTCGTAATCCTGATATCTGGAGCCCGCTCGAATCTTCCATATTGTACTCATCTTTATCCCCCATCTCTCCCTGTCTCGTCCATAACTCTAACATCATTGCAAGCACACAAAGTTAAGTCATCCCTCATGATCTCTCCTTGCCATCATGATGAGTTAACACTGAGTGCAGCATACGCGGAGTGCAGCATACACCAAGTACAGCATACTCCTGAGATTGTCTGTCATCCCTACATTCTCACAATGTCATAAGAGCTTCAAAGATAAAGTCACCGCATCACATTCCCATGGTTTTGAGTTGACTAACTGACAAATACGGTCCCAGCACCTGATGTGCCTCCTATCGACCGCCTCCAAATCGACCACCTCCAAGTACTGCCCTGATCTCCCTAGATCATAGCGTGCTGCTAATGCATCTCTAAACTCCCTCGATCAATGTTGGAGTGCATCTCTGAGTTCACTTGATCTGAGCCTTCAAGTGCATGTCCAAACTTGCTCATTCACAGCCTCCCAGTGCATCTCTGAGTTCACTGAATCTCGGTCTTCAATTGCATCTCCAAACTCGCTTGATCACCACCCCAAAGTGCATCTCCAAACCTGCTCGATCACGGGCACAAAGTACATCTCCAAACTCGCTCGATCACGGCCTCCCAGTGCTTCCCTGCGTTTACTCACTCCCACTCTCCAATTGCATCTTCAACCTCGCGTGATCACGGCCTCAGACTTTATCTCTGAGTTCAATCAATCGTCATCATCAAGTGCACCTCAAATTGCTCTCCATAACCCAGTGCTTCCAGTCAAGATTAACCATGTGTAGATTGGTAGCTATATAGATTCATAGATACATTGATGAGAATACAAACTGAATGCATAAGTTTTGAAAATTGTTGAAAGATAAGTAGTAGCTATGATTTCCAGGTGCACCAGTAGAATTCCCAAAGAAGATGTGTTTCCCCGACTGCTCAACAGTGATTCAACGTGCTCCCAAGTGCTCGCAGGTGCAGCTGAAGGCCACTACCTCAGTCCAGTAGACTCTAGGAGGGGTATGTATGGAATGTGACCCATCACCTGGGTGACAGGAAGCGTGTAATTCACTGTCAGAGGGTACGAGGTTCTGCCAGAGCAGTCAGAGCCATCCGGAACACCCGCGTGTTTCTGATGGAAACTAGAGTTGTTGGTGATGATACATCTTGCGAACAATGTGCAAGTTGGCTGTTACTCATTTCATTTTGACTGGAAGTTAACTACAAATTTCTCAGGACCTGCTGCTTCATGTTATTTTCATCTGCCTCTCCGTTTGCAGATCAGAAGATCATGGCTCCGCAAACACCTCAGGTAGGGGCAAGCCGATCCAAATGGCGCCAACCGACCGGCCTTCCATCCAAGGGGTCACCCACAAAGAGTCAGCTGGGACGCAGACACATCACCAAAGAACATTTCCGTCCGGGCCATATGGCTCCGTCTCAGTGGATGTGCTCTGTCACAGCCGCCAGAGACACCTCGGTAGCAGAGCAATCCGCACCCGGCACCTATACGACCCATCGCGTTGCGTATCGCCCTCCGCTCGCAGTATTGCAGTTTCTTCACGCTCTGTCGGTATCCTATCGTACACCAACACCTTGCCGTCGGGGCCAACTGTGACCATACGTTGGAATGAATTCATTGGGTACATCAGCAAAATGTAAATCGGTCCGTTAGCCACATGCAGGCTTCCATAAGCACAAGGCATTTCGTCTATCATATTCGTCTTTGTTACAGTCACAAGATTCGCTACCTCATCATATGGCATGCATTATTTAAATATCTCTATATATATACATACGGTCAATCTGGCCACTGATGGTGGTGAATCATCATCGGAGAGGCATCTGGAGCAGATCTAGCCTGAGGAGCCTAGGAAGGAAGTGAGAAGATACAATACTACCCGGTCGTGGGAATGCACGCAATTGCGTGGATCCACGATATCTCGGATAGAGTGAGTGAGTCAAACAGTTGTGAAAGATAGAGTGTGTATTTTCATTGTATGATAAGATGATATAAAAAATTTGATGATGTCTATCTAGCCCGGGGTCTCCTGAATATGTACTCCCCATCGCTCAGTCCACATCCGTTACGCCTGTATCTCTGTAAACCCGCCGTCGGTCATTGACAATGTAATTTGAGGCCGTGATCAAGCGAGTTGAGAGATGCACTTAGAGGCCGAAATTGAGTGAACTCAGAGATACAGTTGCAGGCCGAGATTGAGTGAACTCAGAGATGCACTTGGAGACCGAGAATGGATGAACTCAGAGATGCACTGGGTGGCCGTGATTGAGCGAGTTTGGTTATGCACTTGGAGGCCGAGATTGAGTGAACTCAGAGATGCACTCTCAGCCGTGATTGAGCGAGTTTGGAGATGCACTTGCCGGCTATGAACGAGTGAGATTGGAGGAGAACTTGGAAGCGGTCGATTTGGACGGAGGCACGACGTCAACTGAGACTCTATACATTGCTTAACTTGAAATTGTGGGTTTGTAGGAAGTTGAGTACAACAGCATCCGCCGAGAGATGAGAGACTGAATGGGAGCTGGTGATAGTCGATCTTGGGATGATGCAGTACGCGGTGTATGCAGTACTTGGTGTATGCTGTACTTCCGTGTAAGCTGTACTTGGTGTATGCTGGACTCGGTGTGAATTCTTGATCATGGCATGGAGAGATAGGGAGCGATGACTTAACTTCGTGTTCTCAGGAGATGGTAGACTTGAGGACGAGAATGAGAAGGGATGGGGGTGATCTTCATGAGAATCGGGGACTTAAGAGAATTTCGTGTGCCAGTCAATTTACCATCCCCGAGACGGCAGGTACGACTCCTGATCGGGCGGGTAATAACATCAATACGAGGTCTTCTAAACCCCATCAGCCAAGTGGTACCCCTGGTTTTCCAGTTCCGCTCGTATCCTCCATATGGTTCTCATCTGCATCCCCCATCCCTCACTTTCTCGTCCACAACTCTACCATCATCGCAGAACACAAAGTAAAGTCATCACTCTCTATCTGTCGATGCCATGGTAATGAGTCAACACCGAGAGCAGCATACACCGGGTGCAACCTCCACCCAGTACAGCATACACCGAGTACAGCATACACCGAGTACAGCATACACCGAGTACAGCATACACCTCAGATTGCCTGTCGTCCCTTCATTCTCACGATTTCATGAGAGCTTCAATGGTACAGTCACCTTGTCACATTCCCACGGTTTCGAGTGACCTAACTGATGAATAGAGTCTCAGCACCTGATGCACCTCCCATCGACTGCCTCTAAATCGACCACCTCCAAGTACTCCTCTAATCTCCTGCGATCATAGCCTGCTGCAGGTTCATCTGTAAACTCGCTCGATCATAGCTGGGAGTGCATCTCTGAGTTCACTTGATCTTGGCGTCCAAGTGCATGTCCCAACTTGCTCGATCACGGCCTCCCAGTGCATCTCTGAGTTCACTCAATTTCGGTGTCCGGGTGAATCTCTGAATTCACTCGATCTCGGCCTGCAAGTGCATCTCTGAGTTCACTAGATCTCGGCCTCCAAGTGCATCTCTGAGTGCACTTGATCTCAGCCTCCATGCGCATCTCTGAGTTCACTCGATCATCATCTTCAGGTGTGCCTCAAATTGCTCTCAATCACAGCATGCTGCTAGTACAGTTATACCGTGTGTAGATAGGTAGCTATATTGATACATAGATGAGATGTGTAGATAGGTAGCGATATAGATACATAGATACATAGATGAGGATACAAACTGAATGCATAAGTTTTGAAAATCGTTGAATAATATGTACTAGCTATGATTCAACATTGCCAGGAGTTGTGTAAACGGCTTCAGCATAACTGCAGCCCCTGCGGAGAGTGTAACACAAGTGTCCTTCTGATGGTGTGTAAATGTCACCTGAAAGTACAGGAGGCATGTATGCAATGCAACGCGTCGCCTGGCCGATTGGTAGTGTGTAATTCCTTGTCACAGTGTATGTGGTTCCGTCAGAGCCGTCAGAGCACTCTGGAAAACCCGGGTTCTTCTGATTGAAACTAGAGTTGTTGCTGATGCACCAGTTAGTCCCCTGTGATGCTGCCAATGCAGCCACAATCAATATGACCTAGGACCTACACTTTGAAATGGCCTGCGAAACTGCAAGCAGAATAAATAGGAAGCAGCGTGCAATAAGATGTCAGTAAATCCATATCGGGGTAGATGGCCGTAAACTAATAATATACTAATCAGCTGGTGTACATATAGGACTATGTGATCAATTTATAGAACCCTGTAACAGGAAACTTCCATGGAGGACTGAGGCATTTGTACACCAAGGCTGCGAAATCACATGTGATGAAGTTGTCAGCACGAAGCTGTTTGTAGACAACTTTCATGAGAAGCTTTCCCGAGAGTGGACACAACAGGCTTTCAACTTAGAGGATGCTACAGATGTGTTAATGATAGAGGTAATAGCCATATCTCATATTTAGAATCGGCAACACATTTCTTGTAAGTTTTCAACCTGTCGGCTGCTATGGCAAGGCAATGAGGTTGGGTACAACTAGGACAGTCCGACATGCACCTTGCCTTGAATATGGCCAAGATGGCCAAATGAGGGTTTTCACGTGCCTCAAGGAAGGAAATGCAATACCTACTGAAGAAACCTCCCACCAAAGTCTACGAAGAGAAGAAGTGGAGAGTTGAGTTTCCTGGGCATAGAAATGTGAAGCCTGCAATAGAAGACGCCCGGCTATGCTTCGTGAAAATCTCACTCTCTGCTGCTTTTCTTGCCCACAGCGCAGTACACAACCTGCAGACATGCTTAGTGTTAGCAATGGGTCCGGGTAACTGGACCCGTACTCGTCAAACCGCACGTTTTGCCGGGTTTGGCTACACCCATCTGTGCCAATCTCCGGTTCTGTGTTTCAGGTTTTTCCACTAATGGTCGCATTTAGATACCATACTGTGAATCGTAAAATATTGAATTTGGCACATCATTGACCTTTTCGGATGAATCGGCTGCCTTTATAACTAAAAACAAGAGAGACACACTCCTTGCCCCATCCTGAACGTGATAGTCAATGGCGCGTCAATGATTTTTAGTCTTGCATCATGAGTAATCTAGATGGCGATTGGATGCAAACAATTATAGATGAGGCATTGGCCGTATTTCAACCCAGAAGAAACAGAAACATGCTCGCTGCCCCATTTTGGAAATGAGTGTCTACGGAGCGTCAACGATTTCAAATCCTGTAAGTCAGGTTATTAAAATGGGAATTAATCATCGTTATCTATATTCATTGTATTGGCTGCCTTTTTAGGAACAAGGGAATGCTACACTCTCCCTGCCACATCTTGACAATGAGTGTCAACAGAGCAACAATGATTTTTGGTCTTGAATTTTGGGTAATCTTGGTGGTAAATGATCGTAGACATCTACAAACATTGTTTTGGCAGCCTGTCAAGGCTGATAAGCAAGACGTCATCCCGCAACACCCTCCCGGACAATCACAACTTGATCCATTTTGAATCCTGCAACTCAGTGATCCTAAACGTTTTAGCCCTTAAAACCAGTCAAAACTCCATATATAGACATTAGTGGCTATCTCGCGCTTTGATTAACCATCCTGCAAGGCCAAGAATCGTTGACGCTCCGTTGAAGCTGATTTTGCCACAGGCATATCCACATTATGCAACCAGTTACTTTGGCATACATTATCAAGTACAGTGTTTTGAAGTTGTTCTATTCGTTTCATGTATGTTTTCATTATCACTACATTGTTCTTTAATTGTGCATATAAATATATCCTTTAAAATATACAGTAATGTGTCCCACCCGTCACTTTCAATCAATTCTCGTCCCCACCATCAGATTCACCCAAAAGGCTGTTGTCGTCTGCCAAATCAATGTCAGCGGTATTTCCACCCAGCAGATAGTGTACTCAGCAAATCTGGAATAACATCTTTATTGCGCTTGCTTTCCTTGGCAATCGCATTATGATTGAAAAATCGAGTGTTCGGAAGTGGAGAATGCATATATACACACCTGGATGCCATACCTTCTATTTCATACCTTTCGTTTCCCTCAGTGTCACCAGCTGGCGAAGGTGGCATTCCGGGCGGAGGTTCCGCCGGTTCTGGAGGAGGTGTGGCGGTTCCTTTGCTCCTCCAGCGGGTCACCGGATTATTTGCTGTACCATTTTGGCATGGAAGACAGCCAGCCGTATGATTTTTGTAAACCATTGCCAGGTGTCTTTCCAGCGCAGCCTTCACCTTCTGATGCCCAGGAAACTCAACTCCTAGCTTCTTCTCTTCTTGGACATCGGCACGAGGTTTCATAATGAGTTGTTGCGTTTCCTTAATTGCGGCGCGCAAAAACCCGCCTTTAGCAATTTTCGCCATATTCAAGGCAAGGCGCATGTCGGACTGTTCCAGCTGTACGCGACCTACTTGCCTCGCCATAGTCGCGGACATGTTGGAAACCTACAAGATATTAGTTGATGCTTCTAGAACGAAGCTTCAGCTAATACCTCAACCATATACGACTCCGTAGCGTCCTCTACAGTCTTTAGAGCCTGTTTCGTCCACTCCCAGGGACCTTGATTGCGAAATTCGTCCGTGAAAATCCCAGACCAGACAACATTATGATGTTCAAGTTCGTGGACCATGCGGATAAATGGCTTCGTCGACCATGCAGGTTAGCCATTGCGGGCAGCGATAAATTGGTCACAGAGCTTTCTATGTACACCAGCTGTACATATATTGTTAGTTGACCGCCTTCTATATCGATATAGAACTACTCACATCTGATAGCATGCTGTTGGTCATTATTACTGCGTCCGGTGTTACGTACTTATTTTAAATGTGCGTCCTGGGCCATGTTTTGGTGGCTGCAATTGCAGCGTCGCGGTGGACTAACAGGTGTCTGCGTTGTAGCTGTGTCTCAGCCAGGGGCGTATTGGACGAAACGCGCCCCGTTAGGCTCTATTCGGATTGAATCACACCGGGATGAGGTGTTTGTGGAGCCATGACTTGCTGTTGTGGAAATGGTGAGGAAGATGATAATGAAAAGTGGAAAGTTCTGAGGAATATATAGTAAGCTACTGGTCACAAGGGAATGAATGACTGTCAACTTGCACGTTCTACTCAAGATACATCCTGCTGCCTATCACTACAAGTTGGAAGTCTTCCAACCATGCCGGCATCTGCAGTAAGTCGGTCCGATGATGTTTGTTTGTTTGTCTATGTCCAGGGATACATTCAGGTGAACGACAGCTGATATCATGTGTTTGATAGATATAAGAAGGCAATTCTGCGACGGAGAGGTCGTCTGGTGATGTGTGTCCCAACACATAGCCAGGATCTTACATGAAACATACACTAACAATCATGTCATAACGTACGATTAGTGTTACTATTCCAACTAAAATGACGGTCAAAATGCAGATTGTGCTTTGTTCGAGTTGATCAAACGTACGAACCTTGTCATAACAGACTCTTCATGCCTCCATGTGGTCCATATCTTGCAACATCCAACATCACGCCCAACAACAAGGTCAACACACAATACAATTGTCAATGCTCCCGAAAACAACGTTTCTCCACTTCCGGCGGGCAAATACAATACATCGACAAAGCAATCCACACATCGACGTCATCATGCCAATGTAGGCAAGAGCGGCATGGTGGCAGGAAGGGTCCGAGCAGTGTGAGCATTGCACAGCTTGCGATCTAAAAAGAAGGTTGTGGCGGAGAAAAGACAGGAAACGCACTTTTTAAGCAGCAAAGAGAAAGAGAAATGGATCGAGAATTTTGTGGAGAGAGTGACCGCTGTGGCAAGAAAGCGTGTTCCAGATGCAGAGACAGCGATTATGCAAGATATGACAACTGCAGAAAACGGGTGCCCGACAACCCAAAAGCCCGAAACAACATTTGAGGCAATCTTGTATGCTAACGGACACATTATGAGCGAACTTGCAAGTCGCGATGATGAGCAGGATGGAGAAGACGAGGAAGATGATGAAGAAGATACACAGCTCGGCAAACTCAGTGATGATGATGAACCTGGCTGGGTGATGGGCACAATCGCTGAAACGGTACAGCACCACATGGAGAGCGTTCGGCAGAAGCAGATGAGACTTGACGAATTGACTCAACTGGGATGGTGGGATCCAGCCAACTACTTTCGTGAAAGAGATATGAGGTATGGGACTGCCGAATTGAAGGTTCCAGCGGTTGTCAAGCCCCAAATGGACCCAACTACAGCCACACCATCCCCCATGACTGTTGGAGAGAATATGCAGACTCCAGAGATCGTCCGAGGACAATCGGAAATGCCAGCAGTGACTTCTCGACCACGAAGTAGTCAAATGAAGCTGGGTTCCGAGAAACTCCAGTCACATAAATTCATACGGTTTTGTTCGCCCGGCATGGCGACCAATTTGACGCAGATTCAGGATGCAAATCTTGTTGAACCAGTCACCTTTTACCCCTGCATGAAGCATCCCTAGTTAACTACCATATAGAAATCGGATACGGACGAAGATATGGTGACGGCTCCCGCGTCGCCAGAGGTATAGATAGCCCAATAGGTAGTTTTGAACACCCACCTTGCGGCAAGCAATTTGTGTATCTACTTTGCTACGTGTCAGCTTTTTCCTGATTTCAGTGGCCAAATTGTGAGACATGATATTTCATCAGAGTGTGTGCAAGGGTCGAAAAGGCCATGCTAATGTCATACACTCCAAATCAGGTTGATCGATGGCCAGCAATCATGAGATCGACCTGCCAATTACCGTAACATTCGCAAACAAAACCTACAATTGAGACAAAATATACTAACAAATTTAATTCAGTGATGTCATACGAGTCATAGGATGAGAGGTCAATGCGCAATCTGAACTCGGATCAATGACAGCCGTCCTGCAGCATTAGTTCATGCAGCTAACTGCATAACTGTCTGCTCAGACCTGCTGCACATGGTTGAGATTTCGACAATTGCATATGGTACGTCATGGAAATCGAGGAAAACGAGCTGGAAAAAGAATGCTCAGGAAGTCCGCCTCTATATATCTAACATTAGTTGATGGATCTGTATGCAGTGATTTCCGGCTGAAAGTGCGAAAACGCAAAGGAACCACGTCATTCATCGGACTGATGACGTGAATAGTGGGGAAGAGGATGTGGTGAGAGCGGTTGTGTTGTCGGCCCATCAGATAACGTCGCGATCTCCAGCTAGTGTCCTAGCCCCGAACTGGATGGTGAAAACCTATTGACTATCAATAATGACGTTATGATGGTCATGCAAAATGATTGCGCACCCACTGACTGTTGGTATGTCTCTAAAGTCAGTGTCAACGGAGCGTCAACAATTTTAGTTTGATCTTTTCGGCAATCAAAGGGTTGCATCGTCACATATATCTAAAGACAAGTAATTGGCCAGCTTTCAATTTGAAACGGCAAGCAATACCCTCGTTGCCCCATCCGAGGAATGAGCATCAACGTTGTGTCACCGATTTCTGGTCTTGCATTTTGGATAATGACTAGGCTGCGCGACAGCATTAAACCATAATGGCAGTATTGGCCGCATATATGGGCAAAATGCCTACTACGATATCGCAACCCCCTCATAAAAATGACCGTCAACGGAGCGTGCACGTTTTTTGGTCTTGCATCATAGACAATTCAAGGGCTGTGAAACGGCATACTCCCATTATCATAATATTGGCCGCCTTTCTAGGCAACAATGCTAGTAACGATATCACTACTACCTTGTAAAAATGAGCGTCAATGGAGTGTCAATGATTTTCGGGCTTGCATCATGGATTATCAGACAGCAATGCAGCAGCGATGACACAAACTCACATTATCGGCTGCCATTATGGGCATAAAGGCTAGCAATGATATCGCAACTGTCTCGTCTTTGTATGCCCTTGTATTCAACTTCACAAATATGCATGCTATGTCTCACCAGTCTGACTTTTTTATTGCTTGTAGCTCTACTGTCAATATTTAAGAACCTGAGTTCTACCTGACTATAAGGTATCCATTGACAGTCACCCAGATCGAATTACGCAGAGTCCAATTTCCTACCATGATGTCAGATACAAAATCTCAAAATACCTCGTTGCTAGAGGTTGTGATATCTTCCACAAATGAACGTGGCTTTATTCGTGATTTAAGCGACCTTACTTTAAAAATCGTCTTCGATGCTTGGTGGGCTTCAATGAATGTAGCCTCGAAGCCGCCTATTGCTTGGAATAACTCCAAATATGCCGCTTCGTGGCGATTCTATTTACATTGCGGAATTGAAGAGACTGGCAGCCCCGGCATCATATGTATCGTTTGTCATCAAGTTCTGCGCCATCCATCAGAACATGGGACCAGCTCAACGGGCAAATACTTGTTGGCAAAAGCGCATATCGCAAAGTTAAATGAATTAACAGTGTCAAAGTTAACCAAATTAACCAGTTCAATGGTTGATGAAACAGCTTTGGCGATACTGAAGCGGCAAGGAAGTCGAGGAATTCGGATTGTAAGTTCGCAAAGGAAAATCAAACTGACCATTCAGGCTTCAAGTATACTTACTGAATTGACAGACAAAATGCTCTACACCGGCAGCAAAGGATTTTCAAACTGCTGAATTTCACCAAGACACCTGGAATCGGTACCTCATGTTAGGTTTTGTTTAGGCGCATATTCCATGGAACGCCATATCAAACATTGAGCTACGACGGTCATACAATGCATTACGAAGCGAGTTGGTGTTACCGTCAGCCAGCACCCTGAGTAATATTTGCCGGAGGGAATACACACTGACAGTGGATGCAACTAAGAACAAATTGCAGCCAACAAATACAGTTAGTTTAGCTTTGGACAGATGGACATCAACGAACAAATTAGCAATCACGTGGGTCATTGCTTACTATGTGGATTGAAATTGGGCTTTGTTAGAAGTACAACTGGTATTCGATGAGGTTGATAGCCCAATCTTTTCCTATTCCGAAAGCTCATCAAGGATTACAGGTCAAGGGTCAGCATACGGGAGCACATCTAGCCGGACATTTGAAAGAAGTTCTTGTTTGTTTCGAACTGACTGACGGCCGTTTCTTTGGAATTACATTCAACAATGCTTTGTCAAATTACTCGATGACTCGTGAACTGCAAACGACCATTAAGTCCTCCAAAACCGAGTGGCCCGCATTGAATAACCACATAACATGCATGGCGCACGGCATTCAGCTGTCTTTGGGCGCATTCATGAGCAGTCTGGGTGTAAAAGGCTGCACCAAGTCTTGGGAAGCCCATGAGCGCGATCAGCAATTTGGAGAGAATGAATGCACTGACATTGGGAAGAGTCAAAGACATCGAAATGAGGGCAATGCTAGAATTAACAATGTGTCGGCCATGAGACCATGTTTAGCAAAGATAATTGAAAAAGTACATATTTCAACATATTATGAAAGTGCTGAAACTGACCTTCATATAGCAGAGAAAGCTTGCTGTATTGATTACGCTGACACCTGGACATCGAAACAAGTTTATTGACTGTCACAAACCCAAAGTCCGGATCGCAGTACTACCCATTATGGATGTGAAGACTCGTTGGAACTTGACACTGGAGTTGCTCGAGCGTGTCTGCCGATTGCGTGAATTCACCCGGGAGTGGCCTGCAAACCCAAAGTAGAGCAACTACCGGCCGCTCTTCTCGATTCAGGATGAGTGGACTATTGTCAAGTATGTGATGGAGGTTTTACGGCCATTCCGGTACAGGACCCTTTGGATGTCGAAACTGCATACCGTGACTCTGCATTACGTCATCAATGTCCACAATGACATGTTTGATCACATGGATGGCGTGATGCGAGTTTTGGCCAAGAAAAGACACAATGGATGAAAGACTTATTCTTCGCTGTGAAGTGTGCGCAGCAAACGTTATTTAAATATTATACTGAAGTCACTCCAACGACTGTTATGCTCCTCATTACGGCACACATCCTTGATCCCTTCCGGAAGTTGCGGTCGTTTAGGAAGTTGTACATGGGCATGGATATCAATCCTGAAAACGAGACTTCTTATACTACGGAATACCAGGAGCCCTTTCCCAATCATGTGGAGAACGAATACTGCACGAAACATAGACTATTGCCAGTCATTAAGTCCGATAACACACTGAACAACACTCTCAGCTCCTTCCAAAGGGCTTCTAGATCTGTTCAATCTTCTTATGCTCCGTACGATTTGTCCAGCGATGAAGACAAATACTTAATGGCTACCAAGGTGGTCGAAATGACACCCGGACGAAGCAATCGTGCAGCACGTTTATTGACAGCTGCAAGGCTCTATTTGAATTCACCTCCTGAAATACAACAGAACTGGGGGCAAATTAATCCGAATCTGAATCATTACCACTCAGACCCAATGGAGATTAGTAGTACATTTTGGTTACCGGATATCACCGACTGGTGGCGGCAGCAGGAAGAAACGCACTCAAAGTACGCCGATCTCTCCAATGTTGAACGCAACATATTCTCTATCATACCTCACGGTGTCGGAGCGGAAGCAAGTTTTTCCCTTGGGCGAGATGTGAGAGGGTGGAGGCAGTCGAAAAACACTGGTGAGACTCTTCGCGAAACAGTGGTAGTAAGGCAGTTTGCTCGAGCCAATAGTGGATTATTGGCTGGCTACGACCCAGTATTGGATCCAGACAGCACTGATAACGACATGGAGATGAAGAGAGAGGCGGAGGAAAAGACGTTGCACAGAATGGCCAAGGTCCACGAATTGTTGGGGATGTGGCAGGGTAGCCAAACACTACGATCTACACAGAAGGAATCTCGTGATCAAAATAGACAGATGACTGCCGTAGGTTACATGAAGATACCGAAGAGATCGTCAAAGCATCCGGGTCAAACATTCATCATAATGGTGTGGCCGCATATACATTGTCGGAAAAATCACCTGTGCCACCAGCTTTGTCTGCAAAGGACCTCCCTGGAGGACGAACTCAACTATCGAATGTCCGCCGAATCAAACGAATCGACCGCCCTCCTGCCGAAAGTGATGAGCATAGCTCAGCTGTAAGCATTTCAGACACCGAAAATTGGTATAACTGGAATGGGGACTGGGATAATCCAAACGACAGCGAAGATGACTGGGAGCCGGACAATGAATCAGATATGGAACTGGACAACGGCAGTGAGGTTTCAGAAACCATGCAGGTGCGGAATGTGAGTGCGGCACCAAATGTTCCGGGACTGATTCCGCCTATACGACAATCAAAGAAGAAGGTAGGAAAGGCGTTAGTGACGGTCAATATGATGGAAAGGAGGAGGAATCACGCGATCAAGAAAATGTAGGACAGAATTCGTCAATGTATTATCACCAAGTTCATTATGTAGTTTGACGACGAATTTTATTTAGAGTAGTATTATGGAAAAATCTTGACCAGTCGCAAGAGAATATTCGTTAACAAACAAACCTGTAGCAGGCAGTATGCATTATTTGGCATAAGATACAAATTTTAACCGGATGAGAGCGACCTTTGCTGGAATATTACTGGGCTTGGCTTTGCCATAGAGCCAAGTCCTAATCACGCTGAAAGGCATTCACAAAGTTCAAATATGTAAGATTGCAATTATCAATGGCAGCAGATCTTGACTTCACCATACATTAAAATGAGCGTCAACAAAGCATCAACGATGTTCATTCTTGTAAGTACGGCAATTGAATGGTAACGTGGTCGGAAATATCCATAACATGCATACGGACAGTTTTTCTTGGCAAAAGAGTAAACTACCCAATATCTTCCGCCATCTGAAAATGAGCTTCAACGGAACATCAACGATTATTGGCTGTGCATCTTGGGTAACCTAAGTGCCGATTGGTTGTAGCCATTCATAAACGAAGGATTGGCTGCCTTCCAAATCAAAAAGAATTGTATCAGACTCCCTGCCCCATCGTGACAATGAGCGTCAAAGGAGCGTCAACACTTTTCCAACTTGTAAGTACGGTAATTGAATGGTGACGTGGTCGGAACTATCCATACCGAGCATACTGGCGGCCTTTCTTGGCAAAAGAGTAAAGCACGCGATCACTGCCCCATTCTGAAAATTAGCTTCAACAGAGCGTCAACGATTTTGGGCTGTGCAGCTTGGGGCCGATTAGTTGCAGCCATTCATTAATGAAGTATTGGCTGCCTTCCAAATCAAAAATGATTGTATCAGACCCCCTGCCCCATCCTGAAAATGAGCGTCAATGGAGCGTCAACGATCTTTAGTCTTGTAAGTATGGTATTTGAAGAGTGACCTGGTCACTGCTATTCATAACCGATGTAATGGCAGCCTTCCTTGGCAAAACAAAGTGACATTTGGTTGCAGCCATTCATAAACGAGGTATTGTCCCCTCCTGATAATCAGTGTCAATGCAGTGTCAAGGATTATTGCTGCTCGATCTTGGGTAATCTTAGTGTAACAATGTGGTAACAATTCAGAGACGAACGTCGTGGCAGCCTTTTCAATTCAAATAACCCATGACACATACGTTACCCCATCATGATACTGAGTGTCAACAGAGCGTCAACAATATTTGATCCTGCATATTGGGTAATCAAGGCTTTCTGCCCATAGGTGTGCCCATAACAGAACTGTTGACAACCTCTCTAGCCAAAAATACAATGGGTGGAAGGCAAAACACATATTCCAAAATAATCAATGTCGCAGATTGCAAAACATCCAAAAAGAGATCATTGGCTGTCAAATACCTGATTTTAATAATGTTCAATTATGCAACTGCAAAAACAAGAACATTATATAAATCTACAGATGGACCCGCTGGGCGACCCGCTGACAACCCTCCCAATCCAGACAGGTTGGGAGATTTGCACGGAACAGTACCCGAATTGACAGTTCGGGTGTATTGTCAACCCGGACGACCAATTTGGCAACGGTCCAGTTCTGACCCGGACCCAGACCCGAAGGGACAGTCCGGAACCGTTGCTAACACTAGACCTGGTGGAGGTGCAACGACACAGGTGAACCACCACCACCCCACTGGCTCTGACAACCTACACAACAACCAACGCCTCTTCCACCGAGAACGCCACCAGCGCCACCCAGTGACAATGAGGGATCACAAAGTTCCCAAATCATAGTTGTGCCACCTGGATAGGTGTATATATTCACTCCTCTTCACGGTGCTCAATTGTTCAATCTTGATACAGATTCCAAGGTTTGCAGGTGTGATTAAGATTTGATTCCTGGCTAGCACACTGCTGGAAGAACATCCGCTGGTTACTACACTATCTGCTACGTGGAGATGCAGCGGACATCTGCTCTGCAGACCATAGCAGTCCACTAAGTGAACTGGCAAGTGAAGACGAGCATTGATAGAAAGGAACGTGATTTTTGTTTGTATTATTACCTACAATTAGCAGAAACAAGTTTACAGTATACTTTAAAGGATATATTTATATGGATTATTAAAGAACAATGTAGTGATGAAGGAGAAAGTATATGAAGATGATAGAAAGGCTGCCAAAACACCACATTCTATGCCAGATGATATGATTGCATATGGTGGATACTCCTGTGTCAAACTGATCGTCAATGAAGCATCGCCAATTTTTGGTCTTGCATCTTGGGTAATTGAAGTGGTGATTGGTTGCAGATATTCGAAAATCCGGTATTGACCACATTCGTAGGCAATGGAGCAAGCGACTTGCTCCATGCCACATTCTGAAAATGAGCATCAACAGAGCATCAAGGATTTCTGGTTTTGTAAGTCAGGTAATTAAAACGTGATTTGGTCATTACTAGTGTTAGCAACAGTTCCGGACCGTCACTTCAAGTCCTGGTCCGGGTCTAATCCGAACCGTTGCCAAAATGGCGCTACAGGTTGTGACTAAACCTGAACCGCCTACTCGGGTACGGTTCCATGGTATACTGTCAACCCAGCTGAATCGGGTGGGTTGTAAGCGGGTCCATCTATAGACTCATACAAGGATTATGTATTTGCAGTGTGTGCATAGTATCGTAACAGAATCGCGTTTTCAGCAACCAACAATGTGCTTTTGCTTGTTGAGCATTTTGCAATATCGATTAATTTGGTATCTGTGTTTCACGTTCAATAAATGGTATTTTTGCCTACCAAGGCGGTCAATAATACAGTTATGCACGCGATGTTCCGCACGATGCCTAGATTACAAATTATGGACGTCCTAAAACTGTTGATGCTCCGTTGACACTCATCTTCAGGATGCCGCAGGTAGCATGTCGCTGTTGTTGTTGCCAGTATAGGCTGCCAATATCTCATTAATGGATGTCTGCAACCAATCGGAACACAACTTACCCAAGATGCAAAGCTAAAAATCGTTGACGCTCAGTTGACGCTCATTTTCAGGATGCTGCCGGGAGCATGTCGCTGTTGTTTTGGCCTGTAGAGGCTGCCAATATCTCATCAATGGATGTCTACAACCAATCAGAACATTACTTACCCAAGATGCAAACCTAATACTCGGGGACGCTCTGTTGACGCTCATGCTAAGAATGGGGCGGTGACCATGTTGCTATTTCTTTTGCCAATGAAAGCTGCCAATACACCTGTTATGCATACCAACAACCAGGTCACTGGTGAATTACCGTACTTACAAGACCACAAATCGTTGATGCTCTGTTGACGCTTGTTTTAATGTATTGTCCATTCATCATCTGCTGCCATCAATAATTGTTTTCATCCGGATGGGACTTTATCGGTTGTCTTTCGGCATGATTGAGACTCGGCCCTGTGGCAAAGCCGAGCGGCATAATAATCTTGCACTGTTCACTCTCACCCGACTAAAAATGATGTATCATGGCAAAAGATTGATTGCATCTGGTATATATCTATTTATGGACCGATATTCACATGGTACTTCTTACCATTCGCCCATAATATATCTCGAACTGAAACTCTTGGTCATGCTACATACAGCTCGTGAATCATTGACGCATTCTGTCCTACTTTTTCTTCCTTCCCTCATTTCTCCACCTTTTTGCTGCATTGACCATCACGAACACCTCTTCGGCCTGTCTCTTTGACTTCCGCGTGGGCCAAACCAATCAGGGCACATTTGGCACGGTGCTCACATCCAGCTGCTCTGGGCATTGCGGATCCTCGATGCCATTGTTCTGCTCTATATCGGATTGATCGTCTGCTGCGCAATCCTCTTCGCTGTCAATTGGATTATCCAAGTCGGCATTCCAGTTTAGCCAATCATCGGTGTCTGAAATGCTTTCAGGTGCGCTATCACCGTCACTTCTGACTGGATGACAGTTGATTCTTCAGATTCGGCGGATATTTATGATTTGAGTTCGTCCTTCAGGGAGGTCCTTTGCAGACAAAGCTGGTGGCAACAGTGATCTTTCTGACAATTTGAATCCAGCCGCACCATCATGTTGAGAGAGTGACCAGGATGCTTTGACAATCTCTTACGTATCCGGAATGTATCCTACGGCGGTCATCTTCTTATTGTGAGCGCGAGATTCCATCTGACCAGCACGTATGTTTCGGCTGCCCTGCCACTTCTCCAAAAAGTCGTTGACTTTGGCCAATCTGTGCAATTTCTTTTCCTCCGCCTGTTTCTTCATTTCTGAGTTGTTTTCTGTGTTCATGGTATCGAATTCTGGGTCAGTGCCTGCCAAAATCCCCATATTGGCTTGAGGAAACTGCCTTACAATGACCTTTTCTTGAAGGGTCTAGCCTATGGTTTTGATTGCCTCCAGCCAATAACATCTTGGCCAAGGGAAAAACTTGCCTCCACTCCAACACCATTTGGTATGATAGAGAATATGTCGCGCGCAACATCGGAGAGATGGGCATACTTTGAGTGCGTTTCATCCTGATGGCGCCACCAATCAGTTATGTCCGGTATCCAAAATGTACTACTAATCTCCATTGGGTCGGAGTGGTAATCATTGAGATTTGGATTAATTTGTCCGCAGTTCTCTGGTGCTTCAGGCGGCGAATTCAAACGAATCCTGGCGGCGGTCAACAAGTGGGCTGCGCGATCGCGTGGTCCAGGTGTCGTCTCAGCCACTTTGCTAGGTGTTAAGTATTCCTCATGATTGCTGGGCAAATCATATGGATCAAGAGATGATTGGTAGGACCCTGATGCCGTTGCACAAGGGAGGAGATTGTTGCTCGGTATGGTTTTGAGTTCATCGACAGGCACACCTCGATGTTTGGTGCGGGATTCCTTCTCCACATACTTCAGAAAGGCCTTGTCGTATTGTGTAGTGTAGGATGTGTCGTCCTCACGATTAATATCCATTCCCTTGCCCCATTATCTAAACGATCGCAACTCTCGTGATGGATCGAGGATGTGTGCGGAAATGAAATCCATGCCCATCAACGGTGTCACTTCAGCGTAGTATTCAGAAAGCTTCGTTTGAGCTAACTTCACAGTAAAGAACCTGTCTTCTTCCCACTGAGTCTTCTTCCTAGCCAAAGCTGGCATTACGCCATCCATGTGATCGAACATGTTAATGTACATTGTGGCGACGTGGTGCAATGTGACTGTATGCCTCTTCGACATCCAAAGGGTCCAATATCGAAAAGGCCTCAATTCTTCCATGACATACTTGACAATTGTCCACTCATCCTGAGTTGTGAATAGTTGCCGGTATTCACTGTATTTTGGATTTTCAAGCCACTCCCATGTAAATTCCCGTAATCAGTAGGCGCGCTCGAGAAACTCCAGTGTAGACTTCCAACGTGTCTTCACATCCATAATCTGAAGTACTGCAATGCTGGCTTTGGCTTTTTAACAGTCAATGAACTCGTTTCGGTGACCAGGTGTTAGCGTAATTGATACAGCAAGCATTCTCTGCTATATCAATGTCATCTTCAGGACATTCAAAATATCATAAAATACTTACTTTCTCAGTTATCTTCGCTAAACCTGCTTTCATGGCCGACACCTTGTTGATTCTAGCATTGCCCTCTTTTTGAAGTCTCTGACTCTTCCCAATGTCCATGCTTTGATTCTCCCCAAATTGCTGATCGTGCTCAGGGGCTTCCCACGACTTGGTGCGGCCTGTCACACCGAGACTGCTCACGAATGCACCCAAAGCCAGCTGTATGACGTGCGCCATGCAAGGTATGTGCTTCCTCAATCCCTGTGACTCGATTCCAGAGGCCTCGAGGGTTAATTGCTGCTCGCTTGTCATCGAGTAGTTTGAGCAAGCATTATCCAGTGTGATACCAAGTAAACAGCCTTCGGTACGTTCACAACGATCCAGCACGTCATTCAAATGAACAGCTAGCCTTGCTTTGGTATGTTGGCCCTTGACCGATCATCCTTGAGTAGCTTTCGCAACGCGAACAGAACAGGCAATAAACATCATTGAATGCAGGTTAGACTTCATGCAATGCCCAATTCCGACCCATATAGTAAGCAATGAGCGATGTTATGACTAGTTTCTTCGTTGAAGTCAATCAGTCCAAAGCTATACTAACTTTATTTCGTAATGACAATTCCTTCTCAACTGCATCCACCGTCAGTGCATATCCCGTCCAGCAAATCTTACTAAGGGTTGTAGCGGACGGTAGGACAGGGTCGTCGCGTAATGCCTTATATGACCGTTGTAGCTCAAGTTTTGATATAGCATTCCATGGAATGTGTGCCATCAGGAATCCGAGCATGAGGTAGCGATTCCACGTGTCTTGGTGAAATTCGGATGTTTCAAAGTCCTCAGCTGACAGTTTGGAATGTTTTGTTTGTCATTTTGATGAATATGGATTTAACTGAATATCAAATCTGATTTTCCCCTCCAAACTTACTATTCTGATTCCTCGACTTCCTTGCCTATTCAGAATGGCCAGAGCAGTTTCATCCACCGTCGAACTAGTCAATTCAGTGACTTCTGACTCTGTTAATTTGTTTAACGTTGCGATGTGAGGTTTTGCCAGCTAGTGTTTCCCCATTGAGCTGTTCCCATGTTCTGATGGATGGCGAAGAACATGATGACAAACAATACAAAACATGCCAGGGCTGCCGGTCTCCACAATTCCGCAGTGTGAATAGAATCGCCATGACGGCGCGTGTCTACAATAGTTCCACGAAATAGGCTGCTTCGAGCCCACATTCATTCAAGCCCACCCAGCATCGAAGATGATTTGCAATATAATGTCGCTGAAATCACGAATAAAGACAGGCTCATTTTTTGAGGAGATCATAAACTCGAGCAATGAGGTGTTCAAAGATTTCATATCGGACATGGCGGTAGAAATTTGGATGCTGGGTATTTCAACCCGAGAACCTGCCGAAAATAACGATACAGTAAAGCCGACTGCAGGTTCTTACATACTGACTCTACAGCTACAAGGAAAATAATAAGATTAGTAAGACATTGCATGCATTTTTGTGAAGTTGAATACATGGACAGATTGCAATGACTGACCACGTCAAACAACATTTAGGAACGGCATAATGCAGTTTATTGCTGTGTAGCGTTTGGAGCCTTGACGCACCGTGGGTGCTGAATTGTAGGAGGCGGACGCAATATCATCACTTGGACATTTGCCAATACAGGCTGTCGATAGAATCATTGTACTTTATCTGCGTTCCATTCCAGTTAGATTATCTAAGATGCTAGTGCTCAAATCGTTGACAGTCGGTTGATACTCCATTTGGAACATGGTTACGATCATGTCGTAAGCATATTTGCCTACAAAGGCGGCTAATTGTACGATTGAAGATCATTGTGGTCGCATAGCCCCTTGATTTTCCGAGATGGAAGGCCAAAAATTTTTGACGATCCATTGACGCTCATTTTAGAGCATAGTGACGATGTCGTCGAACTCATTTTTGTTTAGAATGACGGCCGGTAATTCAATTATGTGCTAATGTCACTGCTCGGCCCTCGGATTGTTCAAGATGCATGGTGAAAAGTCGTTGACGCTCCATTGACAGTCATTTTTAGGGCATAGTGAGGATGTCTTCGAAAGCATTTTTGCCTAGCAAGACGGCCGATAGTTCGATTATGTGTTGATGTCGCCACACTGCCCTCAGATATTCCAAGATGCATGGCCAAAAGTCGTTGACGCTCCGTTGACGCTCATTTTTAGGACATAGTTGCGATGTTAAAGTAACCGTTTTTGCCTACAAAGGCAGCAGATAATCTTACTATCGCTCAATGTCGCCACACTGCCCTAGGATATTACATGACACAAGGCCAAAAGTCGTTGACTCTCCATTGAAGCTCATTTTTATGACATACTAGCGATGTTGTTGCACAGGGTTTTGCCTAGAAAAGCGGCCGATAGCGCGATTATGGGGTAACGTCGCTGCTCAGCTGCTGCATTTTCCAAGATGCAATGCCAAAAGTCGTTGACGCTCTGGTGACGCTCATTTTCAAAACATGGTAGAAATGCTGCCACCACCATTGTTCCGTAGAAAGGCGGCCGATAGTTCGATTATGACGTACTGTCACCGCGCAGTCTACTGGATGTTTCATAATACAATTCCAAAAATCATTGACGCCTCATTGACGCTCATTTTTAGGATGTGGCAGGGAGCGTGTCATTTACCATTTTCGCAATAACGCCGACCTCTGCATCCGCTTTGGAAGGATGTGACAATGCAGCCTGTTGATTGCTGAATGTGTAAGACTCAAAATCGTTGACACTCGGTTGACTATCACATTAATCACATCGAAACAGCCTTTGTACACTCAATAATTATATGCCACCAATCATATGCTCATTATTGACCTCCAGTATTGCGTTTGTATGTATTATTGTTTGCATCCAGCAGTTTTGTTACCTCTCAATTTCTAATCAACTGATGTCTGCGCTATCTGAGTGAGATATGACGTGGCCCTATCACATTCCTGCGTATTCGGCCAGCAATTGACAGCATGCGGATCATTTCACTGGTTGTGGGTAAATATAGCTTGACTTCCTCGCCATTCCGTGTCCAGCTCCTTCTCCTCGATTTCCATGACGTACCACAAGCAATTTCAACTATCTCAACAATGTGCACCAGGTCTGTGTGGAGAGTTATGCAGTTGGATACAAGGATTAATTCAGCATGACGGTAGTCGTTAAGATCAATTTGTCATGCGCACTGACCGCTTTTTCCATGACATGTATGACATCACTCACTTAAATTTTGTCAGCACATTTAGTCACTAATATTGCTTTTGCATTGTCACTTAACAGTCACTTGCAGAAAGAAACCGCACGTTTTGGCCATCTTACAGTGGGATTTGGATTCTAGATCTTTCACATGGTGCATTCGACCTTTGCACATTCACAGACGAATTATCATGTCTCACAATTTTGTCACTGGAATCATGAAATAGCTGACAGGTAGCGAAATTGGTAAACATCTTGCTTTTCACTGCGATCAGACCTCAGAAATTTCATTTTCAATATCCATTCTTCCACAGACGCTGGAGCCGTCACCATCTCTTCATCAGAATCCGATATCTATATGGTAATTAGCTGTAGGCTATATGCTGGGGTAAAAGCTTACCGGTTCAACAGAGCTTACTGGTTCAACCAGCTTTGCTTTCAGCAATGTTGACAAATCGGGCTCCGCAGCTGGTTCACCACTAGGTATGCTCAATTTTGACTGCGGCTTCACCAAACCTTGCCAGATATGACTACTTCCTGGTCAAGAAGTCCCTTGTGGTCTTAGCGATATTCCGGGGACAATGTCAACACTCTCCTTTAGCTCTCCAAATGTTGTCGGTGGAGGTGCCGGAGCGTCATCATTCGTTTGCGGCTGAATGACTGCCGGAACCCTCTAGTCGAATGTGCCGTACTTCATATCTCGTTCACGGAAGTAGTCGGCTGTATCCTCCAATGCCGGTTGAGTCAATTTGTCCAGCTTCATTTGCTTATGCCGAAACCTCTCCATGCGCTGCTGTACCGTTTTGGTGATTGTGCCCATCACCCAGCCAGGTTCATCATTATCGCTCAGCTTGCCCTGCTCAGTCTTTTCATCATCCTCATCTTCCCCATCTTCCCAATCGTCGGAACTTGCAAGATCACTCAGACTGACTCCAATAGCAACCAGCATCTTCTGAAACAATTTTTCCGGCTCTCTGTACGTCAATCCCGCAATTTCAGCATGCTTCATAGCATCCTGCTCTTGCCGAAACGCGGCCTCTGCCTCTTCAACTTGCTTTGTTGCCCCGGCAGTCTCTCTCTCAACATAATCCTCAATCCATTTCACTTTCTCTTCATTGCTTAAGAATTGGGTTTCTCATTGTTTCTCTGCCACAAGCTTCTCTCTGGATCGCAATCTGCGCAATGCACCAAGTGCTCGGACTCTCTATGCTTCCAAGCCGCTCTGGCCTTCATTTACATGATGACGTTGTTGGGTTGACCGCTTTGTCAATTTGCTGTATCTGCCAGCCGGAAGTGGCGACAAGTTCTTTTTTGGAGCATTGACCATTGTATTTCGTGTTGACTGTTATTGGGAGAGATATTGGATGTTGGATGTTGCAAGTTGTGGACAATATGGAGGCAAGCTGCGTCTTTTATGTCAAGGTTGGTACGTTTACTCATCTTGAACAAAGCAAAATCTCCCTCTTGACTGTCAATAGATCAGGAATAGTGACGCTGACTGTACAACATGACATGATCATTAGTGTCATTTTCATGCAATATCCGGGGGATTATTTGAGACAAACATCAGCCGACATCCTGTCCCTCGAAGAACGTCCTATTGATATATAGCCATTTGGCGATTCCGGCAGTCATACACCTCAGTTTATCCCTGTTACCAAACAACCAACATCAGACCGACTTCTTGCAAATTGTGGGGCAGTGGGAAACCCCTCCAACTTGCAGCCATACTCAGCAGGATTCCTCTTGAGCATAACTATCGTGTTGGATACTACTCATTCCATTCTGACAATTAGCTAACGATATAGTCCTCAGGGCTTCCCACTTCCTCTCATTATCATATTCCTCTCCTATTTCTCCCCAGCACATCGTGGATACGCAACCACCTCTGCCAGGTGAGAGCAGATTAAATACCGGCTGATTGGCGTGCGCTACTACAAATACGGACATTCCTGGCACACAACAAGAGCGCAGACAGAAGTTAGTTCACCGCGACGCTGCCAATGCAGCCAGCAAACATATGACCCAGGATGCAACTTTAAAAATCGTCCGCAAGACTGGGAGCAGGAAAAAGAGGAAGCAGCATGCGGTGGGATGTGTGTGTATCCATATCGAGGCAATCGGCAGTCAATTGACAGTATAACCTACAGAGGGTGTCCGTTGAGCGCTACATAACGAATTTATCACTGCCAGTAACAGTAAACCTCCATGGTTGACCAAGGTAATTGTCCGCACAGTCCGCGAAATAGAACATCATAATGTTGTCAGCTCTGGGATTGTTGGAGATGAATCTCCTGATAAGCATCGCCGTGAGTGGACGAAGCAGGCATTAATCACCTTAGAGGAGGCTACGGAAGCGTATATGGTATAGGTAACGGCCCAATTTCGTTGTTAGAAGCAGCAACTAATGTCTTGTAGGTTTTCAACATGTCTGCAACTATGGCAAGGCAAGGAGGTAGGGTACAGCTGGAACAGTCCGACATGCGCCTGGCTTTGAAGATGGCCAAAATGGCCAAAGGAGGCCTTTCGCGCGGTGCAATCGAGGAAACAAAATTCCTCATTAAGAATCCTTTTGACAAGGTTCGAGAAGAGAAGAAGCAGGGTGTTGAGTCTCCTGGGCACAACAAGTTGAAGGCTGCGATACAAAGACACCCGGCAATGCTACGTCAAAACCAAATGGCCGGCTGCCTTCCTTGCCCAAATGGCACTGCAAAGTAACCGCAGACACGCTGGAGACGCGAAGGAACAGGTGCACCCCCACCCGACCAACACTGGGAGCGGACTCTAGAGCTGACTCCACCACTGCCCGGCACGCCACTCGCTCTAACCAGTGACCCTTCTGGAGTTCAACATTCTCAAATTATCAATTTGCCCGCTGGGCATACGTATTCGAATAAAGCATTTCCATGTGCAGATTCATTCGATCATGAGGAAACCGAGCACGATACAGATTTTCATCCAGATATGCTGACAGATGAAGGTTAGTACACTCTCTGTGGTGTGGTAATGCAGCTAACAAACATTTTGAAGACAAGAGCAGCGGATTGAGCAATCCTGCACCTGATGACGAGCATTGAGCAAAAGACACAGGATTTTGGAGATTATTATTAAATATATCTATGTATTATTGAAGAACAACGTAGTGATCAAGAAGAAAGTGAATAAAAACGCCAGAAAGGCAGCCAAACCAATGTGAATGATGGACTGTGCGAAATTAAATGATTGCATAATGCAGATACAGCCATGGCAAAATGAGCGTCAACGGAGCGTCAACAATTATTGGTCATGTGTCTTGGGAAATCACACCTCCGACAGGTTATAGTCAGTCATAGAGGAATATTTGGCTGCCTTTATAGGCAAAACAGATTGCAATACCCTCCATGCCCCATCATGAAAATGAGCGTCAATGGAGGGTCAACGATTTTTGGTTATGCGTCCTGTGAATTCACGCCTCCGATAGATTGTAGTCAGTCATAAAGGACTCAATGGCTGCCTTTTTACCCAAAACAGATTGCAATACCGTCCCTGCCCCATAAAGAAAATGAGGGTGAACGGAGCGTCAACGATTTTCGGTCATGCATCCTGGGAAATCACACCTCCAATAGGTTGTAGTCAGTCATAAAGGAATTATTGGCTGCCTTTATAAGCAAAACAGATTGCAATACCCTCCCTGCCCCATCTAGAAAATGAGCGTCAACGGAGCGTCCAGGATGTTTGGTCATGCGTCCTGGGAAATCACACCTCGGATAGGTTGTAGTCAGTCATAGAGGAAGTATTGGTTGCCTTTATAGGCAAAACAGATTACAAGACGAAATATCTTTGACGCTCTATTAACACTCTGTTGACGCTGATTTTCGGGATGTGGTTGGGCGCGTGAGTATGATTGTTTTGAACATCAAGGCAGCTTATACATCGAAAATGATCAGTGACGTACCAATGTCAATATTTTGCGATTAACAGTAGCATATCTGAATGCGATGATAAATGTGAAACTTGAAATGCAGAACAGGAGATTGGAACCGACGGGTCTAGCCAAACCCGGATAAACCCGCGGGTTGATGGGTATGGGTCCGGGTTAGGCCCGCCAAGAGTCAGCGGGTTGGGTTGTTGGACGGGTCTGGAACCGAACCGACCAGTTCTTATTGTCACAACCCGGACCACTGGCGGGTTACCCGGACCCGTTGCTAACACTAGTCGTTGCTATACATAATCAAAGTATTGGCTGCCTCTATATGTTGAAGAGAAAGCAATATGCTCCCTGCCCCATCCTGGGTTTGACAGTCAAAGAAGCGTCAACAATTTGTGTCATTGCACCACATGGAATGAAAGCATGTTGTGGCTGTTATTGTTTATATACGTAGTTTTGAATGTTTTTTAAGGCTAAAACGCTAGTGAACCATTCTGAGCACCATTGAAAATGAACGAAGTTCATACTGTCCGGGAGGCTGTTGTGGGATTATCTCCTTCCTATATACCTATACTAGTTGATGTTAACCCCTAGTATATAGAGGTCATCGATCATGCGCCAGTTAGAGTACGCAAGCTGCAAGACCAACAATCATCCACCCTCTATTGACACTCATTGTCATGATGCGGCAGGGGGCGTGTCGGTTTCTCATTTGCATATAAAGGCGGCCAATACTTGATTCTTGAGTGTCTGTAACCAATCGCCACTCAGATAACACAAGATGCATTACCAAATATTGTTGATGCTCCGTTGAGGCTCTTTTCCAGGCTGGGGCACAGTGCGTGTCTCTCCTTCTATCGATTGTAATGGTGGCCAATACATCCAAAAGCGACAATGCCTTACCAATCATAATATTTTGCAATTCACAATAGGATATCAGAATGCAACCATGAATAGAACAACCCAAAAAGCAGCAAAGCAGAGTAGAACTGAAAGCTCTGGCCGAATCCGGCAAAACCCGCAGGTTGACTGGCAGGGGTATTGGTTGGCATGCCAAGATGCAGCAGGGAGGGTTGTGGGATGGGTCCGGGAGCGAACCAAGCACTATTCGCAGTCTCAACCAAGTCTGCTGGCTGGTCACCCGGACCTGTTGTTCTCACCAATTATTCTCCAGCTACTTCTGGAATCTACAGTTTCATTGTTCAACAAATAGAACGATACTTGCAACCCTGTTTTTCTTTTCTTAAAATGTTCCACAACCTGTGCAATTAATCTTCTGGCATCCCGTATTAGTTATAACTAAAAAGTCAATCCACTGCTTCCAACAACATCTCTGATATATTACATACAAATGCTATCACCAAATTTTCATTGTACAGCATACACCTTTGCAATGGCAGTCCAGATTCCAACTAAGGCAAATTCATCAACATACTGTCCAGTCACTACAAACCTCATCCGTATCAACCTCTGTTGTGTCAGGCAACTTCTGCATGGAGACACAGCATATACTCAAAACTAACCCACGTAAAGTACTAATGCTTATATTTACCCCACAATAACATTCATTGCAACTCCATGGGGAGACTCGCCACCAAATACATACAGAATATGCTCTCCCATCTGGAATATTATTGAATGGATTGCAGGCATCATTGTTTGATTAATAGAGGAGAGGAAGAAATCTTCATTAATTAACCTTAAGCTTAAGATGAATTTGTGCAAGAATATGAACTTCAGAACAAGCATCTCATATGTTAGTCTTATGTAGCGACTTCGAGACACTGTCTCTTGTCATCATCACTACTACAATGCCTAATTGCCTGGAGATGGACACACACCTTTGACAATACACCTCACAGCCTGGTTTGGACAACACCCCTTTTATTTTAGTTAGATTGTGGTTTGCTTTGGCTTCATTTTCGGATAGATGTCCGAGTCCCCTTGTTCACCCCTTGCATTGGAGTGTATCTCAGACTGTGACCAGCACACAATCCCACTAAGTATGCAGCTCAAATGGTAGTCCTGCTTCCAAGGTGACTTGCTGCCATGGATGTTTTACGCTAGGTAGTGACATGTTGCTCATGAGACAAACAACACGATCGCCAACACAGTACAACGAGGGCGCGACAATGTAGCAGTTGAATGAGAGTTTTTCGGAGGCCAGCAAGCTCCGACCCACAACAGTCGGAGAGGCTATCATGGAAAACCTTCATCTCAGGCACACAACCACTTGTATGAGTTATTCCCATGAACGCCTCATCCCACTTATACTGTGCAAATCACTAGACATATCAGACGAGCGGTTTGTGCCCCATGGTAAGAATGATGAGGTATTCCACTCTGATATCATCCATGAGACCCCGAGCTTAGGCGAATTTTGTAGTTCATATAATGTGCTGAAATGGTGGGAATGGAATGCTGAGAGCACATCTTCAACACTCTGCCGCATTCCTTGCTGCATTAGAAAGGTCATTGAGGAGAATCAGCGGTTGTGGCTCGAGGAGCATACGAAGAGAGTGAGAAGTTATGATATTACCCGGTTGTGAGGATCCAGAAATTCTTGGAAAGAGCAAATAAGATCACAGGATGGGAATGATAGAGCATGTAACTCGTTGTATCATAAGGCGACATCAGATGAGGTGCTATCTACCCCAGGGTCTCCCCAATATATACTCCCTATCGCTCTATTGACATCTGTCATGCCTATATCTCCGTACACCAGCTATTACTCAGTCCTCGGCCACAGTGAGTGGTGGTGTTGGTGAGAAACAGATTATTCCCTCACAACTCCTCCCTGGCCCTGTGTGTGAAACAGACCTCTCCTCTTCCGTATAACCATATTCACAGACCCGGGAGTAGAGAATTATATCATAAATCCACACGAAAGAAACAAATATAGACCCAAAGGAAAACCATAAACTCGATGGAAAACCATAAATCCAAAGGAAAATCATTAATTCAAAGGAAAACCATACACTTAAAGGAAAACCATAAACTTAAAAGAAAACCATAAACTTAAAGGAAAACCATAAACTCTCACTCCTTGCGCACCTGCTTTCTCCTGATACACTCATTGGCTGCCTGCATTTCTCCTTGGCCACTTGCGAAGTACGAGATATTGCCAAGCGGAGTCTCAAATCCCAGTACCGCCATATGCATTGAGTGCTACGCTGCTGTGAGTTGTGGCTGGCCCTTTAAAAACAACTCGGGGTCTTGATTCACTGCTTGTTAGATAATAGATACAGCTGTACTCCGCATGTTTCTCTCGCGGTGGGCCAACATCATCGGGTTGTTGTCCAACATTCTCTTGCAGTCCGGGTCAAGGCCAAGACATTCTCAGAAGCAGCTGATGCATTCCTCATCGTCTGTGTACTCATCGGAACTTCTACTTTCAATTCTATAAGTGGCAGGCCATTCGGGAATGGTGGTACCCTCCAGCTAAGCACGGATTGACGTCCCCGGTGTTTCATGGGCCTTGTCTCCAGTGGGCGGGATTGCACTGCCCATATTCTCGGCAGGAGTGCTGGTTCCATCCTCAGATCCCTCCTCAGCCAGGTCCATCAAAAGCCCTCCAACATTGCTCTCATCCATTTCCTGTTCGTTACCCTGTGTTGGTGGGGTTCGTGGTGGTAGCATCTTCCTCTTATTGGGGGATGCAGGTTGTACAGGTATTCCATAGTCAACAGGGGGTACGGATGGTGAGATGGTACAAATTCGATTGGCGTGATTGTGGTCATCCATGCCAGGGTAACCACCCAGTGGCATGACTAACCCTAGGTACCATTACATACCCATAGCTTTGTAGTCAATTCCTTCTTCCAGCGGTGGGTAGCCATAATGTAACAACTTTTTAGCTTCCTGCATGTCTCCGGAAGTATAAGATTTGTTTGCTTTCGACTTTCAGTTCACCTTGGTGAGATGGTTGATGTTTGCACCATTGAGGCATTGCTTTGCTAACTCGGTATCTCTTAATGTTTGGTTGTCAATTGTGGTTAATGGCACCCACTTATCACTTCCATGGAATTTGCCTATGATTGCCTGCAGTTCGGAGTGGTGCTGCCACAGGTTCCCCAGCTTCTTTGGTACCCGTGCCTTTCTCTGGTGGGCAGATTGATGTCATTTTATCATCTCCCTTACCATGCCAGAGCTGTGGGGAGCCTTACAGAAATCATTGTATCGCTTGTACTTCAACTTCTGCCAGTCAAGGTTTTTCTCCGCAAAGGTTGCCAGCCAAGCCACCCGGGTGTTGGCAGCATGGGTGATGGTGACGACAAGATCATCGATCTCAAACATAAGGTTGGCTTGGATTTGGGGGGAGTGCTCTCGAGCGGCGATCTCTACTGTGTCATGTAGCGATCTGACAGATCTTTGGAGAAGAACTCCCTGCTGAGTCGTGATAGTGTCTATGGCAGAAGGGATAGTGAAGAGGAATCGGTCATGATAGTCGAGATGTCCTAGGAGTCGGTACACCTAGTACCAGTGGTGGTGATAGCAGCTGTGGTGGTGGGTGTGGTGGGGGCTGCTGCTGTGATGTTGGCAGTGCAGGTGGTGGATGGGGTGGTGGCTGCCACGGTGGTGGAGTCGAGGTGTGGAGCTGTGGTGGTGGTGGTGGTGGTAGATAATGACACTTCAGAATCGATGGGATAGCAGAGTACTGCTGCAATGAAGTTGATTGATGTAGACGGCATGTTGGTCATTGATTTCGGTTGACAAAGTGATCTTGGTTGATATGGTGATATTGGGCCAGTCGTCAGTGTGCAGAGGGAGATGCACAGTACTGTACAGTGGCTGTCTTTCCTGAGGAAGGTAAGAGGGGGAAGCTGTTAATATACCTGGAGGGGTGCTTTGTCCCAAATCATTCTGTTGCCAGGGTCTATGTAGTTCCCGATGTCCCTAGTATGCTCTTCTCCCATCTCTTCACAACTGGTTTGCCACATCCCATCCTCTTTCCCCGCATGGACTCGGCTGTTGCGCATATCTCCCATGTCAACTCTCTTCTTGAGGGTGAATTTTCTGCCCATTCTTGTGATAGTCGTCATCTATCTTGTCTCAAGGTTACTAGACGGTTAGGGGAGAATCGTACGAATTTTCGTTCTAATGTGGGTGCAACTCAGCCAATTGGAATATTTCTTCCCCAACGATCTTGCAAATCCACTGATTTGTGAGGATTCGATTTCTTCCTCCATCAGGCAATACCACTCCATTGTGTAGCTTTGGTGGATCTCTTTCTTGTTATGGTCCATGCAATACATCACGTTCTTTCCGCTCTGTTCACTCACCCGGCTTTCCCATCATTCTTCGGACACATGGTCCAATGGCACTGGATGTGCCCGCTCATCTCACAATATAAATGGTCGTATTTGACACAGCTCCAGAGCAATAATATTTTTAGAAACCCACACAACAGTCAAGGACTCTCTCTCTTTTACCCTCCTTTCCTTCAACAGAGCTTCCTCTCCCATTAACCAATACTCTTCTACTATCCTAGTACCCAACTCCCCGACTACCAGTTCTTCCACCTATTCCCACACATCCACCAGGTTCATGCCTCTTCCCATTAGCTTCCTCACTGCCTTCATTTGTCCTCCGTCTTTGTCTAGAACGACCGTTGTTTCCGTCCCAAACACCGGGGTGTCCTGGACGGCTCTGACGGCTGTGACGGAACCTCGTACCCTCTGAGGGAGAATTACACGCGACCCGTCGCCCAGGCGACTTGTCGCGTTGCACTGGTACCTCCTTTACTTCTTGGTGACGTATACGCACCATCAGAACTACATGTGTGTTACACTCTTCGCAGTGGCTGCACTTATGCTGAAGCCGTTTTTTCTCCGGCCGCCGCTTCTTTGGAAATGCTGCTGGTGCACCTGGAAATCATAGCTAATACTTATCGTTCAACGATTTTCAAAACTTATGCATTCAGTCTGTATTCTCATCTATGTATCAATGTATCTATATAGCTACCTATCAACACAGGGCTTATCTGGACTGGCAGCAGGCGGTGATTGTCCTACGTTACCGCTGTATCTCCATACACCTGCCATCGCTCATTAACGATTTACTTAGAGGCTGTGATTGAGCGAGTTGAGAATTGCACTTGGAGGCCGAGATTGAGTGAACTCAGAGATGGACTGGGAGGGCAGGATCGAGTGAACTCAGAGATGCACTTGGAGGCCGTGATCGTGCGAACTTGGAGGCCGTAATCGAGCGACTTTGGAGATACACTTGGAGGCTGTGATTGAGCCAGTTTGGAGATGCACTTGGAGGCCATGATTGTGCGAAATTGTAGGCCATAATCGAGCGAGTTTGGATATACACTTGGAGGCGGTGATCAAGTGAGATTGGACGAGTACTTGGAGGCGGTCAATGTACGGCGCGCCTGGTGCTGAGACTCTATTCATCACTTAGTTAACTCGCAACCGTGGAAATGTGACGAGGTGACTTTACATTTCAGCTCTCATAGAGAGCTGGCTGATGGCGGTCGATTGTGTAGGGAGGCCACCGGAAGCTGATGCAACATTCAGGGGTCAACTCGTAATTATGAGAATGAAGGGAAGACAAACAATCTTGGATGGATGCTGCACTCGGTATATGCTGTACTTGGTGTATGCTGTACTCGGTGTCAACTCATGATCTTGGCCAGGAGAGATAGAGAGGGATGACTCAGCTTTGTGTTCTGCGATGATGGTTGAGATGTGGCTGAGAAAGGGAGAGATGAGGGATGAAGATGAGAACAATGTAGAGGATACGAGTGGATATGAGAAATCAGCCGTACGACTTGCCTGATAGGGTTGGAAGACCTCGTATCGGTGCTGTGACACGCAGATTCGCGACTCGTACCTGGTGTATCGGGGATGGTAAATAGACTAGCACACGAAATTCTCTTAAGTCCCAGTTTATCATGATGATTTGTCCCATCTCCTCTACCATCACCTATGAACATGAAGTTATGTCATCCCTCTCTATCTCTCCATGCCATGATGAAGAGTCAACCTGGCTCGAAGAGCATAGGATGAAGGTGAGAAGTTATGATACTCCCCGGCCACGAGGATTCACGCAATTGTGTGGATTCACAAAATCGTGGAAAGAGCAAGTGAGATCAAAAGATGGGATAGATACAGTGTGTATTTCGTATAATGCAATGATGTCTTTCGACTCCGGGGTCTGCGTTGCAATCCCTTGGCATAATGCGATAATGTCTTTCTACTCTGGAGTCTGCATTGCAATCCGGATGCAAGCGTGTACCGAATGAACCCATTCCGACGTTTGGTCACAGTTGGCCACAACGCCAGTGTATTTGCTTAAAACTGGAGACCAACAGAGCGAGAAGAAACGGCAAAATGGCGATCGGAGGGCGATATGAAACGCGAAGAGTGGTAATGACGCTCGGCACGCAGTAATCCGCCACCGGGGTGTCTCTGACGGCTCTGACTGAGCGCGTCCACTCTGACGGAGCCATTCCGCCTGGACAGAAATAATTTTTGCTGATATTTGACTCAATGTTTCTCGTCTTCCTCTAACGATCCCTCCTCTTTCCCATCCAATATGCTATTCACTTTCCCTGCAGACTCTCTCTTGCTATCAATGGACTTCAGCCTACGTATCCAGACTCATTTGCATTGCTCATCTAGATGGTCCAGACCGAAAAGGCCTTCATCATATTGTCTATATCGGTGTGGATTGTATTGTCGGCTTTAGCGATTGGAAGTTCCTTGGTGGCCAGCACCGGTGTCAGAGTCTCCTCGCTAGGGAATGCAGGAATGTTCACCACTACTGGCATCTGTGGCAGAGGAACTCCAGCTAGGAGTGAATAAGGAGAGACTCCTGGCGCCGTATGTGCTTCATCCAAATCCAGCTTGGCGAGGGTACTAGCAGTCACAGATTTCTGGAGGACATGCTTTCCGAGTGTGTCATATATAACTATTCCGGGCTCTCTGGAATCTCGTTCAACATTTACTGCAGCTTTCACAGTAACATCCCACAGGAGTGCTCCGAGCAACATTTCCACCTGTTAGTACACAGTCAAGGCTCCCTTCTTAATTATAATGCGGCTGATGTTGTAGTATGCAAAGAAAATGGCTTTCAGACCGGCGTTGCCACTTTGCAGCTGGACTTTGCATCTTGACGCCTAGTACAATCTGGTGTACAAGAAGACTCGGCTATTGGCGTGGCGGATGCCATCGTCCAGTTCATCTTTCAACCACTTCCAGTCCTTCCTCAGATTTCCGTTCATCATTTTGATCATTTCGTGGAGATCTACCAAGCAGTAATACAGGAGGGTTGCGATGAGATCACCTGCCACAGGGTCGGTCCTGGGGCAAGATGAGAGGCTTTCATACACTTCGATGGACTTGGTGACGTCATCTGCTGCGATCACTGGGGCGCCAATGGTTCCCGGAAGTGGCATTCCCATCATTTTCTTCGCGAAGGCACAGGGTACGGACACAATGAATCACCTTTGATTGTGTTCATGAGTGGGATAGGCGTTCACGGAAGGTCCAGTGCTTGTGGAGGATCTGGCATGGCATGACGGTCCAGCACCCGAGGCAGCGGCCCTGCCACTGGAACCGGCGACAGAAGTTGAACAAATTGTTCTGTTGACATCTTGGCACTGTTTGTAGTGATTTGGAGATGGCATGGTGGATTTGGTGGTGAATTGGAACTAATTGGTGATCTAAGGTCCATTGCTTGTTTGTGAGTTTATGGAAGGGGAGTTGGGTCATTGGGCACTCTTTTTTTGAGGTGAGCTCTTTGTTTCGTTCTTCTCTTAGTCCTACTTCACCTCCTCTCACAGTTCGCTCTCATAGTTTCCTCCCAAGTCATCTATTGTGTGCTATTCCCTGCAACTTCCCCCCATGACTAGTCCTATGCTCATGTGCTCTCCTCACAATCTTACCAGAATCATTGATCCTTTTTCTTAGGATTCATTTCAATCAGTGTCTTGCTTAGTATGTGGGTGGCTTCCTTCTTCACTTGTGTTTTCTTGTCTCTTTGTTAGGTCAGTGCCTGTTGTCCCGGTGTTGGGTCCGTAAAACTCATCCCGGCTACTCGATCGGTGGTAATCATCCCGGAATGAGGTCGGTGCATTTCATTCTGCAGTTAGGTTGGTCCCTTTAGTTGTATCTGCAAGGTCAGTGCCTGAAGTCCAGATCAGACGTCAGTAGCTATCGTCCCGGTATGTTGTTGGTTCCTGTCATCCTGCTAAGAGGTTGGTGCCATTTGTCCGGGTGTTAGGTTGGTGCCTTTTTTTTGGTATTTGTCCAAGTATAGGGTGGGTGCCTTTTGTCAAGTATGAGGTTGGCACTCTGTCTTGGGTGTTGGTCATTAGTGATACTCACCATCTTACGAGCATTGTTGATTCCATTTCTTAGCATTCACACGGATCAGTGCATTTTTTAGTACAGCATTGATGTCTTTTCTGGCGTGTTTTTGCTTGTCCCAGTATCAGGTTGGTGCCTGTAGTCCCGGTGTTAGGTTGGTGCCTGTTGTCCCATCTGCAACGCAGGTGCCTGTAATGCCGGTATGAGGTCAGTGCCATTCATCCTGGTGTTAGATCACTATCTTTCATCCAGACTGTGAGGTCAATGCCTGCTAGCAAGTTATAAGGTCAGTGTCATTAATGCCGGGATGCGGTGGGTGGCTGTTGTCCCGGGATGAAGTCAGTGCCATTCATCCCGCTGTAGGGTCGGTGCGTTTTGTGCTGCTGTTAGGTCAGTTCCCTTTCTCGATGTTTATCCACAAATAGGTTTCGGACAGTTCCTCCGTTGTTGGGTGAACACAATTTATTGCGTGTTCGTCCCCAAGTTAGTTTTATGCCTTTTTTATCAGTGCCATCAATGAACCGGCCTTGCTGCAGCCGGCGTCCCCATCTGACATTTTGAGCACCGTCCTTAGGGATGTCGTTACTTCCTTCAGTGTTTGCTCCACTCGCATGGTATGTATTGTTCATTGGTTCTTTCTCTCCCTATTTGCATGTATTGGGGTGTGAGGGTCTTTCCCTGCATTCTGCACTCAGCTTTCGACCCCAGAATCCACGTTTGGGCTCCATTTGTGGTGGAATGGCGTCGCTAGTAGAAGCCAATGAGCAAATCATCAACAGTCCGCTGCACCTCTCATGCCATTCTAACAGGAATTCATGAGAAACAGGGTTTCGGGCTACAGCAGGATATGGAGAGGGCGAGGAGATATGATACTACATGGCTGTGAGGATCCATGCATTTGCTTGGATGAAAGAAGTCTTGGAAATAGCAAGTGAAATCACGGGATGGGATAGATAGACTTTGTAATTCGTTGTAAGATAAGATGACACTAGATGAGATGCTATCTACCCTGATGTCTCCCATATATATATACTCCCTGTCACTACATCCATCTCCAGTGGCCTGGTATCTCTGTCTGCCCCCATCACCCAGTCCATCATCGTCATCCTTCTATCTCTGTACACCCGGTGTAGCTCAGTGTTCTGCCAAGCTGAGTGGTGATGGTGGTGAGAAATAGATATTCCCGCCACACCTAACAGTTACATTTCTGGGGGATGACTCGAATATAGTGCCTTGGGGTACTGCTGGTGGACGAGGGGAGGGTGTGAATGTCCCTTGTTAAGTAGTGGGTGGGGAGCTGCTGTATCTAGCTGGCTTCATCAGCAACAACTCTAGTTTCGGTCAGAAACACCCGGGTGTTCGTGACAGCTCTGACGGCTCTGACGGAACCTCGTACCCTCTGACGGAACCTCGTACCCTCTGACGGAGAATTACACGGTACCTGTCGCCCAGGCGATGGGTCGCATTGCATGCGTACTCATTTACTTTGTGGTGACGCTTACGCTCCATCAGAAGGACACATGTGTTACACACTTCGCCGGGGCTGCAGTTAAGCTGAAGCCGTTCACCCAACGCCTGGCGATGTTAAATCATAGCTACTAATTGTTCAATGATTTCCAAACCTATGCATTCGGTTTGTATTCTCATCTATGTATCTATGTATCTCTATAGCTATCTACTATCTAAAGATGGTATATCTGGACTGGCAGCACGCGGTGATTGTCAGCAATTCGAGGTGCGCCTGAAGATGATGATGAATATGTACTCCCCGTCCCTCAGTCCACCTCCGTTACCCCTGGATCTCCGTACACCCGGCGTCGCACATTACCGATGTACTTGGAGGCCGTGATCGAGCCAGTTTGGAGATGTACTTTGAGGCCGTGATCGAGCGAGTTTGGAGATGGACTTGGAGGCCGAGATCGAGTGAACTCAGAGATGCACTTGGAGGCCATGATAGAGCGAGTTTGGAGATGCACTGTGAGGCCGTGATCGAGCGAGGTTGGAGATGCTCTTTGAGGCCGTGATCGAGCGAGGTTGGAGATGCAATTGGTGACCGAGATTGAGTCAACTCAGAGATGCACTGGGAGGCCGTGATCGAGCGAGTTCGGACACGCACTTGGAGGCCGAGATGTAGTGGACTCACAGATGCACTCCGAGCTGTGATCGAGCGAGGTTAGAGATGCACATGCAGCAGGGTATGATCGAGGGAGATTAGAGGAGTACTTGGAGGCGGTCGATCTAGAGGCGGTCGATGGGAGGCGCGCCAGGTGCTGACACTCGATTCATCAGTTACTTACCTCGAAACCTTTGGGAATGGGCTCTTATGAAATCGTGAGAATGAAGGGACGACAGACAATTTTAGGTGTATGCTGTACTCGATGTATGCTGCACTCGGCGTATGCTGCACTCAGTGTTAAGTCATGATGATGGCATGGAGAGATAGAGCAGGATGACTTAACTTTGTGTTCTTGCAATGATGGTAGAGTTGTGGACGAGAAAGAGAGAGATGGGGGGTGAAGATGAGAACGATCTGCAGTATACGAGCGGACCTGTGAAATGAGGGGTACAACTTGCCTGATTGGGTTTCGAAGACCTCGGATCGGTGTTATTACCTGCCGGATTGGCGCTCGTACCTGCCGTATCGGGGATGGTAAATTGACTGCCACACGAAATTCTCTCAAGTCCCAGTTTCTCATCATGTTTTCCCCCATCTCCGCTGATCTCTCTCTTTCTTGTGCTCAACTCTATCATCACCTAAGAACACGAAGTTAAGTCATCCATCTCTATCTCTCCATGCCATGATCATGACTTAACACCGAGTACAGCATGCATCAAGTACAGCATCATCCCAAGATCGACAGTCTCCCGCCCCCAGCTAGATTCCCGCTCCCAGCCAGAGTCTCAGCTGCCGTCGCGCCTCCCTCCAAATCGACCGCTTCCAAGTACTCCTCTGATCTCGCTTGATCATAGCCTGCAAGTACATCTCCAAACTGGCTCGATCACGGCCTCCAAGTGCATCTCTGAGTTCACTCAATCTCAGTGTCCAATTGCATCTCCAACCTTGCTCAATCACGGCCTCGAGGAGCATCTCCAAACTCGCTCAATCACGGCCTCCCAGTGCATCTCCATACTCGCTCTATCACGGCCTCCAAGTGCATCTCTCAGTTCACTGGATCTCGGCTTCCAAGTGCATCTCCAAACTCGCTGCATCACGGCCTCCCAGTGCATCTCTGAGTTCACTCAATCTCGGTGTCCAATTGCATCTCCAACCTCGCTCAATCACGGCCTCAAAGAGCATCTCCAAACTCGCTCAATCACGGCCTCCCAGTGCATCTCCATACTCACTCTATTACGGCCTCCAAGTGCATCTCTCAGTTCACTGGATCTCAGCTTCCAAGTGCATCTCCAAACTCGCTCCATCACGGCCTCCAAGTACATTGTTAATGAGCGACGGCGGGTGTACGGAGATACAGGAGCAACGGAGGTGGACTGAGCGACGGGGAGTACATATTCAGCAGGCCCCGGGGTAGATAGACATCATCTTATCTCAATTTCATCTCATCTGGGTCTACGCAATTGCGCGGATTCTCACGGCCGGGTAGTATCATATCGTCTCACTTTCTTCCTAGGCTCCTCGAGCTAGAACCTCTGATTATGCTCGACTACCATCTTTGGCCAGATTGACCATATGTATATATAGAGATACTTAAATAATGCATGGCATATTATGAGGTAGCTAATCTTGTGACTGTAACAAAGACGAATATGATAGACGAAATGCCTTGTGCGTATGGAACCCTGTGTGTGCCTTCCGGACCGATTTACATTTTGCTGATGTACCCAATGAACCCATTCCAACGTATGGTCACTGTTGGCCACAACGCCACAGGGTCCATTGACAATAGGATACCGACAGAGCGAGAAAAAACGGCGAAATCGTGATCGGAGGGCAATATGCAATGTGACGCGTCGTATTGGCGCCGGGCATGGAGTAGTCTGCCAGCGGGGTGTCTCTGACGGCTCTGACGGAGCGCGTCCACTCTGACGGAGCCATTCCGCCCGGACCGAAATGTTTTTTGCTGATGTCGCCTGAAGGCAGCAGGGAATGGGTGTTTGTCATACCCTAATTAGACTGAATACAATATTAATAAATAACAACAACAATTGGCTGGAGATTCAAAATGTCTTAATTCTGGTCAAAATATTTCTGAGCAGCCAACAGTTGTTGCTTGTGCTTTCAAATTTTAACAGTCTTTCAACATAAAATCACTCTTCTAAACTACTCTCTCAATACCCATATTCAGGGTTTAACATAACTAACCTCTGTTGGAGAATTAATTTTGGTTTATTGGTTTCTCAGATAAAGTAATCCAATTCTGGCAGTGTACTTTACCTCATCTTTATATTGTTTCAAGGTTTCACTCTACATTCTACTCATTCAACTCCAGGTTGAAAACTCGGTCCGTCTGATGAGTGTATGCTTATAGTTGGCCCCAGCCACATCCTGAACTTCATCTAGAAACTATTAATGCAAATGAATAAGCCAAAATTTCTAGCTTTGAAGAAAACCATGTAAGTGGAAACAGATCCCAAAATATAATATGTATCGAGAAGATTACCTTTGCTCTCCCAATGCCTGTCACGATCAATACGGAAAATATCATATGGGCTATCAAATAACTTTGAAGCAACCAACAGCACTAGATGAATCCCGCAGAGGAAACTGTAATCATTATAACTAGAATAACAGAATGCTTATTTCTTGTGTACCTTTCTGACAAAGCCAATAAATTGCAATGTTGATGTAGATATCACGATTACTATTTCCATCTCGATGGATTCGAAAAATTTGATCTTCAATCGATACGACAGCCCTGAGAGAACAATCGAAGATAGAATAGTTTCGATGGGAAGCGGGTCTTCATCAGCTTCTGTTCTCTCTCCCCTTCTGAGGCCATTGGAGAAGATTTGGCTGCAAAATTACAAGACAGTTTCGCCGTATAAGCAGTCTTTCTGTCGACTGTGCGGGAAGAAGTTCTTACCAAATACCTTCACAAAACCGATCTGATTCTGCTGCATTGACATTGTGTGGAGATTTCATGTCTATAAATTGTTCGTCTGTTCACTACCCTACTATAAACTGGCTGCTACGCCAACGAGTTACATAAACCAATCCTGCAAGATGGAACATTTCCTGCCAATCAGTGGTTAGAATGTTATTCACATGATATTCATATACCTCAATTCATTCCAGCTGGTGTTCCAGACCATGTCACATGCACAGTGGTTGTCAGTACTCCTTAGATACATAAACTTTGTAATTTGCAACCTCATTGTGTACACAGACCTGCATACAGATATAAAGAACTTCATTCATTAGACCGCATTGCTTATCCATGGGATTGTGACTGGTTCACAGTCCATATTGTCCACCTATGCAACCACTACTACCACACTTGAAAAATATTGCCAGAGGCTCTGCATTTAATCAAGTCTTCTCTAGTAGCAAATAAAACTTTCTATTCCAATACATTGTAAATTACATCAACTGTGGCTTTGAAAACTGTACAGCCCCTCCAAATCTGCCACCTCCAGCTATGGTCCCATCTCTTCCCTTTGGACCACCACCCACTGCACTCCTCTACGGTTGATGGAATACCACACAACTGTTCCATTCCTCAGCAAAATAGAGTCGCCGGCTACATTGTGTTCAAGTCCAGCTGATGTCTGATTGACATTTGGTATATTTTGTGGGACTGTTTTTCTGCTTTTAGTGAAAATGCTAACACCCCAATGGCTTCCACTGCTCAAGATGGCCTCAAATGTGCCCACGGCCACCGCTTCGGACTAGCTGTAAATAACTCCCCTCTTGAATATTTGACCAGGTGGATTTAGCCCTAGTAGAGCATGCACTCTGTGGCATGGAAATTGGTCCAGACCCGGTCAGAATCATTCTCCAGGCACACTGCAGGTGACATTTCTCATGTATGACAGTGTTACAACTCTGAGACATATCCTTGTAGATGATATAGGTGTTTGTAACCATGGTATCATATGCCCAGAGTAGCATATACCACAATGTGCGAAAGGAGATCAGCTGAGTATCATAGTAGCTGTGTATTTGATCTGCTATACCTATACCACTCATGTTGTAATTGTAGTCATCAATGTCAAGAGGAATTGATATCTTTTTCTCCAGCGAATTTGCAAAGCCTTCTAGCACCTCATTTGCATTGGTGCCCTTCTTCCCCAGCAGTTTTCTTAGCCTCTCTTGCTGAAATTCAAAGCTGTGTACAGTACTGAGAGATGTAACTGGTACATTATTAAACCACAAATGTGCACCAACCAGCTAGCCAAAGAGGCTATTCTTAACAGCATGTGATTTGAAGGCATGATACTCAAATTTCCCAATATACTGTTTCGGAATTTTGACTTCTGGTTCAAATCCAACTCAGGACAGACCTGCTGTTCTATAATCTCCCATATGCAAATCATAACGCAATCGTCCCAACAATCGCACCGTTGTGGTATAAATGTTATTCAAATTGACTATGCAGTACATTGTACCAAGGAGCTTTCACATGAGATGCTATACAACTTGTTCTGTTGAATTCAAGCCATCTGTTGATGGGAGGGTCAAATCCAGCCTGGTTTGAGATTGGATGGAAATCACAGATGTAACCATGATCAGCAAGGGAGTGAAACTTAAATGCTTTTTCGATGGGCTTTCTTGGCATCTTATATTTGTCAGTGGACCACCTGGTAGCACTCATCATACATTCATCCAAGGAAATATGTGTTGAACACATGCAATATTGCAGTTTATCTTTTCAAAGTTGCACCCTAGTAACATCAACATTACAGTGCCATAGTCACCTTCCTGTTGGTGCTATCTTTGGGAAATCTGGGGAGGATACATGCAAGTACCTTTTAATCTCCTCAAATTGTATTTGCTCCATACACTCACAGATAGAGTGGGTAGGATTCAGCCCATCATACCTCCAGTAGTTCCGTACTGCAGAAGAACTATGAACCCCCATCTACAATACAATCCCTAACCAAACCCCCGGTTCTGATGCAGAGACCTCCTTCCATATCCTGACACCCACCAGCTGTTGTTCCCTGGCTTAAGCAGCAGCATATGTATTGGTCCTGGCTGCAATATCCTCCAATAGTAATTGTGTCAAAAATAGGCTTAAAATTTCAAAGGGTTCTCCTGTATTCTAATAATGGATTTTGGATGGCAGGGTAATATAAGCAGTGTGTGGGCAATAACTTGGAATGATAGGATAGAAGGTGGGAGGGTCCTGAGAGATCTGAGGTGTGGGGAACTGCATTTGGGGGTCAACAGGCTGGGCGAGTGAGTCCTTGTGATTCACCATTTTTTCGAATTTCTTTTGTCCTTGGATATTGTTGATAAGGGAAGTTCACCAGCAGCGGCTTCTCCATTCTCTTTAAGAGGTACAGGTTGGTAGGATGTGTTGGGGTCCCACTGTCGCAGTATTCTATTTGTCATTTCAGGTATTTTGAAATACAAACCTGACAATGGCACCCTACAAGAGCAGCTCTATTTATTACTCCCCCAGTGTGGCAGCTTCCCTAGAACTTGCCTGAATACACCTATAATACAATTAAATAGCTTTACAAAGCCTCAGGTCATCATTCTATATTTTAGTTGCATTACCATGGGCATCGGCAAAAGTGCAAATCGACGATAGGCTGCGCTATGCACACACGCGCAGCTCATAGCAAGCTTCCCGTGGACCCCTGCGCGATGCGCAGTCTATAGCCATCCATAGTCGGTTCATAGACATCTGCGCGTGGGACTATGGGACTGTATACGGCTGGCAGTCGACAAACCTCAGCCAGCCTTGACTGCCGATAGTCTTCGCTGGTGCTGACACACTCATTGAGAACATCTTCCGTGGCCGCTTCCGAGCCGGCTTGTGAGCCTGGTAGAGAGCCGGCTTGAAAGCCTGATTGAGAGCCTACTTGAGAGCCTGCATAAGAGCCTGCTTTAGAGCCTGCTTCAGAGCCACGCTTGAGAGAGCCGAGCTTCGGCAGGAGTAGCGTTTCCAGAGGAATCTTTGGGCCGATTGAACTCTGAGTTTGTGGAAGCTTTGGCCAATAGAAGGCTTAAGTCTGTTGATGCTTTGACATTGACGGTGACGTAGCCAACCTACTTGACTAAGTGCTTTCGGTACCATCACCATCACCGTCACCATCACCATCACCATCACCATCACCATGACCTTAAGACATCGTGAGATTTTGTCGTGGTGGCCGCGCTAAAGATAAGGTTCAGACTATGATATCGACCAACGTCATGATTTCGGCCAACATACGCCGCCTGCCACTTGTCACACGCCACACGCCATACGCCTCCCGCCGCCCGCCCGCCAAACACTGCCCGCCATACGCCACCAGCCTCACGCCTCCCGGTGCCTGGCGTCTGCAACTCAGCAAGTCTCTGGATCGAGCATGCAGGAGCATACGTGGGAGCATATAGTCAAGTGAGATTGAGTGTGTCTTCCCTCTTGAGAGTGTACTTGGGAGTGTCTTGAGAGCTTACTTGGGAGCTACAGTCAAGCAGGCTGGGAGGTGTCGTCAAGTGCAATTGGGAGTGTACTTGAGAGGGTGCTCGGGAGTGTGCTTAAGAGCGCCTTGAGAGCTTACTTGGGAGCGTACAGTCAAGCAGGCTGGGAGTGTGCCATCGAGTGCAATTGGGAGCGTCCTTGAGAGCGTTCTCGGGAGTGTGCTTGAGAGCGTCTTGAGAGCTTACTTGGGAGCGTAAGTCAAGCAGGCTAGGAGTGTGCCATCGAGAGCAATTGGGAGCGTACAGTCAAGCAGGCTGGGAGTGTGTAATCGAGTGCAATCAGGAGTGTACTTGGGAGCGTGCAATGAAGTGCATCTGGCAGCTTGCTTTCAAGTTTGTTGTATGCAGTGTGATGTATAGTATCCAGCGCACAAAATCGCATGCATATCATAGTAATCTAGTCAACATGTAGGTCCATAGGACATTCAATGTGCCACGCGTCAAATATGCTATGAATTACCGTCCCAAAAACAGCTTCGCTATGAGTTACGCGTCGCGTAAGGTCATTTTTCCCGGTGGGTTTAAGGGTGGGGGGAGCCTGTTGCCATGGCCCAAACGGTCTGGTAATCGAAAGTTACGATCCAAGGGATACATCACGCTGCATACAACAAACTTGAAACCAAGCTGCCAAATGTAGTTCATTGCACTCTCCCCAGTACGCTCTGAAGTACAGTCCTGATTGTACTCGATCGTACCCTCCCAACATGCTTGACTGTACGCTCCCAAGTAAGCTCTCAACACTCTCCTAAGTACACTTCTGAGCTGAGCACAGTCTCAATTACACTCCCGAGCTTGCCCTCAAGTACGCTCTCAATTATACTCGATGGCACACTCCCAGCATGCTCGACTGTACGCTCCCAAGAAAGCTCTTAACACGCTCCCAAGTACACCTCCGAGTATGCTCCCAAGTACATCTCCGAGTACACTCTCAAGTACACTCCCGAGCTTGCTCTCAAGTACGCTCCGAACTGCACTCGATGGCACACTCTTAGCCTGCTTGACTGTACGCTCCCAAGTACACTTCCGAGTATGCTCCCAACTACACCTCCGAGTCGCTCTCAAGTACACTCCCAAGTACGCTCGCAAGTACTCTCCCGAGCACGCTCTCAAGTACGCTCCCAATTGCACTCGATGGCACACTCCTAGCCTACTTGGCTCTACGCTTCCAAATACACTCTCAAGCAGCAAGACACTCCCAATCTCACTTGAATATATGCTCCCACGTATGCTCCTGCATGCTTGGTCCAGAGACTTGCTGAGTTGCAGGCGCCAGGTACCGGGAGGCGTGAGGCAGGTGGCGTATGATGGGCAGTGTTCGGCCGGCGGCATGTGGTGGGTGGCGGGCGGCGGGTGGCGGGCTGCGTATAGTGGCCGAAATCATGACGTCGGTCGATATCATAGTCCGAACCTTATCTTTAGCGCGGCCACCGCGACAAGATCTCACGATGCCTCACGGTCATGGTGTTGACAATTGCAGCTTTAGATACTCCAGGAAAGGTAGACAATTGGATCTTGGGGAGAGCAGATCTCCGACTCAGATTTTCCAGCGGAATCTGCTGCCCCCTTCCCATCGATTGTGGGTGAATGTGTGCACACTCGGTCCGGGGCTGATGGTGATGGTGGTGATGGTGTTAGTGATTGTGATGATGATTGTGATGGTGATGGTGATGGTACCGAAAGCACTTAGTCAAGTAGGTTGGCTACGTCCACGTCAATGTCAAAGCTTCCACAGACTTAAAGCCTTCTATTTGCCAAAGCTTCCAGAAACTCAGAGTTTCAATCGGCCCAAAGATTCCTGTTGAAACGCTACTCCTGCCGAAGCGCAGCTCTCTCAAGCGCGGCTCCGAACAGGCTCTCAATCAGGCTCTCAATCAGGCTCTCAATCAGGCTCTCAATCAGGCTCTCAATCAGGCTCTCAATCAGGCTCTCAATCAGGCTCTCA
>Ga0307512_10000538_pt1 | contig 55823 bp, 55 predicted proteins | sample 14_EM_MG_FD_200267 | JGI IMG/M metagenome (GOLD analysis project Ga0307512, IMG submission 200267) | Populus trichocarpa ectomycorrhiza microbial communities from riparian zone in the Pacific Northwest, United States - 14_EM | ecosystem: Host-associated > Plants > Roots > Unclassified | place...
CATCTCTCACTCCAAAAAAAAGCTGGTTTCCCCCCATTCGCCAACACCATTGTGCTACAAACAATCCCCCCCACGCAATATCCTCGATCCGTCACCGGCAGATTTGTTGTACGCATTTCCCATTTAACCGGAGCAGAGTGCTTGGGGAGAGGAACCCCTTGATGCAAATCCCCCGCCTAGCTTGTATCACGTTACAGCGAGAGAGTTGAGAAGTGGGTGGGCATCATCTGCACGGTTAAGTAAACGTGGGGGGGCGTGTTCGCCTTGGCGTGGGGTGCATGTTGTTTGCTTTGCCTTGCACAACAACCACCATCTCCGCGACAATATAACTGGGTAGGGAGCCAAACGACCTGGTACGATCCGGCAAATATAATAAAAAAACCCGAAGTAGAAGACACAGACTAACAGACCCCCCTTCCCTTCATATTGTATACGGATATACGGCAGTCGCGGAAGGGGGTTTGTTTCTGCACGACAAGAAATCCAACAAAACACCTCCCCCATCACAGCCCATCATCCGCGTTGAGCTGCAAGTTACAATGTGAACGTGCACTTTCGTGTCTCACCCGCGGCGCGGCGATGACCGTAACCCACATCCAGCCAGCCCAGCGTCAACGCGGGTCGAATGAACAAACCTGCGCTGAAACCCTACCACCACACAATGTCCCAAGATCTAAAGATCTGGCGGCGAAAGCGCCGATCTCGACGGATCCAATTGCTAGGAAAAAACAGCACACTTCCCCTTCGCAGAAGCTGGCCACGTCGAGATGGGGAGAGCGGGATGGCTGCATTGCGGCTGGAAACGAGACGCATCAATCGCTGCTGTATGTATGTAAGGCTGTTTGAGATGGGAGGGTGTGCGGAGCGGTGAACTTGTTGATCCCCTCGCACGGACATGTCTCCATGAGAAGGGGGGATCATGCCTGGACATGGCATATTCCGCCACCATCGTAGTGATGTTGCAAACCCAGCTTTAAAAGCCATTTGCATCACGTGACTGATGCCTGAAGTCCAAGGATTCCCCAAATCCCTCCCGGTTGCCCTCGAAAACAGTGCTGATCCCCACGCTGGATCGTTGGGAACCGGGGGAAGGGGGGGGGGTAGGTGGGGTTTGTGATTGCCCGGCGGCACTCTTCCCACACACCCGCGTAACTAGCCACAAACTGCGCGTTCTGAATGCAACATTTCGCGTAAAAACGTACACCGGTGTGGAGTTTGTTGGAAAAACAATTAAATCGCTGGATCGAATATGTATCGACACATGTGGTGGCTTACCCGGGCCGCCGTTCACCGCCCACGGTTGGGGCTTGGTAATAGGTCGTCCCCGCGAACCACCCGTAGTGTTGGTGTCGATTACTGCAAGTGGTAGTGGCATGCGTTGTAGCATGGATCCGTAGCCCAATAGCCGAAGCCCCCCGTTCGGATGGAGTAGGAATTGTTGTGTCGGGTTATTACGGGGGAAGTTCGGGCTAGAGCCGTCTCCGTTTCGGTTTGGAGTGATAGTTGGTGAGGGAAATTCTAGGCGCGGACTTTAAGAGTGGCAACGGGTTTGTGTATGCGTGATATGCTGTGACGAAAACTGCCAGCGGGCAGCGTAACAATCGAAGCGAGAAAAAAAAATTTCCCCATCTGTGTGCACAAAGATTGAGCCTCAGCCTCAGTTATCCTTTCCCTTGCCTTGTTGACCTGAACGCTCTGCGAAGGGAAGTGAGATTCTTAAATACGAAACCTGCCAACCCCATATCTGTCGCCCCCCCCCCTATCGAACAGGAATACGCCAGAAGATCGGACAGGGATGCAGGAACAAGACTGACCTTCCTGTCATGAGCAATCAATAGATAAGTGATGATGTGATAGGGCAGACAAGCACACTTACCTTGACGAAGCACAACGCACATCGCTATCTATCAGCCATCTACGTATCAGAGTGATGCGCAAGATTCCGTAACTACGATCAGATTACGCCTCGCCGTCATTTGTACCTCTACAGTTGTTTCTATCAAGTGTCCTCCCCCCCTAAAAGCATCTGCCGTAAAGCAAGCAGGTTTCGCTCTGAACGAGACAAGACGGACGTATCTGTGCATCGGTTGATTCACCCGAAGGGCAGAGTAGAAGAGAGTAGAGTAGAGTAGAGTAGAGTAGAATATGCACTTGGGAACAGATAAGGAGCTGATTCGGTGCCTGCTCGGCGCCGGCGACGGAGGCTGGAACAACTCGGGACTGTTCGATTCGGATGCCACAGATCGGGCACCTATCAGCAACAGCTTTGATACGCCCGATCGGAAAGCTTCAGCTGGGGTTGGAGAGCCATCGTGGGGCATTAGGCTTGGTTCTTGATAACAAATGCAAGTGCGTGAATAACAGTACATGCCTCTGAAACGGTAATTGGGAACTCCATTGTTCAAATTTGAAGTACCGTATACTAGAGAAACGATCGTCATGAATAGGCAACATGGGGAATCTCCGATGCTATGTAAGTAGTAGCAGTATCCCTAACATTCCACCTAAACACTCTTTCTCCAGCCCATATATTCATATGATACTGCTTGTTTCCCCTTAAATCCTATCCCATCATCCCACGCATTTCTGTACCCCAGCCGCTAAAAGAAAATTCAAACCAAGAACCCGTAAAAACGCCATCTAGCCTTATCATACATGGGGAACCGATGTGTAGCCAGGCGCCCGCCACATCCTCCCCAGCAATTTTTTTTTGCCATAACAGATCCAACGAAGGCCCAAATGTAGACTGAAATGGTATGACGTGGAAATCCCAAATATCGCCTGCACCGAAACCGTATAGCTCAACAAAACAAATATCGATATAAAACACAGATGTGACACCGCAGCCAGCAATCGTAAACCAGATGGGGCTCGGGAAATCCCGCCCAATGATCCTCTCATTCGACATATCATTCATTCTCTGAGGAACAGGAGTGGGTATTATCCCATCCTGAATCATGTATGGTGCTACCTCATACATGTGACATTTGGATGTAAATGTTGTGGCGGAAATGGATATGGACTCTCCTCGTCCATAAAAAATGAATTGCTTGACTCCAACGAATCAAATGGCTCCACTTTCATTGGTGATTCGAGTTCGTATGAACCATGTCCTCCAGAAGGATCGCTGCCTTCCCACCTATTCGTGAACTGACCTAAACCAGAGCCGTCTCCTCCCTCTCCTCCCATCCCTGCATATTGCGATGAGACCTCTGATATGGAAGCCGTCAAGGACGCAGTAGAAGCGCTTGCAGACATAAGCCCCGGCACATTATTAAAATCCTGCTCCGATTGGTATGACCCAAGTGCATATACAGGTACCGGTACCATTCCTTGGTCGATAGATCCCATTCTTGACGGTACCTGAGACTGCCATACTGTTTCATCATGCAAGTCTACCGAGTCGAGCGAGGTGAGCGAATCCATAGCTTCTGGATTTGAATGTGTCGCGAGAAACGGAGTCGACGAAGTTAATCGCCAGAACGCTGCTGATGTATCCTCCAATGTCGTCCGGAACTGGTCCGATACGGGGGTCGTGCTTTCGCTTTGTTCCCAAAGTGCCCTATGCAATCCATCACAAGGACTAAGGTAACCTTGCTCGATCTTCAATGCAAGGGGCATTGCATGCATCTTAGCTAGACTAGATTTCCGTGATACATTTGCAGAGCGTGGAAGAGGCGCCTGTCCTGTGGCACTGGAGATACTGTTGCTCCGGAAGCTGTCGTCAAAGCTACTCCCAAAGTCATACGTTGGTGTGACGGGAACAGATGCGGGATAGCCACGCGGTGGTTCGGTAGATGACAGTGGAACGCCGGCACCGGGCGATGGCGACGAGGCTCCTGAAGCCGGCTCTTGGCTGCTGCTGATATCAGGTTTCGACATTGAACGAGGTCGACGATCAGTTGCTTCAACCGGATAAAAATTGCAATCTTTCTTCAACCGAATGCAATTGGTACAACGCCCTTGATCATCATCTTTCGCGGGCAAACATCGGATCTTGCGACGTCTACAATGACCTAGTGGGGCCCGACAAAAGTCTATGTCAGCGGCATGTCCAACCATCAACGTAGATGTACCATAAGCGACGGGACTAAAGTACAGATATACAAAACGTACCACAGGCAACAGAAGTCCTATGATAGCCTAGTTTATTGCGTCGTTTATCCGTATATTGGGGGTCTGACATTCTCGAAACTACTTCTGCAGCAGCCGCCGCTGCATGTTGTACATTAGGGGTTGAAAGCGAGCGTTTAACAGAACTGGCCATGGTTGTTAGGGAGCGTGTTTTGGTTAAACGACGGCGCCAGGTCCCCGAATTAGAATGTTGGGGGGGGTTTAAGGACGCGGGTGCACCGGTGGAATGAGAAGGAGGAGGGTGTTGGGGTGTGAAAGGTGCAGATGAATTGACGGTCGAATCGTGTTTCTGACTTTGGTAGTCGGCCCCAGCGGTGCCTGTGCTGGTGGCAGTAGTGTTGTCACCCTGGCCCCAATATTCCTTTGAGAAGCTCGGTGGCAATTGCATCGATGGTGGTGGTTGTGGTGACACGTCCACGACCTTTTGTTGTTCTTCGTCTACCGTAGCACTTCTTGATACTAGCGGGAGAGATATCTCCTGACCATGTGAAGGGAAGGTTGAAGTGGTGTACGTCTGAGATGTAGGTATCTGATAAGAGATACTACTCGATGAATTGATACCATCGATGTCATTCGGCGTTGGACCCGACGACAATTCCAGGAGACGCTTACGCTGACCTTGTTCCCGGTTTTGAGCACCGGATGCACCGGTAGCGGGAATAGTAGTGCTCCGGGAGGTGCCCGACGCGGTAGAACTGGCATCGGGATTGCTGCTGATGCCATCATTGTGAATTGCTTGCCTCTGCAAGCCAAATTTGATTTGCATGGGCCGCGGTGCTTTGAAGTCGAACTCGAAATGATATCCAGCAATCCAGGTGAGTAAACTGCCCCGGATTTCCGTGAATCAAGGTGACCAGCTCTATCCGGAGCACAAAATGAGTCCGGGAAAATGCCAAACGAGAGGGGTTTTTGTCGTAATTGTAGTCGTAGAGGGGGGGAGGGAAACGAGTGGAAATGCTGCGTAGGAGCTAGCAATGGCAGTAGTAGTGGTGGTGTTGGTAGTGGTATGAGATAGTCATGGAACAAGTCCGTCAAGGAAGAAACCAAGCCTCTCCCGAAACCAGAAGAAGTGTGAACTATGTAAGAAAATAATAGCACCCAGATCGGAGGAATGGAGGAATGGTATCTTCCTTCACCCTTCTCTTTTCTTAGTGGATTAGGTATTAGTGATCGATTCCTGCGGTGTCCAACAGAAATCGACGAAGGAGCAGCGGTTCCAGTCGTTGCACGTTACAGAACCCTTCACTCGTGGCGGTGGTTGGTAGAGATTGACTGACAGAGTGAGCGAAAGTCGATTGAGCAGGAGGGAAAGATGGGAACTTGTTGTGTTGCAGCAGGCGGGCTTGTCAAGTTTCGTTTCTATCTTTGTTTTGACAAACACCAGTAGGCATTTAGTATTTGATACCAGCCCTCCCTCCCTTCCCTTCCTCTTTCCCATCCCTTCCTCCTTCCCACATCTTTCTGCCTTTCGCTGGCTTCCATACGCCGTCTTCTCTGCTTCCATATGCACTTCTCATGTTCTTCTCCTCAGACAACCTGCTTCTGAACAGTAGCGGCCTCCTGATTCATGGGTTCTGTGTGGTCTTTGTGGCAATTAGGAGAAAACCGGCGAGATGATAACAGTGGAAAGTTTTTCCAACAATAACACGAGCTTCAACGCCAACGAAAGGTCCGTGCGCTACGCCAAACCAAAAGAATGCCCAGTTACGTGCACCTGCCGCTTCTAGCCAATGACAACTAGGAAAATGGGCTGTGTGGCTTCATCGGCACTTTGTAAACCCGTCGTTAGCCAGCTCTATTGTGAAGGAACTTGCCTCGAACAAGCAAAGCTGCATCCCACAAAACATGACACCCGCTAATGCGGACAGGACTCTAATTTTTTTGCTTCTTCCCCGCAGCAGTTGGTTCCTGATCATGATGATGATGGCGGTGAACTTGACTGCTCGACCTCCTGCAGCGTACGTGCAGAGAGCGAGAACGAAAATTGCTCTGGGCTATATCAACAAAAAAATATTTTCTCCAATTTATGCTGCCAATTGTCGAACAACGCAGCCTCCCTTATCACGTTGTCGGCAAGGTACATGGTGTGACGCCTTGACAGGAGAAACACATTCAGCAGAGCCAACACCCCCCGTCTACCCATTGTACCAACGTTACACTCCAATACCCGTGTTCCGATGAAACGGTTGGCGGACTCGGTAGCGAGCAGCACCTGCAGTTCTTCTAAAAGGAGAAGACAGGAAGAGGATCGAATCTGTGGCCAATAATCGAGGGCGAGTGAGATATCTTTGAGGGTTTTCAGTTCTGCATCCGATTGACAGGCAGGTGTAAGCAGGTGTAGGCAGGTGAAGGGTACAAACAACAAGTGACAGTGGTGGTGTGGGGATGCGATGCATATCTGGGGTACAAATTTGCACCTATGAGGAGCACAGCATAACTTTATTTAAGTGGTTGACAATGAGCACTTGTGGGGGCGAAGGGGAAATCATATCCTCAAATTTCAGCTTCACTGGAATGCAATTGTGGATCGTCAAGTCAATTGGTCCGGCCAAACCTCCAACCATATCAATGAGTATTTATAACGGCAGTTCTGGAAACGTTTGGCGATACGCAATCTCGCTGAGTCGATTGGCCTAGGCCACCGTCATTCAGCTGTTAATCATACATGTTTCGTCAGAAATTCCAGGTAATAAAAATCCCAATTCATCAACAAAAAGGGGTGCATTAAAAAATATTTAAATTTGGCGGTGAGACTTTATCTGGCGGGAACCCCCCACAAAAAGATCTGTATTAATTGATTATTTGTTCAAAAGTGGGTGTCCAGAACTAAGTAGGCATTATTTTCGAGATCAGTTCGGAAAGATGAGACATTGTTCATATGGAATGTGTGATGTTCTGCATACCCGCCGAGAAAAAAATTCTGTTTGCTGCCGACATTCTGAATCGATTTTCCATAGCACTCGGACGGTAACAATTAAGTACCGACATATAGAGAAGGACGGAAACAACTTTAATATGCCGGTTATTCGGAAGCACTCACGGAGGCAGCATGGCAGGGAAACCATCGGGGATATTGGGGTTGGACGGCCGACAAACACCGGATTGAAGAGTCAGGTGGAAATCCTGTGCAATCTGCATCTAGACATCTGATCCCTTTACGCTACTGCGGACCGAATGAACCAATTGTTTTCCTTACCAAACGTTGAGGCTTTGCGGACACTGCCTGCAGGACCTATCAATCAATCTACAGCGGCTGATCGACGCTAAAACTGTCGAGACTGTGTGTTTCACCGGGAAAAGTAAAGTCACAGCCCTTTCATTATTATTACTTTGATAGTTATATGAGTTATCTGAAACCCAGCCTACCAATAATAATAGCTTTGTTGTCTCTCGGGAACGACGGGGAAACAAAATCTGACACATAGCCATGGATCTTGGATGGTTGCGGCGGTTACCGAGACCAATTTTAGACATGGCACTTTTTGATGTTTCCCTTTCCTTTCAGCGCAGCCACTTCTTTATGCTTCCTCCGTGTCTCGAACAACGGGAGTCTTCATTTGTGGGGCATGTTTGCGAACCGAGACGCCGAGCTTTTCACAATGCCGAGTGTTCTTTGTGCGCTGTCCTTCTCAGCCGGGGATGGACCTCATGCTGCATTGTTGAGTGCCAGCTGCAACGTCGTACTGGGGCTTGCATGAATAAACAACAGTTGTCCAACAAGGCGTCGCCATAAGGAATTTCCACCATCAAAAATGGTCCCAAAGCGGCGAGCAGCAGAGAGGTTGAGGAGGTGGTATGGGTGATGGTGGTGTTGAGAGCTGCACTGCCGAATCGACATCAAAGTCCGCAAACGTCGGCGCTCCGATCCAATAAAGAGACATGTCAGTAAGGCATCGGATGTCATTTAAGCTCGTCGGTTGCTCATACGTTCTCTTTCTTTCAGCCAATTGATAGACACAACAGCGCTCCAATGAAGTGTCGTAAAGAGAGATGGCTGTTTGTGTGATGCCGCAGTCGATCACTTCCGGATAAGTGTGCCAAGCGTTAAATTCTCCGATACATGAGCCGCACTGATGTCATGAGGCTCATTGGTGAATATAGCGTTCCATATACGTCATTATTAGCACCTCGGCTGCTCACGTTCCCTCGCGAAAAGTGGAATTGGGGTTCCTAGGCATTGGAAAACTCCATCACGATTTGGTGAAGGCGCCGGATATGTCATCCGTCAAAGAGACCAGACATGAGCGAGTGCAGGGTAATAAGGTGGCAGCGGGACGATAGATTGAAATCGTATCGGTGGGTTTGATGGTACCTGGCAAGCTACGCACATCATGGTCCCTGCCTTGGTTGGCTCATAGTGCCGATCACAAACCGGTCACTCGGTTTCTGACGACACAGTGACGAGATGGCTTCCATTCCAAACCAGGTATTTGACAGCCACCGAGCCTCAGTGCTCAACGCCTATAAAAGCTTCCATCTTTGCACTTCTTTCGTTCCTCATCACACAACTCCGATCTTAAAACATCAACAACTTCTCACACATTCAAACACACTTCACTTTTCAACAACTTCTTCAAACAAACTACAATCAACATGTCTGACTTTGGTTTGTCACCCTCTCTCCTTTCTTGCCTTCGCCACTTCTTAATGAGCTTCTGTTGACGATATCTTCAGGACGCAAGGGTTTCACCGAGCAGGCCACGGACAAGCTCAAGCCCAACGACCAGAAGACTATCCCCGAGCAGACCGGAGACAAGGCTTCCTCCGTCTACGACCGTGCCGCCGCCGCCGTCCAGCCTGAGTATGTTCCCTCCATCCCTCCTACTACTTCTCCACCTAACAACCCACAGCTCCCAGAAGAGCACCACCCAGAAGGCTGGTGACAATCTCCGCGGCAACACCGATAACACCCAGGGCAAGTCCGTGACCGACACTGTCGCTGACGCCGCTCGGAGCGCCAAGGAGGCTATCGTCGGAAACAAGCAGTAAATGTGCTTCTAGTGGCATCTGCTTTCTGTTGGCCTGGCGTCTATGGGGGGAATGATTGGGTTTTCTCTTCGTGATTTTATGATATGATTGGTTGGGTAAGGCGGGATTTAAGGGGGAAATCTGTACTCTTTATGATTGATATATTCCTGCTTCTTTGTGATTATTTACCCAGTTGCAATTGGGGGGAATAGAATCATAGTGGGGGTTTCCCGATTACTTTGATTTGATATGGCTCAAGTGATGCTTCCGTTTGAAACTTCTGTTAAGTGTTTGGATGTGTCTCTATAGCTCGGCTGCCCCAGCCGCGGTATTCGTTATCCCTCTATCCTGCATTACCTTATAGCTTCTCGAACCGTAGCATGTCACAGGTTGGTAAAGTGATGCGTTGTGGTAACTCTTTGTGCTCCCCTTTGACCCGAAGCTCCTAAGACAAAGACAAAGAACAAAACCAACAGACTAACCCGCCAAACAAAATATCTCACAAGGGTATTATCAACAGCGCTCACCACTGGCCGTTTGAGGGGGCCGTTTTGAGCTATGTTCCCTTCATCTTACCAGCTAGCAAATATTAAAATCTGACATGTCTGTTGCCGCATAGGGAATTAGGTGTGGATAGAGGTAGTGGTATGACAATCTATTCGCCTGGTTCATCTGGCCTATATGTTCAAGATCTACAACAACGAAATACAAGACGCTACTTTAACACGCTAGCAGTATTGGAATCCAAAAATAAGAGCTTTCCGTTTAACGTCATCACCCACCAACCTTTTTCTTCTTCCCCGCACCTTCTGGCGAAGATCCGGAGCTCCTTGGCCTCTTTCCGGCGCTCCTAACATCGATGGTACTAGTTTTACCCTCCTTTCCCTTCCCTTTCCTCCCCTTCTTCTTCTTTTCTGTTTCCACCATAGTAGCCTCTACCATTCTCCAGTACTCCGCCTCCTCTGCACCCTCCAGCAATCTCCCAACCACAAATCCCTCCTTCGCCTTTCGTCCCTTCCTGTCGTCTCCACTTCGCATCACTCGCTTCCGCTTCTTGAGTGCAGCAATGATGAGGTCCGAGTCTTCCGCGGTGGATTGCCGGAGGTAGCAAAAGCTGGAACCTTGTTTATAATCGATGTAATTGATCTGCACCTTTGAGGGCGGGGTTGACGGTGATGAGGAAGAGGAGTGCTTGTCGCGTTTCCGGATGTAACGGTCAACGGAACGCATTATGAAAGAAGAGATGGTAGGTTTGTTTATCTCTGGATGTAAGTACGTGATATAAACAATTAGGCCGGGCCCAAAAGAGTGCTTCGGTACCGAGGCGGACATGGGGGTGCGATCTTGTTGTTTTAGTTGGTGCAGATGTAGCCGTGCTTGTAGCGCTTCTTCCCGGTGTTGGCGGTATAGTGAGTCGCGATATCCCCATTCCTCCCTGTCGTCACCATTAAACGCCACCTTGTCTCGTAGAAAGGAGACAAACATACTTTGACAACACAATCCATCCCCCCGGCCACAGGTTCTTCCTTTCCAGATGCTCTTGGGTGACGGCGGAGGAGAGGGTAAGGAGAGCCCAAGATCGGTTATCATTAGTGGTGTACTTCACAGGTAGCAGCTCCGTGGGTAGCGTCTTTTGTAGCTCGATTGCGAGTCTTCCTGGTGTACGGGTAGTAGTGTTGGTAGTTGCCGGCTCGACATATATCGTATTTGCGTTTACGAGGGGGGCGCGAGGAGTATCGGACGAAAGACGTATATGGTAGCAATCTACACTTATCTAGCATTGTCAGCTTTGGTGTTTATGCAGGTAATATGAATTCAGGTTAGAACCTCTAAGACTTTTGAAGGTGCAGCCTCCAGCGCTCTCCTGACGATAATCTGTGACAAATGTGGTCTATGATCCTTGAAGTATGGACACTCAATCACTGCAGCCAAATGTATATCTAACACCGACACCCGCATCAGCATCAGCATCAAGCACCTTAGTTTGACCGTAGAATAAACAAACAATCATTCCTCCCGTCCACCTCCCTCCTCCGCTCATCAAGCCATTGCGTCCACGGATTCTGCGATGAAAAAAGCTGCTCGAGTGCCAGAACGATCGCCTGCGCAGTCTGCAGGTCAATAGTACCTGGTTTCGTGATATTTGTTGCTGTTGTTGCGGTAGTAGTGGTGGTAGTGGAGGCGGCATGTTTAAGTTCCCCCGGAGAAACTACATCGCTTTTATTCTTACTTAACTCCGACGATTTTGGGAGTGTCGCAGGGTGTCTGGCCGTGTAAGATTTCTGTACTTGTCTGGGAACAAACATAGTGGTTAGTACGGAAGAGAAGGAAGTGAGCGAGTGGGAAGTGATACAATGTTGGACGTGAGTTGTCCGTGCGTTGCCAAGACAAGATGTTATTGGCGCGAAGAATTGTATATCTTAAGTGCAAGATTATTGGATTGCAAACGTTCAAACGGAGGAATATATGCCCAAGGGAGTGTTACTGCAGTTTAAAGCCCTGTCATCAAGGTTCGGGTTTTGTATGGAGGGGTATGGGGCTTTCGAGTTAAGGTTATTCAACACGTGCGATAACGGGCTCGCTTGCCCAACCAACAACCAACCAATCGATAAGGGAAAGGAATGCCGGGGTTTGGAAGAAAAAACCAAACACTGATCGCGACGTGGCTCAATTAGCCTTCAACACAGAAACGCAGAATCCGCCAGTCTCTGGTCCAGGAGCCCGCAAATCATTATATGGCTTCCCAAATATATGTAGGCCTTTCTTTGTAGTTGTGCCTAGCCAGCTGGTTTGCTTTTTATATACATTGCCTACAGTCGAGGTGTTCGACAGTCCAGTTTCTGCTTGACATGACAACCCGCCGTATATCGCCTCAAGGAAGGGCGGGTCTGCAAGCACGGACTGGCCTATTCCCGTTTGCCTGGATGTACAGTTGAAGCAATTGAAATTGCGATTCCCAAGAGCTTTACAAATAGGATCGATCCCCTATCTATGATGATGCTGAAATGCTGCAATGTTTCGTTCAGCCCTACAGGAAACAGGGGTTTGCTAGCGTCTGGTGTTGAAAATACCTCCGGTCGCCTCTGAGATGCCAACTATTTAAAGGTTCTGAAGCCCGAAACAAATGTGGTGGTGATGTTGCAACCCGTCGGCTTTGTTGGCAGAAATTGGGTTACACAATTAGATTTCTCTCACATCACGAAGAATTTCCTTAGGCGCAAAAGATTTGAGATTCAGCAAAACCCACTTGAGCACTCAGATATTTCTTTCGCTCGAGGGTGTTGTCCAGCAAAAATACACATATTAGGGCAAAGCCCTACAAGTCACAAGTGGCAGCCCACTGACTCAACTCCGCCAAGACCTAACCCAATCAGTCTATCAGTTCCACCCATCGCCAAACGACCGACGACAACTCACCCCGCCGAAACCGATCGTACGAAACTTCACGGACCCCGCCAACTTTCGACTAGGTACGAAAGATACATTCTACTCCGCTCCTGCAAAAAAACCGCTGTTCCTCGAAACTTTCTGCGAAAATCTGTCAGTTGTAATAGAACAACTAATTACCCCGACTTCTTAGTTTCGCCACCCAGCAAAAACAACAGCAATCATGGGAAAAGTTCACGGATCCCTCGCCCGTGCCGGTAAGGTCAAGTCTCAGACCCCCAAGGTACGTCTATCTTTCCCATTTATCATATCGCGAACTGCAGATGCTGAGCAAGCTATGTGTATAGGTCGAGCCTCAGGAGAAGCCCAAGCAGCCCAAGGGTCGTGCCAAGAAGAGAATCCTGTATGCATCTCTCACCTGCCCACCTTCTCCAGAATGAAGCTACAAAATCCGCCTGCGGAATATACGTGCTGATAACCGATCCCTTTGCGGTAAAACAGATACACCCGTCGCTTCGTCAACGTTACCATGACCGGTGGCAAGCGGAAGATGAACCCCAACCCCGGCTCGTAAGCTGTAGATGCCCATGACATGCCCGAATGAACACTACCAAAAATGTAAAAAAGGAATTATGAATTTTGGCGTGCGTTTCATGCCGAGCCTGGCTGGGGAGTGGATGGTTGGAAGGGGAGTGGATGGTTGGAAGGGGAGAGGATTGATGAAGATGATGTTCGGGAATGGGACGCATATGATAATGCTGCATATTCTTCTTCCATCCATCTTCTCTTTTTTTTCGTCGTTCTTGGGCAGCATTGGAAAACATGTCAGAACCGAGGGCGCGGACGGTTAAAAGAACAGCATCACGTCTTCTGTCCTGGGTCTTTCATTAGGGTTGTCTCTTTTTTCTTTTTCGGGGTACAATTCAATTTCATCGGGTTTTGTTTCGCCAACTTGGTTTGTTCTGTAGAAAGTACGACTTATTGCATTGTGGATGAAGCTGTGATTTCCGGTTTGTACAGTTAACGAGTGATTTGATGGAGCTGCAATTATTGGTATCGATTTCAGCCACATGGCAAGATTACCTCCCGACGAAAAATCCCATGTATGATACAAAGTGTGCCTTCCACAAATCCGATGTTTGTAAAGGCAAACAAAAAAAGCAGAGAGCGACATTGCCTCAGGCTCTGGCGCATCTTACATTGATATGTACCCTCCGCTTGCAAGAAAAAAAAAACAATGCTCATCAGGCAAAAAGAGCAGTCTTCTTCACCCTGTGATATCATACCGCTCCTATTGTTTGAAGACACCACCACCCCTCTATACCGAATATTATTCTACTATTTATTTCTTCCCCTTAGTTGATGCAGCAGTGGTATTTGCTATGTTCTCCTCGAGTGCGCGCACATGCTTCTCGAGACGCAGGGTAGAAATCCTCAGAGCCTGGATAAGCACAGCCGCCGTGTCAGTGCATACACTCCTTCACCCATCCCGCATGGAAACCCACATCGACATCCTCCGCCAACTGGTCATTCGCGGCCTTGTATTCCTCGTAGACATAAAAGTATGAAGTGCCGCCTGCTACGACAACACCAAAGAGGAAACCATAGATCCTGTTCGCTCGCAATTAGCTTCACCCGCTGGAGAGGGGGATTGGGGAAGACAGAAGTACCCGCCAAGGAACGCACCGACTGGCTTTTTGACTGGAGTCGCAGCTGCGGTGGTAGTTGAGTTTCGAAGGAGCGGTGAAGTCGTGAATGTGCGGCGGCCGGCGGCACGAGAAATGGTGCGGAGAGTGAATGACATTGTGTGTGTGCTGTGACTGGAGATTTTTTGTAATAGGGGAGGGAGGGATGTTTGCGGTGGTGGGTTGGTGGGGTGACAAGTTGAAGCTGCGATGACGGCGAAGCCGGGTTAGGGAGATCGCATCATGCAGCATCACCCGGCTCGTTTGTTTTAGGGGCTGTCGGATCTCAGGTCACAGAGGTGCACTCGCTACTAATTGTAATTTGAGAGCTGGAATAAAAAGGGTCGAAAGCTCGATGCGAGGCATTTTCGACATATTTTTCTGTTGCTGGCATTGGGGAATCGGGTTTCGGTACATCGGATGAGTTGTGTAGCAGCCTCAGAAAGAAACATAGTAGCGAATCAGCCCCGGCGAAGAGCTGGCAGGGCAGACAGGCATTCATCTCAACGCTGGTAAATACGTGGCAGTGTTTCCGAAGGGAGAGACAAGGAGGTAATTATTCGTGGAGCAAAAAGAAAGTCTTGGTACAGAATTGAAACGGCAACAGCGCTTGCAGCCCGGTCGTCTATCGCACAGGCCTAGGAGTTAATTGCGTACCGCACTGAGGTCATGTCTAACTTGTCGAGCAAACAGCTGTCAGGTAATAGAGTACGGACTACGCGGGAGAGCGTGTGCAAATCTAATTGTACCTGCATGGCCTGGCCCAAGCTTCAGAGATAATAGTGATGCGCACGTTTGCTTTGGCTTTATCGTTGGATACCATTCCACTGAACAAAGCAAGTTGAAGCTGTGTAAACAACGGACGGGTTCAACTTCGCTTCATGTACCCCACAAACCAAGATCGACGGGTTGGTTATTGGTCCAGCATTCAGCCCTTCCGTGTTTTCCCTGCATATCCCGCCTGAACAGCGTTTCCAAGGTGTGAGCTGGCTGGCAGTTTTCCTGCCCTCTTCTTTTTTGCTGCGAGGTTACCTCATTCCGCTGAAGATACTTGCAGAATAAATGACAGCAGGTGATGATGGCAAGCAGATTGAAGGTTGGGATTGAGAATATGGGATTTTTGTTCTCTGGTGTGAGTGTGAGTGACGGACAGAGTTTGTGTAGTGCATTACGCTCTTCTTTTTCATGTCGTAGTTAGCCCTCTTCCTCTTTCGGCATGACTTCCTGTTCGGGATTCTTCGAGTGAAGAAACGGACTCAAGGTTTGCCTGTCCAGCTGGCATTTCCGGAGTGCGGTCATTCGGCGTTACGCTGATTCATTTCTAAGCTTATCAAAAATGTTCCACCGTAACTTTCCGTGCCGCCGCCCAAAGGGCTACGGCGGTTCTGAAAAGTCAATTCTTCTCTAGCTAAATTGGTGATATTGTAAGAGCCAGTAAAAGAATTGCAGGCTACAAGTCCATCCATAATACCTTTCTTAACCTACACTTACCAATCACACCATAGGGGTTGGCCTCGTAATCTAGGCATTCAGGCAGTTTGGATGACTACCATTAGACCCAACGACCAGGCCCCAATCTTCTCTCGGGTTCTTCAGGGTCAGCCCGCTAGTGCCCAGCATCGCCAATCTTCTCTCGGGTTCTTCAGGGTCAGCCCGCTAGTGCCCAGCATCGCCAATCTCCAGATGAGCCCAGGAGGATCGGGGCTGCATAGTAAACTGCATCTCCAACAAGAAGAAACTAATTAGAACCGTGAGGTCGCCGAATGCGACTTTGAGAAAGTTCTCAGTCGAGAGGTTTATTAAAGGGTGAAGTCTATGTTGGACTACAGAGTCCGTTATCTCGCCGCTTTGCAGGTATGCCGGCTGACGCCAAGCACTATGTCGACTTCCAACAGATTTTGAGCGTGACCATTTATTTTCAATATCGAATGCCCAAGAGTGGGCAAAAACCACACTAAAGTCTCTTCGGATGGTACTTCTGTGAAGCGTGACGTACAAACTTAATGCTCGAATAGTAGAAGGATGACTGTTAACTTTCTGGGGCCTTGGAGGTGAGGAACTGTGGACAGCAAGCGAGCCGTACCTGAGAGATGGAGCTGATTGACAATAAGAGAGATGGAATTCATCGTCGCCTATCATTCGTCGTTGACCGGATTATTTTGATGGAACATTGTGCTTTTAGAATTAACATTTTGTATGTGGAACGTTCGAACGTATGGTAGCAGGCTGGCGGCATCCAAGCGAAGTGCGGCGAAAAGTATCTTGACCGAATGCTTGTTTCTTTTTGTTCTGTACAGTGTAAGACCCGATCTTAATGCAGGCGAATCCTGATGCATATAAACATCCGGGGAAAAGAAGATCGCAACCTTATCAAGTTGTCTGGCAAAAGGCAGTATGGCTCTCAGCTCTGTTAAACTTCACTGCCGGGGTGGGGCCGAAAGTATCTGGTACTGTAGAATAATTATTGAATTTATTATAAAGATGTGACTTGTTTGTCGGCCACTAGACGGTACTGCGGGCCTTCGTCTGCGCAAGTCAGGGAGCCCCGCTTCCATATTTAGAGTTGTACAAGGTAGATTATTCCTTGCTGCAAATCGCAGACAGAGGCTGCCATCCGCTCTTCTTCAGGGTCTTTAATATGTATGGACAGCAGTAACGAGTCGAGTACAGCGCTGTTTCCAGGAGGGCCAGCGACATCTGATGATCTGCTTCGCTGCTGCGCACCGTGACTTGGGCTCCCGACCTGACTCGCTGATGACCTGCTTCGCTGTGTCGTGACTTGCACGCCCGGCCTGGCTCCCTCTTACGCCCTTACGCCCTTGCGCCCTAACTCCCTTTTACCCGCCGTCCGACATTTCATTCGGTGTGATATTCGTTCGCTCGGCGAAGTAGCTGTGCTGCTGATGCTGCTTGTTGCTCTCTCGCTTTCTCTCTGACGCTTGTGTCCATCCATCCCCCCTTCAAAGCCAACCACTTCGGAAACTCGACTTTTCAAACATCAAAGCAACTGCCAGCTATTGCTTCAAGCAAGGTGAGTTTTGAATTTGCCCGTGACTCTTCTTTTTGTTGGCACACTTTACACGTGCACAGCACACAATTCAAGAGATGAGTGACACTGACGGACTTAATCCTCAACAGGCCCCACTTCCCTATTCACACCTCTATTCACCTTCATCTACCTCTGCTTTCCGCGCAACGCCTACTTCTTCTGCACCTCTTCGAACACCTCCTACAAATTGCCGACATCCATACCCGCGTCTTATTTACCGAAACATCACCTGCCCTACACAATATTTTGGTGGTTACAACTAGAATTGTCACGCACTCTTGCCGCATCTCGAGATGGGCAAGCAACAGCTACCCCAACACCAACAGACGAACTCTACATCCACACGGTCCGCTCAGATGGCCAACTTTTACGACAAGATCGAACGGGCTGGCGTGCCACAACGCATCACCAAAAAAATATACATTCCTCAAGATAACCCCCGCAAGTTCGAGCGTCACCTAGAACGTCGCAAGCCTCCGACAGACTTTCGCTTCCGTCCTTCGGTGGGTAACAGCTCCCTCCTGGCACGCCGCTCACACACCAACGCCGCACAACTCGCCTCTTCAACATCGGGTTCCCTCGTGCCTACCAATGGGAACTTTGTAGATCTCATTACCCCCGAGCCACCAACATCTAAAGATCATCCCACCAACAAGATCGACTCGGGTTATATTTCTGGTCCCAATAACAGCACCTCACCCCCGGGAATTGCGGGATGCTCTCCCGTCGATAACTGCTACACCCAAGTTACTAGCGGCTGTATCCCGATCACAACCGACCCGACCAACATTCCCGAGTACCGTGCTACGATGGAGCAAACAACCGAACAACTCTTTTTCCAGAAATTCGTCGCGAAGAACTTTACATACGATTCCCGGAAGGCAAGGGAGCAACTCAAGCCTGTTATGAGGAAGGCATTGGACAGGATGGAAGATCGACCATGGGTCGAGAAGCTTATTCTACACATAAACTTCAAGGAAGGAACGATTCGCGGAGAAAGACGCAGTGAGCGCTTCCGCAAGCTCCCTGGCCAGCGTGCCGTCGACCGACGATGCCAGTCGTGGGAGAGCGACAGTTATATGACAGTGCGATAAACACACACACTGCTTCATTTTTCCTATGTGCAAGTTTTTGCAACTGTAGCATACATTCGGCATTTTTTCCTACCGGGTTCATTAGCGCATATTACTGGCCAGGAGTTTTTTGTGGGTGGTATTTTCCCTTTCTTGTACAGTGGCATCTTGCGAGGTTGTATGGATTATATTCTCGGTCGGGGAGTTCTATACTTTCGATGTCCTTTTGGTGGTACTGGTGATGGTGGGTCTGTATCATCTTTGGGTGTTTATGTTGCTTTTTTGGTTTCGGATTTTCTTTCCCGTCTTTCTTTCCTTTTGGGGGGGAGGGTTTGGTTTGGATTCACTTTTCACGGCGCATTGTAACTTCCTACCAGGGGGGCGTTAAACGGGAATTATTCTTGGACCATGTTTCGGACTTTGCATATACCTTTTTTTTCTTTGTCTCTCAAGTGTATGGGTATACAAGACACGGATGAGTGTAGTCTGATCTCGCAATGTTCGAGGTTTCTGTTGAGAGGTTTCTGGGGTTCAGGTGTTGAGGCAAGAATCAAAGAGTTGCGGAATTTACCGCGGGGTTCTATACGTCATTTGCGAATTTAAGCCTAAGTGAGGGGTTCAGGTCAGGGGCTCTTTTTGAGCCGCAACACGTGGCGCACGGGGTAACGGCTTGTCGGTTGTCTCAGTCGAGTTCCAGCACATACAGTTCACTCGCCAAAGTTGAACTCCAGTTCTGAGCTTCAGAACTGTGGGTGAATGATCAATGTGGATAACTATGCGATACACCACGAGGTTCGTTTATGCAGGTGGCAGACAGGTGGGGAGCATGCCGTCGTTTCCGCTGCGAGTGGGTTGCAATTTGTCAACGGACGCTGGGGAGCTGGGTAATTGCGTGCATGCATGCATACAAGTACGTGAGGGATTCGGTACCTTTCAACGCAACGCAAAATGCGGGGGAGCCACTAAGTAGAGTACATGTAGTGGGATGCGTAAGGGACCGAGGTCGAGGATATGGAGCTAAAGCAGTAGTTTAGGCTAGCTATGAAGTTGCTGCGGGTTCTTCTGCTGGGTGGACTTCGAGAAGCAAAGACCGTAGTGATTATCAGTAATAAGATAACTGCGCCTGTTTATAGATCTATGTAAGGGGAAAGAAATGTTTACATCTGAACTGCTGATTGAGAGCATTGTTTCAAAGCTAAGCAAGTGGGAGCTGCAGGTCCGTCCGATCGTGCAATCAAGTCGGCGTTTCAATGCCGGCTAAGTGTTTATACGCACGCCGCCGGAAGCTCGGGGATATGGGAGATCTAACCCCCCCAACTGGACGGACGGATTGATGGATAGATGTGTTGGTGGACGGCTGTGGTGTTTTGGGGAGGTAGGGTTTGATAGCTGCGATTCTTGAGAAGACTGAGCTTCAGCAAGCTTGAATGGCTCGTAACCCGCATGGGTACCCGCGGGATTTGCCCATGAGGATGGATCCCCATAACCGCGTTGACTGCATATCGAAGAACGGCGCTGGTTCAAAATGCTGGCCTTTTATTGTTGTTTGGCTTCTCTTTCTTCTATAGTACTATCTGACCATCTAGGGTATTTAACACCTCAAAAAAAACCAGTTTCGAGTGTGGGAACAAAAGATAATGCGCCAAACCCGGATTGAACGGGTGACCTTCAGATTACCCCGGATTGTTCTAATAATCTCAGACTTCAGTCTGACGCTCTCCCAACTGAGCTATTAGCGCTTGTTTATGTTGGGACTGTGGAACTTGCGATTGTGGCAGTAGCTTTATTGACTGCAGATTGCATATGGCGGGTGGATAGGCGATATGGGGTGTGCGGAGCACGGATCGTCAGGCGCGATATTGTTATCATATATCTAGAGTGCCGTTAGAGTAGCGGTCTCGATCCCGTACTTTATGAACGCTGTATAATGGAAGATTTCCGTGATAGATCGGCATTCTAACTTGAATACACTCAATAACTTGAGTTATTACAACACCGCAGGAGCCGGTCGAACAAACAGGGTTTTTTTTTATACAGAATTTTTTCCAAATTTTTCTCCCCGCCCCAGAATTTCCACAAAATCCCAAATGTGATCGGGGAGTCCGGGGATCTCGGAGAGACAGCTCAAAATCGCTCAAACAATTGATAGCGATTATATATCGACATCTTGCGTTGCATTCGTTGGGTACGTACGTACGTACGTACCTTACTTTTGGGCAATTAGATATCTAACCTGTGGGTCGCAAGCAAAACTTTCTCACCTACCCAGCTTTTCTGCTAGATCTACAGTTAGTTAATCACGCCGTTAATCGGCCAGATCGGTGAGGATTTGTCTTCCCGGCTCTCCAACGTCATCTCCCACACCCCCAAATTTCCACAAGTACTCTACTATCGACAACCAGGGTCCGGACTCGCCAAACGCGGGAAAGTTCAAAGTTTTTTTTATTACAGGGCCTGAGCCGGCTGAGTAGTTACATCAGCCTTTGTGGTGGCAAATAGTAGTGAAGTCTGGAGCTGAAACCTTGTGCCGCATGGACATACGCAACTGAGCGCTGACCCGCGGGACAGCCGTGGTACAGTAAGCCTTGTCATTTCATGGAGTGTCACTCAGAATGAGATCGGTATGCCTTGTCGAGGCCTGGTTATGAGGATAGCACTAGCGGTGTGACCGAATGGAACGAGATGACACAGCCTTGGTCTCATCTATCTGTGACCAAAAATCTCAAATTTTCATATAGCTAGTGTGTAGTACTTCATCTACATCACAAATAATCACTCGCTCCAAACTCCTGCATTCCAACCTATACATACTTTCTTCAAACCCCTCCAATTTGCGCCCATAGAATCGCCTCGATTACCTCTCCCTTCGGAATCACGCCCTTCACAGCCCTCTTCTCTCCCACATCCCCCTTCGCCGGCAACGCAACAACACCATTCGCGCCGCCAGCACTCCCAATCCTACTACTCCTCTGCCCGCCCGTGCTCCAAGCGCCCAACTTTCCATCCTCCCTCATCGCCACAAAAACCCTATGAAACTCTGGCCTCGGGTCTAGCCTAAAATCCTGCTCCGCCACGACCTTCACCTTAGGCAATTCAAACGCGTCATACCCCGCCGCCTTCCTCAGCGATGGCAAAACAAAAAGATGGAACGTGACCAACGCGCTAGCCGGGTTTCCGGGGAGCGCAAAAATCTTCTTCTCGCCGATGGTTGCAAAGGTGGTTGGTTTCCCAGGCTTCATCGCTACACGACCAAAGTGTATTGTTCCTTGTAGCGATTGCTCGATTGTTGGTTTGAGGAGGTCCATCTCACCCATGCTCACACCGCCGGTCGTGATGATTACGTCAACCTTTTCCAGTGCGGCTTTCAAGGCGGATTCGTGAGCGCCTGGAGTATCGCCTGCGATTCCCAAGTCGATGGCTGAGAATCCGACACTCTTGATAACGGTGAGGAGGGTGGGGCGGTTGGAGTCTCTTACCTCGCCGAGTTTTAGGTTGCCTGGGCGATTGTGCGGGACTACTTCATCTCCAGTTGATAGTACACCTACTGTTGGTTTCCTGTACACTGAGACCTCCGAGACACCAACAGAGGCAAGAAGACCGACCTCGCCGCCGATAGCGCTGATGGTATCGCCAGAGCGTAGGATCACAGAGCCGGCTTCAACGTCGCTTCCCTCTTCACGCACGTTCTCGCCGTCTTCAAGATCCGAGGTGAGGATTTCCACTGTGGCCTCTTCAGCGCCGTCAGAGGTTGTAGATCCGATGACGGTGTCTTCCACCATCACAACTGCGGTTGCACCTGGAGGCAGAGGAGCGCCGGTGGTGATGCGTGCCACCTCTCCGGGCTTGAGCGGGGGGGTTGTCCCAGGCGCCGCGTGAGAGATGGAAACAACGGGGTAGGTTCCTGCACCATCGGTATGGTAGACGGCGTATCCGTCGACAATGGAGGCACGGTAGGCAGGTACTGCTTCAGCAGCCTCCACGTCCTGCGCAAGAACATAGCCCACCAAGTTCTCGTCGACTAGCATTTGAATGACAGGAAGACGTGGTGTTGCAGCTGCGATAAGACCGTTTGCGTCGGTAACTGAAAGCATGGGGTATGGACTCTCCCTATATCTTCTGGTGACGGATTCATCTAGCCTGTTCGCCCGCTGCTCAGGCGTGGTTCTTGGGCGTGGCGCCTTATGTCCTCCGTGATGGTGATTGTGGTGGTGGTGGTGGTGTCCCCCTTCATGTGAATGATGGTGTGAATGCACGCCGAGTTCCTTTTCCAGCTTTTTTACACCACCAGAGTGAATAGCGCGGGAGGTGGCTAGATCGGCGGCTTGGGAGCAGGCGTGAGGGAGGAGCTTTATTAGAGCTTGTAGGTTCTCTTTGGCACCCTTGGGAGAGCCTGGGACTGTGATAATTATGGAGCTGTTACGAACGCCGGCGACGGGCCGGGACATCATTGCGACTGTGGAGGGTTTCAGCGGATGAAGAGATAGCATATGGATGGGCTGGATATACATGGCGTGATTGTTAAGGAGGAGGAAAGCATTGTATGGCTACCATGGATTAGCCATAGCTACATCACCCAAACCCGAGGAAGAGCATACACAAGACCTGGCGCTTCTTTATGCAGCAGTGGTTTCACCGCCTGTATTCCCTTAGCATAGCTTTCAAAGCCCCGGTGTAGTCAAAACACGCCTCTGGAGTACTATCCGTCACCGCAAATCCTGTGCCTCCAGTAGTAACAATGAGATGCAGCTTTTCAACATCCGCCCATTCCCTTACGGCGCTTTGAATTGCATCTTTATCATCGCTCACAATCCGCGATTCTGCGACCTTCCAAGTATATTTCGTGCCGCTGTTATCGTTTTCGGCTTTAAAGAAGTCGCGGAGCAATTGGGTGGATGAGTCTGTTTTTGGGTCTTTTGCGGCGGTGGTGGAAACGATAAGGATACCGACCGAAAGTGATGTTGATGCCATGGTATTGTCAATTGAGTTGAGATGAGATGAGTTGAGTTGGGTCGGCGGGGTTGCGGGGTGCGGGGTCAACCGCATGCCATGACGCTGCTTCTTCTTATCGTCAATAGCTTATCGGCGCCGTGTGACAAGACCTCGATTCGCTCTTCACCACCACTTGAACTTCTCTATATCTATAATGGCGAGCCTCACTTACCTCGACCTCATTAATCAGACTGACAGGTCTCTCTCCTTCTTAACTTACGCCTCAACACTGCTAACACCAAAATCTCGCAGCTTCCCCAATCCAACCCTCCACCCCATTCCGCACGCTGAGCGTCTCTCCACCCTTCATCTTTTCACTGCGGGCACGCACACTCTCGGCTATGTCCTCCCATTAGTCGTCTCCACGCTCCGTCTCGCCAACCTAGACTACTGGGAAGTAACGCCGACCTCCGTCTCGCTAAAAGGTTCCAATGTCGAGGAGCGCAGCGCAAACATGACGGCGACCCTCGACTCCTGGCGCAAGCAGCAAACCTTCAAAGTTTTAAGCGGTAGTGGATGGAGGAACGAGCTGTACTCAGTCTACTCACCCAGTGGGGAACTATATCTCCGCATGGAGCGTAGTGGGGCGGCGTTGTTCGGTGTCGTAACTTATGGCGTAGGCCCTTCACTGAGGAAAGCTTGTGATGTATGGCTAACACGCCTATGAAAAGGTCCACTTGACAGTTTATGTTGCTCCTACCGCGACCCAGCCACTGCGGATCTGGACTCCTCGTCGTAACATTTTGAAAAGCACCTACGGGGGTATGCTGGATAACACTGTCGCCGGCGGGATCTCATCGGGAATGAGTGCAATTGAGACTTTAGTGAAGGAGAGCGAGGAAGAAGCTTCTTTACCCGAGTCTTTGATCCGGGAGAAGGCAAAGGCTGTGGGAATGGTGTCGTATTTCTATGAGCGTGACGAAAGAGCAGGCGGTGAGACGGGATTGCTGCAACCTGAGGTTCAATACGTGTACGACCTCGAGGTGGACGAGGGTGTGATACCGAAGCCCGGAGACGATGAAGTGCAGGACTTTCATTTGATGCCTTTGGAGGAGGTGTGAAGCTCCATGGTTAATGCGAAGATCACTATCTGACAACAGGGGTAGGTTAAGGAAGAAATGGCAAAGGGGAACTTCAAGCCAAATTGCGCATATGGTAAGTTTCTTCCGTTTACCTTATACAATACTTGGTTCTGACGATGGTGTGTAGTTCTCATTGTACCTCCCCCCTTCGATACACTCATTTGATATAGCTGGTAGTCACTGACAACACTAGGACTTCTTCGTCCGGCATGGCATCATCACTCCAGAGAATGAACCCGACTACATCGAGATCGTCTCACGCCTTCACCGATCCCTTGAGTTCCCTCTTGCCCGAGCTCCACTAACAGTCTAAATTGCGCGCATAAGTAGGTACATCCCAGAAACAAAGAAGCAAACGCCGGTATTTTGTATAGCAGTAGAAGTAGTAAAGTAGTAGCATCAACCTGTCGTCCGTCGTCGTGAGATACAGATGTGCGAATTCCTCCCCCCTCCTGCGTGTCGTCCCGCCTATTTTTTCATCAAGAGGTAGATGTACTCATGTTTGAAACTGCTCAACCTCTTGTGTGGGCCCTCAATGAACAACAGCAACCCCCCAAAGCTCGCATACACCTTACTGTACCGCGAATCCATTAGCCTCCATTTCCGCACCCTCCACATCCTCTGTGCCCAATACTTACATCATATCACTACTCCCCTCCTCAAAGCGATACATCTTCCCATAGCAGACATAATCATACTGATCAGCGAGCGTCGCCTCACCACCCCGAACATCTCTCCACCCGCCCTTTGCCGCCTCGGCCTCTTTGCTGGCGATAGTCCCGTCCAGACTCAGCGTCGACGCGATCGATAGCTGCACCGTGTCATCAACCGAAACTGGGTAGATCTCCGAGTTGATGTCGAGCGTGAACTTCAGATCTTCACGCACTCCCGTAACTCGCGATACGCGGTCGTATTTTTTCTGGTCGACGTCGGTGATGCGGAATGTCGAATCGAGGAGGAGGGCGTCGGTGCTGTCATACTAGGTTAGCTAGCTAGGGCGAGAAAGAGTGTGTATTGAAGGAGACGGACGACATGATGGCGGCGTGGGAGTTGCGGTGAAGGTTGTGTGAATGTTTCGTTTCTCGTTACTACTTTTGGTGGGGTGAGGTGGATTTAGAGTTGCAGCGCCAAGCATTGCGCGAATTGGAAATGGTAAAAAGTTGTTTATTTGGTATCAAAATCACTTGCAGACAGACCTCCACCCTCCTAAACCCCCCACCCCCAGAAAACCCCAAACCCAAACCAGAACCCTTAGAGAAGTTTCGCACTCAAGAATCCTAACTCGTACATAAACGCTAGGAAAAAGTCGCACTCAAAGAATCCTAACTCGTACATAACATTCCTAAAACTCCCTGGTAAGTCCCTATCAAAAATAATACGCGCCTAAAAGCTAAGAAACATTTGCGAAATGCAAGTGCATTCAGCAAAAAAAAGGCAGGTGTCTCGCAAAACTCAGATGGTATAAACAATAAATGGTAGAATAAGGCAATGAAGATACAATAAAGATGAACAGCAAAGAGCATCACGCGAATAAAAGACGTGTTTAGCATAGCAGGTGTGTATCAATCGTAAAGCATACAGAATGGAACTGAATAGTTATGCACTTCTGACAACATTAGCTGAGGAACTAGCGTCAACCAGCGTCAACTGCCGCAGGAGGTCATCCACGGAGTTGGCCCTCTGGAGCCCGGCTTGTCGGTGATCTTGACCCACACTGCCACGGATGACAGCGATCAACATCTTCTCGAGCATTCGATTTTTCCGCTCCACCGCCTGAATTCTTGACTCCATGTCGTCGGATCCTGCATCGGACTGGGAGAATAAACTCTTGGAACTACTAATAGTTGACACCGGAACAGATTTTCGGCGGGCCTCAAGGTGAGTGTCTGGAGATAATGGTGGGGTTGGCGCCCCTGTGGGGACCCGCATTTGTGAGGTCCGTTGCTTTCCGGTTTGTGAACTGGCTTTGGAGTCAGATGACTGACGGTTGGAGTATACCGGCTTTTTGCTCGTGACAATGTGCACACCAATAGTGCCGTTAGGATTTAGCGCACTCATGGTTTGCTGGGTCATTGTTGCTTGTCGCCAGAGTCGTGCTTGTTGCATATCGTGGGCCTTTCGTGCATTGACTCTTTGTTCGCGGGTAGAGCGTTCTTGGGATAGGATATTGGGTTCGTCCGTGGTGTGGTAACTCCTTTTGCCACCAGATGTACTACTTCTGAGTGAAGCGGATGTGGAGATTAGCGACCTAGGAACGAAAGAGTCCCCAGCAATTGAGACTGATGCACAGTCATGGGTTTCCGGGAGAGCTGGCAAACATCGGGCTGGAGGAGGACCAGGCCGTGGTGGAGGCACTCTTCGGCTATGCTTACGCTGGTGATGTAATTGGTCGGTGTCCGTGAGCTCATCGCCCGTCGAATAAACCGACGATGAATAAGATCCCCTGGACGTACGTCGTAGGCTAGAAGAACGCTTTCGTGCTTTTACAGATGCTGTGTTTTGAGGGCCGGAAGAACAACTGTGGGGATCACTGTGATGCTTGCATGAAGCCGGAGCTTGCGTTGTGTAGGAGACTTCTTCCTGAGCTCTCCGATACTCAGATGTCTTCACATCCCCTCCGCCAACGGCTTCAATTGAGAGAGATCCGGCATTTGCTTCTGTTCCACCAGTAAAGGCATCGGGATCTTGTTGGGCGTTGATATATCGCTGATAGGTATCCGCTGTTTCGGTGTCAAGAGTTTTCGTTGAATCCGAGGAACCCCATGGCGCAGGGCTCAGAGAAGGTCTATCTTCCGCGCTGGATGTGGGTCGACTATCACGCGAAGCAAAATCGGTAGAAAACTCTGAAATGTCATAGGGGCTGAACCTATTATTGGTTGTCGGGCTCTGGATCTGCGTCTGATAATATGTCTTGTCGTAGTCGACATGAATCTGGAGATATGGCTTTCCGCGTATCGTCTTTTTGGGACGGACGGTGCTGGGAAGAGTCAGGGTGGGCTGCTGTTGCTGCTTGAGTTTTGTTTTGGATGCTGAGGGGCGGAGGAATTTGAGGCTTTTCTTATAACTCGATGCAAAGGAAAACAGCTGGCCTTCAGACTGACTTTTGGTCAAGTACTTTTGGAAGTCCTTTGGACTCGACTCTCGCAGGAAGGTAGCGAGATCTTGAGTGTTTGTCGTCCTCAGAGATATGGCTCCGCCCGAAATCGAGCTGACGGAGCGCGTGTGGTTTTCCTGATGAACTTGGGGGTAGGCCCGGTATTGTGGCCGCGATGGACTTGTGGAGTAATCGACGTATTGTGGGGATACCGCTTGGTTTGTTGAGGTAGAATACATCTGTATCACTATATGGACGAGAAATCGCCGTCCTTAACTGGATACATGTTAGTTAAGGATAGAGAATTTCCAGGAGACAAAAGAACATACGAAAAGTTTGAAAAGTAAGAGGAGGAGTCAATTGAATTCACGACGGTTGCGACGAATATTTGTGTGCTGATTGAGAAGGGGTCGAGAATACACCATGGGCGATCCGGGAATGAAACAACGGGGGAAGGAGTGGTGTGGGCGTTTTGAACGGAAAAAGGCGTCGTGCAAAAAACAAACTTCTGGCGGTGTTGGGCGCACCAAACGGTCCGGGAAATATGCACACCTTCACGCCGGCGGTGCCCAGTTTTGCACGGCAAATGGTCTCCTGTACTTTCCTTGACGGTGCCAAGGATTGAAACTTTTCGTGGACCGACGCAAGGGGAAGGGGAAGCCTACGTGACGCAAGAAAAGCGTCTGATGCGAGGGGAAGTACGATCGACGTTGGTGTTGTAGGGCGTATTCGTGTCTGCCTGATCGAAGGCCGTAGGGGTACTAGGCACCCAGTTCAGTTGCGTGGAATACCGACATGCTATCAGAAGAAGGGCGCAGAGTAGCTTATATGCATTGAGGTATCGAGCTTCATGGCACTGACGCAACAAACATGCAACAATGCGCGACTTTTGGAGATCTCGAGACATTGCAGGGGATGCTATTTGTATCTAGTCGGGTTCGGAGAGTTTGCACAAATAATCTGATTGAGTTGGAGGAGAATCGCTTAGCCCAGCGGTCTGTGCGCCGCAGCAGAGACTGGCCATCTGCGTCTGGCCTCGGGGATCGAATTCAGCTGCCACCAACGATTCGGAGCCTGAGGGCTCAGAATCGGCAGCGACTCGGTGGGTGCTATCTGTTCCGTTTCCAGGCCGAATGAGCATGAGAGCGTACGCATACCGTACTGCACAACATGGCAACAGGAGCGATTTAGAGTTACATTACGGTCCGGCTGAATGCATGCCTCGTCTCCTTTTTCGACCAACTGCTGTTGGGAGCGACTCAGGGTGGTGTAATGGTATACGAATGCCCGAGTTTGTGAGGTTGTAGTTGATATGCAAGCCTATTCTCGCCTCCCGTTCGCTACCGCGATTTTCTATGGCACTAATGCCAGGGCAAGCCGCAAGCTGAAGCGGCAGGACAACCACGCCATTTGCCATGTTCTATTGATGAGAGTCGCTGATCACATCACTAATACCCGCCTGAAAAGAGTTGGTGATTCCCATGAGTTTCTTGAAGAGTTTGAAACAGCAAAGGAATGGAAGTAGTTGTTTGGGTTGGTATTTGCATTACATCGATCCCTGCCCAGCCCTTTGTTGGATCGTTCATGACTCAGTGAAGAGCAGTGGCGCAAGAACCTGCTGATAAATTGCTAAAGTGTGGCACATGCGGTGGCAAAGTCACTGCTCTACTAACCAGAACTTGGGAGTCACTTTGTCTGCAGACGGCTTTTGGTAATCGCAAAAATCCTACCAAGCCGTCTGACAGGCTATGTGTTTATATGTACGGCGTATGCTGTATTAGAATTCGAAATGATATTTGTATAGAGTATGAAAATTTGTCCATTGGCGTCAAAGCTCTAGATACAAACAATTGGTCGCGTGAAAAAACCCTAAGCCCTGCACGGCTACGTTGACGCGGTCATTAGCGGCATCGCGTAACGTCCAAGTTCTCATCAACCTTCGTTCATGCACAACACGCTGCGCGGCAACATCCCGTCTGCTTCCTGAAGGCCACTGTAAATAGATTTAACCATCAATACTAAGCATCGTTGTGTCCTTCTGGGCGGTGGCCATTCCTCAGCAATCGAAACGCCGAGTTCGGGTGTAGTGCGGCAAAGGACACAAATACCGAAGCACGGATCACAGCCATCATATCATGTCTGATGTCACCGAGGCCGTACAGAAGGGACTGCAGTAAGCTGAATTAGATACCCATGCAGAAGTGGTTAAGGTGGTGACAATAGTGGAGGTTGCTAATGGTACTTGTGTAGGGTCCTAGCCAATCTCCCGGAAGAGGTTCACTGGCTTTGCAAGAAGGTAGAGCCTGGTCCCGGCGGGCGGCAAACCATTCCCGACAAAGATGAAGCAACACGAATAGACTCCACTATGCATGCCATCATGCTGTTATCTTTCTCTGATCAGGAAGCCAATCAACAGTGGCTGAAGGGACGAATCGGCGAACAACTTGCCCGGTGTCCGCGTTGCGTTGAGGAATTCTACTCAATGAAGCGGAGGTTCTATCAAAAGCTATTGCCGTGCGTACATCGTTGTCGCCCTGCGTGGGTTGCGGGTACTAAAATTATCCGGATAGGCATGGTCAAGAAACCCTTGACCTCTTTTTTACATACTTGGAAGACTGGGATATCGAACGCGTAGAGCCAGTAGTCTCTGAAGCTGTAAAAGATCTAGATCGAGCTACCTCTCCGGCCGCCTGGTATGAAGAGCTACAGAAGAACCCGAGCCAATCGAACGCCATCTACGAATGTTTTTGCAGTCCCGGCTTACTACGACGATCCGCCGAAATCAAGACCGCCGTCAAACGCCTATGCACTGTCGAGCAGCTGGATATACAAGGGCCCGCTGCAGGCCTTATTACGTTCCTATTTATGGAGGATAAAGCGCTGCGGTCTTTAGCCGAAAGATCATGGAAATCTAAAGGACCATCAATCACTGTTCCGGTTTTCGAGAGTCACCTACTGGGGCCGTTGGAATCCGATACTCGTAAGGCGCAAGAGGATCTGAATCCCGAGAGACTCGGTCGCTTTTTTCGGGGTATTTCCATCATCGTGCAAAACCTTGGAGCGGAAATCATCAAGAGGTGCATCTCAGGCGCTGAAAAAGATCCTATCAAGCTAGCAGTTCATCGTATCCAGCCAAACCTTCCGTTTTGGCATGCGATTCTGCGCTTATTTCAATCTCTCATGTCGAAGCTGCGGCGCGATGTCTGGGAAGTGATCTCTCCATTGACACCTTCTGGATTTGGGGATGTGATCTTCAATGATCGACTATTCGGCAAACTTCTTCGCGACACTGCACAAGGTGCTGGTGGTGAATCCCAACTACTGGACCTGACGGAATGGATGTCTGAGTACATTGATTCCATTGAACCCCTTCTCAGGCCAACGACGGCGCCATCTTTGATCCGTCAGATATTTCGAAACGACTTGCCGGCATTTTCAAGGGGTTTATGCTTCAAGGAAGGCATGAAAGTATTGAATTCGACTCTGAGAGCGATAGAGTCTGAAATTGCCTCGGGAAATGTGCTTGTTCGTCAGGCAAATGACCTCTTTATGGAACACCAACAGTCTGTAATTGAAGTGGCCTTTTTAACAGAAATATTTGAAGACAAACTTATGGAGAAACACATGTTGATAGCTCAGCGAGCCGCCCAAGCGACGATGATATCCACCCTCAAATTAGATGTACAGTTCATTGCCGCAGATTTCGAATGTCTATTTCGAAAGAAACCACCCATGAAGCCGATATACCAATTGGACGTAAGAGCGAACTTGTGGGATGTTGTATACAAGAGGTTTCCGTTGAATGACAGCGAGTTCTGCATTCAACTTCTCCAGGCGTTCAAAGGCTATTCGGAAATCGACCAGTTGTATATATCCCCAAAGGACACCTTGCTCAATGAGGAGAAAACGCAATTCAACACTCGGTTATCCGAATTTGACCAACCGCTTGCCAGCATTCTTAGAAGCATGAGCAGATGCTCTCTTTCTGCTCTGGACCAGGTCCTTTCTGATCAGCCGATATTCGAGGTGCTGTTGGGGCTGATGATGTCTCGTTCGGAGGATGTAGCGATGTCTGCTGAAGATGTCGCTCTCACTGGATTGAAAGCAGAGGACAAGGTTGATGCTCTTCGTTTGATGCTTGTGAAAGACTTTTCGGTTCCGATATTGTCCTTGACATCCATCTCCCGGCACCTGAGTAAAGGGGGTCTTTTCGCAATGATGCCTAGATGGGTCAAAATTGGGATGAATGTGTTGGACCTCCTCTGTGATCGTACCGAAGGAATAATCAGGAAATCGGATATGCAGACCTGGGAGCGGACAATGTTGAGGGTATATTGGGATACTCAATGGCGCTGCCTAGGAACAATTTTTAAGCGGAGTCGGCGGTGGGCCTTAAGCGAAGACAAGAATATCATGATTGAATTCTTACGAAATTCGATGGATTATGCCGAGACACTTTTTGACAATTTCTGGACATTTGAACAAGCTCTCGCGGCCGGCACAGAGAATACCCGCGAGCCCTGGTCACATCGCTTGTTGCAAGACGCATCCAAGGCTCTGAATCCTTTCACATCCATCTTGAGTATCCAAGATGAGCATCTTCTGCAGACTTGCCAGAAACTCATGTGTAAGATGCTTGGACTCCTTGCTGAAAACGAGGTACCCGTAGCAGACGAAGGATTTTTCGTAAACTTAAAAAGATATCTCTACCCAGAATTGTTTCCAGACTATGACGCTTCTAAAATAACCCCAACAAATTTGACGGTCGTGCAGAAAACAGAGTTATCAGTATCTGCGAGTCGTCTCTCGCCGGACTTTGTACCCGGTGAGATAAGCCGTGTAACCAAGGTGTATGGATATCTGCTGATAATATATTTTGAAAACTTAGCTCAAGAAAAGACCGTCATTGAACTCTCCGATGACGAGTATGGAAGCTCTGACATTGCGGATGAGGACATGGTGAAAGCGGCAAATGCTGTTGCAAGAAAAACACAGAGCAAGCTAGACTTCCAACCAGCACCGCGTTGGGGTGAATCTAAACTGGCGGCCCCCAAGAAGCCCACTCCTCCACCAAGAACTTTAGGAGATCCTTTGAGAAGCAAAAAGACAAGGGACACCCAAGCCTTCTTGGAAAAGCGAAAGGCCGATTTAGCGGCATTGGAAAAGAGAAAGCAAGCCGCCTTAGCCCAGAGGCCAAAAACGGAGATATTGGATTCTTCTGATGACAATTCTGATTCTGATGATGATGGCGGTAATACTCTTTTCAAACTTGGATCTCGAACCAAAACAGAAGTCAAAGATGCAAAAACCGTCGGAGTACCACTCAAGAAGGCCGCTCCTCGGAAACTTCCCCCCATCAGACGCGTCAAGGATACCCGCGCCAGAGTCGCCCCGGATATGTCCGGGCTCTACAAACAGATTTTCCAATGGGACTTTTTCCACGATGATGCATTCCCGCCTGGCCTATCAAGTAGTAATTACACTCATGTGGCGAAATCTTTCAATACGTTCGGTGCATACCAGAAGACTTTTGAGCCCTTGCTTCTTTTGGAGGCATGGCAGTCGTTCTTGAAGTGTAAAGAAGAGGCAATGCCTAGTGGGTGTCTTGAAGTCAAGATTGCGACGAGGATGAGATCTGATCATTTCGTGGAGCTGGAAACGACCATCGCCAAGATGCTTGATCGTAATCGTTGGTATGAGGCCGATGTTGTTTTGCTTTCTTCGAGCAAGGATCCACTGCGGAATACTGGTGAACCTCATTGTATCGCTAGGGTGCATACAATTAACCGAAAGTTTACTGGGAGTTGTGAAGTGTCTCTTCGCTGTGATCCAGGGCCTGCGATGCTTCAAAATCATATGCGAACTAATGGCACTCTCTACGGCATTAAGATCATGAGGTAGGTTTGGTCAATGTATTGTCCAGGTTGATATTGATTCGTGCTGCAGTTTGACCCCCTTAGAGCGCGAGTATGCATCATTGATATGCATGCAATATTATGACCTTAGGGAGGAAATTTTGGCGGCTAAGCCAAGTCCTTTGGTTGAACCCACTGAAGCGCAAGTCACCAAGACTAAAGATCTCTATAACGTCAACGAACCCCAAGCAAAGGCAATCATCGCTGCTGTCTCGAGAACCGGATTCACTTTGATTCAAGGGCAAGTTCTAACCCCTCCCCTTTTCACTACAGCAATTAATGTACCTAGGCCTCCGGGAACCGGAAAAACTAAGACTGTCGTTGGAATAGCGAGTGCATTGCTTAGTCCCGGTAGTGACGACACAATTCAAATCCGAGGTGCCCCTCCTGCCAAAAAGATAGCGGCTAAGAAATTATTGGTGTGCGCTCCCAGTAACGCGGCGGTTGATGAGTTGGTTATAAGATTCAAACGAGGGTTGCAGTCAACAAAAGGGGATATTTGGACTCCTGGTATCGTCCGTCTTGGACGGTCAGATGCAATCAATGCTGAAGTGCGGGATGTAACGCTGGAGGAGCTAATTGAAGCACGAATGGCACCAACCACTAATGCTTCTAAAGGAAATGCCCTTGGAATGGAGGACTTGCGAGCGCAGCATACTAAAGCTGTTGAGGAAAGAAATGTCAAGCAGCAACAACTGGACAATGCCCGTGCCAAAAAATTGGATCCCTCTGACTTGTTGTCCGAAGTTGATAGATTGAACACTACTATTCGAGAACTGCGGCGAAAATTAGATATCCAGCGGGACCAGAGGAAGGAAAGTGGTCGAAATGCCGAAATTTTACGGCGGCAGGTTCAACAGCAGATCATAAACGAGTCTCAGATTATCTGTGCAACGTTGAGCGGTGCTGGCCACGAAATGCTTCGAAACGTCAATGTCGACTTCGAGACGGTTATTATTGATGAGGCGGCTCAGTCTGTAGAATTGAGTGCACTAATTCCTCTGAAGTTTGGATGCGATAAATGTATCTTGGTTGGAGATCCACAACAACTTGTAGGTGCTCATTGTTATTGTATTATACAGCTTTGCTAACACGCCACTTTCTAGCCACCTACTGTCTTGTCTCGACACGCGGCTAAATTCAGCTATGAAAAGTCGCTGTTCGTTCGTATGCAAGAAAACTATCCCAAAAATGTGCATCTGTTGAGCATCCAATATCGAATGCACCCCGCTATTAGTGCCTTTCCAAGTAGGGAGTTTTACGATGCCGGACTTAAAGATGGAGATGGTATGGCCGATCTCAGGAAGCAACCGTGGCACGACAGCACTGTGTTTGGACCTTACCGTTTCTTTAATGTCGCCGGATCAGAGTCTAAGCAGAAGACGTCCTTGACTAATCCGGAAGAAGCAAGGATGGCTCTTGCATTGTTTCATCGAATCACGGAAGACTTTACGGAGGTCAATTTCGATGGTAGAATCGGTATCGTGACTCCTTATCGGGAACAGCTGGGCGAACTCAAGAGAGTCTTCCGATCGCGCTACGGTGAAAAAATCCTGATCGGTGTTGAATTCAACACAGTAGATGCGTTCCAAGGCCGTGAGCGCGACATTATCATCTTCTCTTGTGTTAGGGCTGCCGTAGAGGGCGGTATTGGGTTTTTAAGCGATATCAGGCGTATGAACGTTGGTCTGACTAGAGCGAAATCTTCCTTATTCATACTTGGAAACTCGGATTTCTTGGTTCGAAATCATATGTGGAAGCGACTTGTAGAGGATGCTCAGGAACGTAATGCGTTCACACCCAATGTCCGAGGGCTTTTTGATCGACCCACACGAACATCTGCAAGGCCTGCAGGTCTACCACCACCAATACCAGTCGAATACAAGCCAACCGCTTCTAACAGCGCTCAACAGGTAGAAGCAGTCTGGGATCCTATGGATATTGATGATGATGACTTTCATACTGACCCTGGTCAGAAGAATCCCCAAGCTCGTCAGGATATGGAGGGCTTAAGACTGAACCAAGTTCCTCAAGGTCCTTCGGGGCAGCTGCCACAACGCCCGCGGGGTAGGCCTCAACCCCCTCCTCGGGAGTTGCTGAATAAAGATGGGAATATTACTTGCCATGGTTGTGGTATGAAAGGCCACAGACGTGTCGACTGTCCCAAAGGACGGCGCGATCACGATCCACAGATCCCTAAGCTGGAAGGCGCAACAATTCCACCGGCTCCACAACGGTTGAAGCGCCCTGGAGAGTTTGATAACAATAACGACAATCCTCCTAATAAGAAGATTCACGCTACAGACAACAATACATCTACAACCGCCAGCGGCCCTAGCGTTGCTGGTAGTAGTGGAGTAGGTTTACCATTCTTTCCGCCAAACGTTTCGACTAATATACAACCACAGGGAGCAACTCACACGCCACCACCCGCTCCTCCGAAGAAAGGTGTTATCCACAGGAAGTCGGGAGCATCTGATATGTTCATAAGGAAGAAGCCTCGAAAGGGGGGACGCCCCCCGAAATAAGCATCTCCGACTTGTTGGCAACACTAACCATTTTGCCCTATCTACTGCAACTCTTTACTAACTGGTAACTGTTGATGTTTTCTTCGTTTGTTATTCGCATCTGAGTTTTCTTTTTGCACGGATCGTTGTTTTTCGCATTTTGTTGGCGTTGCGGTAGAGTACGGGTTTGCGTTTTCCTCTCTTGATTTAACTTTCCTTTAATTTCTGATAAACTGGTCCTTTTAGTTGCGGGTATGAGATGGGCAAGATGGGCGAAGTACATAGACTTTGATGCCTTGATTTTCGGCTAAAAACTTGCGGTAGCTACGAATTCGTAGCTACAGATCGTAACGGGGCGCCATCCTCCGGATGGGTGCTGCAATGTAGTTTGCGCAGCACCCATTTCCCTCAGTCAACATCAGAGAAGCAGTCGAAGCTTCAGCATCTTTCCCATAACTTGCGCTACAGCGCTGATAACCAGATATGCCCCACTCAAATTCTATGTCCTTTCAAGAGTCGTCATTTGAAGAGCTACACTTTTTGGTAATGGGTGATCTCCTGATAACCCCAGGAACACAACGGCCCTTTCTTTATTGACCACCGTGATATCCTTGATTAGGATGTGAATTCATTCTCTAAAATTCATGAACCCATGTATATTCCCAGGAGAATTCTTAGCTAGTGATCGTTTATGTTTCTATCTGGGCTCTGCCTTCACAAACTACGTACCAGCTCGTCTTTAGTGTTCGGCATGAGACGATCTCAAGACTGATCTAGATATACAATCTGCCAGGCTAAAATTTGTTTATAGCATATCAAGTCTTGGCCCTATGACGCACTCTTCCTTTACACCAACTCACACAATCAACTCTCAAATTATCAGCTATCCACCATGTTTCGCTTCGTATGGCTTTAAAGTTCCCTGAAAACTTACGTACTGACTAACTTAACTTCTAGCATAAAACCCTTGATGTCCTCACCCTTTTCCACTCGCCTTCAAATCCGGCATCCAACAAAGTCCTAAACCTTCTTCGTACCGCCTCAGCCCATGCCACAAGTAGCGGACTCACCGGAAAGAAGCCAACTGCCGCCTTCGAGTTAGATGTCGTTGAAACCCCCAACGTTCCAACTCCCGATCAGCTCAGGTCAATCTTGGAGTTTGTGGGGAAAAATAAAGTGGGAGAGATCGTCAAAGGCGCAAAAAGCGAGAGTGAGGCAGTTAGACTGTTGAAGCAGGGAGGTCTAGCTAGCAGTGAGAGAGTTTTGAGGCCGCTGCTTGTGGACTGGAATAATGGTCGTGCCGGTAGGTTGTCGCTTTCCGAGGTGCCGTTGTCGTGGGCGCTAATGGGAGCTCTCCCGCAGTTCTCGGAGCAGACGAGAAAGCTATCAAGAATCTTGTGGAGACTCTTCCGAAATAATCTGGGTTTAAGAGACGAAGAAGGATTGTACTATTGAAATTGAGTTTATGTGAGATATCCGTTACCTGCATGTGAAGGTGATGGGTACCCCCACCCATTCTGCCCAGCCCACTCGTTCCTGGTTGCCCTTGACAACGCAGTGCACTAGTCTCAGCGTATGTTTTGAACGAGCTTCACCGTTCGTCTCTGCCTGTTCTCCTTCATGCAACTCCGCGACCGTGACGACCACTAACTACGAAATACATCTGCATTCAAACTGTCTTTAGTATATTTTGTTCGCAGCCGGATTTCACAGGCCTTCAAGACAGTCATCACCCTGAAGTCCTAATCCACTCATGTCGCTCGCGGATCAGTACGAGGTCCTGGAACTAATAGGTACCTACATGCCTTTACTTATACAGTTTCCTCGAACTTAGTTTCTAACATTCTAGTAAGGCCGGGGTTCATTCGGGCAGATTCGAAAAGTACGCAGAAAGAATGACGGCCATGTGAGAGAACATTCACGCCCACGACGGCCTTTTAGAGAAGCTGAACATTGTTCCTTTTACAGATCCTCGTACGGAAAGAGATTGCATACCACCGCATGTCGGACAAAGAAAGACAACAATTGACAGCGGAATGTGGGATTCTCTCCCAGGTGAAACACCCAAACATCGTCGAATACTGCACCCGAGATCATGTCAAGTCCGACAGTACCCTACATCTGTATGTATGGCGAGGAGATGGGGCAAGCAGATTAGAAAGAAAAAAAGCTGATGGTTTTGTGTCAGTTACATGGAATATTGCGGCAATGGCGACCTCTCAATGACTATCAAGGAATGTCGAAGTGCGGGAAAGTTACTACCAGAATCGATGATATGGACATACTTTACGCAAATCGTTCTTGCATTATACAGATGTCACAACGGTGTCAATCCACCACCAGTCGGGCGAGTTTGGGAAACTTCCTCCCGCACTCAACTGCTAGTAGATAAGAAGGCAGTGAAGATATTACATCGGGATTTGAAGCCAGAAAACAGTATATACCCTCCTTTTGAATGAGTAGTCGAGTTAGGAATACTTATAGTTTTCTCTTCGCAGTTTTTCTTGGACAGGAGGGCGACGTCAAGTTAGGCGACTTCGGTCTTTCTAAGATGCTAGCTCCGGAACAACACCTTGCTAACACATACGTCGGAACGCCCTACTACATGTCACCAGAGATTGTTAGCGACCTTTCGTACACACATAAATCCGACATATGGTCGCTAGGGTGCATCATTTACGAGCTCTGTCAACTTTCGCCGCCTTTTAATGCAAAGACCCATTGGTCTCTCATTGACAAAATCAAAAGTGGCCAATACCAACCCATACCAAAGCAATACTCGCAAGAATTAAGAACTGTGATAGATATGTGTTTGAGGGTAGATCCACGGAAGAGGCCGGATACGGCGGAGCTGTTAGAAATGGATGTTTTCAAGCTTATGCGGAAAGAGCGAGAACTTGTACTCTTCCACCGACAATTGCAAAGCCTAGAGGGTCAACTAAAAGTACGGGACGAGGCGGTTATGCGGAAAGAGCAGCAACTTTTACTACAAGCAGAAGAGATGCGGAAAAATTATGATACGCGGAGCATCCAGCTGCATAATGAAATTGATGCCTCATTACGGGCAAAGTGGGAAGTTTTGGCGCAGAAAGAGATTCGCCGGCAAGTGGATATGGAGTTGGAATCACGGATCCAGGCCGAAGTGGCTGCACGACTTCATATAGAATTGGAATACAAAATCCAGGAATTCGATCTGGTACCTCGTAGCCTACGGGATCTAACACCACCAATAAATGCATCCCTTGGTTCTTCTGGTGCGTCTTCTGGGTTCTCGGTTTCCGACTCGTCGCCACGACCTCATTTCATTCACCCCGTTATGATACCGGATTCTCCTGCAGACATCACCATGGCTTCGCCTTCTGTTATGGGCACCCCAGGTTATCATCGACATCACATTACATCTGAAGAACCACCTAAGTTTCCACAAATGCTTCCTCCAGACAGCGACCACCGACAATCAGGTAGATTGCAACTTATGGGGGCACCGCCAATTACCCCTTGCCGCGGACAGGCATTCCCTGCACCGATGCTGACGGATACCACAAATGACGAACCACTCGATGTCTCTCACCCGACACTAAAGCGAACCGCGTCCGCCTTTCTCAATGGATCTCCTACCCGAGTAGCGCCACCTCGTCGGCAGGGGATCCAGAGGGCTGGTACTACCGGCCTCCTCTTTGGACAACATGACAAGAAGGCTGGGTTCGGATTAGGCGGAAGGGGCAATAGCTTGGACGATGTTGCGATGGCAAGGGATGCCAGAGAGAGGAGTATGGCGAAAGGGGTGAGCATCCTTGAGATTACAAATGCGAAGAAGAGACTTGGGCCAGCTCCGAAATGGGACCCTGAGGATGTGAATGCACCCAGCCCATATAAGAAGAATAGGGCTCTTAGATGGTGATCCCTTGGGGCAATTATGTGTTGTTTGGGCGGTGGTTGAGTATATATTTTGCATGTTATGCGCGGGGAGGAGTTTTGGTGTACAGTGCTGGTTTGGTTTGGTTGGATTTATTGGGCTAGGACAAAATGCAGGCAGCGGTGGAGAAGCGGGTATGTCGTTTGTATCATACCTATCCTGTCACCTTTTCATTCAGTGGGACGTTTCCTGAGCTTCTTCAAGCGAATCTTCTTTTTGGGGTCTCCTTTTTTTGCTATTCTTTTTGATTTTCCTTCTGGGTTTGGGGCAGGTTGTAGAAGAGTTGGGGCGGGAAACGAATACCATGAATATACCATATATACTTTCTCGGACTGAGAATACCATTTTTGAATTGTGGTGCTGGGTGAGAGTGGTGGCCAATTGGAGACTGCTGTTTGAATAACCCTCAGTTAAGCTCAAAGATTTAGCCAATCATCATCTTCCCCTAGTTTTTAGACAATAAAACCACCAGTGAGAATAAATGTCAGGTATAGTAGGGCCAAAGTGGACAACTGTTGATATCACTCTAGAAAAACTATGTGCCAGCCAATGCAACAACGTATCGAGAAAAAAACGTTTGTAGGTATATTTTTAAACACAGAAATGTAATAGTATGCGATGCCATATGTACCGTCACCAAGCATCAATCACCCCGGAAAACCCGGCTGTCTCAAAAACGTCAACGCCCTCGGCGCATCCTTTCCCAATCCACAGATCTTTCTAAAATCTCCAGCAGCTTGCCCCCGAGCCTTGACATACTCTGCGAATGCGTCAAGCGCACAGCTGGACCCGGGCCCATCGTCGCATCCCTTCAGCGGAACAATCCCGTCGTTGACGTTGAAACGCACATACAGCCCAGTCGGACACGTCATCCGCTCAAACAGTATTCTCCCACCCATAGGCGTAACTTGGCTCGTCTTCCACTGTCTGTCTTCTTTAATCCTATCCACTGGTAGATCCTTGGCGTCCTCAAATAAGCTAAGGGCAGTGAGCATGGGCACGATGTCACCATCGTGAACAAATGAGAAGTAGAATGGACCGGCGGATTGCGGGCCCTCGAGAAGAAGGTTGGTGGTGGCGTTGAGCCATAACCAGCCCATTGCGCGGGAGTACGGGGTCCCGGGACCTGCGCGGTAGTAGTGGATTACGTCCCGTGCGTATTCAAAGGAACGCCATTCGGAGTGGGTAAAGACCTGACACCAGGGGCTAGAGCCGCGCACGGTGGTCTCAAAGCCGCAGATCTCCTGCATGCTATAGATTTCAGCGTCGGTGAAGTTGAAGCCGGGGTTTTGGATTGAGAGACGGTCGGAAATGGCGGGGAGGTAGGTGGATCGGTATTTGTACAGCATGGTGTATCCATTGTCGTGCCCTTTTTCGGTGTCCTCGTTGTACTTTTTGCAGGTGTCGCTAGGTTATGGTTAGCTTTTAGTATGAAGGAGGGGTAGAGCACTTTACCCAGGCGTCAGTGTATCCCCTCCTTTATCTTCGGCTTCGCTGATAACAATCACTTTTGCTGCTTTGCTTTCGAGCCCGAAAAAGCCAGCCGAAAAGTGTCGTGCCGTGTCGATCACACGGCTGCTCTCACTTGCCCAGAGGTGGGTAACATCAGGTGAGCTGTAGTTCCGGAGGTGTATGTAGCGAGTTGCGAGCTTTACGCCGGTAGTGAAAGCTTCGAGGACGCCGGCGTAGGGGCCAGTCGTGGTCAACTGCTCATAGTGCTGGTCGGAAGCTGCATATCCGTATCAGAGAGCAGCTATGAGATGAAAGATGCGGGGGAGCGACAATTTGAAAAATACTCCCAGTGATTCAGGAATTCTAGGTCACCGACGAGAGGCCTTCCGGTGGCTTTGATGCGGGTAATGAGATCAAGCATGCCTGCGGCCGGAGGGCGTCAGAGGTTTGTTTAGAAGTTCGAGTGATTGGACACATACGGGCACCTACACTCATGGTGGGATATCGTTCGGCATGACGGGACATCTAAAGGCCGGAAGCTTAATTCTAGTTCTTGGGACTGAGTACATTGGGATATGGGATGTACCATGTGGACCATGTCCACTTCACATCCTTCAGGGACGTTTATTCCGCCCTCTGTCACACCGTCGACCTTTTCTATCCATGGCCCATTTCCTCCGAGATGGTAGAGAATGTTCCATCTATCTTTGCTGCAATAATCGGGGATATTTGAGCCTTGGTCCCACCAGCCGTGGTGATGGGATTGAAGGTACGAAGGTAGAACCTGCTGCAGATTTGACAAGCTCACAGATGGAAGTGCGAGCGACTGCGACGGATTGAAGAGGAAAAGGACGGCGGCTAGAAGACAGACCATGAATGAGATAGTGAGGAAGAAAATGCTCATGCGGTTGAAGAAGTATCTGAACGAACGCGTGGCCACCCCGGAGACCATCGCGGCCAGTTGGCTCGCACTAGCTTCGAGTTCGCTCAGGGTTTAGATTTTCCCCGGAACCAAGCATGTGCGTGCCATGGACCCGGCTTAGTCACGTCAGAATTTCTCAATTCGAACATTCCTGATCGATAGTGGTGCCGGTTTCGACGTCGTCAGAATACTCGATTGCGCAAACATGTCGCCTCGAACACGGATCCAGCTCACGGCTCTACCGACGCCATCTTCGTACCTCTTTGGAATCCCAAAGCTATTCCCGCTCGTCTGTCTTCAGACCCGATCCTATGCCTCCCCCGCCCAGAAAAAGCCCCCCTCCAACAAGAAGCATAAAGCCGCTCGCTCTCACTTCGCTGTTACCGATCTCTCGGCGGTCGATCAATTCTCGCTTGTCGATGCTATGCGGTATATCCGTGCCATGGAGGTCGGCAGAGATCCCGTTGCAACCAAATACGAGCTACATGTCAAGCTGCGCACCCAGAAGAGCGGACCTACCATAAAGAGTCGGATACGTCTGCCAAAGCCTGTCAAGACTGATATGCGGATTTGCGTTATTGCGGAGGGGAAGCAAGCCGAAGCTGCACGGCAGATGGGGGCGGTGCTTGTGGGGACCGAAGAAGTGTTTGAGAAGGTACAGAGCACCGCTCATACATACGCGGGGGAAATTGGTATGAAGGGGAACTTCACGCTTACTCGATGGTCATAGGTCCGCAATGGTGAGATTGATTTCGACAGGTGCATCTGCCACAGCGACCAATTCCCCGCACTATCCAAGGCGAAACTGGGACGTATCCTTGGACCCAAGGGTTTGATGCCTTCGCAGAAGACCGGCACCGTTGTCCCGAGCGTTGCTGCAGCAATGAAGGATCTCACCGGTAAATCCGATTACCGTGAGCGCATGGGAGTTATCAGGATGGCTATTGGGCAACTTGCATTCAGCGAGGGGGATCTGCAGAAGAATATAAAGGCATTTACTGAGCAGCTGAAAAAGGAGATTGGTGCCCTCAGCCATCGCGCCGATAAAAGCATAAATGAAGTTGTTCTCAGCTCGACTAACTCGGCCGGATTCAGCTTGAGTGGAGAGTACAAGACCATACCGAAGGAGGTAGGCATTGCACCAGAGGAGTTGACGATACCGCCAGTGGGTGGGGCTGTGGCTGTGTAGTATAAAAATTGAAACGAATGGTATGGAGGGATGTTGGATGTTAAATGTACCATACTGTTTGTTCGCAAGGCTATCATAGATAAGTGCGGTTTGCCGTCACGTACTTTAAAATATTCGGTTTATTGAAGGTTCATGAAAAATACACCGGCAAAGAGGGGAATAGGATCACTTCTTTGGTAGTCGGACTTGAGTTTGCGCTCTTCCAGGTATCGGTGCGAACCATCGTACGATCGTGTAAGAAGGTAGCCGCCAACTTTTAGTTGTTTGTACCATTGCACCGACTAAATGCCCGCAACATTAAAGGCTCTGCTGTGATGTCCAAATTCGAACTGAGGCTCCTCGACCCGACAGGTGATAATAACAACTTGGGACCTAGAAGTTAGAACGCCTATCACCTCCCTACTGAGATTGAGTGTAAGGAGTGATAGGTGGTGATTCTCGAGCGAGTAGGAGTCCTTCTCCGTTCCGCTAATGCCCCGAAGTCGACTTCGAGCACTTTACGGAATATACCATGCCTTTTGCAAGACCTTTTCGCGGGTATATTTTTATGAACAGGCTGTGGGTTCACAGCGCACAGACTGGCGTTGGCGTTGCTCAAGGAAAAGGAAAAAAAAGGCGTCGAGTCATTCATCGCGATGTGGTGCTTACTCACTAGCGCGGAAATATTTCTGATTTTAATGTGGCTCTCCCGCCCTCTCCCCTCTTCTTTCTTTCTCTTCTCTCGATCCAACACAAATCCAAACCTTGAAAACACAGCCTTCGCACCCCCAAACTACTTAAGGTAGTTGCTCGTCTTCTTCCTCTTCCTCCTCCCCCAGGTCCGCACAACAGATCTACCTGTCAGCCTTTGAAAGAAGCTTCAGCTACAATCCTCACCTACGCTCGATCTCAGTCCCTCGAGCCCGTTTCGCCACTTAGCAACTTCACCAAGCCCACCGCAGAGCACGACATTGTTCATGAATCTTTCCCCAACCGCACTTTCACCAAAGATTCATTCTCGCCTCATACGGCCTCTTATACAATCTAAGAGGTACGGTAACAAACGATCCGAATTCACCTAAAAATCCCCTCTTCGACGGTTCTAGTCAAACTTTGTCTCGGAAACAAGTCCAGCTCAGTCTCAGTCGCCACCACGTCGCCTTCCATTCAGAAAACCCTTTTCCTTCATCCAAAGGAGAACCCGCAGTTATCGAAATCATAGTAACAATAACTCGACCAAGGAATACTCGTAACTGATTCGGTTCATGCTGTTTATTCCCGTTTACGCCAAAGTTAACGTCGTCACCTTCAACAAGTTCTTAAGCTAAGGATTCTTCCTAAACTGCAATCATGGCCACTATCAACATTCGTCGCGATGTCGCCGACCCCTTCTATCGCTACAAGATGGAGCGTATTATGTCCAAGATTGAAGGAAAGGGCAACGGGATCAAATCCGTCATCGTCAACTTGAGTAGTATCGCTCACTCTTTGAGCCGTGACCCTGCCTGTAAGTCAACCGTCCGCTGGGTTATGGTACGAATCAAAACTGACTGGGCTTTCTAGATGTTGTCAAGTTTTTCGGTTTCGAGCTTGGTGCTCAAGTTACTGCCAACCCTTCTGACGATCGCTACATTATCAATGGAGCCCACGATGCTGCCAAGCTTCAAGATTCCCTCGACGGCTTCATCAATAAGTTTGTTCTTTGCGGAAAGTGCAAGAACCCCGAAACCGACTTGATCGTCAACAAGGATGGTGGTATCATTCGGGACTGCAAGGCTTGCGGTCAACGCACCGATGTTGATCTCCGTCATAAGCTCTCTGGCTACATCGTTAAGAATCCTCCCGAGAAAAAGAAGAAGGCCAAGTCTTCCAGCAAGGGTAAGAAGGGCAAGAAGGACGACGGGAGCTCTCCCAAGGATAGCGGCTCTGAGAGCCAAGTTGATGACATGGGTATTGATGGTGGATCTGACGACGAGCTTACTCGTCGTATCAAGGCTGAGGCTAAGGAGTTGCCTTCCAACGGCAACGGTACCACCCTCAAGGAGGATGACTGGGCTGTTGATATGTCCGAGGAAGCCATCAGGGCACGTGCCCAGGGCCTGCCAGACGACCTCAAGAAAGCTCTCGTTCTCGAGGGAGAGGACGAAGGCGAAGACAGCCCCTACGACATCCTCGGAAAGTGGATTGTTTCCGAGAAGGCCGAGAACGACGGCGAGATCAATGACGTCAAGGTTTACCAGAAGGCTCAGGAGCTTGGTATCGAAAGGAAGCACAAGACCCTCCAGGTTCTTGCCCAGACCTTGTTTGATGCCAACATCATCAAGAAGAACCAAGTCAAGGCTCATGCTGGTCTCCTTAAGAAGGTATGCACATCGATGGCCCCTCTTGTGAATGACTGTTATAACAGGAATTGCAGATGATTACCTCCGACCGTCACGAGAAGGCGCTTTTGGGTGGAACCGAACGCTTCGTTGGTAACGACCACATCGAGCTCATTCCTGCTGTCCCCAGTATTCTTATGGCTTATTACGAGCATGAGCTGGCTACCGAGGAGACCATCACTGCCTGGGGCTCAAAGGCTAGTAGGAAGTACGTGGACGTGTCCACCAGTAAGAAGGTCCGTAAGGCTGCGGAGCCGTTTTTGAAGTGGCTTGAGGAGGCAGATGATGAAGACTCTGAGGAGGATGATGAGGATGATGAGTAATGGGAAATTGATGTTTTTTATTCCATGCATTATTGAATGATGAAACTGTGAATTCAGGTCATGTTTTTTGGGGGTGGGCATGCGCACTAGTTTTGCGAGTACCTTAATGCTTGAACCTTTGTTCTTTCATTCTCTCTATGACAAAGTTTACTCTCCACGTTGAATAATAATCATCTCTACAATTGAATTCCCATCCCCCGTGAACGTGGTATCATTTTGCAATTAGATTGTTGATGGGCCCACTCGGTAGTTCAATGAACAAAGCTTCATTATCTGGAAGATCACAAATACAAATAACGGCGTCTCAATCACTCATGTGAATTACAGAAACTCCATTTCATCCACATCCACCTCTTTTTTTATGGCTCCACCCACCGAACAATACCCATCCACATTTGCTTGCGAAGTATCGTTTCATCCCGTTTCATCCCGATCTAATCCCGCAGCTCGACATAATTTGCAGGCTGTTACACACAGTATCAGTACCCACCACTCTCTCATAACAAGGTGGGAGTGGAAAACTTACGAAAAGTCCTTCGTGGCCATTGTAGGTACCCTGCCACCAATCCTCATCAGGGAATTGTACATTCTCGATAATCGCGCCATCGGGGACTGTAAGTTCGTTCTCTTCTGTCGCCTCGTAGTCATAGAGTGCCAATGCGGTGTGGCCCTTGCTCTGGGGAGGCTCAGGAACGGGAGCAGCAGCAGGTTCCGGAGATGGCGCTCGGGGCGCTTCTTGCTCGTGCGCACCACCCTGGATCAGTTCCACGTAGTTGCTGGGGAAGAGGCCTTCCTGGCCTTGGGCGTTGGTTCCACGCCACCAGTCCTGTTTTTGTTAGTGGGGTAGAAGGAGAGAGGGTGGGATGGGGGAAGGTACCTCGTCAACCATGTCGATATCGGTCACGACTTGCCCTTCAACAAGGTTGATCTCGTTTTCTTCGTCTGCTGTGTAATCATACTGAACGATAGCTCTCAGACCACCTGGAGCACCGTGCACAGGAGCTGCGTCTGTGAGGTCCTCCTCGCGTGGTACAACCCTACTTAAGCTCTCGGCGGGGATGGCGACAGCCGGCTCCTCGGGCTTGGTGACGATGTCTTCTTCGTTACTACGAGCGACAGGCATGGCGATGCGAACGGGGCTTCCGGGGATCTCGGGGGTAGGAGGCGTAGGAGAGCGTGGCTGTACCGGGGGAGGAGGAATGTCGCGTGCTGAAGACGTGTATGGAACGTCTTCTTCTGCGGCAGGCCGTGCTGGTAGGCCAGGCATTGGTACTCCGAAGGAAGGTCTGGACGATGTATCGACAGGAGGAGCTGGCGGTGCACGATCGCCGGTTGTAACGGGGGAGAATCCCCGATCACCAGTTCTTTGTGGGGAAGTAGGAGCACCCATTGGCGCAGTACCAGTGAACCTGTTTCTCAAAGCACTGACGCCTCCTGCGCTCGAGGATGTAGTCTCCTCCTCATACTGTTGGCTCGATGCACTGGCCCCAGTGTATGCACGCTGTTGTTCGGTGGCTGTGGGGGATGCAGTTGGCTCGCTAGCACCAGATAGACCTCGCTCTCTGACTTTCTTTTCGGCCCAGATTTGAGCAGGTGATTTTGTACTACCGGTCTTGCTAATGGAACCGACCTGGACCGGTGGCGGCACACTTGGGGAACCGCCGAATCCACCAGGAGTAAGTGGCTTTGTTCCAAAGCTCGGTGCACCAGGTCCGAACTTCTTCGCAACTTTAGGTTTCGGGAGAGAGGTCAGGCGTTCGCTCTGAGAGAAGGCACTGGAGCGGTCTGCAATGGAAGGTGCTGGAGTTGGCTCTGGCTCCGGACGAGCAGGCGTTGCTTTTCTGATAGAACCGATATCAACCGGCTCATAAGATCCCTTCACTGGTTTCGGTCTCTCTTCCTTGTATCCTTTTCTCAGGGCTGCGATGTCAACCTTTCCAATGGGCTGATATGCACCCTTGACAACTTCTGCTCGACCATCTGTAGCTTTAGAGAATCCGGAAGTAGTAGAAGTTGGCTGAGCTTTCAGTGTGTTGATGTCAACTTTGGTAGGCTTGTACGCAGGTGCAACTTTCTCGAGCTGAGATCGAGTGACAGGTGGTGCATCCGCTCCCCAGCCATCAGCATCTTCATCGCCACTACGGCGATACGGGGCTCTGGACCCAATTGGCAATGTCCCACCAGTAATACGGGTAGGTTGAAAGACGGGTTTGGTGGCGACTGCAGGTTTCGGTGCGGGTTTCGGAGCATCGGGAGAGGATGATGAGGAGTATTTCGAGCCCGAAGCGTCCGCGACCTTCTGGATAATCGATTCGGGCGAGAGATCAGATTCTGATCTCGCAGTGACTTGGACATGGTATCCCTAGTGGATGATCAACAAACTAGCAAAGTGGAAATCCACGACGTGTCGACTCGACTTACGTGTAACACTTTTGTTACTGTATTCAAATGGCCAGTAAAATAGCCTTTGACTCTCTCCGGAACTCCTTCACCACACTGTTGGTAGCTTTGTCAGTTGTATTTCTACTAGCGTAAGGAATTGACAACCATACCCAGCAAATCAACACGAACTTGGGCAAACCGGTGTTTGTGTCTTTGACTTTGACGAATGCAAATTGGACCTTTCCATCATTGAACTCCTCTATTAAATCTTCTAGCTCGCCCTCTGCAGTAACCCGATGTTAGTAATGGCATTCTGCGTTGAGGCTCGGGTACGGGGAGGGGCTTTACGTACCTCCGGCGGTGTGAACTTTGAGAGTGCTAGCTTTTGCAGAGCTTTGCACAAAAGCATTCTGCAATGGCGCGGATACTGAGAAAACGGCCCATTGGGCGTAAGTTGGCGAGGGTTTGTTGGGAGCAGGACCGGATACGAGCTTCTGGTACGAGCGCCCTATCTCAGGGGAGATATCAAGTGACGCCATAGGTGGTACTAAGTAGGAACTGCAGAAGTGAGAAGTGTCGGAGGTTCCCTTTGAGGTTCAAGGTCGAAGGAACTTCTCAGGGGCAGAGTGCTGTTGGATGATGGAGACGGGAGACGGGGGACGGGGGACGATGAGCGAGGGGGTGAGATGCGGTTCGAGCTACTCTAGCACTTTTGGATGGACGGGTTCCGTTGTTCCTCTTCCGTGACTTACACCCTCCACCTTGCCGCAGAGCCAAAATAGAGGTAACCCCAAACGTCGCCCATGCACAGCCCCGCATTATGGACCCAATTACCCGGCAGCTCCGGTCCCTTTGTTGCGACCAGTTGGTTGGCTGATACCATCTTTAGGCGCCAGCAGCTACTTAAGCTGCTGCTCTCCTCCTTCTGTCTCTTTCAGCTACGCATTATGCTGTTGTAGCACCAACCCCCCGCAATCATCGACAATACCACACTATCATCGAACTGGTCTGAAGGACAGAATCTCCCAAACAATATGGCGAAGTCAAGCGGAAAACATAAAAAGAGAGGATCCTATTCTTCCGAGCGTCGCTCAAAGAAGCGCATATCAAAAGCTTCCCGTCCATCAACTTCATACCGTGAAACCACAAGGGAGCTTCTCAAGACATTTCCGGAGCTTCCCACAGGTCCTTCTGGTCGACGTCGACCCAGCTCCGATGAATTGCCTGTTCAACAACCACAGCATTCCGAGCCTGCTCCTGTACGGTCACATGAAGCTCCAGAGACAGAGTCAGATACTCATGCAGGTGACATGGAACAAGTGGATGACTACCACTCGTGTGATGACGGCAATGGCATATTTTCCGGTAATTCCTGCGGAAGCGTTGCCGACCTCTCAGACGAGGAGATGGTCGATATTCCCCAGAATAAGTCTGGGAACCTGACAGATCTCCCAGTCGGAATTTGGGGAAAGATTCTAGCGCTTCTTGAGCCAGTAGAATTAGCGCAGCTCCGAACATGTGGCCAATTTTTCGACAACCTTCTAAAGCGAGATATAATCTGGCGAGTGAGCAGAAACAATTACCTACCAGAACTTCCTAAGCCTGTACTGGGATTGTCTGAACTTAAGATGTTTCAGTTGCTGTTTGGAACCCGATGCATGTTATGCGAAAGCCAAAAAGACATTAAAACATATTGGCCATTTCGAATTAAATGCTGTAAGCAATGTCTGAGCGATAACACCACGAAAGTAAGTATCAGTGAACTCCCTTCTGCCCGTCGTGCTCCCGAATGGTGGATGGATGGTTGAAATGAAGTGGTCAGGACTAAATTCATTTGTTTTGCAGGAGTTCTCTTTGCGGTCTGGCTCCAACCCATTCCCAGTGGAACTATCCGACGCTTTGCCGTTTGGAATGGTGGATGTGAAGGACAATTGGATTCCAAGCCCAATAAGCTACCAACCCAATATTGGAATCACAAAAATATATTGGAACAAATATCTCGATTCTATAAGAGATCGTTATCAAGAAGCCAAAGAGATGCTTGCGGCAGACGAATGGTTGAAAGGGCTTGAGTCTGAGCGTGACTCCCAGATGCAGGATATTGAGAGAATAGAACGATTTGAGAAGACTCGGTCGGCTGATATGACCGGAGTCAATGGACTATGGAGACATTTGCGCGCTTCAGAAGCCGCTGATTCGGGTATGTTTGGACGTTTTCGCGCTCAGGACTTATCCTTCTATTAGGAGGCTTTTCTGTTGGTCGTTGGTCGTTCACATGGAATTGCCCATGAGGACGTTATTGCGGATACTCAGTGACCCTTTAATAGTATCTGTACTGACATTGTGCCAGTGTCTGAGAATCTGCAGCGGGTTGAAAATGGGACAGCATCGGAACGAGACGGGGACAAGGTGATGAAGACTGCAAAACAACAGGAAATCGAAGAACGATGTCTAAAGCTCAACCCCCCACTGAAACTGGAGAAATTGGTTCATCTACCGGCATATCAGGCGTCTATCAGGGATGACAAACCTCTGAGCGAGGAAATCTGGGAGTCATTGAAGACCAGTCTCTTACAAGAGAGGTCGGTCCCAGGAGAGCAGAGGCCGGATATTGAAGGGCCAACTTCTGCCTCACAGAACGGAAGAGAAAGGTCTCGTGAAGGCGCCAAGTCACGTCCGAGCATTTCAAAGGCGTGGGATGAGGCAGAGAGCGTCCAGTTATCGAATAGGGCAAAGCTGGCGGGACATGCACAGGAAGTTATTTGCAAATGGGATGGCAATCTTTCCGCAGAAACTGTGCCAAAATTCTCTGCTGAGGTCCTACGCTATTGCCGGAAGCAATTCCTCGCAGATGAGTCAACGCGGAGGAAGAGACTCACGTTGGATGATATGAAATACATTTTCGATGTCAAGATTAAACCACTAGCCCATCCACATCGGGTGGAAATGTTCCTGTGTAATGGGTGCCCAAATAATCCAAGATGGTGGGGCTTTGAATCTCTGGTGCAGCATTTTACCGCGAAGCACACCTACAATCCTCGGGGTAGGCCGGCTAAGGTTAATTGGAGGGCGGATTGGCCAGATATAGGACCATTTCGCTCGGATCCTGATAGACCACAACCGGAAGTACCTGCCGGTACGCATGCTGACACACTCTCGAGTTCGCATTCAGTTCGTGCGCCTCTCAGGCCGCAAGAATATCCCAGGTCAGCATCACCCCCGCGTTGGGCACAGGGATTCAATCGTTCTGTTCCTACGGCGCCCCGCCATGGATATAAGTCATCAAGCAAAGATGAATCACGTTATGGGCGTTTGGATCAGGTGGCCGGGGATGCCCGGGATGCGTGGTTCCAGCTAGCAAAGATTAGGGATATCCCATCATCCGTGCTGATACATTTTGTCATAACAAGGACTGCGCGCAAGTATCAGACCAGGCGTTCGGAGGCTATCCCTCTCTCTCTATTCTTGGAAGCACTGAGTGAACATCCAGCCATGACACCTATCAGGGCAGCCAATGAGTTGGGATGTATAGAATGCCAAAGGCACCCTGGAAGGGTTGTAGATGGCACATCAAAGGCCGATAGGCTATTTCCAATCATCTCATTACTACAGCATTTTGAAACGGTTCACGTAAAGAGGAACAAATCTGTCGTGGTTCCGGACTGGACCCGAGATATGGTCAGATTGCCTCACCCTCGTGTTATATTGGCCCTAGCGGACTCGGAGGGAGTGGATACCGAAAAGCGCCATCTATTGGAAGACATCTTTCCCTGGGCATTTGTTAAGAGCGTTAAGCATGACAGGGTCAGAAGCACAGATGGTGGAGCAAAGGCAAGATCGGACGCTGGGTCGGGCCGTGGTTCTGTTTTCCCTACTGGACCTCGTCATTCAGATTCCTCTATGATGAGGGCACCACCATCCACATCAGAGCGGGATGATACTATGGCTAATGGGTTTCCAATTTCTCGAGACCGCTTGCAACAAATTGAGTTTGTCGATCCTCATCGTAATTTCAATAGCTTTGATGCTCCTAACTTTGATTATCAATCTACAAGGCGAGATGTCAATCTGTACGACCGACATCAGTCCACAGCGTCTGATATGGCAAGAATGGATTCCATCGGACCTGGAAGCCCACGTCCCATGAAGACAACAGCTTCGAGTTCCTACTATCCAGACCAGAGGGATCAATACAAGTTTCAAGGGTCTGCCAGGCAAGAGGGTAATCATCAGCCTGACACTCGACGTCGAGCCAGCCGACCTTCCGCAGCGGACTTTATGGATGCACAGGCTCGAGCACCGCGCCCGACAGAGGCCAATTATCACGATGATCCTCACTTTGGGCATAATTTTGATCCTGCGAGGCACCCCCCAACGGGTAGTGCTCGTCGCCGCTCTAGATCGCCCGTCAGAGGTGATCTCAACGGCGATCGTTATAGAGAACGATATCCTCCGCCCGGACCCGAGAACAGGGGCATCCCCGTCGGATATCCTGGGTCACGATACGCTTATCCACCGACTGCTTATTATGGGTCAGCGGAAATCGGCGAATATCTCGACCCGTATAGATCAAGACCACCACCACATGGATATTACGCGGCTCCACCGCCGCCACTTGTGATACCCCATATGACGGCGGCGGACTATTACTATGACGCGCAAGCTGTGAGATCTGGAAGCCCACCCGCTTCTGCAAGATACCCAGGTCCACCTCCGCATTTGCCAATGGGGGATCGCCCGCCACAAAGTGATGGATATGATACTTATAGGCGGTACTAGATCATGGATCCTTTGTCGGTCTGTGGGAGTGGCGAATTCAGGCCGGCTGATTGGTAGGAGATATAAGTTTTTCTGTGGTGGCTATGTGTGGGTGTTACGTTTGTATTCCGGACTTCGAAGTTTAATTTTTCGGTTAGGCATCTAGCCTGTATCTTATTGGATCTGGGGATAGCTATGCTATGGGATGGAATGTGTGCAGGAAGAGCTATCTGGTAACTGTTTTTCCGATATTTTCTTTGTGCAGACTTCCTACGATATAAGTTTGATACCACTCTTTAAATCCGGCATTGAGCAAGGTATCTACCCAAATCCGAGAATCCTCTAAGATCTGGAAAGTACGGAGATATCTCTCTGGATGTGCTGGATGTTTCGTGTCATTGGCAAATGTTTCTGGACGTTGTGTTTTTTTCTTTTCACTTTTCATATCGTTTGGAGTCTCGGTCATAATAACTTCGGACAGCTCTACATAAAACATGTTGGCGTTCGGTGCTTCTTTTCTATTTCCATACCATTTTCTTTAGTTACCACATTTCCTTTAGCGTAGGTGTTATTTCTGGCATGGGATGGAAGAGACCACAACTGCAGTGTTTAGGTTCATCTTGGTCAAATTTGATTGTCAGTATGGTGGAATGTAAGCGACATCATAAACTCTCTTCTTTATACAGATCACCTTCATCCCACCGTCTATTCCCGGTATACTTCCGCACGCACAATGACGACACGCAAACCGCACAACTAGGGCAATAAATGTGTTCCTCATCCTCCCTACTTCTGCAAAGACGCGGCATGCTTCTCCCTCTGTGCTTCCATGTGTGCTTTAACAGCTGAAAGATCTCCACTGGACCACCCAGCGGCCTGGTTCCATGGAGATCCCATATTAAGAGCCCTGCGTGCATCATAAATCAGCAACTCTTCTGTCTCCCTTCCCTCCCATCTCCTCTCCACTTACTCAGGAAACTTGTGGGCAACGACACTCGTCTTCTTCGAGTCCTGGAACAGCGACTTGTCTTCAGCAGCCCGCTCAACCATGTGTGTGTGCAGCGCGTTTCGCGCCTCCCACATCTCGGTGCGGCTGTGGTATTTTTCGATAAGTCGGGTCAGGAATGAGGTGCCGTCCGGGTTCGACTCAGTGTCAAATCTGTAGAGAGCGAGTGTACCGACTGCAGCGGCAATACTGAGGTAGAAGCCTTTGCCGAAACCTAGGGTGGGTGAGCGGAGGTGGGGGAGGAGGTGAGGAGGGGGTTTGGGACTTTCGTTTACTGGTGCCACGGAATGCGCATCGTGGGAAGCATGTGTGGAAGCGCTACGGCAGTTAAAGGACCGGATTGCGGAGCGGCGGAGAGCGAACATCGTGAGCGGAGATGTGGTGTTTCTAGCGAATGTGAGATTCGATGTCGTCGTCGCCGCCGTTAGTGCTGTGTTGCCGGGTTACTTCCGATTTGCCACTAGCGCTCCTCGGGGAGCTTCACCCTGCCGCTGATGACACGAAAGCTTTAACTCTCCCTACCGTGTTATAAAGATCCCTCGAACCTACGACTCATGTCCTCCCCTATCCTAATACTACGACTACTACAGCCACCATGAAGGTCACCGCTAAATCTCTGCTCCTGCTCATCCTCCCCCTTCTTGCCGCTGCAAATGAAGCCGCCAATATCCCCATCAAATTCGCTGCTGATGACAGCAGCAATAACGAGGAGATGATCTGCCACCCCGGCACGCCCTGTTATCCGCGCGTCTTTGTTGCTACATACGAATTCCAAGTCGTAAAGCCCGATCAAGATATTCCGAAGGGTCTGCACGTCCGCCTCGACGTACAAACAGGACTCAAGGAAGCGAAGATCTACGTTCCGGATGAAAATGATACTTCTACCAACAACCTTGTCCTAGTCTCCGAGGATGACACCCCTTCAATCCCGGCAGGAGCACCTCTCGAGCCCCCGCCTTCACACCAACAACCAAAGCCGCCCAAGTCCGCAGCAGGAGAGCAGGAACTCTTCGACGCCTCTCTCGTATCCCTCCTTTCCTCGCCGAGTGTAGACACCCTCACTCCGCTCTCCGACCTCGTTCACGAAGCGTATTGGGGTGCCCAGTTAACGTCCGCCCCCGGCGCGGTATCGAAGCTCCTCTCGCTCCTCACCTCCCCACACCCCCCGCTCCGCGCCGCAAGCGCTCTCACCCTTGGTTCTGCACTCTCAAATAACCTGAAGGCGCTTTCTAACGCTGTCGCCACACCCCTCGCCGCACCGATCCTGTCCGCCCTTGCCACCGAAGCCAACGAGACCGCGAAGAAGCGTATTCTCTTCCTGCTCGGACAGACGCTGCGGGATGCGGGTGTGCGCGCTGACTTTCTGGCGCAGAAAGGGGTGGAGACGTTGAGAGGTGTGTTTGCGGCTGGAACGGGCGAGGTGCGTGGACGAGTGGCGGTTGTGGTCGAGGACTCGTTTTTGAATTTGGAGATGAGAAGTGATTCTGCGGGTGTTGAAAAGGCGAGTGGAGAGTTGAGGGGACTTTGTGGATCGTTTCAGGAGGCGGTGGTGGAACAGGAAGATGAGAGGGTACTCAGCGCGCTGGTGGCGTTGAAGGAGTGCGAGGTAAACTCGAAGTTTATGGCATGGGT
>Ga0307512_10000540_pt1 | contig 55732 bp, 59 predicted proteins | sample 14_EM_MG_FD_200267 | JGI IMG/M metagenome (GOLD analysis project Ga0307512, IMG submission 200267) | Populus trichocarpa ectomycorrhiza microbial communities from riparian zone in the Pacific Northwest, United States - 14_EM | ecosystem: Host-associated > Plants > Roots > Unclassified | place...
GACTTAACTTCGTGTTCTTAGGTGATGGTAGAGTTGAGCACAAGAAAGAGAGAGATCAGAGGAGATGGGGGAAATCATCATGAGAAACTGGGACTTAAGAGAATTTCGTGTGCGAGTCAATTTAACGTCCCCGATACGGGAGGGACGAGTCCAGATCCGGCAGGTAATAACACCGATACGAGGTATTCTAAACCAAATCCGGCAAGTTGTACCCCTGATTTCTCAGGTCCGCTCGTATCCTCCATATCATTCTCATCTTCATCCCCCATCTCTTTCTCGTCCACAACTCTACCATCATTGCAAGAATACAAAGTTAAGTCATCGCTCTCTATCTCTCCATGCAATCATCATGAGTTAACACCGAGTGCAGCATACGCCGAGTGCAGCATACACTGAGTACAGCATACACCTAAGATTGTCTGTCGTCCCTTCATTCTCACGATTTCATAAGAGCCCATTCCGAAGGTTTCGAGTTAACCAACCGATGAATAGAGTCTCAGCACCTGGCGCGCCTCCCATCGACCGCCTCTAGATCGACTACCTCCAAGTACTCCTCTAATCTCGCTAAATCATAGCCTGCTGCAAGGGCATCTCTAAACTCGCTCGATCACAGCTCGGAGTGCATCTCTGAGTTCACTCGATCTCGGCCTCCAAGTTCATGTCCAAACTCGCTCGATCACGGCCTCCCAGTGCATCTCTGAGTTCACTTCATCTTGGTCCCCAAGTGCATCTCCAAACTCGGTCGATCACGGCCTCGGAGTGTATCTCTGAGTTCACTCGATCCTTGCTTCCAAGTGCATCTCTGAGTTCACTCGATCTCGGCCTCCAGGTGCATCTCTCAACTCGCTCAATCACGGCCTCCAAGTACATCGTTAATGAGCGACGGCGGGTGTACGGAGATACAGGGGTAACGGAGGTGGACTGAGCGACATATTCATCGTCATCTTCAGGCGCACTTCGCATTGCTGACAATCACCGCGTGCTGCCAGTCCAGATATACCGTGTGTAGATAGGTAGCTATATAGATACATAGATACATAGATGAGAATACAAACTGAATGCATAAGTTTTGAAAATCATTGAATGATTAGTAGCTATGATTTAACATCGCCAGGCGTTGTGTAAACGGCTTCAGCATAACTGCAGCTCATGCGAAGAGTGTAACACACGTGTCCTTCTGAAGGTGCGTAAACATCACCACAAAGTAAAGGAGTACGTATGCAACGCGACCCGTCGCCTGGGCGACGGGTAGCGTGCAATTCTCCGTCAAAGTGTCCAGGGTTCTGTCAGAGCCGTCAGAGCCGTCCGGAACACCGGGGTGTTTCTGACGGAAACTAGAGTTGTTGCTGATGGAAAATTGTTGACGTTCCGTTGACGCTCATTTTAATGTACGGTGAAGTCAAGATCTGCTGCAATTAATAATTGCAATCTGAAATATTTGAACTTTGTGGATGCCTGTCAGCATGATTAGGAGTTGGATCTATGGCAAGGCCGAGCCCAGTAATATTCCAGCAGTGGTCGCTCTCATCCGGTTAAAATTTATATGTTATGCCCAATGATGCATATTGCCTGCTACAGGTTTGTTTGTTAACGAATATTCTCTCGCAACTGGTCAACATTCTCCCGTAATAATTCTCGAAAAAAGAGTCGTCCTCAAACTACATAATGAACTTGGTGATAATACATTGACGCATTCTGTCCTACTTTTTTTTGATCCCCTTATTCCTCCTCGTTTCCATATGTTCACCATCACTAACACCTTTTCAACCTTCTTCTTTGATTGTCGTATAGGCCGAATCAGTCCAGAAACATTTGTTGCCGCACTCACATTCCGCACCTCCAGGGTTTGTGAAACCTCACTGCCATTGTCGTGTTCCGTATCTGTTTCATTTTCCGCCTCCCAATCATCTTCGCTGTCGTTGGGATTATCCAAGTCCGCATTCCAGTTAAGCCAATTTTCGGTGTCTGAAATGCTTTCAGGTGAGCTATCCTCATCACTTTCGGCAGGATGGCGGTCTAATCGTTTGATTTGGCGGTCATTCAATACTTGAGTTCATCCTCCAGGGAGGTCATTTGCAGACAAAGACGGTGGCACAGGTGATTTTTCCGACAATTTGAATGCAGCCGCACCATCATGATGAAAGTTTGAGCAGGATCCTTTGACGATTTCTTCGGTATCTGAAATAGAACCTACGGCACTGATTTGTCTGTTTTGAGTGTTAGATTCCTTCTGTGTGGCTGGTGGGGTTTGGCTACCCTGCCATATCTCCAAAAAGTCGTGGACCTTGGCCATTCTGTGCAACTTCTTTTCCTCCCCCTCTCTCTTCATCTCCATGTCGTAATCAGTGCAGTCTGGACCCAATACGGGGTTGTCGCCACCCAGTAATCCGCGATTGGCTCGAGCAAAGTGCCTTACTACAACTTTTTCGCGAAAAGTCTCGTCAGTGGTTTTCGACTGCCTCCACCCTATCACATCTCGCCCAACGGAAAAACTGGCCTCCACTACGACACCGTGAGGTATGATAGAGAATATGTCGCATGCCACATTGGAGCGATCGGCGTACTTTGAGTGCGTTTCTTCTTGCTGCCGCCACCAGTCGGTGATATCCGGTAACCAGAATGTACTGCTAATCTCCATTGGGTCGGAGTGGTAATCATTAAGATTCGGATTAATTTGCCCCCAATTCTGTGGGAATTCAGGAGGTGAATTCAAATAGAGCCTCGCGGCGGTCAATGAATGTTCTGCACGATTGCTTCTTCCGGGTGTCGTTTCAGCCACATTCGTAGGCATTAAGTATTCGTCGTCATAGCTGGACAAATCGTATGGATCATAAGAAGATTGACCAGATCTACAAGCCATTTCGAAGGAGCTGAGATTATTATTCACTGTGTTATCGGACTTAACGACCGGCAATTGGCTATGTTTCGCACAGTATTCGTTCTCCACATACTTCAGAAAGGCCTCCTGGTATTGGGTAGTATAAGAAGTCTCATCTTCAGGATTGATATCCATGCCCTTGTCCCACTTCCTAAAAGACCGCAACTTCAGGAAGGGATGAAGGATATGTGCCGTAATGAGGAGCATACCAGTCGTTGGAGTGACTTCAGTATAATATTTAGATAACTTTTGCCGCGCACACATCACAGCGAAGAATAAGTCCTGCTTCCATTGCGTCTTTTTCTTGGCCAAAGCTCCCATCACGCTATCCATGTGTTCAAACATGTGATTGTAGACAGTGATGACGTGATGCAGTGTAACGGTATGCCGTTTCGACATCCAAAGGGTCTAGTACCGGAATGGCCTTAAAACCTCCATCACATACTTGATAATAGTCCACTCATCCTAAGTCGTAAAGAGCGGCTGGTAGTCGCTATACTTTTGGTTTTTAAGCCACTCCCGGGTGAATTCACGCAATTGGTAGGCACGCTCGAGCAACTCCAGTGTCGAGTTCCAACGTGTCTTCACACCCATAATGGACAGCACTGCAGTCCGGACTTTGGCTTTATGACAGTCAATAAACTCGTTTCGACGTCCAGGTGTCAGCGTAATCAATACAGCAAGCATTCTCTGCTATATAAAGGTCAGTTGCAGCACTTTCATAATATGTTGAAATACATACTTTCTCAATTATCTTCGCTAAACCTGGTCTCATGGCCGACACCTGGTTGATTCTAGCATTTCCCTCTTTTCGCAGTCTTTGACTCTTCCCAATGTCTGTGCATTCATTCTCTCCAAATTGCTGATCGCGCTCATGGGCTTCCCAAGACTTGGTGCGGCCTTTTACACCCAGAGTGCTCATGAATGCGCCCAAAGACAGCTGAATGACGTGCGCCATACATGGTATATGGTTTCTCAATGCGGGCCACTCGATTCCGGAGGCTTCAAGGGTAGTTTATAGTTCGCGAGGCATCGAGTAATTAGAGGAAGCGTTGTCGGTGGTAAGTCCAAGTAAACGGCTGTCAGTCAGTTCGAAACGATCAAGAACTTCTTTCAAATGTCCGGCTTGACGTGCTCCCGTATGCTCACCCTTGACCTGTAATCCTTAAGGAGCTTTCGAAATAGGAAATGATTGGGCTATCAACCTCATTGAATGCTAGATCTACGTCTTGCAATGCCCAATTTCGATCCATATAGTAAGCAATGACTGACGTCAGTGCTGATTTGTTCGGTGATGTCCATCCGTCCAAAGCTAAACTAACTTTATTTGTTGACGGCAATTGCTTCTTAATTGCATCCACTGTCAGTGTGTATTCCCTCCGGCAAATATTACTCAGGGTACTGGCTGATGGTAACACCAACTCGCATCGTAATGCATTGTATGACGCTTGTAGCTCAAGGTTTGATATTGCGTTCCATGGAATATGTGCCGAAACAAAACCTAACATGAGGTACCAATTCCAGATGTCTTGGTGAAATTTAGCAGTTTGAAAGTCCTTTGCTTCCAGTTTAGAGCGTTTTGTCTGTCAATTCAGTAAGTATACTTGAAACCTGAATGGTCAATTTGATTTTCCTTTGCGAACTTACAATCGGAATTCCTCGACTTCCTTGGCACTTCAGTATGGCCAAAGCTGTTTCATCGACCGTTGAACTAGTCTATTCGGTTAGCTCTGACACTGTTAATTCGTTTGACTTTGCGATATGCGCTTTTGCCAGCAAGTGTTTGCCGATTGAGCTGATCCCATGTTCTGATGGATGGCGCAGAACTTGATGACAAACTATACATATGATGCCGGGGCTGCCAGTCTCTTCAATTCCGCAATGTAAATGGAATCGCCACGAAGTCGCATGTCTAGAGTTATTCCGAGCAATAGGCCGCTTCGATCCTACATTCATTGAAGCCCACCAAGCATCGAAGACGATATGTAAAGTACGGTTGCTTAAATCCCGAATAAAGACATGTTCGTTTTTGGAAGATATCGTAACCTCTAACCACAAGGTATTTAGAGATGTTGTATCTGACATCGCGGTAGGAAATTGAACTCTGCGTAATTCGATCTGGGTGACTGTCAACGGATACGTTATGGTTAGGTAGAACCCAGGTTCTTAAATATTGACTTTAGAGCTACAAGCAAGAAAAAAGTCAGACCTGTGAGACATCGCATGCATATTTGTGAAGTTGAATACAAGGGCATACAAAGACGAGACAGTTGCGATATCATTGTTAGCATTTTTGCCCATAAAGGCAGCCGATAGTCCGATTTTGTCTCATCGCCGCTCCCTTGCTGTCTGATAATCCAAGATGCAAGCCCAAAAATCGTTGACGCTCCGTTGAAGCTCAGTTATAGGAGGTAGTAGCGATATCATTACTAGCATTTTTGCGTAGAAAGGCGGCCAATATTATGATAATGGGAGTATGCCATTGCACAGCCCTTGAATTGTCTATGATGGAAGACCAAAAATTGTTGACTCTCCGTTGACGCTCATCGTTAGGAGGTGGTAGCGATTTGGTAGTAGGCATTTTTGCACATAAAGGCGGCCAATACTGACATTATGGCTTAATGCTGTCGCGCAGCCTAGTCATTATCCAAGATGCAAGACCAGAAATCGGTGACGCTCAGTTGACGCGCATTTCTCGGATGGGGCATCGAGCATGTCACTTGCTGTTTCACATCGAAATCTGGCCAATTACTCGTCTTTAGATTTATGCGACGATGCAACCCTTTGATTGCCAAAAAGATCCAACTAAAATCGTTGACGCTACGTTGACGCTCCGTTGACGCTCACTTTAGAGACGTACGAACCGTCATTGGGTGCCCAATCATTTTGCATGACTGTCGTAACGTCATTATTGACAGTCAATAAGTTTTTACCATCCAGTTCGGGGCTGGGACATTAGCCGGAGATCGCGACCTAATCTGACTGGCCGACAACGCAACAGCTCTCACCGCACCCTCTGCACCACTATTCACGTCATCAGTCCGATCAATGACGTGGTTCCTTCACATTTTTGCGCTTTCAGCCGGTAAATTACGGCATACAGATCCATCAACTAATTATAGACATATAGAGCCGGACTTCCTGACCTTTCTTTTTCCAGCTCGTTTTCCTTGATTTCCATGACGTACCATATGCAATTTTGAAAATCTCGACCATGTGCAGCAGGTCTGAGCGGACAGTTATGCAGTTAGCTGCATGAACTAATGCTGCATTGTGGCTGTCATTGATCCGCGTTCAGACTGTGCACTGACCGCTCGTCCTATGACCCGTATGACATCACTGAAGTAAATTTTGTTAGTATATTTCATCTCTATTTTAAGTTTTGCTTTCTAATGTAACTGTAATTGGCAGGTCGATCTCATGTTTGCTGGCCGTCTATCAACCAGATTTGCAGTCTAGAACATTCGCATGGCCAGTTTGACCCTTGCACACACTCTAATGAAATATCAGGTCTCACAATTTGGTCACTGAAATCGGGAAAACGCTGACACGTAGAAAAGTAGGTACACAAATTGCTTTTCCGCAAGATAGGTCTTCAAAACTACCTATTTGGCTATCCAAACCTCCGGCGAGGCGGGAGCCGTCACCATATCTTCGTCCGTATCCGATTTCCATATGGCCATTGACTTGGGATGCTTCATGCTGGGGTAAATGCTTACGGGTTCAACAGGATTTGGATCCTGAATCGGGATCGAATCGGGCGCCATGCCAGGCGAAAGAAACGGTATGAATTTATTTGACTGGGGTTTCTTCGAACCCAGCCTCATTTGACTACCTCCTGGTCGAGAAGTCACTGCGGGCATTTCCGATTGTCCTCGGACGATCTCAGGAGTCTGCATATACTCTCCAACTGTTATCGGGGATGGTGTGGTTGTAGCCGAGTCTATTTGGGGCTTGACAACTGCCGGAACCATCAATTCGGCAGTCCCATACCACATATCTCTCTCACAAAAGTAGTTGGCTGCATCCCCCCATCCCTGTTGGGCCAATTCATCAAGTCTCATCTGCTTCTGCCGAACGCTCTCCATGTGGTGCTGTACCGTTTCAGTGATTGTGCCCATCACCCAGCAAGGTTCATCATCATCACTGAGTTTGCCGCGCGCTGTATCTTCTTCATCATCTTCCTCGTCTTCCTCATCCTGCTCATCATCGGAACTTGCAAAATTGCTCAGACTGTCTCCGATAGCATTGAACATCTCGCCAAACGTTGTTTCGGGCTTTCCGGTTGTGGCGCATTCGTTTTCAGCAGTCGTCATATCACGCATGAGCGCTGTCTCTGCGTCTTGAACTCGCTTCCTTGCCACAGCGGTCTCTCTCTTCACAAAATCCTCTATCCATTTCTCTTTCTCTTCATGGGTTAAAAAGTGCGTTTCCTGTCTTTTCTCAGCCGCAAGCGTCTTTTTAGATCGCAAGCTGCGCAATGCTGCCAATGCTCGGACCCATTCTGCCACCAAGCCGCTCGTGGCTTCATTTGCTTGATGATGTCGACGTGTGGAATGCTTTGTCGATTTGCCGTATTTGCCCGCCGGAAGTGGAGAAAAGTTCTGTTTGGGGGCATTGACCATTGTATCGTGTGTTGACCTTGTTGTCGGGCGTAATGTTGGATGTTGCAAGATATGGACCACATGGAGGCAAGCCGAGTCTTTTATGTCAAGGTTCGTACTTTTGATCAACTCGAACAGAGCAAAATCTGCATGCGGACTGTCATTTCAGTTGGAATGGTGACACTAATCGTATGTTATGACATGATAGTCAGCTTATGATTCATGTAAGATCCCGGCTATGTGTTGAGACAAACATCACCAGACGACCTTTCTGTCGCAGAATTTCCTTTTTATATCTATCAAACACGCGATATCAGCTGTCGTTCACTTCTATGTATCCCTGCACACAAACCAACAAACAAACATCATCGGACCGACTTACTGCAAATCGCGGGACCGTTGGAATCATTTCCACCGAGTAGTGATACACAGCAGGATTTATCTTGAGTAGAACGTGCAAGTTGACAGTCATTCATTCCCTTGTGACCTGTAGCTTAATATATATTCCTCAGGACTTTCCACTTTTCGTTATCATCTTCCTCACCTTTTCCACAACAGCAAGTCATGGCTCCACAAACACCTGAGCCCTGTGTGATTCAATCCGAATCGAGCCAAACAGCGGGCGCTTCGTCCAATGCACCCCTGGCTGAGACACAGCTGCAACGCAGACACCAGTTAGTTCACCGCGACGCTGCAATTGCAGCCACCGAAAATATGGCCCTAGACGCACATTTAAAAAAAGTACGTAAAACCAGACGCAGCAATAATAGGCAGCATCATGCTATCGGATGTGAGTAGCTCCCTATCGATATAGAAGGCAGTCAACTCACAATATAATGTACAGCTGGTGTATGTAGAGAGCTCCGTGACCAATTTATCGCTGCCCGCAATGGCCAAACTCCATCGTCGACGAAGGCATTTATCCGCACGTTCCGCGAAATCGAACATCATGATGACACCAGCTCTGGGATTTTCGCGGACAAATTTCGTGATAAAGGTCCCCGGGAGTGGACTAAACAGGCTTTAAAGACTCTAGAGGAGGCTACGGAGTCCTCTATGGTTGAGGTAATAGCCGAAGCTTCGATTTAGATGAAGCAACTAATTTCTTGTAGGTTTTCAACATGTCTGCGACTTTGGCGAGCCAAGGAGGTCAGGTACAGCTGGAACAGTCGGACATGCGCCTGGCCTTGAATATGGCGAAAATGGCTAAAGGTGGCTTTTCGGGCGCCGCAATAGACGAAACACAGCAACTGATTAACAAACCTTGCGCCGAAGTCCGAGAAGAGAAGACGCGAGGAGTTGAGTTTCCTGGGCATCAGAAGGTGAAGGCTGCGATGGAACGACACCCGGCAATGGTTTACAAAAATCATACGGCCGGCTGCCTTCCATGCCAAAATGGTCCAGCAAAGAATCCGGTGACCCGCTGGAGACGCAAAGGAACGGCCGCACCTCCTCCAGAACCGGCGGCACCTTCGCCCGGAACGCCACCTGCGCCACCAGGTGACGCTGAGGGAAACGAAAGAGATGCAAAAGAAGGTATGCCATCCAGCTGTGTGTATATGCATTCTCCACTTCCAAACACTCAATTTTTCAATCATAATGCATTTGCCAAGGAAAGCAAGCGCGATAAAGATTTTATTCCAGATTGACTGAGTAAACTACCTGCTGCGTGGAAATACCGCTGACATTGATTTTGCAGACGACAACAGCCTTTTGGGCGAATCTGAGGGTAGGGACGAGAATTGATTGAATGTAACGGGTGGGATACATTACTGTATATTTTAAAGGATATATTTATATGCACAATGAAAGAACAATGTAGTGATAATGAAAACATACATGAAACGGATCGAACGACTGTCAATACACTGTACTTGATAATCTATGCCAAAGTAACTGGTTACATAATGCAGATACGCCTGTGGCAAAATGAGCGTCAATGGAGCGTCAACGATGTTTGGCCTTGCACAATGGTTAATCAAAGTGCGAGATAGCCACTAATGTCTATATACTGAGTTTTGACTGGTTTCATGGGCTAAAACGTTTAGGATCACTGAGTTGCAGTATTGAAATTGAATTAAGTTGCGATTGTCCGGGAGGCTGTTGCGGGACGACCTCTTGCTTATTAGGCTAGAAAGGCTGCTAATACCTGGTTTATAGATGTCTGCGATCACTTACCACCAAGATTACCCAAGATTCAAGACCAAAAATCATTGTCGCTCTGTTGACGCTCATTGCCAAGATGGGGCAGGGAGAGTGTAGCATTCTCTTTTCCCTAAAAAGGCTGCTAATACAATGATTATAGTTAACAATGATTAATTCACATTTTAATAACCTGACTTACAGGACGAAAAATCTTTGACGCTCCGTTGACACTCCTTTTCAGAATGGGGCAGGGAGCGTGTTTCTTTCTCTTTTCGGTTGAAAAACAGCCAATACCTCATTTATGATCGTTTGCATCCAATCGCCATCTAGATTACTCATGATGCAAGACAAAAAATCATTGACGCGCCGTTGACTACCATGTTCAGGATGGGGCCAGGAGCGTGTCTCTCATGTTTTTAGTTAGAAAGGCGGCCAATTCATCCGAAAAGGTCAATGATGTGCCAAAGTAAATATTTTGCGATTAACAGTAGGGTACCTAAATGCGACCATAAATAGAAAAACCTGAAACGCAGAACCAGAGATTGGAACCGACGGGTCTAGCCATACCCGGCAAAACCCGCCTGTTGATGGGTATGGGTCTGTGTTTGGCCCGCCAAGATGCTGCTGGTCGGGTTTTTGGACAGTTCTGGAACCGAACCGAACCGTTTTTCCGGTCCTAACCCGGACCGCTGGCGGGTTACCCGGACCTGTTGCTAACACTAATAGGAAGAGGGCAATTGCAGGGGGAGTGAAATGATTATACAACATGAAAGAGAAGGAAACGTTTACAGAAGTGAAACAGTCAGTCTCAAAAGGGGGTCTATCAAAGGCGGTGAGGGAGCTGATAGGGAGAGGTGTGAATTGGCAGGATGAGTAGGAAGAGGAGGAAGAACTGGTAGTCGGAGAGTTAGGTAGGAGGATAATAGCAGATCAGGGGTCAATGGGAGAGGAGGCACTGGTAAAAGAACGGAGGGTAACCGGGAGAAAATGCATTCATCTTGTGTTGGTTTCTGAACATAGCATTTCTTCTGAACTTAGTTAAATGTAACCCTTTGGCTTCAATATCCACGCTGTGAAGTGCAACTTACACGCAAACACCCAAGCCACCTGAGTGCCAGCCTCCTACAAATGTGTTGCAAAAGTAATGAAGCCTGTTCCCATGTTGCATGGGAGTCAACTAGACGCCGGACTCAACTGGAGAGGAAGAGCTATCGCCCGCGCTGTCCAAATTCTAGGCTGCTTGAATGAGTGGTTTATTGCCAGATTCTCCGACACTACAAGAGGTGGAAGGTTGGCTCGTGGGAGATTCTGACAGCTATGGATAGGGAGTATGTAAAGGCCGAACGAAAACGAAGCCCTCCTGCCATCACCACAATGTAAAATAGTTTGGAAGTCATAACTGAACAACTCAGCAACTCTGAACAGCCACACTCATCCTTGCAGATGCTCCTAGATGTTCCCTGTCAGGCTGAATGCAAAGCGATGTGCTCTCAGGTGCGCCCAGTCTACTTCACTGGTGCTTCTCAATGCTCTGGAAACTGTAGGACAGAATACAAGAACATCCTCAAGAGTCTATAGTTGACTCCAACATACTTCCTAAACAAACCATTAGGATGTGCAAATATCGGAGTTATTGTGGGTGATGGCTGCATCTCCAAGACAATTCCGGTGAAGCTCGAACCAGGAGCCATACTCTCTGGGAGTGATCATTATAATCTTTATAACAAATTGTACAATTTGATAAACTATCTTTCTCCTGCACACCTTAAAACAGGCATTGTAACTTTAAAACACAGTGCAGTAGGTATACAAATCCACATGATTATTTACAAGCCATATGCTATCGATTTGATCTGAAGCAGCATTTTCTCGCACAAAATGTAGTCGTCCAACAATCCCTCCAACAGGTTGAGTATGGATCATATGAGTCTGTTTACCAACCCAGATGACCCACTCAACACAATCAGCCCAAAGATGCGGATCTTTGTACATTGTTGGAATCTCCACTGCATATTCTTGAGGTTGAGGACAGAATATTCATTGTTCAGTATTCTTGCACCTCTTAGAAAGGTTTGATATCTTGTTTCTGGCAGGCAGGCGCTCCTGAAATTGGAGGATCTCATTTGGTGGAGGCCAGATGGAGTATAATACAGGAAAAGATGGAACTCGGCCTTGGAAGGTGTTATCGAGCTCACTTTCTGTATATTGGCAACAGATGTTATGAGATTCAGGCATGATCCCTTGGTTGACATTGTTATACTCTCCCTTGCAATCAAGTCCCAGACGCTCAACAGATTTAGGGCAGTGAAATGGTTGACAGTAGTACAACAGCCCATTGTGAAGTTTAATAGATATGATGTTTATGACAATATTCTGATCATATCCGAGCACCAGTCCAGCAACATCACGTCCCCAGTCGTCTTCAATTTGTGTATGGCATAGCTGTCCAAAGTTGGGAATTCTGAAATCCACAGATGCATCCCTGAGTGAGGTTAATCTGATGCGTCTGCACTCTCCGCAGACAGGAGTTTCTCCCAAAAGGTTTACTTTTTGTGATACATGTTGGACAAATGGCTCCTCCTGACATTGCTGGACGCGTGAAATATGGGCTCTGCATGTATTTCGCCATTTATTGGCAGCTGATAGCAGGTTGAACACTATGGCAGAGTCAATATTGTACCATCCTTGAAGGGCAAGATGAGAGAGTGTCTTCTCCATATAGTCAAGAGCGGTACACTAGTCATTATGTTTGGGAATCAGTCGTATGCACTTGACTTTGTTGGTATATCACTATGGCTCTTTCACATTGCCGATATGTAGGTGTTCAGAAATATTGGAAATGAAATTGTCGCCAGGACCCATCAGCCAAATTGACTCTGATATGAGGCTCAGAACATGAATCTTTGGATATCTGAGATGTAATGCACACAGTTGAATGGTTTTTCAAAGCTCCTGGACACTGATTGCCTGCCATCATGCTATAAACTGGACCAATTGGATTCGGAATTCCGTCATGAACCACATCTGGTCTTTCGAAGAGATCCTATAAATCAATCTCTCCTGAGTTGGCACAACGCGGTCTTTATCAGCGATATTCCCGCCGGTGGCTTCAGTCTCAGCATTGGGTAGTCAGACCTGACATTGATCGCACTTGTCGACAGTCATGGTTATCGCCCAGTAAACTTCTTCCGCTGCAGCAGTCTTGATTTCAGCAAGTTTTTTGGTGAATGTGCTTCTGGGACCAGTTGCCATAGTTCCAACCTACAGCAATAGTTGTTGCTTATGATGGTGGAATAATTTATCGTAAAGCCTGCATTGAGCAGGTGTTACTTTCTGAATTTTGCACTCCAATGGTTCAAACGCCCTCTGATGATCAGCATCTGACTACATGGTTGCCGCTTAGCAGGCTCAATGCAGGAAAACATGAAATTGCCTTTATTTTTATGTAGTAACCTTTTCAGCTTTGGATAGCTGAACCTCAATTGCAGTTCAGAATGTTTGAATGTTTTGTTATCCTAACCGATGGGATTCTCTTGCCAACTGCTTATTTACAATGTGCTTCACAGACATTGAGATTTTGTGTTCTCGAAAAGCACCTGTCTTCTTGGAAAATTGCTTCAGCGCATCATCCAGTGGTCATAGGGATAGCTCAGTGTCCTTTTGTTGACTGACCAGTAGAGAGAATTGACATAATGCCTGCCCTACTCCCATCACAATTTCATTGGAGGCTGTTTCCACCGCGGTTTTCTCATCATCATTCAAGCAGTCCAGAATTGGAGTGCATTTCACACCCAGTGTTCAGATCATACCGCTGATTTCATTTCCCTTCTGGGAGCCGCTGTTCCACGAATCCAATGGTTCAGAGAAAGGCTGGAGGCCAGGATCTCATGGTACCGATGTGAATTGTTTGTGAAATTGATCCTTGACACCACTAGTTTTCATGTACTTGAGCAGCCAATGCAATACATATTTACTTAAACCCAGGAGTAGCTGATTCAATTCATCAGGCTACGAAACGTGATAGACATTGCGCAGAGGATAATCCCATAACTGGTTGCAGATTGGATGAACACCAAGAGAGTGCACAACATCATTATTACATTTGTCCAGAAGCCTTGAGTAAACATGCTTATCCCTCATGTTTTCAAGTGGTTGAAAAGTTGAATGCCTCATTAGTCGACCTGTAGGAATTTCACACATCGGACAGCAGCCATATCACACTTCATCAACCATGACTTGATCTGGATAATCCCCAACTCAGGCAGCCAAAAGCGGACAATATTGTATCTGTACTCTATCAGCGCAATTGCATTTCAAGCTGGGGCCAGTTATGTCAGGATTCCTCAGTGGGGACAGTACAGTACCAAGCGCGAAGTGCCATGCCTCATCAGAATTATTCGAATCTTTCCGAGGGGAGGGAATCAGCCGACCAAGAATGCATGCACTATTATTTGGTGTGCGGCGGATGTTGTTTCTGGATATTACCTACCGTTCGATCCAGTGGGCAGGTATGCTGGTCACCCGCGAAACCGGTCAAGCAGGTCTGGTGGTATGCACAAATAGTCTTAGCAACGGGTTCAGGTAACCGACCAGCTGTGCGGGTTTGCATTTCAAAAACAGATCTGTTTGGTTCCAAACCCGTCCAAAAACGCGACACTCTGACTCGAGAAGGATCTAACCCGGACACGCACCAGTCATCCCGGAGGTTCCGCCAGGTTTGAATAGACCCGTCGGTTCCCATCTACTGTTCTGCTTTTCGGGTTTCACCTGTATTGTCGCTTTCAGACAAGGTACCGATCATTGTACAATATTGAGATTTGTACCTCACACTTTATTTACAATGTCTTGGCCACCTTAGTGATCGAAATGAACAGACACATGCGCCCTACCTCATCCTGAAGATGAGCGTCAATGGAGCGTCAGTGATGGTTGGTCATGTATCTTGGGTACTCTGGCGTGCGATGGGTCTCACTCAGTCTCAAACATAGTATTCGCGGCCTTTATTGCAAAATGAGAAAGCAAAACGCTACCTACCCAATCATGAATATGAGCACCAATGGAGCGTCAATGATTATCGGTCTTGGATCCTCGGTAATATGAGTGGCGCTTGATCCCAAACATCCATAAACAAGGAAATGGCAACCTTCAGAGGTAGATATCTACGGGATATTCCCGCCTCATCCTCCATGACAGAAACTATTTATTCCATTTACAGAGCTACCACTAGATATTCTTGAGCCTATTAGCGTACAAAAGCAGTCAAAACAATGTATATAGACCACACCGACCACATCGCGCTGTGAGTAACCCTCATGGAAGGACAACAATCCTTGACACTCCGTTGACACTGATTTTCAACATGGGGCAGGGATAGTGATAGCAACGATTTGGGGTAACCCACTAGCGGTCCGGATCCGGCCGGGGTAAACGGTTCAGTGTGGTTTCTGACCCGTCCAAAAGCCCAACCCGCTGCTTCTTGGCGGTCCAAACCCAAACCCGTACCCGTCAACCCACGGGTTTCGCTGGATTGGGCTAGACCTGTACGTTCCAATCTCCGGGTCTGAATTTCGGGTTGTTGCATTTAATGTCGCATTCAGATTTCCTACTTTTGATCGTAAAACATTAACAACGGTACGTCATTATTCTTTCTGGATGTACTGGCTGCCTTATTACTCGAACAATGCAGAGTCACACTACCTTCCTCATCCTGGAAATATGTGTCAACGGAGCGTCAATGATATTTGGTCGTTCATCTTGGACAACTTGAGTGGTGATTGGTTTCAGAGAGTCATGAATGAGGTTTTGGCCTCCCTTATAGGCAAAATAGGAATCCACACAGTCCCTGCAGGATGTTGAAAATGAGCATCAACTGAGCGTCAACGATATCACGTATCGCATCTTGGGGCATCTAAGTGGCGCTTGATCGCAGACCTCAATTATGAAGGAGTTGGCAGCCTCTCAAGGCAGATGAGCAAGCGACATTGCTGCGACAGCCTCCCGGACAGTAACTATCTATTTCATTCTCAATGGTGAGAATAACGCCTCTTAAGCGTTTTAGCCTAGAAAAACATTCAAAACATCGTATATAGTCAGCAACTAACTCATCGCGGTTTCATTACCTAGGATGAAGGGTCCAAAATCGTTGACGCTCCGTTGACGCCCATTTTCATGACGGGGCAGGGAGCGTGTCACTATATTATTTTCATGTAAAGGCGGCCAATACCTCGATTGTGCATAGTAACGACCAAATCGCCTTCAAATTACCAGACTTACAAGACCAATATTCGGTGACACTCTGTTGACTATCATTTTCAGAATGCAGCAGAGAGCATGTAGCTTTCTCTTTCATCTATAAAGCCGGCCAATACCTGATTTTTGAATAGCTGTAACTAATCGCTACACAGATTACCAGTGTTGCAAGACCGAAAATCGGTGGCGCTCAGTTGACGCTCATTTTCACACTCCGGCGGAGAGCATGTGGCTTCCTCTTTTGCCTATAAAGCCAGCCAATACCTCATTTTTGCATGGCTGCAACTAATCACCATGCAGATTACCAGTGATGCAAGACCAAAAATCATTGACACTCTGTTGATGCTGATTTTGCCATGTGCGTAACCACAATCTGTTATCATCTGATTTGGCATATAATATCACAATTGGGGTTTTGGCAGCCTTTGTATCGTCTTCATGTATTTTCGCTTTCATCACTACATTGTTCTTTAATAATTCATATAAATATATCCTTTAAAATATACTTCAAAGTGTCCGCTAATTGTAGATGATAATACACCCAAAAACGTCGTTTCATTCCATCGGTGCTGGTTTTCGCTGTCAATTTCGCTTAATAGGCTGCTGTCATCTGCAAAATGGATGTCAGCTGCATTTCCACAGAGCGGATAGTGTACTAAGCAGTGGATGTTCCTTCATCAGTCCGCAAATCTGGATTGAAATGGTTATTGCGATTGCCATCCCTGGCATCTGCGTCAAGATTGAAACCTTGAGTGGTGGCAAGAGGAGTATGTATATACCCATATCTGGGTGGCACAGCTTCGATTTGGGATAAGTGAGCTTCCTCATTGTTACCGGGTGGTGTGGGTGGCGTTCCAATCGGATGTGGCGTCGGTTCTGGTGTTGGCTGTCTGAGTCGCACTGTTGGAGGTGCACCCAATCCTTTGCGCCTCCAGCATGTCTGGGGATTCTGTATTGTAGTATTTTGGTGAGAATGGCAGCAGTCCGATTGATTATCCTGAAGCATGGCCGGGTGTCTTTCTATCGCAGCCTTCACATCTTGATGGCCAGGAAACTCAACTCCCCGCTTGTTCTCTTCCCGTAGCTAGGCACGCGGTTGTTCAATGACATATTGCGTTTCCTCTGTAGCGGCGCACGAAAACCCTCCTTTGGCCATTTTGGCCATATCCAATGCCAGGCGCATGTCAGACTGTTCGAGCTGTACCCAACCTCCTTGCCTTGCCACAATTTCAGACATGTTGAAAACCTACAAGAAATTAGTTGCTGCAATTACATATCTGATTCGGCAATTACCTCAACCATATACGCTTCTGTAGCATGCTCTAACGTGATTAAAGCCTGTTCCGTCCACTCTCTGGGATTCTCATAAAGAAATTCGTCCGTGAAAATCCCACAGATCACAACATCAGGAAGTTCTATTTCCCGCACTGTGCAGACACATGCCGTGGTTGACCATGGATGTTTCCCATTAAGGGCGGCGATGGATTGGTCCCGCAGGTCTCTCCGTACACCAGCTGTATGGTACAGTTTTAGTTGACAGCAGGCGAGAGCAATGCAACCATACTCACATCTGATCGCGTGTCGCTTCTCATTTTCGCTGCTACTAGTTCTACAGACTAATTTGAACTGTGCGTCTAGGGTCATATTTTCGGTGGTTGCATTTGCAGTGTCACAGTGGACCAAGTGGTGTCTGCATTGCAGTCGGGTCTCGGCGGGTGGCGGATTGGTCGAAGTGCCCGTCATTCTGCTCGATTCAGATTGGCTCTAATTATGTTGAGATGTTTGAGGAGCTATGATTTGCTGGTATGGAAGTGAAGAGGAAGTTGATAACTAAAAGAAGTGGGAAGTTCTGAGGAATCCATAGTAAGCTTCAAGTCCAATAGGCATGCGTAACAGCCAACTTTCATGTTCTACAACCGATGAATCCTGCTGTGTATAGCTCCCAATTGCCCGAGGTTCCAATTGTCCTGTGATTTGCACCAAGTCGGCCTGATGTTATGAGATCGTTAACTGGGAGAAATCGAGGTGAACGACCACCGAACTCTCGTATTTCTGAGATATAAGCTCCACATTGTTCAACGGCAATAATATGTGCGGATGTTTGCGTCAACAAATCCCCGGGATCTTGCATGAAACATACGCTAACATCATGAAATGAGATACGGTTAGAATCACTATTCCAAATGTAGTGCCGGTCAAGACACAGACATTGCTTTGTTCAAGTTGATTTAGCGTACCAACCTCCACATAAAAGAAGCAGCTTGCCTCCATGTTGTCGACATCTTGCAACATCCAACATCTTGCCCATCAACAAAGTCAACACAAAATACAATGGTCAATGCTCCAGAAAAAAACGTTTCACCCCTACCTGCAGGCAAATACGGTACATCGACAAAGCGCTCCACCCGCCAACATCATCAAACCAGTGAAGGCAAGAGCGGCTTCGAAGCGGAAAGGGTCCGAGCTTTGGGAGCATTGCGCAGCATGCGATCCAAGAAGAAGCTTGTGGCCAGGAGACGACATGAAACTCACTTTTTAAGCAACGAAGAGAGGGAGAAATGGATCCAGGATGATGTGGATAGTGAGATCTCTATGGCAAGAAAGCGAGTTGAAGATGCAGAGACAGCAATCAAGCAGGAGCAGGAAGATATGAGAAATGCTCAAAAGGTGAGATTGACAACCACAATGTCTGAAATAACATTTGAGGAGATGTTGAATGCCATCTGGGATCGTCTGAGCAATCTTTCAAGTTCTGACGATGGGGAGGATGGGGAAGACGAGGATGATGATGAAGAAGATCCTGGGCTGGGCAAGCTAAGCAAAGATGACAAACCCAACTGGGTGATGGGCAAGATCCCCGAAACGGTGGAACATTGGATGGAGTGCTTTCGGCATAAGCAGATGACACTTGACGAATGGAGGCAACCAGGCTGGGGAGACGCCGCCGGATACTTCCTTGAGAGAGATACGAAGAACGGGACGACTGAATTGATGGATCCAGCTGTCGTTCAACTGCGCAAGGTATATGATGCAGCTTTATCTGCACTGACGACATTGGGTGAGCGTATGGAGAGTCGTGATAGGATCCCGGGACAATCTCCAATACAGCAAGTGTCTCCTCGCCCCAAGAGTAGTCATATGAGGCTAGGTTCAGGGAAACACCATTCGCAGAATCGCATTCCTTCCCTCACGCCCTACATGGTGCCCAAATTGTCTCTGTTGAAGATATCGGAGACTGTTGATTGAGTACTCTTTCACCCCTGCATCTCGAGTCCCAAGCTAATTACCATACAGAAATCAGAGTTTGACAAGGATATGGTAACGGCTCCTGCATGGCAGGAGGAGTGCGTAGACAAATTGAGATTTTTGACGTTGTATCTCTGGGAAAAGCAATTCGTGTTCCTATTTTGCTACGTGTCAGCTTTTACTTCGTTTCAGTGACCAAATTGTGAGACATGTTAATTCGTTTGTGCATGTGCAAGGGTCGAATGTGACACCACAATGGTCTAGATTCCAAATCGCATTGACTGACAACCTATAAACTTGATCTTATTCTGCCGGTTACTATCAAGTCGGAAAACTAAGACTAAATAATAGACCAAAGTCACGAACAAAATTGAAGTCAGTGATGTTATTCGAGTCATACTTGAAGCGGTCCATGCACGATGAGAAACGGCACGGATGACCACCGTCACGCTTTATTCGTTCATGCATCCAACTGCATAACTCACTGCACAGACCTGGTCCACATGGTCGAGATTTTGAAAATTGTTTATGGCAGGTCATGGAAATCGCGGGAAATGAGCTTAATGAGGAAAGCTGAGGAAGTCGGGAAATATATATTGATAACTAGTGTAAGGATCTACATGCGGTTCATTGCCGGCCGAAAGTGTTGTAATTTGATAGCCTCATGTCATTTATCACAGATCACGTGTCCAGTGGTGGATCAGAAATTGGGAGGCTTGGAAGCATTTGGAAGCAAACATTTATACATGCAAACGATTGATTGGCTGCCAATGACGACTTTAGGCATATTTAGATACAATTTTGGAGCATCCAACAACTGTTAGTATGTCATTAAGGTGAGCATCAACAGAGCTTCAACGATTTTTGGTCTTCCGTTATCGGCAAAGAAATGGCTGCAAGGCCATATCCTTCGAAACTGATTGTCTAGACCGGTTTTATTGGTCCTAATGAAAGCAAAACGCTAGTTGCCCAGTCCTGCAAATGAGAGTCAACGATGCGTCAACGATATTGGGTCTGGTGAGTCTGATAATCCAAAACACACTCGGTCTCTTTGATACATAATCAAGGCATTGGCTGCCTCTGAAGCCAAAGATGCTAGCTATAACATCGCAACTATCTCCTAAAAATGAGCATCAACGGACCGTCAACGATTTTGGGTATTGCATTATGAATAATCCAAGGGCTATTGAACGGGCATTGACCCAGAATTGACCTATTGGCAGCCTTTATGGGCAAAGGTCCTAGTGACAATATCGCTACCACCGCAAAAAATGAGCATCAACAGAGCATCAAAGATTTTTGGTCTTGCATCTTGGATAATCAATGGGCTACGGATCAGCATTGACCCATAATCAACTTATCCGCTGCCTTTGTAGGCCAAAACGCTAATGACAATGACACTACCACCGCCTGAAAATGAGCTTCAACAGTGCATCAATGATGTTGGGTCTAGCATCATGGATAATCCAAGAGCTATGGAACGGCCTTGACCCATAATTCACCGATTGGCTTCCTCTCTAGGCGAAAATGCTACTGACAATAGCGTGTCCGCCTCCTACAATTGGGTGCCCACTGAGCATCATCGTTCTTTGTCGGGGCTCAATTGGCCACACAGCAACTACCTGCATCGCATGATTCCCAAATTGAGTTTTACACAGTCAGTCTTTTCAATATGTACTTGTATACAACTTCACAAATATGCATGCAATGTCTCACTGATCTGGCTTTGGTTGGTTGTAGCTCTAGAGTCAATATTTAGGAACCCGCAATCTACTTAACTATAATGTAACTTTTGGCAGTCTTTAAGATCGGATTACCCAGCTATCCAATACCTACCGCGATGTCGGTTTCAAAATCTTCAAATACCTCATTGTTTGAGGTTATGATCTCTTCCAAAAATGAACATGTCTTTATTCGGGATTTGAGCGACCATACTTTGCAAATCATTATCAATGCTTGGTGGGCTTCAATGAATGGAGGCTCAAACCGTCAAATTGCTTAGAATAATTCTAGACTCGCTCCTTGGTGGCGATTTTATTTACAGTGCGGAATTGAGGAGACCGGCATCCCTGGCAAAATATGCATCGTGTGTCACCAAGTTCTTCGCCATCCATCAAAACACGGGACGAGCTCAATGGGAAAACACTTGCTGGCAACAGCGGACATCGCAAAGTTAAGCGAATCAACACAATCTGAAGTGAATGAATTGACTAGTTCTCTGGTCAACAATACAGCTTTGGCTATCTTCAGAAGACAAGGAAGTCGAGGAATTTCAATAGTAAGTTTCCAAAGGAAATTCATATTGAACATTCAGGTGTGATCTGTGTTGACTGAATTGACACACAAACTGATTCAAACTGGCAGAGGAAGACTATGAAACTTTCAAATTTCACCAAGGCACGTCGAATCGCTACCTCATGTTATGATTTGTGTTGGTTCATATTCCATTAAACCCTATATCAAATCTTGAGCTACGACTGTCTTATAAATCATTATGCGGTGACCTAGTGCTGCTATCTACCACGACCCTTAGAAATATTTGCAGCGGGGAATACTCATTGACCGTGGATGCAATTATGAAGCAATTGCCGTCACAAACTAAAGCCCCTTTACCGTTCGACGGGTGGACATCTGCAAACACACTAGCCATAACATCAGTCATTGCGTATTGTATCGATACAAATTGGGCATTGCATGAAGTGCCACCCTCTGTCGATGAGGTTGATTGTCTATTCTTCTTCTTATTCGAAAGCTAATCACGGATGATAGGACAACGGCCAACACATTGGAGCAAGTCTAGCCATACATTTGAAGAAAGTTCTGGATCATTTTTAGCTTACCGACGGCCATGTGCTTGGAATTACGACTGATAATGCTTCATCAAATTACTCGAGAACTCGTGAGCTGCAAACAACCCTTGAGGCCTCCGGAATCGTGTGGCCTGCAGTGAGAAACCACATACCATGCATGGCGCACGTCATCCAGGTAACTTTAGGTGCATTTTTGAGCAGTCTCGGTGTACACGGCCCCACCAAGTCTTGGGAAGCCAATGAGCGAGATCAGCAATTTGGAGAGAATGAAAGCATAGACATCAGGAAGAGTCAAAGACTTCGAAAGGAGGGCAATGCCAGAATCAACAAGGTGGCGGCTATGAGACCTGGCTTGGCAACGATAATTGAGAAAGTATGTATTTCATGGCATTTTGAAAGACCTGAAACTAACCTTCATCCAGCAGAGAATGCTTGCTGCAATGATTACGCTGACACCTGGTCATCGAAACAAGTTCATTGACTGTCAAAAAGCCAAAGTCCGCATCGCAGTACTATCGATTATGGATGTAAAGACACATTGGAATTCGACATTGGAGATGTTTGAGCTTGCCTACAAATTACAAAAATTCACTCGCAAGTGGCTCCAAAACCCAAAATACAGTGATTACCGGCCACTCTTCACAACACAGGATTAATGGACCATTTCAAAGTATAACATGGAAGTTATGAGGCCATTCCGATATTTGACCCGGCGGATTACGAACAGGCATACAGTCACATTGTATTGCATTATCACAGTCTACTGAAGCATGTTTGATCACATGGATGGCATTATGCGAGCTTTAGCTATGGAGAAGGCTCCATTCAAGGGAGACTTATACCGTGCGATGAAGTTAGCCCGCCAGAAGCTGCCTGAATATTACGCTGAAGTCACTCCAACGATGGGTATGGTTCTCATTTCAGTTCATATCCTCTTTTGTTTCCGCATGTCGCGATTGTTTGGGACGTGGGACAAGGGAATGGATATCAATCCTGAAGACTAGACTTCATATACTACCCAATACCAGGAGGCATTTCTGTAGTACATAGAGATTGAATATTGTGCCAAACATAGACGTATGCCGGTCATTAAACCCGAGAGTGTGCCTAGTAACAATATCTTCGCCTCTGCAACAGCTCCAGCATCCGGTCAATCATCCTTTGATCCATATGATATGTCCTGTGATGATAAAGAATACTTGACACCTGAAAATGTGGCTGAAACGACACCCGGACTATGTGATCTCGCATCACATTTATTGACCGCCGCCAGGCTCCATTTGAATTCACCACCTGAATGACCAAAAAACTGGGGGCAAATTGATCCCAATCTCGATGATTACCACTCTAACCCATTGGAGATTAGCAGTACATTTTGGATCTCAGATATCACCGATTGTTGGCGCCAACAAGGAAAAACTCACTCAACGTATGCCGATCTCTCTGATGTGGCACGCGACATATTCTCTATCATACCACCTGATGTTGGAGTGGAAGCAAGTTTTGCTCTTGGCCGAGACATTATCTGCTGGAGGCAGTCAGAAACCACGGGCGAGGCCCTTCGCGAAAATGTCGTTGCATGGTAGATTGCTGGAGCCAATCATGAGATGTTGGCGGGCGATGTCACAGCAAGGGATAGCTCAAACACTGAAAACGACCCGGAAATGAAGAAAGAGGCAGAGGATAGAAAATTGCGCAGAATGGCCAAGGTCCACGACTTTTTAGAGATGTGGCAGGGTTGACAAAACTTGCGTGCTACACAAAAGGAATCACACTATCAAAACAAGACAATGACAGCCGTAGGATATACTTCGGATACGAAAGAGATTGTCAAAGCATCTTGGTCACTTTTTCAACATCATGGTGCGGCTGCATGTAAATTGTCGGGAAGATCACCTTTGCCACCGGCTTTGTCTGCGCAGGACCTCCCTGGAGGCCAAACTCAAATATCGAATGTCTGCCAAATCCGAAGAATCGGCTGGCACCCAGTCAAAACCCATGAGGATAGTACACCTGAAAGCTTTTCTGGAAACAAAAACAGGCTAAACTGGAATAGCGACTTGGATAATCCGAACTACTGTGGAGACGATTGCGCGGCAGACGAGGGATACAAGAATGAGAGAGATAATGGAATCGAAGATGGGGAAATCCCAGAGCTACGGCATGTGTGTGCCGCACCAACCATTCCCTGATTGATTCGGCCAACACAGAAGTCGAGGATACAGGCTGAAAATGTGTTGGTGACGGTCACTACAACGGAAACGAGGAGGAATGAAGGAATGAAGAAAAATTCGGACAGAATGTGTCGATATTTTTCACCAGAATCCAAATGTAGCTTGACCGAGAGTTTCATTCACAGATATACTATAGGCAAATAGTGAGGAGTCGCATGGAAGTATTGGTTCATACACAGATGTATAGCGGGTTCAAAGATTCTGTTGGCAAGATACATAAATTTTAATGGTCTCAGAGCGAACAGTGCAAGAATATTACTTGGCTCAGCTTTGCCACAATGACCCATCTGAATCTGTTAGATAGACAACCAATAGTTTCAAAACATTATGAAAACAATGATCGATAGCAGCAGATGTTGAATGAACTTTTCATCACAATGAGCATCAACAGAGCGTCAACCATTTTTGTTCTTGTAAGTATGGGAATTGAATAGTGAGTTGGTTGCTGTTAGGCAAAATCTACGTATTGGCAGCTTTTATAGGCAAAGAAGATGGCAACATGGTCACTGCCCCATTTTGAGAATGAGCGTCAACGGAGCATCAACAATTTTTAGCAGTGCATCTTGGGTAATCTAAGTTCTGATTAGTTACAGATATCCATTAGGGCGATCCTGGCAGCGTCTATTGGCAAAAACAACAGTGAGATGCTCCGTGTCGCATCCTGAAAATGACTGTCAACAGAGTGTCAACGATTGTTTGCCTTGCATCTTGGGTCATCTAAGTTCCAATTGGTTGCAGACATCCATTAATGTGATGCAGAAAGCCTTTATTGCCAAAAACAACAGCAACACGCTCCCTGTCGCATCCTGAAAATGAGCGTCAATGGAGGGTCAACCATTTTTTGCATTGCATCATGGGTAATCTATGTTCTGATTCGTTGCAGACATTCATTGATTCGATGATGACAGCCTGTATTGGCAAAAACAACAGCGACACGCTCCCTGTTGCATCCTGGAAATGAGCCTCACCGGAGCGTCAACGATTTTTAGTGTTGGGGCAGCGAGCTTCTCGCTGTTGTTTCTGCGATTAACGGCTGCGAATATTTCCTCAATGGATAACTGCAACCAATCAGAATCCAGATTACCCCAGAGGCATCCTCACAATGAACGTCAACGCATCATCAACCATTTTTGCTGTTGTAAGTGTGGTAATTGAATAGTGATTTGGTCGCTGCCAGGCAGAACCCTCATATTGGCAGCTTTTATTGGCAAAAGAGACTGCAACATAGTCACTGCCCCATTCTGAGAATGAGCGTCAATGGAGGGTCAACGATTGTCAGCGATGCATCCTCTGTAATCTATGTGCCGATTGGTTTTAGAGATCCATTCATGAATAGTGGCAGCCTTTAGTGATGAAAACAATAGCGACACGATGTATGTCACATCCCAAAAATAAGCGTCAACGGAGCGTCAACTGTTTTTGGTCTTGCACATTTGGTAATCGAGGCATAGCACGGATATTCGAGCACAAAGCAGGACTATTGACTGCCTTGTTAGGCAAAAATCTGATATATCAAAGGAAAAACACAGATTCAAAAATAATCAATACAGCAAACTGCAAGACATGGAAAAACACACTGTGGGCTGTCGAATACTCAATTTCGATAATACACTATCGGCACACTGTAAAAGCAAGAGCCTTATCTGAATCATTAGATGGACCTGCTGGGTGCCCGGCTGACAACCCGCCCAATTCAGACGGGTTGGGAGATGTCAATTGAGCAGTTCCCAAGTCGACGGTTCGGGTGTATTGACAACCCAGACCGCCAATTTCGCAATGGTTTGGGTTGGACCCAGACCCGGACTCGAAGCAATGGTCCGGAAGCGTTGCTACCACTCGGCATGCGCCGTGTCTCTTTCCCTATTGCCTGTTCAGGCAGCTAACAAGTTGTGTATGACTGTTGGCAAATGGTAGCACCCCATATCACCCAAGATACATGACCAAGCATCTTTGATGCTCCGTTGACTCTGATTATCAAGATGGGGCAGGAAGCGTTTCAATTTCTCTTTTGCCTACAAAGGCAGCGAAAAATTCGTTGATGACTGTTTGCAACCTGTCACATCCCATATCACCCAAGATACACGACCAACAAGTATTGACACTCCGTTGACGCACATTTTCAAGCTGGGGCTGAGAGGGTTGCTCTTTACCTTTTGCCTATAAACGCAGCCAATACTTCAATTATGTATAACCACAACCAAATCAATTTTTAATTAACAGCCTTGCAGGACCTGAAATTATCAATGCTCCTTTGACGCTCATTTTGCCATGGGTGTATCCACATTATTCAATCATTTCATTTGGCATAGTCCGTCATTCACACTGTTCTGGCAGCCTTTCTATCATTTTCATTTACCTTCTTCTTGATGGCTACATTGTTCTTTAATACCACATTTGAATATACAATAATAATCACCAAAATCCTTTGCCTTTCGATCAATGCTCATCATCACTTGTAGGTTTGCTCAATAGGCTGCTCTGGTCTTCAAAATGGATGTCAGCTGCATTACCACACAGCAGATAGTGTACTAACCAGTGGATGTTTCATCATCAGTCAGCATATCTGGAACGAAATCTGTATTGTGCTGGCTATTGTGGGCAGATGCATCAAGAGTGAAACACTCGGCACAGGGAAGAGAAGTATGTGAATATGCATATCCGGCCAGCAAATGGACAATTTGGATATGTTGAGCTACTGCATTTTTACCAGTTGAGGCAGGTGGTGTTCTGGGCAGATGTGGCGTCGGTTCTGGACTTGGCTGTCTGTGTCAGTCATTTGGAGGTGCGCCTGTTCATTAGTGTTTCCATCATGTCTGCAGCGTCTTTGCAATGCCATGTTGGGAAAAAAGGCATCCGGCCATCTGATTTGCACAAAACACAGCCAGGTGTCATTCAATTGCAGCCTTCACCTCTTTATGCCTACAACTCTTAACACCCTGCTGTGTCTCTTCTCTGACCTCGGTGCGAGATTTCTTCATCAGGAATTGTGTTTTCTCATTGATGCGCGCGAAAAACCGTCTCTAGCCATTGTGGCCATACTTAAGGCCAGGCGCATGTTGGACTGTTCCAGCTGTACCCGACCTCCTTGCCTTGCCATAGTAGCAGACATGTTGCAAACCTACAAGAAAGTAGTTGGTGCTTGTAACAATGAGATTTGGCAATTACCTCAACCAGTTACGCTTTCATAGCCACCTCCCAGGTGATGAAGGCGTGGTTTGTCCACTCACCGGGATGCTTGTGAGGTTATTCGACCGCGAAAATTCCTCAGCGAACAACAACGTGATGTTTGGTTTCCACGACTATGCAGACAGATGCCGTCAACGACCAGGGTGGTTTCACGGCACAGGCAGCGATGAATTGGTCGGGTAGATCGCGACGTACACCTGTTGTACGTCATATGGTTAAGTGACCGCCGTTTAGCACAATGTGCAGGTACATATATCTAACGACATGCCTCTCCGTATTCTTGCAGCTTCCAGTTTCGTGGAAGATTTTTAGATGGGCATCCTGGGTCATATTCCTGGTGGCTGCATCTGCAGTGTCGCGGTGGACTGACTTCTGCCCGCATTGTGGCGTTATGTCAATGAGTGACGTATTCAATCTATCGCCCGCCAATTGGAGTGATTACTATCCTCTCGCTCCACGCTGGGGTGGTTGTGTTTCCATGAGTTGATGGTGTGGAATAGGAGAGGAAGATGATAACAAAACGAAGTGGAAACTCCTGCGGACTGTATAGTTAGCTTCATGTCGGAACAGAATATATATCAGCGATGATGGTCTATATACTCAAGATGAATCCTGGTGTGTATGGCCGCAAGTTGCATGGGTTTCCCACAACCCCGCGATGTGCAATCAATAGGTCTGATGATGTGAATGTGTCAACAGGGATACATTGCGGTGTACGACAGCCGAAATCGCATGATTGCCAGACATAAATAACGCATTGTACAAGGGAAAGGATGTCTGCTGATGTTTGTCTCAAAGAATCCCTGGGATATTACATGAAACTGACACTAGCAATCAAGTCATGTTGTACGGTTAGCCTATCTATACCCGTTTCATTGACAATTCAAAGCGAGTTTGTGCTTTGTTCAAGATGAGTAAACGTACCAACCTTGACATAAAGGACGAAACTTGCCTCCATATTGTTCATATCTTGCAACATCCAACATCTCGCCCAACAACAAAGTCAAGGCAAACTAGAATGGTCAATGTTCCAAAAAAGAACCTTTCGCCACATCTCGCGGGCAAATATGGCAAACCAACAAAGCGGTCCACGCAATGATGTCATCAAGGGTATGAAGGCAAGAACAGCTTGGAAGCAGAAAGAGTCCGAGCCCTTGGGGCATTTCCCAGCCTGGGTTCCAAAAAGAAGCTCATGGCCGGGAAACAACGAGAAACATACATCCCAAACAATGATTAGAAAGCAAAATGGCTTGAGGACTATGTTGAGTGAGTCACCGCTGGGGGAAGAAAGCGAGTTGAAGATCAAGCGGCAGCGGTTCAGCCGGAGCAGGAAGTTACGAGCAAAGCTGAAAACATGGAATTGAGGAACAGAGAGCCCAAAAAGATTTCTCAGCAGAGGATGGTTGCAATGAGAGACAGCCTGAGTGATCTTGCAAGTTCCGACAATAGCGAGAATGGAGAAGATGAGGATGATGAAGACAGAGAGCAGGGCCAGCTGAGCGAAGATGACAAACCCGGCCTGGTGATGGGTACATACACTAAAAACGTGCAGCAATAAATGGAGAGGTTTCGTCAGAAGCAGATGAAGCTTGATGAATTGACACGACCGGGATAGGAGGACCCAGCCGAATTCTTCCGTGGAGGAGATAGGAAGTACGGCACATCTGCATTGGTGGTTCAGGCTGTCATTCAACTGCAAACGCATGAAGATGCAGCGACACCTGTGCCATCAACGATTGGAGTGCTGTTGGAGTGTCTTGAAATTGTCCCCGGAATGTCGCAAATGCCGCAAGGGACTTCTCAACTGCAAAGTAGCCATATTATGCTATTTTTTGGGAAGCCACACTCAAACACGAGTATATCAGGTCTTGTGCCAGCCGCAGAGCCTAATTCATCACTCATTCAAGGTGGGAAGCCTGTTGAACTCTTAAGCTTTTACTCCTGAATATCAGGTCCGCAGCCAATCACTACATAGAAATCGGATTCGGACGAAGACATGGTGACGGCTCCGGCATCTGTGGAGAAATAGATATTCAAATTCATACTACTGACGTCATATCTCGGTGAGAAGAAATATGGGTACGAATTTTGCTACGTGTCAGCTTAAACTTGATATCAGTGACCAAATAATGAGACATAATAATTCATCTGTGTATGTGCAAAGGTCAAATGCACCTTTCGAAAGTTCTGGAATCTAGATCATGCCGTAAAACAGCCAAAATGTTCTATTTCTGTTCGCGGGTGAGTCTGAAGTGAGAATGCAACTGCTAAATGGGTGACGAAATACAAAACATAATTCAGGTGAGTGATGTTACACCAGTGATGCGAGGAGTGGTCCGCGCCCAATCCCAATCTGTCTCAATGACGACTGTTATGCAGCATTTATCCATGAATCCAACTTCATAACTCTCGGCTCAGACCCACTGCACGTGGTTGAAATATTTCCAATTGCTAGTGGTACATCGTGGATATTGAGGCGAAGGAGATTCATGAACAATTGTGAGGAACTCAAGCTATTTTGGCAAAAAAAAAGTGAAATGATCTACATGGCGTAAATTGCCAGCCGAAACTGCAGAAATGTGATAGGGTCACGTTATTTGTCGCTCAGATAATGTGGATAGAGGTTTCTCAGATACTGAAAGGTCACAAAGCACCTGGATTCAAATAATAACACACAGAAGGGCGATGTTGGTTGACAATAATGAGAATACCATTTGTTGCATACAATCGGTGAATGTACGTGCTCTATTTTGATGTGATTAATGTGAGCATCAACACAGCGTCAACGATTTTTAGTTTTACACACTTGGCAATCAAAGGGTTGCTTTTTCACATTCAATATGTATTAGTCAGTGTTATAGCGGGAAAGGCAAACGACGCACTTGTTGCGCAATTCCAAAACAAGTATCAATGGACTGTCAAAGATAGTTGGCCTTTCATCGTTGAAAGTCCAAAGGGCTGCACAGCAATATGAACATCTGATAGACCTGTCGGCTGCCTTTCAAGGCAAAAATGGTTCCGGTATCATAGCTACTATATTTTAAACATTGGAATCAACTGAGCATCAACAATTTTAGTCCTTGCATCTTATAAAATCAAGGGGCCGTCCGATGACATTAACCTATAATTGAATGATTGGACGCCTTTCCAAGCAACAATGCTTTCGACGACAACGTACGTATGCCTTGGAAATGAGTGGCAACGGCGCGTCAATGATTTCAGGCCTTGCTTCTTTGTCAATCACAGGGCTAGGTGGCGATATAAACCAATAATTGAACGCTCGGCAGCGTTTCTATTAATAAATACTGTTGACAACACCATACCTATGCCCTAAAAATGAGGGTCCACAGAGGGTCAACAATTTTAGGCCATGCATCTTCAATAATCAAGTGGCTGTGCGGTGACCTTAACCCATAATTGAACTATCGGCCGCCTTTCACGGCAAAACTGCTTTCGATGACATTGTACTCATGCCCTATAAATCCGCTCCAACGTAGGGTCAACGATGCGAGTCCTTGCATCTGCGATACTCATGGGGCTGTGAGACCACATTGTTCCATAATCGAACTATTGGCCATCGTTCTAGGCAAAAATGCCTGCATCACCATCGGTACTATGTCCTACAATGCGCATGAATAGAGCGTCAACCGAGCATCAACAGAGCGTCATCAGAGCATCAACAGAGTGTCAACAGAGTGTCAACATTGTTCGATCTTGCATGTTGGATAATCTAAGGGCAATGGAACGCAGCTAACCGACAATCAACCTATCTGCAGCCTGTATTGGCAAAACCACTATTTACAATATCTCGTCCACCTCCTACAACTGAGCACCCACGGAGTGTCAACAATGTTTGTGGTGGCTCAGTAACCTCTCTAGCAATGAAGTGCATTGCGCTGTTCCCAAATTGAGTTTCATGCGGTCAGTCTTTTCAATATATCCTTGTATACAACTTCACAAATATGCCTGCAATGTCTCACAGATAAAGGTTGTGCGTTGTAGCTCTAGAGTTGAAAGTGACGAACAAGCATTCGGCTGAACTATTATGTTACTTTCGGCAGTCACTCGAATCGGATTATGAAGTTTCCTTATTCCTACCGTCATGTTGGATTCACAGTCTTTGAATACCTCAATGTGAGAGGTTATGATATCTTCCAAAAATAATCGTGTCTTTATTCACGATTTGCGTGACCTTACTCTGCCAACTGTCTTCGACACTTGGTGGGCTTCAATTGATGTAGACTTGAAATGTCGTATTGCTTGGAATAGTTCTAGACATGCACCATGATGGTGATTTCATTTGAACTGCAGAATTTAGGAGACCGGCTGCCCTGGAATCATATGTATCGTTTTTCATCAAGTTCTTCGCCATCCATCAGAACATGGGACCAGCGCTGTGGGGGAAAACTTGCTGGCAAAAGCTCTCATCGCAAAGTTAAACGAATCAACAGAATTTCAAGTTACTGAATTGACTAGTTCGACAGCCGATGAACAAGCGTTGGCCATCATGAACAGGCAAAGAAGTCGAGTAATTACTATAGTAAGTTCACGGAGGAAATTCTTATTTGACATCCAGGTTGATCCATATTGACTGAAATGACAGACAAAACACTCTAAACTGGCAGCTAAGAACTTTGAAACATATGAATTTCACCAAAACATGTGGAATTGCTACCTGAGGTTAGTATTTGTTTGGTGATATAATCCCTGGAACACTATATCAAATGACGAGCTACAACTGTCTTATAGCACATTACGAAGTTACTTTGTACTTCCTTCCGCCACCACCCTTAGCAACATTTGCTGGATGGAATTTCCACTGTCCCTGGAACCAATTCAGAAGCAATTGCCATCACGAAATCGAGTTACTCTAGCTTTGGACAGATTGAGCTCCGCGAACTAACTCTCCACAATGAGTGCTAGCAACGTTTGCGGGTTACCCCGCTTCGGTCCGGGTGGGAACCAAACCGATAGCCCCGCTCCTGGTCAGGAACTGCTAAGCGACCCGAACCGCTTTGGCTTGCCGGGTTTGTTAACCGGACCGGATATAAACCTGCGATTTTTTGGCTGCGTTGAACTCAGACTGCGGTTCCAATTTCCCTTCCCCGCGAGTTTGGCTCCAAATAAGTATCTGAGTTCTGATTGTATCGTGACATGAGAAATACGTAGATTGTGCAGTTTTGCGAGCTCTTTCACCTCCAGTATTCAGATTTGCGATCCGATTGATATTCGTTGAGTGGCTGTAAATTAAGTGCAATTTTTAAGCCAAAGTCGAGGGTTTTTGATAGCGACTCAACGAATATTGGTCCGATTACAAATCTGAATGCAGGAGGTGAAAGAGCGGCAAGAACTGCACAATGTACGTACTCATAATGTCGCGATACGATCGGAACTCAAATACTTGATTTTAGGGAAATTGCTGGGTTTGCCATGGCCGGGTTTTCCGGTGGCAACCGGGCCAAAAGCAATGGTCCCGGTTTCTCGTGTAGTAAGACCCCTTGTTACGGTTCGGTTCCGGTTCCAACCCTAACCCGGAACCGTTCTAGCGGTTTGGAACCTTTGCCAACACTAGCCATAACATCAGTCATTGCTTACTATATGGATCGAAATTGGGCATCACCTGAATTACAACTCGCTTTTGATGAAGTTGATTACCTATTCTGTTCCGCTTTCAAAAGCTAATTATGGATGATAGGTTAAAGGCCAACAAAGTTGAAGGAAACCTAGCCATTCATATGCAGAATGTGCTTGATCGTTTTGATCTTACTTACAGCCGACTGCTTGGAATTACCACTTATAACGATACCTCAAATGACTTGATGACATTCAAACTGCAATGAACACTTGAGGACTCCGGAATCCAGTGGGCTGTATTGAAGTACCATATAACATGCATGGCGCACGTCAAACGGCTTGCTTTATGTGCATTCATGAGCAGTCTGGGTGAACATGGCCACACCAAGTCTTCGAAAGCCCATGAGTGCGATCAGCAATTTAGAGAGAATGAAAGCAAAGATATTGGAAATAGTCAAAGGCTTCGAAAAGAGGGGAATGCTGGAATCAGTAAGGTGTCGGCCATGACACCAGGTTCAGGAAAGATAATCGGGAAACTATCTATTTCAACATGTTTTGAAAGTCCTGAAACTGATCTTCATATAGGAGAGAATGCTTGCTCTAAGGATTACCCTGACACCTGGTTCTCGAAACGAGTTCATTGAGTGTCACAATGCCAAGGTCAGCATTGTGGTCCTTCGTATTATAGATGAGAAGACACGTTGGGACTCGACACTGGAGTTGCTTGAGCATGCCTACTGATTAACACAATTCACTTGTGAGCGGCTCCACAATCCAAAAATCAGCGGTTGCCAGCCACTGTTCATAACACAGGATGAATGGACAATTGTTAAGTACGTGATGGAAGTTAAAAAGTATTTCAGATAATGGACTTTGTGGATGACGAAGTAGCATAGAGTCGCATGATTTCACATTATCACGGTCGACCATGACATGTTTGATCATGTGGATGGCGTAATGCGAGCTTTGGATAGGAGGCAGACTGAATGGAAGGAGGACTTGTTCTTCGCCGCGAAGTTAGCTCGACCGAAGCTGTCAAAATTTTAAGCTGAAGAGACTCCAACGACGGATATGCTTGTCATTTCTGGACAGATTCTCGATCATTTCCAGATGTCGCGATCATTTCGGCAGTGGGAGAAGGGAATGAATATTAATCCTAAAGATGAGACATCCTATATTACCCAATACAAGGAGGCCTTTCTGAAGTATGTGGAGAATGAATATTGTGCGAAACATTGGCGTGTGCCAGTCAATAGACTCGGAAACATACTGATCAGCAACCTTGTGCCCTCCGCAATGGCTTCAGCATCCACTCGATTATCCTGTGATCCATGTGATTTGTGCAGCCATAAATAAGAATACTTAATGCCAACCAATGTGGGTTAAACAACACCTGGACAAAGTGATCGCGCAGCACGCTTATTGACCGCCGCCAGCCTCTATTTGAATTCACCACCTGAAACACCAAAGAACTGGGGGCAAATTGATCCAAATCTCAATGATTACCATTCTGACCCGATGGAGTTTAGCAGCCCACTTTGCATACCGGACAGAACTGACTGGTGTGGCCAGCATGAGGAAACCCACTCGATGTACGCCGATCTCTCCATGGAGTCTCGTGACATATTTTCGATCATCCTACATGGTGTCGGGGTGGAGACCAGTTTTTCTCTTCGGCGGGATCATATCAGGTTGAGACAGTCAAAAACGACAGCCGCGACCCTTTGGGAGAAAGTTGTTGTAAGGCAGTTTGCTCGATGCAATAACGCGATTTTGGGAACCAACAACCCAGAATCAGATACAACATACACTGGAAAAGGCTCGGAAATGAAGAAAGATGCGGATCAAAGGAAATAGCAATCAATGGCCATGGTCCACGAATTTGTGGAGATGTAACAGGGCACCCAGAAGCTACGTGCTGCACAGAATGAATCTTGTGCCCAACACGAGGAGAGGACAGCAATAAGATACATTTCAGACGCGGAAGAGATCGTCGAAGTCTCCTGGTCACTCTTTGAACATTATGGTTCGGCTGCATTTATAATGTCAGAAAGATCACCATTGCCACTAGCTGTGTCTGCCAAGGACCACCCTGGAGGAAGAACTCAAATATTAAACGTCCGCCTAATCAGAAGAATCAACCTTTATTCGGTCGAAAGTGATGAAGATAGCGATCCTGAAAGATTTTCGGACACCGAGCATAGCATAAACTGCAACGGGGACTTGGATAATCCACATGACACCGACGACAATTGAGCGGTAGTCCATCACTCTGATATCGAACAAGTCAATAGTATCGAGAATGAGAAATGCCCAGAGCAGAGGGATGTCTGTGCCGGGCCAAATGTTCCTGCATTGATTCGGCCAACACCGAAGTCAAAGACACATACCGAAAAGGTGTTTGTGACAGTTAATGCAATAGAAATGAGGAGAAATAAGGGAGTGAAGAACAAGCAGGACAGAAAATGTGAATGTTTTACCAGCGTCTTTATGTAGCTTGAGTGTGACTTTCAGTTAGAGATATATTATGGGCGAATGGTAAGTAGTAGCTTGTGAACATCTGTTGATACATATATCAATAGTGGGCACAATGAATCTTTTGGCAAGATATATAAATTTTAGTCATGTGAGAGTGAACAGTGCAAGAATGTTACTGCGCTCGGCTTTGCCAAAGGGCAGAGTTTTAATCTCTCACACAGACAACAAAGAAGTTCAAATCATGATGACAACAATCATCGATGGCAGCAGATATTGAATGGACAATTGATTAAAATGATCATCAACCGAGCGTCAACAATTTGTGGTCTTGTAACTACATTCATTGAACAGTGATCTGTTCGCGGTTATGCATAACCGACGTATTGGCAGCTTGTATAGACAACAGAGCCAGCAATACGGGCACCGCCCCATTCTGGCAATGAGCATCAATTGAGCTTCAACAATTTGTGGTCTTGTAACTACGGTCATGTAACAGTGATCTGGTTGCTGTTATCCATCACCGAGGTATTTACAGCCTTGATAAGCAAAAGAGACAGCAACACGGTCACCGCCCCATTCTCAGAATTAGGGTCAATTGATCGTTAACAACTTTTACCTTTGCATCTTGGGTAATTTATAATCCGATTGGTTGCAGACAACCATTCACAAGATATTGGCAGCAGTTGAGAGCAAAAACAAGAGCAATATGCTCCCTACTGCATCCCGGAAATGAGCGTCAATGGAGTGTCAACATTGGTAGCTGTTGCATATGTCTCAAACAAGACATCGCACCGATCTTCGTGCACATAACCCAATCATCCACCGCCTTGATAGGCAAGGAAACAATTTATCAAAGCTAGAACATGGATTCCAAATTGATCTATATTGCAAACGGCAAATCATCCAAAAACTTATCTTTGGTTTTTGAAAACACGATTTTGATAAGATATTATTAACAAAGTGCAAAGACAAGAGCCTTATTGGAATCAATAGATGGACCCGCTGGGCAACCCACTGACAACCCGCCTAGAACGGACTGCTTAGTAGTTGAACATCGAACCTTACCAGTATTGACAGTTTGAGTATAGTAACAACCAGGACCGCAAATGTGGAAATGTTTCGGTCGGGATTTTGACCCGGACCCAAAATGCTGGTCCTGAACTGTTGCTAACTCTGTACTCTACTCTCTGGTAGAAATATCACTCCAGCAGAAAGGTAAATTTGCGTATCACACCACTAATAACCGATGTTTGTAATACACTATATTCGGCGACCCAGCAAGTCTGCAAGGTGCACCGTGTAGCAATTGAGGTACACCCAATATGGGAAATGTTCCAAAACGAACAGAATACATTTGAAGTTATCCCTGTTGTAAAATGTTCTGAAGCTATGCAACTGTTCTTCAATCCACCAATCATTGCCGAGCCCAAAATCGAGTATGGAGGGGAACTTTTGTAGAGCATTTGCTCATCGAAATGATTCTATATTGTAGTTGTCCAGTGCACGGCGCAGATGTTGATCGATCCACACTTTCCTTCACCTGCTAAATTATTGAGCCTGGTGGAAGTTATTTCATGACTGAAATGGATGCCATGGATTCCGTTTTTCTGATTACTTGGGTTGCTTGTCGTACAATCAAGTTCCTTTGCCATAGGCCTTGCCCCCTGAATTTTCCACTACAACTGACTGCCTTTGAGCCCTCATCATTGTTGGATGGGGGGGTACATGCCAGATCAGGCATCCGGGGGTCTATAGTTTCTATGTACAATGTATCTCCAGGTGGCGGAGCACCAGGTGAAATGTCTGTGCGTAGATGAAGTAATCGACTATGGTCTTGGATGGCCATTCAGGTTCATTGGCTAAAATCGAACCATAATGGATCGGGTCGATCCCAGCCTGCAGTTGGTGAACTGCCGTCAGGTAATAGCTCTTCATTAATCAATATTGGGTGATATTGTTGCAACTGAGCATTGTGTCGACAATTGTAGAGAAATTTCGTTTTGCAAATTACACACTTCTCATGTCTCTGGTGAGTGTTGACCATATTTGAGAAATGTTCAGTGAACATGCATTTGCATGAATCATGATGATGCTTCAGGGAGTGATCTAGAGCCTCAGCGGTAATGGTTTGAAAGCGAGCTAACTCACGTTACGGCATTAGCAAAAAAATTATTCCGTCAGGGAGGAATGGCTCCGTCAGAGTGGACGCGATCCGTCGGAGCCATCAGAGACACCCCGGTGGTGGCTTACTCTGCGCCCGGCATCAATACCACGAGTCGCGTGGCATATCGCCCTCCCATCGCAGTTTCACTGTTTCTTCTCGCTCTGTCAGTCTCCCATTGTAAACGAACAGTTTGGCGTTGAAGGCCAACTGTGACCATACATAGGACTGGGTTCATTGGGCACGCGCTTGCATCGGGATTGCAATGCACTGGGTGACACTGCGAAAACCTCTCCTCGCGTTCCATCTACCTCCGCACAAAGTTCAATTATCTCTTCGCTAATTATACACATCATTCCAAGTCGGCAGATCTAGGTGGCTATTGACAATCCATCGCTTGTTCCTTCTGTCTTCTGTCTTACTACTAGTATCTATCTCTGGAATTACGTGAGCGCAGCTGACGATGTTTCCCACGCTGAAAACTTGCAATGCAACTAGTGCGGGTGTCACTCTCACTTGTACAAATTTCGAGACGGGATCCAACTTACACGAGTTTCAGGTATTGTGGTGAGCACCAGGGCTGACCAGTACTCAACGAAAGCTCTATCCTCATTCAGGAGCTTGATTTTGAATAGTCTTTGCAGTTGCCACGGGAGACGACCAGTCAGCGCACCATAACATCTCCCTGGGTGTTGCATTACCCACACCCAGTCGTAATGTCGGTCCCCTCTGCGCCATCTCTGGCTTTCTGCGCATCAACAAATCTGAGATATGCTTTCACCTTCTAAACCCTCAACTTGAACTTTAATTCCGTGGAATATACAGAGCTCAATTGCGTGGAGTTGTTCATCCGATATATATGTCTTATTACTACTCGTATGATTGAGAACCTCCCGCGTGCCGTTGTATGCAATCACACGGTGTGTTGCATCCTGCTTATTGTCGAGTAATGCTCTGAAGTCTCTGATCGTAGCGTCAGGATGCTTTCCATCATGGCAGTTTTGGGGTCCCATGAATTCGGGTTCTGCATATGACTGGGAGCTCAGGGGGGCAGCCAGATCAGCCCCAGTAGAGAGGACTTTGCAGGTGGCAGTGCTGTTCTCTCAACGCTGAGCGAGGGCTTGGAGATTAAGCTCTCAGATATCGAAGCAGAGAATGCCACGCTGAAAGGTTAGTACTTGCGGCAGGGAGTTGATATTGTGATCGGAGGCATTCGAACCATCCTTGAGACTCGACTCGTGTGCTTGTCCATGTCTCTCAGCAGAATACTGTTGCAAGGCTCAGTATCAACGATTCTGTTTGACCCAGTGAGACATTAAGTGGATCTTCGGAAAGTTGAAGTCAGCATCCAACCCCTTGGAAACATCAATCTCATGGCTGATATAATCCCACCCGGCATTCATTTCGTCCCGCTTCTTGGACAGCATCCATGTTTCAGCATGTGATTCCTTGTCTACCTTTCGCTTCTTCACAAGCTCCATTCTCAGGGTATTGGCTTTGGCCTCTGCCTTGTTGCCGGCTCGCCCGAGTATAAAAACATCTTTGAAGGTGTGAACACGACACAAGGCATCTTGCATGTAGCTCAATGTTGCATTATTGTGAGATTGATATCGAACATACATATAGAATTCCACCAATGCCCGTGTGCACTCAATTGCGCGATTGAATATGGGACGCTAAGCAGGGCTTCCTCCTTGTAGAGACTGCGTTACAACTCCAAGCAGGTACTGGCTCATTTCCTTCATCTCCTTCACATTCCATTGAGAAACTTTCTCAGATGACTTAGTTTTTGGTGTGATGTCGTGTTAAGCAGGCACGGATAACCAGATTGCATAGCACATGTTGAGCCATTCGTGCGTCTTCATGAAGTGGACAATCCACTTCTGGAGGTCATCATGAATGCCAATCTGCATTGAATAAAGGAGGACGTGCTTCGGGAGGTTGCTCACGATATGGGGACTATGTCAAAACAGGTTGAATCCTCGGTGAAAATGGCGTGATGAGAGTTTGTCATCGGCAGCCATGGTGTTGAAATCGCTGAGTGTTCGATATAGGTTGTGATCCCGCCGGGGGTGTTGCTTGTCAGGAGGAACATAATCTCCATATCTGTTCTTTGGACATTCGCATCAAAAACAGACATGTCGCTCAAGATGATGTAGGTCGCTATACCCAGGGCAATCTGCAAGCCACGCTGCTAAAAATCGTTTGCAAGGTCTGAAGTTAGAATCCGCACAGAGAACTTTGCAATACCCGCTCTCGGCGCTGGGATTTTGTTTAAAGTTGAGATGGTGGAGTACCCGCAGGAGTACATCGTTCAGCACCTCACGGTTTGTTTGCCGCTGCTCATCCAGCAGCTTTTGAGGAATATTGCGGTTCTTGATCGGAATCGGCAGGAGAGCGACCGTTACGACACTGTGCATTGAGGGCATCCGGTGGAGCTTCGAAGATAGATTGCCAATTGTCATATATACAGGCCACTCTTTCTTATCGGTAGCAAAATTTGAGAGGTGGGTTCCGTCGAAAATCAAAATCAAGGGAACAACTGTATCCCCCACTCTGAGAGTGGACTTAACTTCGGTTAGCACATCATCATACTCAGGTATCCCTCCTTGCCTGTGTCTCCCTCCTCCAGTCTGCAGTTTGAATTTCGGTATAGACACGTGTCGGTGGCGTATCGCTGATAAAGCAAGGCTGAGGGGCGTAAATCCGATACTCGCCACACGCTGGCTGCCGCATCAACCATCTCATCCTTTTGATGATGTCTCGACTCCAGTATTTGATTGATCGTTGGTCATTATCATTCCATTTCATATCATCGAGAGTGTGTAGTTCCCACTCTCAGGCAGCCAGAACATCTGGCATGCAAGCCACGAGCTTCTGGACGCCATCCCTGTTTTTGAAGCTTTGGAAACGCAGAGCGGTGTTTTCCTCCTTCAGTGGGTTGTCACAGTACGTCTTCATGCCCGTCATCTTGATCCCACACTAGATATATTTGTACTCTTCACCCGTTGCAAATGGGTAGTAGGGATTGGTTTGTAGGTTCGCCCCGAGAAAACCCTGAGCATCGCATTCACATGGCTCAGCTATTTAATCGCTCAGCGGAGCACCGGCGGCGAGGTATGTTTCTGTCTGCGGCACAGGAGGTGGCGGTGGTTGAGACTCCCAGTCTGCAATGTTTTCAAGGTGTTCAATGTTGGGAAACGCGTCAATGTCTTCGACTGAATCTTTGTTCGCATTGAATCCACAACACTTAGTGGGTTCAACGCGTCGAGGCGCAATGCGAAGAGTCTGATTGTTCTTGCGTGCAACTTGAAGGTGTTCCGGATGGTGTAATTTGATATGTTTACGTCGCCAGCTGTCTGAGGAGAACTTCTTTTGGCATGAACATTCGGGGGAGCGGAAAGGCGTCTTCTGTGGCATTGTGGACATCACGCGAGGAGTGGAGTATTCACAATAGAACGGGACGAAAGTTGGTGCTGGGCCTGAGCAGTCTGGTGTGGGTATATGCTCACGATACTTGAGAGATTGATTGAGCCTCAGCAACATCACAAGGGGGTTCCTTACATGCCAGGAGTTGGACAAACACTGCATGCGCGATGTCCCATAATACTGTGAATGAATGGAAAATGAACCCTGAGTAATCCAACAACCTCGCGACGCATGTAATAGTCAATGCCTGAGATTAATAGATCAGAACAAAGGAAATGAAGAAGCCCACAACCATAACCCAAATGGACAAAACACCTCCACGCGTCCCTTAATCAGTGCGTGAGATGAATATATCGCAACAACGGAAATTCCCAAGCCAAGAACCCGACCCTATCCTGAACGCACGCTTCCTCCGCAACGCGAGGACTGGTTCACTCCTCGCCTACCAAGCCATCCGGGTGCTCCTCAGGGAGATGGACATTGGGGAGAGGGACATTAGGGAGAGGGACATGTGGGAGAGAGACATCCGGGAGAGTGACATTGGGGAGACAGTTGCCACCTGCCAATTCGCCAAGTAGCTACTGATCCACATTGACATCCGAAGTGTTTCAGGCTGCCTCAGCTTCTCGCACAGTTGGCGCAGCTTGGCGAGGTTATTGTCGTGTCACAAGCCCCCAAAACACCAGCCCAATGAGGGTATGAGTCTCCGGAGTTTGTGGTCGTGGGCGAGGCTCTGGAGTTTGTGGCTGTGGGGCAGGCCCCAGACGTTGTGGCGGTAAGGTATGCTCGCGCAGCTCCTGGCCTTGCTCAGGTAGCACCGTTGGCTCATCGCCTATCATCATATGAGCATCGTCAGCCGATGTATTTACAATCTCTCCCTGGCCAATCGTCCGAGGTTCTTTACCATTATCCTCATCCTCATCCTCATCCTCCTCCTCATCCACCTCATCTTCCTCCTTCTCATTTTCCTCCTCTTCATCCTCCTGATCTTAACCGTCCCTTTCCAGGTCCACATCGCCGTCTAAATCAATGCCGTCCCGTGCGTCCACATCATCCCCCATGCACATATCTGCATCAGAATCACCTTCTGAGTCATATTCACCGTCCAACTCAGTAGAGTCGGTATCATCAGCCGAGGAAACTGACACTGTGGGCAATGATTCCAGCTCTAAATATTCCTACTCCAGTTAGCCCTCTGAGTCCAAGTCTGCCTCTGACATATCCTCCTGCAACTGCAAAGCAACGGCACGAGAGATATCATCTCCTCCTGCGGTTTGTTTAACAATACCATTCCATTTACCGTTTCCCTTCCCCTTCACCTTCCCGTTCCCCTTCCCATCCCCAGTCGCCTTCCCTTGCCCCTTCCCATGCTTTGTTCCCTTCCCTTTCCCAGTCCCTTTCTCACCTCCCTGCGTGTCCTCCTCACCCTCGCCATTGACATTGTCATTATCATTGCCAGGATGGCACCTTCCACTGCTTGGCGCTCCGGGATCCACCCAGTTCTCATCATCATCGTCCTCGTCGATTATCTCATCCCAATCGAGTGGTCTAACGGCAAGGAATTCGCCAGGTTCATGCTGCCGGCAGCTTGGCAGATCAATCCTTGCCCTGATATCTTCACTACAGTACCAAGAGAAACGCTCACCATGGCATTGAACCTTCCCCGGGTTAGTTTTCTGCGGATTGGAGCGATTGACTTCATACGCAAAGGCAGGGGGGTTGTCCCACATGCAATTGTTCATTTGGTCGCGGGTTGTGTCAAACATTTGCCCCATATATCAGCGGAAGCCAGCCCACCACTCCTGATAAGGCGAACTCCTGCTCGTGCGGTGCAGCGACATCAGCTGGAACTGTGAGAAGTGGCGAGTCGTGACTGGATCAAGAATGAGTATATCATAAAAGAGGTCCTATGCCCTGTCATCCTTGACGCCGCAGAAAATGTATATCCGTGAGAGTCCACGGATGTATTCCGAGATGTATCCCTGTATATTACCCCGATCCAATGACAAGCGTCGATATATAACCAATGTTGGCATCTTTGCCCTAGCCTTCCCCTTTCCTTTGCTGCTGCCCTTTGGTGACATCGCTGTGAGTTGAAAATGAATCTACATCCGAAACATCAGCATTATTACACAGTTGCATGTAGTGGAAGGAAGCCCAGAGGAAAAGTTGGAAGTTGTGAGGTTATCAGGTGTGTTTTGGAACGAGAGGCGGCGTTTTGTGCAAGTCAGGTGATGTCAAGTTCAGGATGCTGTCGGTGTGCATAATACAGGAGGAAAAGAGAAAGGTGGTGTATGCGGGAAGCAGGGATATATATACTCGAGTTCCGGCGATTTCTAGTTTCAACTTGTACATTGTGTTGGTCAACGATCACAAAACAGTCCATCTGTCATCCTGCAGAACCACCAGGCACCTCATGAACGACAAGGCTCCAGAGGAGATTCAGTACTCACGGAGAGGACATTATACTACGCGAGGCGTTGGGTTTGCAACACACAATATTTTTACCGCTCAGACCTTGTGCATCTCGGAGCAAATTGAGTAGTTTTCAGGTTGTCCCAACTGTGCAACCATCCAACACGGCTACCAATGCCTAGAAGTGGAAAAAGCACACGCAACTGATGTCACACGATCGAGAATACGTCACTGTTCGCTCTGCGATGCTTTGAGCTCTACCCAAGGGGGATTTCCACCAGGGAGCTGAAGATATACACAATCGATGGTTCGAAGAATTGTGCCAAGAACGTGTGTGATACGAAGATAACCACGCCAAGAAGGCATAAACACCCTTCGAGCGGTGCAAATTGACCTTCAGACATTCCTGTAATTGTGAAAATCAATGGTGAGTTTGATCTGAGTTTAATCTGATGGCACTTAACCAAATGATTAAATGCTTGTGGAGGGATCTCTTCCCCGAGTATTGTGACGGTTCAGAGTCTAGCGCGGGCTACACTGCGACTCCCTTTTATGTCGAATTCCTATATGGGGGCTCAAATAGAAGTCTTCCTCGCCTGCCATTGCATATGCATACAGCGGAACTTATTCCTACAGTCTTAACATTTAACATCCTGATCGGATGATGCATTCCAAAAGCCTTCACCCTGTCACATCTCCGGTCATACGAAATGTTTGAAGTCTTGCTAATCGTCAGAATCAACAAAAGTGTGGGCCTTCGGGGAATTGTCAACTTCCCCCTGCTAAGAGACGGGTTTCCGTACCGGCTGGCGAGAGGGATTTCTTTCAAGGTGGGAGTTCCATAGCCTCTACAATCCAAGGTCAGAACTCCACCCCCTTATATTCACTGAACAATTAACGCGTTGCACATATCACCCCGTCTGCTACACAGCGACGTTCACCAAGTACCCCAACCGCCATGCCGGGTACAAGCAGTCGTGACATCCCAGCAGCCAGCGGAAGATGACAGACAGACTCAATGCGTCGCGTTGTATCCAGCCAGGCATCCGGCATTGCTAGCACACCAACCCCTCCCAGCGGTTTTGAAAACCTGCCTACCAGGATCCCTAATTCAGAAGCCCGCGCGATCATTACTAATCCAGTGCGAGCGAGAGCTACAGAAAATAATGAGAGACAGAGGCTGTGGCAATTGCAAATGCAGGTGGTGTCTACACCTCGATCAGTGGTCACCGGCAGTCGCAGCATCAATCGATTTGGTCATTCCGACATGACACGCCTTGTATTTGCAACGGGCTGACTGCTTGAGCTCTACATGTGGATCAGATGGCCGTTTATGAGTGCAAATGACTTGGAGACGGTAAGTTATGCACCGCGAGGGGTGGCGAAAGCATTAGCCGAAGCCCCACACTGGTAGATAATTGTGACGTACTGGAACTCCACAATGTAGCAAAACAACATTTGTTCCATAGCATTTGAGGCACGCACAAGGGAGATCTTGAAAAGGGTATGCTGAATGAACGGCCCACGGTGGATATTACACGGTCAAATCGGGACCAGGTTTGTGCACAAGTCGATAAGGTTAAACCCTATTCTATTCAATCAGCAATGGACAGTATTGCAGAGCTATGTGATCTCCACCGCTTGGAATCCAACGCAGAGCGTTCGGAAATCATTGATTCCCTTCTGGCAGACAATAAGTATCATTTTGCTTTAGAAGATAGTTTGGAAGGTGGTGTATGTGGTCCAAATTCAACGCAGAGAGTGTCGAAAGCTGCTAACCAATGGCCAGCGTCCACTTGACTTCCTGGCGGAAGCAGTCCAGCGGTGTATTTACATCAAATTTCATCATCGGGCGAATAACCACGGTAAGTATGCTGATGGATATTTTAATTTCAAGATTGATCACAAGGACAGTCATATACCCTCGCCACTGATCATGTTTATGTGCACCGCATTGCGCCATGCTCTCCTGGAGTGGCAAAAGAACAAAGGTGTTCATCCGAAAGCTGCCAATTCAAAGCTGAACGTGGACACACCTGATGGCTCGAACTACTTCGATCACAAGAATGACAGTGGTAAGACGGCATCCTGCGGAGCTGCAACAGGTCGCAAGTTGTTAACCTCGCCTGGCGTTGCAGACACATATGCAGCCTTGATGAATACCCGGAACACACTACTGGAGAGCTACCAACTGAGGGTGTTTAACAACACTCTTGCTACAGTCAAGCGTCAGATCCAACAGGCTGAGAACCCAATGCCTGCCGTGGTCATCAGTGTGGAAGCAGCGCGTGTTGACAATGCTATTCTGCGTGATTATTTGACATCCGAAGTGGCGGTTGAAGAGCCTGAGATCGGAAGCATTTACCCAAACATCCCGATAGACAACAATTGCACGAATGACGAACTTCATTTCGGGTTGCCAGAGGGCAGTGGGGATTAGGAAGAGGAACGTGATGAAAGCATCGTGCGCGATGCCATCTCCACTGCCAGCCGGCACCAACGGCCCATGACTATACTCGAGAGGTTTGACTGGGGAACCAGTGATGTCAACGGGTATGAGAGCGAGCATGGCGGCGATGCGTATGCGGGTGAGGATGATGAAGCATCGCGAGCCGATGATGGATCAACACACAATGTGGAGGACTGAGGCCATAGTAGCTTTGACCTGGGAACCAGTGATGTCGACGGGTATGAGTGCGAGGATGGTGATGATGTGGATGTGGATGAGGAGGAATATGAATCGCAAGCTGATGATGGATCAACGCAGAATGTGGAGGACTAAGCGCATCGTACTAGACAGTGTGAAGATTAGACTGTATTTTTCAGACCTGTAAAATACGATAATGGCGAAACAAATGCAATGGCAAGCGATGTGTCCGAAGCGAAGATTGTATTGTAATATGTGACCATATCTCAAAGCTAACCATATATGGGGCGAGTCCAGCATCCGTTATATTGCGATAGCAATAGCAGAAAGGTAACATGTCGCTATTGGCCAAAGAATGGCATAAACATCGCGAGGCGTTGTGTAAACGGCTACAGCATAACTGCAGCCCCTGCGAACAGTGTAACACACGTGTCGTTCTGAGGGTGCATATACCAGGTGCAAAGTAATGAAGGTAAGTATGCAACGGGAAGTGTGTATTTCTCCGTCAGAGGGTACGAGGTTCGGTCAGAGCTGTCAGAGCCGTCCGGAAAACCTGGGTGTCCCAGACAGAAACTAGCGTTGTTGCTGATGGGTAACACATTCACAGCCACAACGCACACTGCCAAATATGGTGGGGAGGGGTTACATAAGTCACCTTGCAATCAGTTGTCTTCATAATGTAAAATGTATGATATACTGCCCCGCACAGTAATCGTGCACATTGTTTGCTGAAACTTGTTCGGAGGCCACACATGGTTCACTTTGTCATCACTGCATTCACCACAATCGGGCTTTATACTAGTTAATTGTGACATTGTGAGTTATACATACGCTCGAGCCTACGAGTAGCTTATACCCAAGGTACATTGTCTTAAACCACTCAGTAGGTGAGTTTCCTATTCAGGTGGATGTCTGGGCAATGAACATCGAGAACTGACAAGCCTGATAGAAAGTTTGCTTCGGTACCAATCCGTGACTGGAGCTTGGATCATGCGGAGAACAAACCTGTACAGGCAAGGAGCTCAATACGGAGCAATTACTACTACTACTCCAGTCACAGGCCTCGTATTGAATGACGTTGCAGCGTCGTAAACACACTACTTATGTGTAATATCCCTAGTCGTGCAAACCTTCATACTGGATATATTTCTTGTTGGGTTCCTGGACATATTATATCATACCCCTTCAATGACTTTTAAGTCATGGAAGCATACAAAGGTGAGCCCCAATCCCATAACCAAGTATATGAATTTGAGCATATATCAAAGACAGGGGGGATGTGTGTGATTAATGTTTCTGTTTCTCCAGGCTGAATTGCGTGGATGGATCAAAGGTGTAGTAGAACACCACAGTTTGTGACAACACAATGGGAAAGAAGAAGCTTTTCATTCTGCCAAAGGGCACAGCTGCCTGCAATATTCTCAACCATACTCTGATTAATTCTAGATTATATGACTCATCTATAGTAGTTTTCCAGTATCTGTGATCATAGAGCATGTCGATGGATGGATCTCCACCAAAGACATTGAATCTGGCTCGACCAGGCACCCTATTTGGCTCAGAACAACGCTGCAACAACAATTGTATATACTTGGATGGTAGTTCATGAACTGCCACTGGCAAAGATAGTCAATTTGGGAAACACACCAATCAATACCATCCACCACATGTGAATGGTTACCCTCCTTCACAGCAGCGATTTGCAGGCACTCCGCAGTTGTATCAGCAGTGGTGTTAGCAATGGGACCAAATTCCCGGGTCGGTTCCGTGTTTGGTTACGCCCAAAACAGGACAAATGCAATGGGTCTTGCCACATGGACAACCCGGACCGTAGCAAATGGGGCAGTTTTACCACCAAAAACTGTACATTTCAAGTCCACACTTTTGCCTCTAATTAAGTATTTGAGTACTAATCGTATCGTGACATGATCAGTATACAAATCTTGCAGTTTTAGCCCCTCTTTCATCGCCCGTATTCAGATTTGCAATCGGACAAATATTCGTGGAGTCGCTAACGAAAACACCCGAATTTCGCTCAAGATTGGCCTTTATTTCGCAGCCACTCAACAAATATCAGTCCGATCGCAAATCTGACATCGGGAGGTGAAAGAGCGCCTGGAACAGCACAATCTACGTACTGATTATGCCATGATATGATCAGAACTCAGATAGTCAATTGCAGCAAAAGTTGCAGGAACGGTAAAATGGAACCGCGGTTGGGGTTCAACCCTGCCAAAAAACAGCGGGTTTACGTCAGGTCCAGGTCCCAAACCCGCCAAGACAAAGCTGGTCGGGTTTTTGGCCGGGTCTGGAACCAAAATGAACCGAACTGCCGGTCAATACTGGGACCGCTGGCCGGTTACCCGGACCCGTTGCTATCAGTAATCAGCAGTCTCCATGCAACATGACACACAGTGTGCAACGAACCGCCAGCACAAGCCAAGGATTTCCAAGTTATGGTCGACAGTGGCAAGGATATGACGTGTACCAAGCATATTATGGCGGTCTCAAATGTTTCCCCCTCTGCGGTTTCAAGGACGAGGGTGGTCATCTCCCGGTCCACCGAGAGTGCCTCCTGGGCCACTGGGAAATCATCCAGTCTATTGGCCAACATCTTCCAGCTCAACTTGTCCACCTGAACATACAACCTGCGCACCAGGGAGACACCCCATGAGCATCCGGACAAAAAAGTTTTAACCGTGAGTGGAACCGCATACAACATGTGTCGCAGCAATCCTGGACTTGCCCCCATTGCTGGAGATTCCCTACCACCAATATGATGCAGCTGATGAGCGCAATGATTTGTCGGACTTGGGTGGTGCAGCTGGCAAACATCCAATGAGCCTGAACCTAAACCAATTCTCCTTGAAGCAATTTGCCTGAAAGATAGGGTAGGCCAACTACAGAGTGTTCAACCAGGGGAAGGAAGAATGGGCAGCTAGGTTTCTGGAGAAGCAGCATCAGTCGATGATCCAGGGGTTAAACCATTGAACGTAGCGCCAAAATGAACCCCTCCAAAGGGATACATCAGATGAACATTGTTTGTTGACATTCGAGAACTGGCTGCTGTTGAATAATTTCAATCATGCTGAATGGATCATCGGGCAGAGGGTGGAGATGTGATTGAAGAAATGCGCAAGAGAAATTCGGGATGTGAGGAACAAGGGAAGGTGAGGAAAGAAGCGAATGGCGATGGAATTGGGAGAGTGCATGTAGCAAAACGGCCACAAGTCACCTCCCAGAGTCGCCAAATACTAGGTTCATGGTTGTGATTTGCTGGGTGCCAAATGGCAAGGCTATTGTGCTATCCCCCAAACAACTTCGATTCTCGTATTCAGATGTGAGGCACTGGGAGGAACTGGTTGATTTCATCCACTTAAATGGGGGATGAAAAGAGCCATACATTCTAACCTTGATGTTCAAGTGTACATTGGAGCAACACTACTTGGACGAAGATTATATAGGAATATATGCACACAGGGAAATGATGAATGACCCAATATATGGCCAGATTTCGTACAACTAGTGTCGGCAACGGGCCCCAGTAAGCTGGCAGCCGCACAGATTTGGACCGCCAATATGGGTCAGTTCAGTTCGAGGCTTGTCCCAGAACGCAAACCACTGTTTCTTCGCGGGCGAAAGTTGGGCCATGAACCATCAAACCACAGGTTTTGGCGGATTTGGTCAGACCTAACAGTTTCAATCTCCGGTTCTGGGTTTCGGATTTCACTATTTATGGTCTTATTGTGATCAGCTCCTGTTAAATGCAAAATATTGACATTAGTACGTAATTGGATTTATTAGATGTATCGGCCGCCATACACATTAGAACAAACGGAGAAACACTCCACTCACCTCCCTGAAGATAAGCGTCAATGGAGCGTTAGTGATTTCTGGTTGCGCATTTTGGGTTATCTGAGAGGGGATAGGTTGCAGAGAGTCATAAATGAAGCATTGGACGCCTTGATAGAAAAAAGGGAAATTGAAACACTACCAGCCCGGTGTTGTATAAGAGCGTCATTGGAGTGTCAACGATCATTTGCCTTGCACTATGGTTAATCACTGTGCCATGTGGCCGTGATTGTCAATAGACCACAATTTAACCGTTTTTCAACTATAAAATGCTCCTGAACTTGTCAGCGCAGCTGGGAAAATGAAACAAGTAGCTTCTGTCCGGGAGGCTGCCGCGGGAATATCACTTTCTTATCCGCCTATACCCGCTGCCAACTCCTTCTATGTGGATGTATGTTATCACACGCAACTTATCTTACCGAAGATGCAAGACCAAAAATCATTGACACTCCATTGACACTGATTTTCTGGATTGAGTAGGGAGCGTATCGCTATAATTTTTCACTATAAATGCGGCCAATACATTGATTATATATAACCACTACGAAATCGAATTGAAATTGCCTGACTTACAAGAGGTAAAATAGTTTACACTCTGTTGACACGCATTGTGCCACTGGCATATCCGCAATATGCATTCATTCGCTCGGTCATACTTAGTGTTAACGATGGTTATGGATGGTTGCTTTGGGTCCGGGTCCGGGTCGGAACCGAAAAGCCACCAAATTGGGTGTCCAGGTTGCCAATAGACAGGAACTTTCAATCTGACTACTGTTCAATAGTAATAACCCATCCAGACTTCAATGGACGGGTTGTCAGTGGGTTATCCAGCAGATCCATTAGTAAATACATATAATCATCTTTCCTTTGGTATTTGATAATAGTACTCGCACGCAATTGATCATTCAACAACCAGGAATCACATTTTGCATGTTTTGCTGGTTGGAATATTGATAATATTTAAATCAGTGTTTTTCCTTTATTTATTGAAATTTTTGACAGTTAAGGAGGTCAACAGTTCTATTATGATCTCAAATATCCGTACCATGCCTTGATTACCCATTATGCATGACGAGAAATTGTTGAGCCTCAGTTGATGCTCGATTGACACTCAGTTTCTGAATGGGGCAGTCACAGTGCCGCTTGCTCTTTTGCCTATAAAGACTACCAATATGTTGGTTATGGATAACAGTAAGCAAATCACTTTCCAATTACCTTATGTACAAGACTAGAAATCATGCTCACTCCATTGATGCTCATTTTCAGAATCGTGCAGTGACCTTATTGCTTGGTCTTTGGAGTATAAAGTCTGCCGATATTTTGGTTTTAAATAACAGCAAGCAAATTACTTTCCAATTACCTTAGGTACAAGACCAAAAATTGTGGATGCTCCATTGATGCCGATTTTCTGAATGGGGTGGTTTCCTTCTCGCTTGCTCATTTGCAGGTAATGGCGGCCAATATGTTGGGTAAGCATGTTAGCGAGTATATCCGTTTCTAATCACCTTACTTATTTTACCAAAAATTGTTGACACTCCCTTGATTGTCAATTGTAGGTGGTAGCGACATTGACACTAACCATATTACCTATAAAGGCAGCCACTACTGTGATTATGTGTAAATCCCGTAGCACAGCCCATGGATGATACAAGATGCAATACCAAAAATTGTGGACACTTTGTTGATGCGCTGCTGACGCTCATTTCAGGTGTAGCGACAATGACCCTAACGATATTGCCTGTCCAGGCAGGCAATACTTCGATTATGGGTACACCCGGTAGCATAGCCCTTAGATAATGACAGATTCAATGATCCATATCGTCAATGCTCTGTTGACGCTCATTTTTAGCTCCAGCGATGATGACACTTAACATATTGCACATAATGGCAGGCAATACGTCTATTCTGGGTAAATGCCGCAGCACACCACTTCGATTATACAAGATGCAACACCCAAACGCAGTGACCCTGTGTTGACGCTAATTTTGGGTGTAGCGACATTGACCCTACCCAGATTGCCTATAAAGGCGGGCAAAACTTCGATCATGGGCAAATGCAGTAGCATAGCCCTTGGATTATAACAGATGCAATAATCAAAATTGTTCACACTCTGTTGACACTCAGTTCATGCTGTGTTGACGCTCTGTTTACACTGTATTGACACATATTGTTAGGACTAGCGATATCGACTATTAACATATTGCCCATAATGGTGGGCATTACTTCAATTCTGGGTCAATGCCGCAGCACACCCCTTCGATTATACGTGATGCAACGCCCAAAATCATTAAATCTCTGTTGACACTCATTTTAGGTCTAGCGACCTCGACTCTACCCATATTGCCCATAAAGGTGGGCAATACTTGGATTATGGGCAAATGCAGTAGCACAGCCCTCAGATTACAAAAGATGAAACACAGAAAATTGTTGACGCTCTGTTAACACTCTGTTGACGCTCTGTTGACGTGCCGTGGACGTACCGTTGAAACCCATTTTAAGCTTTAGTGACATCGACACTTAACATATTGCTCATCATGGCTGGCGATACATTGATCATTGGTAAATGCTGCAGCACAGCCCTTCGAATATACAAAATGCAATGCCAAACCTTTTTGACGCTCCATCGACTCTCATTTATAGGTTGTAGTAACATTGACACTACCTATATTGCCAATAAAGGCGGACAATACTTAGTTTATGTATCAAGGTCGTAGTCCGGCCTAGCGATTACAGAATATAAATTACCAACAATTGTTGATGCTCTGTTGACACTCATTTTGAGAATGGTGCAGTGACAGAGTCGGTTTCCTTTGTACCTATGAAGGCTAGTGATTCATTGGTTATGCATAACTGCGAGCAAATCAGTTTCCATATACCATACCTACAATACCTGAAATCGTCAAGGCTAAGTTGACACTGATTCTCAGTATGGGGCAGGGACCATGTCGCTTTGACTTTTGCCTATAAAGACCACCAATAGATTGTTCATGCATAACATCAAGCACATCATTTTCCAATTACGTTGCTTAAAAGACTTAAAATTGTCGACACTCTGTTGACGCTCACCTGAAACATGTCCTAACTGTTGTTGTATGGTCAACAAATTTATACACATAATCATATAGTCATTATTGACAGCCAACATATTATTTGTATGAATACTGAATTGCATGCAAAAGATTTGTGGTATCTCAATTTCTGATCCACTGCTACACATGTTCTGTGACTGATGGATGAGGTAGAGCTTTCACATTGCAGGACGTTCAGCCGCCAATGTACTGCATATAGATCTAGTCACAAATTTTTCATTCATATAGCCTCACTTGCTGATGTTTCCTTATCCAGTTCCTTCGGGTAGATTTCCATGATCTACCATATGCCATTTTCATAATCTCGACCATGTGCACCGGATCTGAGCGCAGAGTGCTACAGGTGAATGTATGGATGAATGCAACATGATGGAGGTCATTCATACAGGTTCAAATAGTAGGAAACCAGAATGCGACCAGAAATGGAAAAATCCGAAAATGAGAACTGGAAATGGGAACCGACAGGTCAAGCCAAACCCGGCAACACCCGTGGGTTCACAGGTAAAGGTACTGGTGTGGCCCTCCTAGAAGCAGCGGGTCGGGGTTTTTGGACAGTTCTGGAAGCAAACCAAACTGTTTTTTCGGTCCAAGTCCAGACTTCTGGCAGGTTACCCTGACTCATTGGTCACACTAGTCTTAGTATATCATTCACAGTGTCTGGGCAGCCTTTCTATTGTCTTCATGTACTTTCTGCTTGATAACTACATTGTTCTTTAATAATACATATAAATATATTCTGTAAAATATACATTGGAGTGTCTACTAGTTGTAGAGAATAATACACTCAAAAACCAGGTTCCTTTCGATAAATGCTCGTCTTCCTATACTGGTTCACCCAACTGGCTGCTCTCATCAAGAAAATAGATGTCAGCTGCTTTACCACACAGGAGATAGTATACTAACCAGTGGATTTTCATGCATCAGAGAGCATATGAGGAATAAACGCTTTTTCGTGCTGGATATCCTTGGCAAATGCATCAAGATTGAAAAATTGAGCATTAGGAAGAAGAGCATGTCAACATAGATATCTGGGGGGCAAATTGTCAATTTGGGCACTTTCAGCTCTCTGATTGTCACCCGGTGGCGCAGGCAGCATTCCTGGAAGTGGTGGGGTCGGCTCTTGTGTCAGCAGTTGGTGTCCGTCTGGTGGAGGCACGCCCGATGATTGGAACCTCCAACGAGTCTGTAGACGGTTCGCTGTGCTAGTTTCGCCCAAAAGGCAGCCGTCCATGTGGTTTTCACAACGCATAGCAGGCTTTCTGTCTGTTGCATCCTTGACTTTTGGATGCTGTGGTAACCCGACAACCCGCTTCTTTTCCTCTCGGACCTCGGCTTGACCTTTCTCAATCAGGTATTGAGTTTGCCGTATACCAGCATGCAAAAACTCTCCTTTGGCCATTTTCGCTATATTCAGAGCAAGGTGTATGTTGGACTGTTCTAGCTGTACCCGACCTCCCTGCCTTGCCACCGTAGCTGACATGTTGAAAACCTACAAGACATTTGTTCCTGTTACTGAAGATAAGATTGGGCTACTACATCAGCAAAAAACATTTCCGTCCGGGCAGAATGGGTCCGTCAGAGTGGACGCGCTCCGTGAGGGCCGTCAGAGACACCCCAGTGGCGGATTTCTCCGCGCCCGGCGTCAATGCCATGCGTCGCGTTGCACATTGCCCTCCGATCGCCGTGTCGCCATTTCTTCTCGCTCTGTCGGTCTCCTATTTTAAACACACACTCTGGCGTTGTGGCCAACTGTGAGCATACGTCGGAATGGGTTCATTGGGTACACGTTTGCATCGGGATTGCAATGGGTGACGCTGCGAAAATATCTCCTCGCTTTCCTTCTACATTAAGCTCGAGGAGCGTAGGAAGGTGAGAAGATATGATACTACCCGGCCATGAGGATCCACGCAATTGCGCGGATCCACGAAATCTCGGACAGAGCGAGTGAGACAAAAAGTTGGGAAAGATACAGTGTGAATTTTCATTGTATGATAAGAGGAGATGGAAATGAGATGATGTCTATCTACTCCGGGTCTGCCGAATATATACTCCCCGTCACTCTGTCCACCTCCGTAACCCCTGTATCTCCGTACAACCGCCGTCGCTCCTTGAAGATGTACTTGATCAAGCGTGTTTGTGATGCACTTGGAGACGTAGATCGAGTGAACTCAGAGATGCACTTGGAGGCCGTGATTGAGCGAGTTTGGATATGCACTTGGAGACTGAGCTCGAGTGAACTCAGAGATGCACTTGGAGACGTAGATCGAGTGAACTCAGAGATGCACGTGGAAGCCGTGATTGAGCGAGCTTGGAGATGCACTTGGAGGCCATGCTCATGCGAACTTGGAGGCCGTAATCGAGCCAGTTCAGAGATACACTTGCAGGACGTAATCGAGCGAGTCTGGAGATACACTTGGAGGCCGTGATCGAGCGAGTTTGGAGATGCACTTGCAGGCGATGATCGAGCGAGATTGGAGGAGTACTTGGAGGCGGTCGATTTGTAGTGAGGCGCGACGGCAGCTGAGACTCTATTCATTGGTTAACTTGTACTTGTGGGATGTAGAGAGTTGAGTACAACATCCGCCGAGAGATGAGAAACGTCTTAACCCATGATTATGGCATGGAGAGATAGAGAGGGATGACTTAACTTCGTGTTCTTAGGTGATGGTAGAGTTGAGCACAAGAAAGAGAGAGATCAGAGGAGATGGGGGAAATCATCATGAGAAACTGGGACT
>Ga0307512_10000541_pt1 | contig 55725 bp, 66 predicted proteins | sample 14_EM_MG_FD_200267 | JGI IMG/M metagenome (GOLD analysis project Ga0307512, IMG submission 200267) | Populus trichocarpa ectomycorrhiza microbial communities from riparian zone in the Pacific Northwest, United States - 14_EM | ecosystem: Host-associated > Plants > Roots > Unclassified | place...
CTAAGAGGGCCACAAGGCCAATATATATGAAAGTGCAAGTACGGCTGAATGCCATCAGCCCGTATCAGAGTCAACAGTCATCTCCGGCCATACGAGACATCACCGTCTCCGGCCATACAAGACATCATCATCTCCGGCCATACAAGACACCATCATCTCCGGCCATACAAGACACCGTGTCCGGCTGAGACCTGTATATGCAATAGTATGTTCAAATAGTGATGCTAGAGAAGCTTGATTGTATGTTATCTAAGAGTGCCACAAGGCCATATATATATGAGTACATGTGTGAATGCGTGCGTACGCATCTATGTATAGACTTATCAGGCCGACAGTAATCTCCGGCCATACGAGACTCATCTCTAGCCATACGAGACTCATCTCTAGCCATACGAGACTCATCTCTGGCCATACGAGACTCATCTCTGGCCACAGAAGACAGAGACCTATCGTGCAATACTCCCCCTCTTGCTATACACCGTGGAGCAAGAAAACAGATAAGAAGAGATGAAACAAACAAACAAACAAACAAAGTGATTCCCATAGTAGCCTCCTTAAAACCCTGCGAGAGTGAGCAGGGAAAGAGTACTACCGTAGCCTGAGGATGGCCATCCATAGAGAAACAAGGAAATCTGCGTGCCCAAAAGAAAAGTGAAACAACCTTAAGTCCAACCTTAAATCTAACCTTAAATCGACCTCTATTACCATAGCCCCATCGCCTTTGTGAATTTCTTGTGCTTGTCCTTCGTCAAGGCCTTGGTTAGTATGTCTGCCACGTTCTCGTTTGTGTGCATGTAGGAGTAGTCAACTATCTTCTGGGCATGGAGATCTCGACTATTGAGATAGCAAACATCGATATGCTTCGTGCAAGCCTTTATGATCCCAGTTGTGATATGACTAAGTGCGCGCTGATTGTCGCAATTGATCGGGAGCGGAGATGCATCTTTGCCGTGTATATCTCGGTGGAGCTGGAGTAGCCACTTTGCTTCACGGGAGCCCTCGGAACAAGCGATGTATTCGGCTTCAAGGGTTGACATGGCGATGAGATCTTGCTTTCGTGACTGCCACGAGACAGCTCCGTTGCGGGGAAAGAAGACGTGATCACATTGAGATTTGCGGTCGGCACTATCATTGGCCCAATCTGAGTCCGTGTAGCCAGTGAGTTGATCATTGCTGCCAGTGCTGCTGCTGCTAAAATGCAGTCGAAAGTCGGCAGTGGATTTTAGATACTGGAGAACTCTTTTGGCGGTGGTGAGATGGCTGGTGAAAGGACGGGAATTGTATCAGCAAAGTGCAGCGACTGCAAATGAGATATCAGGCCGAGTTGCAAGTGCCGCGTACATCAATGAGCCGACAATTACCTGGTAGCCTTTGATATCTTGTAGTTCTTTCTCCCCCCGATCCTTGGCCAGATCTAGCTTTACATTAGGATCCATTGGAGTTGATGCATGGTGAGCATTCTGCATATTGAATCGTTTGAGAATTGTGGTGATCAAGGCCTTCTGGCCAAGACTGATCATGGTGCCGGTGCCGGTACCGTTTTCCTTGCAGTGGATTTCGATGCCCAGGAATTGGCGTGCCGGGCCGAGATTGGTGATCTTGTATTTTTCCGAGAGCCTAGCCTTGACTTCGATCGCAGCTTTGGTAGCGTCTTCCGGGTACAACATCGAGATATCGTCGACATACACAAGCATCAGAATACCATCGCTGCGGAATTAGAGGTTGGGGTCAGGCAGGGATTGTTTGAACTCGAGAGGGAGCAAGAAGGTGTTGATATCATTGTGCCAAAGTCGTAGTGCTTGTTTGAGGCCGTAAAGTGCTTTCTTTAGTCGAACAACAATCGTAGGTGCGTTGAGGCCTTCCAGCCAGCCTTCGGGCAGCGTCATATCGATATCATCGTCATCGACCTCAGGATTGAGATGTACAGTGACCACATCCAAATGATCAATGTTCCAGCCATGCTTTCCGACCGGGGATATGAGATATCAAAAAGTGGTCAGTTCTCCGACAGGGGCATAAGTTTCTCCGAAGTCCGTTTGTTCATAGCCTTTAATGACTAGGCGTGCTTTGAATCGTAAGGTGCTGTCAGGATTGTGTTTCGTCTTGTAGACCCATTTGGAGCCAATTGGCTTGACTCGCAATTGCCTTGCTTCCAGGGAGTTGACAGTTGTGAATGTGATATTGAGCAGAATCGATGTGCATTCCTCTTCCATTGCTCGTTTCCAGTGGTTTCGTTGTGGGTTGTCCATAGCCTCCGCCTATGTGAATGGATCGCTGTTGATGGATGTTGATGCGAGAGCCTTTGCCCTGATGATTAGTGCATTTGTGGAGATCTTGACCTGACCTCTTGTGATACGATTTGTGCGTGGTGGTGGTTGGCATAATTGCTTGGTCATGCCCGCTGTTCGGCAGGCATGGTCATGTTCGCGGCGGAGATGTCGATTGTGGACGACGGATTCTCTGGACACCAGTGGTGCATCCTCCTCGTCAGGAAGACGTGCTCTCACACCTGTACTTGCAGGGAAACTTCGACGGTTGTCAGCGTCGGGCAGATTGTGATCTGTATCATCGTCAGTACAGTCATGATCACCACTTCCGTGGCCTTCACCTGTTCAACTGTTTCCTGCGTGGTCATGGAGAAGTCCATCTCCATCCGTTTCATTGTCTTGTGCTTGGAGAAGTCCATCTCCACTGTCGATTTCCTCGATATATTCCATCTCTTCTGGTAGCTCAAAGATGTCTGTGTGGTCTATGGGTAGACATGAAGCGCGGGTATTCCTCTCCTCGTCGAAAATGTCATTTGACTGTGATCTTACTATTTGGAATGCCACGTCCCATATCCACCAAAGTGTAGTCGAATCGTGCATGTAACCGACCATCATACATGGCTTGTATCTTGGGCTGAATTTTCCATGGCAGAGCGGCTCGGGGATAAGTCGACTGGCGTAGCAGCCGAATCGCTGAAGGTGGTGGAGAGGAGCTTTGTATGAGATTTCATTGCCATCATTGTCGTCAGAGGGCTTGCCAAATACTTGCAGCATCTCGTATGGAGTTGGATATGGTGCCTGATAGCCGTCGCGGTTGTCTCTTTTCGTTAGGCCTTCATTTGGGGTTCGCTGGCGGAGGTAGACTGCGGTATTGACTGCTTCTCCCCAACAGACAAGTGGCACCTGGGAGTCAATCATCATGGATCGTGCTTTCTCGGTGATGGTCTGGATCATGCGTTCGGCAACCCCATCCTTATGGTGAGTGTAGGGAGGACATGGTTCGTATGTTGTGCCACGAGTGGCGAGCATCAGTCGGAAGATTTTGTTGTCATATTCTCCGTGGCCATTATCGCACCGAAATTGCTTCACGTCGTATCCCATGGAGTCAACTCGGGCCTGAAATGATTGGTAGGCTGAGGTGCATGTCTTGGACTTTTTATCTGGAAGGACCCAAACAGAGGTGTAGCGTGTGTAATCGTTGATGAATAGGATATAGTAGCGATGGCTGGCAGAGGTGGGCGTGGAGAATGGTCCACACACATCTGAATGTACGAGTTCAAATGGCTTTGTAGTGCGCTTGGTCTTGAGTTTGATGATCTTCTGCTTGTGCTTGGTCTGGATGCATGTGGTGCACATTGAGTCATCTTTTGTATATCCATCAATTAGAGATTGTAGGGCAGTAGGATTAATGTGGACTAGACGGCGATGCCACAGTCGTGATTCTAAGATTGTGAGAGGCTTCCGAGTGGTCTGTGTGAGAGGTACGGTGGTAGGTGGACTTTGAGGTACGGTGCTGGCTGCACTTGGAGAGGCAGTGTGGAGTGAGCTTGTAGTAGTAGACTTGGTGGAGTGCGCGATTGATGGTACAGTGATATGTACGCTCGATGATGGTACGGTGGTCTGTGCGCTTGATGATGGTACGGTGGTATGTGCGCCTGATGATGGTACGGTGGTATGTGCGCTCGATGATGGTGCAGTGATGTGTGTGCTCGATGATGGTCTTTTTCTCTTCTTCTTTCTCGAAGTGGACTTTGTAGACATGCTTGGTACTATCGAAATGAGTGCAGTTGCGGGAGATATGATATAGAGATCATTGACCCGATTGCCTGTAATGGTGATTGATGGAGATGATATGGAGCACTTGCCGCGTCCAAATGTGGATGTGTACCCGGCTGAGTCCAATGGATTGATGGAGAGAAGCGAGAGCCGGAACGTAGGCGTGTAGAGAGCATTGACTTCATACTCCTGTGAAACGTTAACGAGTCCATGATGGCTTGTTGTGACGTTGTTATCATCTCCGAGCTCAATGACTATTGGCTGACAAAGTTTGTTTATTGAGTTGAATCTGGTGCGGTCATTGCACATATGGTGAGATGCTCCAGAATGGATGACCCATGCAGCTGGAGCAAAGGCTGGGGTGAGAGCAGTCGCATCGTTGGCCAGTCAGATTAGGTCGCGATCTCCAGTTGTGGCTAGTGTTGCAGTGCCCTTGTTGACTTTGTTGGGTTAATCCCGGGCACGTTTGAAGTGGATGCAGTCGGACTTGAAGTGTCCTGAGAGACCGTAGTGGTAGCAAGTACGTTTGTCGTTCCTGGAGGTGTTTGTACCGCCGGTGTTTGGGTCGTTTTCAGCGTGCTTTCTCTTTCCGCATGCTTCGGTGGGATGATTGTCCATTTTGCAGTATGTCCATTTGTGCTTCTGGCATCTGTTTCCTCGTCCACCTCCGCGTCCACCACCTCATCCGCCATGGCCACGATTTCCGCCACAGGAGTGTAGGGCTGCTCCGGTGGATGCATCTCCGATTTCTTTGGTTAGGGTCGTTCACTTGGCGTATTCGCGGATCGCATCCATACACTGCTGGGCCGTGGGAGCGGGGATCTGTTGTTCATGAAATTGGATGGTCGTTTCATATGAATTAGATAGGGTAGTGATGATATGTGTTTTCATGGCATCATCGGTGATATTTTCGGTGGTGCCTATCAACTTCTTGCGGAAGGCGATTAGCTTGGTAAAGTACTGGGTGACCGTTTCGTCTGGCAATGGTCGAGAGGCAGTGAACATCCGCAGGTCCTGAGTGCGGCCGAGTTTCGTTGAGGCATTGTCAAGTCGGTCCCTATGTGCTTCCCACATTTCCACAGGGTCGTCAATATTGTTGATGAGTCGAAGGAGTTGGTTGCAGCATCCGAGGTGTATTTGTGCTAGTGCGTTATTGGCTCGGTCATGCCAGCTTTCTTGTAGAAAGCGTATGGCGACGCCGTTGCCGACAGGGAGGAGTTCGACACCGGTGACGATATTGTTGGCTTTCTTGGCAATGAGGACTCGGCGAATCGTTTACTTCCAGACGGGGTAGTTTTCCTCGGTCAGCTTGGGCACATTGCCATAATCGGTCTTGAATGTTTCGTTTGACATGTTTTTAGAGTGGAGGAGGTTAGGAAGATGACGATGTTATGTGATGGATGGTGATGGTGTTGCGGCTGATGAGCAGGGATGGTTGTGAGTGGGTTAGGGGTTTCGAGGCTCTTAATTGTAAGATATAAATGGAGGATTTTTAGTAAAGATTGTAGCGGGCGCCGGGCTCATAACCTGTGCAAATAGTGATGCTAGAGAAGCTAGATTGTATGTTATCTAAGAGTGCCACAAGGCCGTATATGTATGAGTACAAGTGTGAATGCGTGCGTACGCATCTATGTATTGACTTATCAGGCCGACAGTAATCTCTGGCTATATGAGACTCATCTCTAGCCATACGAGACTCACCTCTAGCCATACGAGACTCATCTCTGGCCATACGGGACTCATCTCTGGCCATATGAGACTCATCTCTGGCCACAGAAGACAGAGACCTATCATGCAATATAGTATGTTGAAAAGTGAACTTATTGATCTATCTAGAAGAGACACAAAGACCGTATATGTACAATCTACCATATGTGTACGAATATGCACTGCCTGATATGAGACGCATAACCCTGGTCCTGATGCATATCCTCATAGAGTCACAAGTCTACATTCTCATACAACACTTCAGACGATGCTGAGATTCACATGCAACACTCCCCCCTCTTGCTACGCTCCGTGGAGCAAGAAAACATACTTGTGATTCCCATAGTAGCCTCCTTAAAACCCTGCGTGAGCAGGGAAAGAGTACTACCGTAGCCTGAGGATGGCCATCCATATAAACAAAGAAAATCCGTATTCCCAAAAGAAAACCTTAAATCAAACCTTAAATTGACCTCCATTACCATAGACCCATCGCTTTTGTAAACTTCATATGCTTATACTTAGTAAGCGTCTTTGTGAATATATCTGCCACATTTTCGTCCGTGTGTACGTAGAAGTAGTTGACTATTCTGCGTTTGTGCAGATGTCAACTATTGTGGTAACTAACGTCGATGTGCTTGGTGCGAGCCTTTATGATTCCCGTGGTGATGAGAGCGAGAGCTCCCTGATTGTCGCAGTCGATTGGCAGCGGTGGTAAGTCTTTGCCGTGAATGTCTTTCTGTAATTGGAGTAACGATTTCGCATCTCTGGAGGCCTCTGAACAGGCGATAAATTCGGCCTCGAGAGTTGACATAGCGACGAGGCCTTGCTTCCGAGACTGCCACGAGACTGCTCCACCATTGTTGGCGAGGAACACATGGCCTCCCTGGGATTTGCGGTCCGCACTGTCATCGGCCCAATCAGAATCTGAGTATCTTACGAGTCTATTGTCGATGCCGATGCCGATGCCGATGCTGATGCCGATGCCGATGCCATCGCTGTTGAAATGAAGTCGGAAATCGGCTGTAGATTTGAGATACTGAAGAACTCTCTTGGCAGCAGTCATATGGCTGGTGAATGGCCGCGAATTGTCACGAGAAAGAGCAGCAACTGCACCTGAGATATCTGGCCGCGTTGCAAGTGCTGCATACATTAGTGATCCCATGACTGCTCGATTGTCTGTGATATCTTCCTGTTCCAGTTCCTTCTCCCCCCAATCCTCGGCCAAGTCCAACTTTACATTGGGATCCATGGGCGTCGAGGCACCATGAGTATGCTTCATGCCGAATCGTCTGAGAATTGTGGCGATATAGGTGTTCTGACCGAGACTGATTCCGGTATCATCGCGGTTGATTTCGATGCCGAAGCATAAGCTTGCCGGGCCGAGGTTCGTGATCTTGTACTTCTCTGAGAGTTTCGCTTTGACTTCGATCGCGGCTTTGGTAGTAGCCTCCGGATATGACATGGAGATATCGTCGACATACAGAAGTATCAGAATACCTTCGCTGCGGAGATAGAGATTGGGATCGGCTGCGGACTGAGTGAACCCAAGAGAGTGTAGACAAGCATTGATATTGTTGTGCCATAGCCGTGGAGCTTGTTTAAGACCATACAGAGCTTTCCTGAGTCTGACGACGATCTTTGGCGCGTTGAAGCCTTCTGGCCATCCTTCTGGTAGAGTCATGTAGATATCGTCATCATCGATTTCAGGATTTAGGAAGGCGGTTACTACATCTTAATGGTCCATATTCCAGCCGGTTCCGTATTTCCCGATGAGAGAGATGAGATACCCGGATGTAGTTAGCTTCCCAATGGGGACATAAGTCTCACCAAAGTCTGTCTGCTCGTATCCCTTTATCACTAGCCGTGCTTTGTACCGTGTGGACCTGTCAGGATTGTGTTCAGTCTTATAAACCCACTTAGAGCCAATCGGCTTAACTTGCAGTTGCCATGCTTCCTGGGAGCGGCGAGCGGAGAAGGTGTTATTGAGCAGGATCGATGTGCTTCCTTCCTCCATGGCTCTTTTCCAGTGATCTTGTTGAGGGCTTTCCATAGCTTCCGCGTAGGTGTATGGATCACCAGTGGCTGCGGATGCCGTTAATGCTTCTGCGGAGGGTTTACCTTGACTTCTTGTGACATGACTCCCTAACTGCGGAGCTGGCGGTGCTTGGCTTGATTTCTTGATTGCTGCTGCCGAGCGCCGGGCAGTCTGATCCTCTCTGCGGAGTTGCCGGCTGTGGGCAATGTTTTCTGCATCTGCAGCCGAATGCTGGGCAGTCTGATCCTCTCGGCGGAGGTGCCGGCTGTCGGCATTTTCTGCTTCCTCGTCAAGAGCTTCATCCATGCGAGATGTGGATCTCTTACCTATCTGCATAGGTTGACCATCTTGTCCTCGGAGAGGCTCATCTCCGGTATCTATTTCGTCGACATATTCCTCATCTTCTGGTAATCCAAATATGTCGATCTCATTGCTTCCATCCCGACACGACATGTGTGCATTTCTTTCTTCGTCGAAGACCACTTCTGATCGGGCTTTCACCTTCTGGAAGTCGGGATCCCATATCCTCCACAATGTCTTTGAGTCGTGTGTGTAGCCTACCATCATGCAGGGTTTTGACCTTGGGCCGAACTTGACCTGGCGGCGTTGAACTTCGGGAATGAGTCTACTGGCATAGCATCCGAATCGATGTAGAGTGTGGAGAGAGGCTTGATACGATATTTGGTTGCCGTCAGCATCAGGTGTCGGTTTGCCAAAACCATGCAGCATCTCATATGGCATTTCGTATAGTGCTTTGTAGCCATCGCAGTCATTTCATTTCAGGCCTTCATTTGGTGATCTTTGATGGAGATAGACTGCGGTATTAACTGCTTCTCCCCAGAACTGAATGGAAGCCTGAGAGTCAATCATCATCGCCCGAGCCTTTTCAGTATTTGTGCAGATCATTTGTTCGGCAACACTGTTCTTATGGTGAGCGTATGCAGGGCATGGCTCGTATGTGGTACCGCGGGCCGCGAGGACATACCAGCAGGTCTTATTGTCGTATTCTACCCGTCCATTATCGCGCTGGAATCGCTTGATCTCGTATCCCATTGAGTCTACTCAGGCCTGAAATGACTGGTAGGTGGAGGTGCAGGTCTCAGCTGTCTTATTTGGGAGCAGCCATATGGATGCATCGGCAAAAGTGCAAATCGACTATAGACTGCGCTACGCGTACACGCGCACACGCGCAGCTCATAGCAAGCTTCCCGTGGACCCCTGCGCGACGCGCAGCCTATAGTCATCTATAGTCGATTCATAGAGATGTGCGCGTGGGCCTATGGAACTATATACAGCTGCCGGCCAGAGATGGACCTATACTTGTCCTTACTGCCTGCTGTTATACCAGTACTGTACACACTATCGCTGCGAGTCTGCATGAGTGCCCGCTGGCGATTGAAAGCCTGCTCTAGAGCCTGCTTGAGAGCCTGCTGGAGAGCCTGCTTGAGAGCCTGCTTGAGAGAGCCACGCTTCGGGAGGAGTAGAGTTTTCCACTGGAAGCTTTTGGCCGATGGCAAACTCTGAGTTTGTGGAAGCTTTGGCTAATAGAAGCTTCTAAGTCTGTGGAAGCTTTGGCTAATAGAAGCGTCTAAGTCTGTGGAAGCTTTGGCTAATGGAAGGCTCTAAGTCTGTGGAAGCTTCGATGCTGACGTTGATATAGCTAACCTACTTGTCTAAGTGCTTCTAGTACTGTAATCACCATCACCAACACCATCACCATCGCTATCATCATCATGGCCATCACCATCGCCATAATCACCATCAGCCCCAGACTGAATGCACACACATACGCCCACAATCGATGGGAAGCGGGCAGCAGATTCTTCTGGAAAATCTGAGTGGGAGATCTGCTCTCCCCAAGATCCAATTATCTACCTTTCCTGCAGAATCTAAGGCTGCAATTGTCAACACCATGGCCTTGAGGCATCGTGAGATCTCGTCTTGGTGGCCGCGCAAAAGATAAGGTTCAGACTATGATATCGACCGACATCATGATTCCGGCCACCCGGCACCAGCCACCCGCCGCCGGCCACCCGCTACCTGCCACCTGCCACCGGCCACATGCCACACGCCACCCACCAAACACTGCTCCCCACACGGCACCTCCATCATGCCTCCCGGTGCCTGGCGTCTGCAACTCAGCAAGTCTCTGGATTGAGCATGCAGGAGCATATTCGGGAGGAGTAGAGTGTTCCACGGGAAGCTTTTGGCCGATGGAAAACTCTGAGTTTGTGGAAGCTTTGGCTAATAGAAGGCTCTAGGTCTGTGGAAGCTTTGGCTAGTAAAAGGCTTAAAGTCTGTGGAAGCTTTGATGCTGACGTTGACGTAGCCAACCTACCTGTCTAAGTACTTCTGGTACTATGATCACTATAACTATCACCAACACCATCGCCATCGCCATCGCCATCGCCATCGCCATCGCCATCGCCATCGCCATCGCCATCGCCATCGCCATCGCCATCGCCATCGCCATCGCCATCATCTCCATCAGCCCCACAGCGAATGCGCACACATACGCCCACAATCGATGGAAAGCGGGTACTAGATACCGCTGGAAAATCTGAGTTGGAGATCTGCTCTCCCCAAGATCGAATTGTCTACCTTTCCTGTGGAATCTAAAGCTACAATTGTCAACACTATGACCATGAGGCATCGTGAGATCTTGTCACGGTGGCCGCGCTAAAGATAAGGTTCAGACTATGATATCGACCGACGTCATGATTTCGGCCACCATACGCCGCCCGCCATCTGCCATACTACACGCCACATGCCGCCCACCAAACACTGCTCACAATACGCCACCCGCCTCACGCCTCCCGGTGCCTGGCGTCTGCAACTCAGCAAGTCTCTGGATCGAACATGCAGGAGCGTACATGGGAGCATATAGTCAAGTGAGATTGGGAGTGTACTTGGAAGCGTAGAGCCAAGTAGGCTGGGAGTGTACCATCGAGTGCAATTGGAAGTGTACTTGAGAGCTTGCTCGGGAGTGTGCTTGAGAGCTTCTTGAGCGCTGGTTTGGGAGTGTACAGTCAAGCAGGCTGGCTGTGTGCCATCGAGTGCAAGTGTGAGCGTCCTTGGGAGCATGCCCGGGTGTATACTTGAGAACATACTCGGTGTACTTGGGAGCGTCTTGAGAGCTTACTTGGGAGCGTACAGTCAAGCAGGCTGGGAGTTTGTCATCGAGTGCAATTGGGAGTGTACATGAGAGCGTGCTCGGGAGTGTGCTTGAGAGCTTCTTGAGCGCTGGTTTCGAAGTGTACAGTCAAGCAGGCTGGTTTTGTGCCATCGAGTGCAAGTGGGAGCGTCCTTGGGAGCATGCCCGGGTGTGTGCTTGAGAACATACTCGGTGGACTTGGGAGAGTCTTGAGAGCTTACTTGGGAGCGTATAGTCAAGTAGGCTGGGAGTGTGTTATCGAGTGCAATTAGGAGTGTACTTGAGAGCGTGCTCGGGAGTGTGCTTGAGAGCTTCTTGAGAGCTGGTTTGGGAGTGTACATTCCAGCAGGCTGGCTGTGTGCCATCGAGTGCAAGTGGGAGTGTCCTTGGGAGCATGCCCGGGAGTGTACTTGAGAACGAACTCGGAGGTGTACTAGGGAGCGTACTCGCAGTGTACTTGGGAGCGTCTTGAGAGCTTAGTTTGGAGCGTAAGTCTAGCAGGCTGGGAGTGTCCAATCGGGTGCAATCAGGAGTGTACTTTAGAGCGTACTTGGGAGCATGCAATGAAGTGCATTTGGCAGCTTTATTGAATGCAGCATGATGTATAGTATCAAGCGCCCATAATCGCATGCGTATCATAGTAATCTAGTCAAATTGCAGGTCCATAGGAACTCATAGTGCCACGCGTCAAATATGCTATGAATTACCGGCCAAAAAACAGCTTCTCTATGAGTTACGCGTCGCGTAAGATCATTTTTCCTGGTGTGTGTATCTCATGTAGTCGTCGATGAATAGTATATAGTATCAATGGTCTCCCAAGGTCGGTGTAGAGAAGGGACCGCACACATCTGAATGTACAAGCTCAAAAGGCTTCGTAGTGTGCTTGACTGGCACTCCAATGAACCTTTGCTTGTGGTTTGCTTGGATGCAGACTGTGCACATTAAATCATGATTTGTATATCCGTCAATCAGAGTTTTCATGGCGGTAGGGTTCATATGGGCTAGTCGTTGGTGCCATAGTCTTGACTTTAGAATAGAGGACGTAGGTGGATTTGTAGATGCGATCGTAGGTGTCTCTGAAGACCCGATTGTAGGTTTAGTCGTAGGTTCTGTGCTTAGTGAGCTTTCTCTCTGTCTCTTTCTCCCATTTCAATAGTCGATGAAAGGAGTGCGGTCGCAGGGACTATGATATATATGCCATTGATTAATTTTCCAGCGAGAGTGCAGGAAGATGGCGAAGTTATGGAGCATTTTCCGTCCCGAAATATAGTCGTATGCCCGCCCAAATCCAGTTGATTGATCGATAGAAGGGAAAGTCAAAATGTAGAAGTATGTAGGGCTTCGACTTGATAGCCCTGTATGTTGACGAAGCCATGATGCGTCGCGGTGACTGAGTTGTTGTCTCCGAGTTTGATTACTATAGAAAGTGAGAGCTTTTTGAACGTTGAGAAGCTACTGCGGTCAGTGCACATGTGGTGTGATGCTCCGGAATCAATGACCCATTTCGAAGGCGCGGCGGCGGCCGCGGCAAGAGCACAAGTGGATTGTCAGAAGGGGTCGCAGTCTCCGGTTGTTGCGAGAGCTGCTGTAGCAGTGGCTTTCTTCACTTTCCACCACTCCTTTATATGCTTGTAGGAGACGCAATTGACTTTGACGTGTCCTGGGAGCCCGCACTGGAAATAAATGCGCTCATCGTTGTTTCCTCCCTCCTGGGCACGTTTCCGCTTTCTGCATGCATCTGTAGTATGACTTTCAATTTTGCAATAGGTGCACTTACTTTCATGGCTGTCTCTGGTTCCACTGCTTCCACCATGTCCACCGTGTCCACTGCGTCCTCTGCGTCAGCCGCGACCACCACGTCCACCACGCCCACGGCCTCGGCCACCATAGCCGCCATGTTGAGAGAAAAGAGCGGCCCCTGTGGATGCATCTCCAAGTTCTTTGGTGAGGCTGGCCGTAGTGTCTTCCTCTAGGAGATCATGCATAGCTTCTTCGGGTGTAGGTCAGGGCCATCTATGCTTTAGGACCATTAATATCATCGCATACTGAGATGGCAGTGATGTGAATATTTCTGTGCGGAAATCTCGATCGGTAATTGCGTCATCTGTATAGTCTAGTTGTATGTGGTAGTTACTGAGCTTGGTGAAGTATGTTTTAAGTGGTTCGTCCTCCTTAGGTCGCCAAACACGGAACTGGTGAAGAATGTCCTTTCTGCCAATATAAGATCTGGCGGTGTCCAGGCTGGTTTCTAGTACATTCCACATCTCGTGAGGATTTCTTATACCTTTGACAATGCACTGTACTTCGGGGGAACACGATAGTCTGATTGTAGATGTAGCCTTGGCTTCCTTAGCCTTCCAAACATCATAGTTGCCATCGTGGTCGAGATCGAGGGGCTGCGGCTCAGGATCATCTCCAGTGACGATTGCATATGCTCTCATGGCTGTCAGGACGGGTATCATGTCGTCTCTCCATTGGTCGTAGTTGGCGTGAGTGAGCTTAGGGATGTCGCCCGACTTGGTTTTGTTGAAGGTAGGTTCGGAGGAAGTCATCGTGAGATTGTGGAGATGGTGTTGAGTTTTAGTGCTATTATGTGGCTGTTGCTACGGCGATGAGGTTTAGGGTTCTTGAGGCTCTTTTTGGAGATCGTGATAGAGATGGAGAGGTTTTTTTTAGATAGTAGCACTTTCCGGGCTCATAACCTGTTGAAAAGTGAACTTATTGATCTATCTAGAAGAGACACAAAGACCGTATATGTACAATCTACCATATGCGTACGCGTATGCACTGCCTGATATGAGATGCATAACCCTGGTCCTGATGCATATCCTCATACAGTCACAAGTCTACATTCTCATACAAGACTTCAGACGATGCTGAGACTCACATGCAACATAGTAATCACATCTTCGGCCGAGTGATAGAAAGTGATTATGTGCACATTTAAGGCCCTCACCTGTGGGTCAAGGACATGCCATGGCATAGATAAAAAAACTCAGTCGGTATAATAGACCAGAAAGTTTCGGCTCAAGTAACGAAACAGTGTATCTATGCCAATAAACACCGGACGCCGATATTAGGACTGCAACATGGGTTTACGGTCTCAACTCTAGCTCGAGGCACTATCGCAACCTACTGAAATGTTTTCATGAGTCAGAGTTAATATGACAGTTGATTGCCAGTTTTTAATGAAGGAGGCGGAAAAGGTGTAGACACAATACAGAAGAGAATTGTAATGTGAGTGATATGCATGAGGTCAAAATCATACGGAGAGTGATTAAGGAGATAAGATAGAATATGGTACTATCTAGGCGTTAAACTTTAGTTGCTTGGCTCTCATCGTCGGGGAGCATCTATATTTTCTCCACAAATCATATCCTCCAGTTAACAAGAACCCTGTGTAATTATAGATTAATAATATGTATACCTAAGATGACAGCCAGAGATGTGTACCATAGAGCTTCGGTTAATCAGTTATATGCTTTCATGGCGGTGTCCAGGGAGAATGATATTGCATGCCAGGACCCATTGCAGCCTTGATCCGGTTAAGTACCGAATCATACAATGTTATAACTATTATTTCTGTACAGCAGATACTAGGGACACAGGGAATTGGAATCACCAATGTTGACTCGTTGTTGAAATCCGAGTGACTGTTACTTTGGATGGTTCGGTGACTTCTTAAATGACTTGACATGACTCTCGAGGGCATAAGGCCCATATATGTACAAACTCCCATATGCGTACGCGTATGCACTATCTTACATGAGACACATCACTCTGATCCTGCTGCAGGCCATGCATATCCTCAAACAAAGCCTCCATCTTCATACAAACCATCAAACGGAGGCTGAGACTCACGTTCCAGGTATATATGCAACAGTAACAAAGGGCGGCAAAGAATAGCCAAGGTATCCCTATGGCAGAAAGAAGCCGTGAGACATGCCTTTATAATCATGAGAATGCATCATAAAGGCGTTTAAAATGGCGTCAAACGGGCGTCACATCACGTTCATATAAAGGCATATAAAAAGGTATCTTAAGGCATCATATCATGGAGATTCCCGATTCCATACTATAAAAGCACACATCATGTCCTGCCTTTGCAGCTTCGCTCCCCGACCCCTCTCTTTGTCGTTCTGCACTCATCCTGTTAGTGATAATGCAGCGTAGATAAGGGTTATAAGGAGAGATAACTCTGAAGTTATACATATCACCGATATAATGCTCTAGAGAACTCTTTGTCTGGTGTGGTCGACTAAGGAGAGATCAGTAAAGAGAGACAGATTGACGTTGAAACATCTGTCTATAAAAGCTAAAAGAGGCTGCATGAGCGACGGCAGACTTGGATGACGAGATGGTGGTAAGAGGGTGGCGGCAGTGTTCCTAACCGATTAGATCGACCGCCGAGCAATCTACAAATCCGTAGTTCAGTCAGATCCGGTCAGACTTTTGAAAAGCCGCCCTTGGCATAAACCGGTTAGATGAAGAGTCAAGAAGCGCAGATATCTGCAGATGATGGTGGATTCTGGCTTGGCAAAGATGTCTGTGGATATCCGTGAATATTTGCGCTAGTTATAGATATTTGCGGCCCTCTACAGTAGCTGAGGTTATCAAAGGCGGCAGGTAGAGAATTTTTTGTCTGCATTGCAGAAGGGCCAGGAGTAGTTCTCTTATTACTTTTCATCTATCTTTCTTTATGTTGCCAGTACAATAATGAAATCTTGTGATATGAGGCTGTGGGAAAACCCCTGCTTTGGCTGCAATCTGTAGATATCTACAGTCCAGTCAGATACATAGCGGCAGATTAATAGACCGGCCAGATGTAATTTCTACAAGCCGCCCTTGGTATAGACCGGCCTGGCCGATGTCATATCTGACCGGACTACCGGTTAGGTTCACTGGGTGGCGGTGATCATGTAGTAGATGATGGACAGGTATGAAACAATATGGACGCAGTCATGATAAAACATAAAATTACTGGGGTGACGCATTTTAGACGCCATTATATCCATTTAGACGCCTTTAAAGATGTATTTCACGTTCTCCTTCTACCATAGGGCATACAACCGAACACTTTGTGTTTCTGTATATGTTCCGTCCGGTTGACGAACCCGCCAGTTCGCGAACTTTTTGCCCAATTCACAAACTGTTTGCCCTGTTCGCAAACTGGAGATAAGCTGGCGAACTGGCCATTTTTGCCGAACTCAACGCATATTTCCAGTGAAATGCTTGTCTAAAATGGCTCTCCGTGTCCTTCCCAAATCTTCTTATCGCTTCTAAGCTCATTTTGAGTATATTGTTGAAATATGGAAGGGGAGAACCGTGTGAATAGACTTAAGATACAGAGACTGGAGAGCAGGAGAAAGACTCGAGATATATACAAGGTAGTTGGGTGCCTTATGCCCTACCGGCTGTCATCAGCTCAGCTGAAACTCAGCTGGGTCAGGTTCATGCAACATATATGACTGAGGAAGAAAAAAAATCTGCACACAAGAGCACTCTGAATAACATTTCCTATGTGCCTGTCGAACTTTTTGTCCTTCCCTCATCCTTCACCGTCACCTTTGCATTTTAACTCTTACCAAATTCTCCTTGTGGTCTTAGACTTCTATTAGTGCAGATTGCTATGATATAAGTGTGGAACAGAGTACACAAGAAACCAGGGTGAAATGATTATATTACAGAGGCAGTTATAGTTACAACTTCGAGTTAATTCACCTCATACCTTAAGAGGTTTACCATATAGGCCATCTAGTTTGCAAACTAGCCACTAGTTCGCGAACCGGCATGGTTCGTCAACCGGACGGAACATATATATCTTGAACCTAGAGAAGCTTCGAAGAAATACTGGAGATGTCGCCCCCGGATACTGGTTAGATCCAACATCACTCATTGGCAGCGGAGAGTTTGTGGGGAGAAAGCCTCCATTAGGCACCCGGGTGGGTTGGCTGTGTCCTGGTAGAATTAACGTCGGGCCGGTGGTATTTGACCAGTGCAGGTGAAAAGGTCACTAACAGGGTGTTGTACGTCGTTGGTAACTATCACTTCATCTCCGCTTGCTTTCGGGCTTGCTTCGACATTTTGCATCCTAAACACAGCCGAAAGTACAGGCCCAGCCTAATTCCCTCACTTTCACACCTATTAATTACAATATCGCTTGCCTCCCGTTGGATTATGCGGCTACGCAGTTTAGCAGGACTTAGTACAAACTTAAGTACTCACCTTAATGGCCATGTTACCGACAAAGCAACCAATCATACGGTCAACCCTTATAACCCTGATTCCCACAAGCAGTCACAGGCTTGTGTCGCTGGTGATGAAGGGTAGTGGAAGGGGATCTTCCTCACCTAGCCAGACCAATAAGGGGGAGGGGAGGTGATAGACACTGTCATACTCTAAGTAGAGTAAATACAAGATACGGTAGCGGCTTCGCCGCCTTTTGGGGTGGGTCCCATCTCACGCCCGCCCAGCCCGGAGTTATCATCTCTAGCCGACACCCGAGCCGGCTCATCTGCATGCTCCCAGGTGTACTTGGCTCCAACCTGCTCTAAAAATTTAAAATTGGTAAGTTTATGGTCTTAAAATGTTTATATCCTCTTAATTCGCTTTCTGTCACTTACAATTACGCTTCGTAAGTACGCTTTCCTGCAATTGCAAATGTGCCTCCTAAGTGTGCAGTTTAATTTTGCTTCCGTTTTACAATATTGATAATAGTTACAGTACAGCTGTACTGATAATACGTTTATCCACAACCACTCACTCACTCAATATTGGGGATATCGTAAATCTGAGTCTTTGAGGAATAAGAGGAAATAGTTATGCACATTCCGTGCATAGAACACTATATAATCGGAAACAAAGTTGTGGACCGGCGATTTTGGATTCGAATTCAAGCTTAGTTTGATTTTAGGCATTTGCCACAATCTGCCACAATCTGCCACAGCAAGAAGATACGTACTACCTGTCAACCAATGGGAATGCTTCGACCTGACAACCATGTGTATAACTATTACTAGCATCGGTGGCGGCTTTGCCGCCCCCAGGATTCGAAACGTTGAGCATGGTGGACTTGTTACGATATCAGGCAGATCACCTAGACTTCTGCTGTGTATCTTGATTTGGTGCTGCTGTGTATCTGCCGCTGTGTATCTGCCGCTGTGTATCCGCCGTTGTGTATCCGCCACTTTGTATCTGCCACTGTGTCTACTGTGTTGTATATCCACTACTGTATCTGCTGCTGTTCATCTACCACTGTGTATCCGCTGCTGTGAATCTGCTGCCGTGTATCCGCCGCCGTGCATATAGTGCTGTGTATCATGAACTACTTCTGTATATCTGCCGCTGTGAATATGTATCCTGACCTGGTACTGTATATCTGTCACTGTATATATATCTGCCATGGTGTATCTGCCACTGTGTCTGCTGTGTTGTATATCTGCCATTGTTTTTGCTGTTGTATATCTACCGCTGTGTATCCGCCCCTGTGTATCTGCCCCTGTGAATGTGTATCTTGATCCGGTACTGTATATGGTAGAGTGGCGCCGGCAGTGGCGAATGGCGGGTGGCGAGTGAAAATTTGTGAATGAGTCAACACAAATGACTCAGTGCATGAGCAAGCACTCTCCAATCCTTTCTAGCAGGTTCGATGGCATTCTAAGAACTTGTAGGTCTTCGGGATAAATCCTGAGTCAACATGTGGATATCCACCACTGTACCCGCCACTGTATCTGCCACTGCCACACGCGCCACGTGGCAAGTTCACCCGACCAATGAGAATGCTTCGAGCAGACAAACCAAGTATATAACTATTAGACAATATTAGAACAATATGATTACACACACACATAGGTTTGTGTCACTGATTCCTATCAAGCTCTTAGCCCTTCCAGCTTCATCTCCGCTACTATCCCCTCTACGCCATATCCTCCTACTATCGTTGCCTTTATTAATTTTATTCCGGAAACACCCTGTCTCCTGATCTGACTAACCATCTTATCACCAGGATTAGTGGCGGTGTCGAATACTGGCATCTGAGTACAGGTTTGATTACATTACATTCGATTTTTCATCTTTGCTAACCATTCTGATGTTCAGGAAACAGGCAATGTGATTGAATTGTGTTGGTAGTGCTTTCCGCTACATTATTGATACTAGATAGTGCCTTACGTTATCATCCTGCTAGCCTAGTGCTCGATGGTATATCAGGAGTGCAGAATCTTTCAATCCATGCTATCGCGGATCACTTGAGAGCAGAGTCTATGGATATGGAGAGTCACCACTGAGCAGCGGGTCAATATATATTAGGCGGTATATGGAGAGCGGTGGGTCTACGCAGAGCAACTGGCCTATTGGGAGGAGCAGCGGATTATCGACAGCAGATGGTCTACTGAGTACACAATGGTCTAGGGCAAGCACCAGGGTCATTTGAGAGTATCAGGAGACTACGAATGGTAGTGGAGATTATCGAGAGTAGCGGTAAATTTATCAAGCATTAGTAAGTCTGGTACTCTAAATCTCTCTACCCGGGGCTAACAGCATCGAGACTTTTAGTTTTCTGGGGGTGTGGCAGGAGGTTATGGAGGCTTATTGTTTAACCCGGGGCAGATTTCATAGACAGGAGGCGTTCTATTAGTACCCGGGGTGGCCCTCACCATGTGCCGTGGTCCTACGGTGGAAGGGATAGTCCAAAATAGGCTGTCATAGTGTACTGGAGTCTTTTCGGGAGGACCTACACCGCCAAAACACTGATAGATGGGGCGCTACTAACCGGCTTAAGTGCAAAAAATATCCTGGAGTCACGGTGTTCCGGAGATTCTCCGTTCTTTCCCGGGATTCTCTTTGAAACGTTAAGTCTTTCTTGTCTTTTCTCTATACCAGACTCTAGTCTATACACACACAGTTCTCTATATTGCAACAGTTGTTGCCAAGTCGTAAGCCGAGTATGATAAAGTGAGTGCATGCTCCCTGTTGATGCGGCGATATCACTTCCGGTCAGTTACATGTGATACCTGAAAATGCTGTAGCAGCTGTGGAAGATCCACCTCCACTCGATACTCTCGGCCTGAGAGGCGGAAAAATGTGAAAAGCCTTTCGTGGCATTCGGACACCCTACGCCGGGATGCCTTATTGGCGTGTGGTTTATCGAAAACAGGAAAAACGATGCAAAACAGCTCAAGCGCTCAGCATCTTCAGACTTGTGTTTCGATTCGATTGAATCAGAGCCCTGGATCTGCTGTCATTTACGAAAAAAGTCCATACAAATCCGACTCGCTTGTGAATGATTCCATGCATATGTAACCCGGAAAAGTGTGTGGGACAGCCAACAGCGGTGATGTGAGCAGAGGATTTGCAATCCTAAGGTAAGAGAAGATGTACATTATGGAGTGCCTGCAGTTGTTTGTAACCATCATGTGTGTTTGACCTTCCGCATGCACTTGAAGTGATCGTGATGTCTTTTGTGTATATGAAAGAGATATCATTATTTCACCGCAGTAAAGTTGACAGCCACATGAGCATGATACGACATGTCATGCCAATACCATCGTCATATTGACCATAGGTCGTCATATCACGAGCGCTGTGAGCCAAACAAGAGCAGTGATGTTTACTAGAATCTATTACACTTATAGCAGAAGGAAATCTCAACCAGTATAACTGAACATCGCATATACCACCTTCATGGTGTTGAATCTTCTATTAATCTGTATTGGTACGGTATGCAGAGGGATCATCTCGGGTGTGTTACTTCTCCAAGTCAGTTTTATCTTCGCATCCTATTGCAGCTCTTCCCATAATTTTAAGTGTAGTGGTGGTGGTGGTGGTGGTGGTGGTGGTAGAGACAAGTATCATTGCATGACCTTGCGTTCGCGATGGTGGATCGTGATGGTGGTGATCGCGATGGTACAGGTGTGGAATTACTTAAGCAACGGCGGCCATCCTTTACAGAGCGGCGACCATTTATCGCCGCCTCTACAGTGTCATATGATGGTTCTATCAACCTCATCACTGACTGTCACCAGTGCAACTATCATTAGCTAACAGATTCTGTGTTGACAAAATCATGCTGACAGCAAGGTCAAACTCACACCACGGTTAACACCATGTGAGCACCATATGATACTTATAAACAACTGCCGGCACTCCATAAGGTAGCTTGAGCGGTGGACACTGCCACCACTGGCTGAATTAGTATCAGCCGCGAATCAGTATTGATAGAACACTGCCTACATCGGCGTCTAGATGTTGGGGTGGATTCCAGAAGAAGGCTGCGGATGGTTACACAACGTCTACACCGCCTAGCTACGCAGCATGCATATTCAACATACTTGAACACGATCCCTTCCCGCAACTCCATCAGTCTCTCCAGCCAAAAGTTCAACTATCCATGGATCTGCTCCATCACAACGCTGCAGACGATCTGGGGCAAGGTGAATTTATCGTTCTAATTGACGATGATGCCGCCAGGTATAGTACTGCACATCAAACTAACCTGAGCTCCAGCTCCCGAGAAATGGACGGGCACGAGGCAATTTCTCGGCTCATGGGAGTGGAGGGTAGTCGTGTGTTCCGCAGGTTCGATCGGCTTTGGATTCGTAACGCTCTGCATCTTCAGAACCAGCTTTTCCGTGTTTCAAATGAGCTTGCGAATGAGGATTACAGATACCCAGGGGAAGATAATGAGAAGAGGTCAGAAATAATAAGGAAAGTCGAAGGTATGTTACTGCGATACAGTCAGTACTACTTTGAAGATAGATATAACTTAGCGCATATTGATAGTTTGTAGATAAGGCGGTACAATCATTCTGCCAGATGTTGAATCTACCAGATGCAACATCGTTTCAGCAATCTTCGGTTTCCCGTTGGATGGCAGATTACAACGCTCGTTATCACCAATCAGGGATGTTTACCACTAGATCCCGGGAATTATTCTCTATTACTAGGCCGAATTCATTGCGTTATATGGTTGACCTAGGCATGGGGTCTGAAATTGGCTCGAGGCTGGGTTTGCTGCTGGATCTGGTTCTGTATGACTCTGGAGGTGCATACCTTGAATTTGTTCAAGCTGCGGGGGTTTCGGTAACGGTCACGACTCGATACCTCAAGGTGTTAGACGGTCTATCGATGCTATTAGCGCCTATTATCCTTCTCACGCTATTGAAAGGAGTCGTGGCGAAACTAGTTATTGTCTCTTTGTTTTTATCGTTGTTTGAGGTGGTCGGTGTGGCTGTGACGAAAGCGAGAGGCTGGGAAGTTGTAGCGGCGACAGCGGCGTATGTTTTGCTCCCTCCAGGTTCCCCAAGTGTACCACGAGTTTCAATATGTCCTGACTTTTGGAATAGGTATGCCGCCGTGTTGGTGTCGTTTATGCAACATTAACTTTTAAGGTGCGATCTCTATACCTGATTGTCAGGCGCGGGGAAGATGGGGGGAAATTTCCAGGGCTTTTTTCAGTCGAAAGGTGTAATAGGTTAGTAATAAAGAAATAGAACTTCAAAAGTTTAGAGACCTGTAATTCATCGAGTGGCGGACCAGGTCAGGGTTAGTGAAGAAAATTCCTCGATTAGGTTCAATCACTGGTGTCACACGATTGTTCACTCCTGCTCAGCGGCAGAATGTCACTTTCATAGTTGTGAACGCATCACATCCCACAAAGTCGATTACACTGTGACAGAGAATTAAATCTGTGTCAAACTTACATGATGAGAAACGGATGTTTCAAATTAGGGGACGGACTCTTGGGGCCGTGGTGGTATTAAGTTAACCGCAGGGGGAATCGGGATCGACTGGCTGTGCTATTTAGCTCTTATGGTAGAACATCTAGCCACCCTCGATACTGGTATCTAGCGCTGTATCATCCGTGTCTCCATTATTCGGGCTATCTTGTGCTGTGTTTACCGCTTAATAGTTCAAAGCGACATTCCGACAATAAATAATTCGTTACTATTTAAAAGAAGGCGACATGGAAGTTCGGCCTCTCGGGCCGAGCCGCAGCCCGGCGCCATGGTAAAGCCATGTCAGGGAACGATGACGTCAATAATAACTCCAGCAATCCGAACTGTGCGTCAGGACTATCTTTCACCAGTTGACTATACTTCAGTCCGTATTACTCTCAACAGCCTTGCTCTCGTAAATAAAACTCTGCCTCGCTCGCCAAACTTAAATCTGAGCACGAGAGCACACCAAACCTCTAACTGTAACTTATCAAGATGACATAGTGATAAGGATAGATTAGATATCAAAGATTGGATGTGGAGAATCGGCAACAACCGTTTATACTTTTTCCAACCACCTTCAACTCCTTCGATCGTCATCTGCCGCACCATTCATCCGACCCGAGTCCCAATGAACCCACCAACGAAATGCTGCCAGTCTGCCAGTTCTCCTTGCGACCCTGCTGACATGGTCTCACTCCCCTTCGTTCCCCGCGTGCCTTTCGTGAGACTCTGCAAGATGCGTTCAACAAACAGTACTCCCCCGAGGTAGCTGTGCTTTCCTTCATGCGTCGGTACACTTTCTCACTGTCGGACCTTACCGAGGCGTACCCCGATATGAGCCTCTCCCACATCCTCTACTCCGAGCTTGCGCCCCTCTTCGACCTTGACCCCCGGTTGCACATGCAGGACATAGCAACTTTTCCCCTCCACCGGGCACGGATTCCTACCGCTGTTTCTGATGGGATCATCCAGGACATAGATATGATGCTGCGCCAATTTGGGCCACCGACAGAGCACACGACGGTGTCAGCTAGTTCGCTGTTTCTCGTGCCAATTTTCAACGTGCTGATCGCAAAGTTCGGAGGATTGCTCACAAACAACCCCAAAGCATCATCGAGGGCGACAAACCGGCAATGGGACGCCTCGTTTACCAGTTCTGTGTTCATGGTGCGCAGGTGGCGCGGGGGATCACCGTTCAGGGGTCCCGGTATCTCCGGCTGTGTGATCTTGAAGCCGACGGAGCCAGGAAGTACGTTCGCAGCCTGCGGCCAGTGTGCGAAACCGTGTTTGTTGTGCTATTGTCGGCATTTGCAGAGGCCTCCGGCTGCGACCTCGCCAGGCGGATTTTTATTATGGCCATGGGCGCGGCGACAATCGTGGGCCAGATTGCGGATATTGAAGTGGCCGGGCAATGGAAAGCAGCTGATGACGCTGTCGGAAAGGTCTGGGATCTACTGGAGAGGAGTGTGCAATTGACTCCCGAAAAATACCGTAATGGGTATCGTGATATTACTGTTGGCTGGACTCAGGATGATCTTGATGAGGCTTGATACTACACAAATAATCGGAACAAGGGTATTTAAATGCCATTAGTCCAAAATGAAAAGGAGGACAGTGTTGAAGGGGATGCGGTGTGGCTTTGAATAGTCACTTTTGACGGCCACTTTCATGCCGTCATTTCCTATTGTCCAAACATTCACCCCTTATTTAGATGCCAAAAAATGTGCCAAATCTCCGTACTTGATTATGCCATTTGAGTGATGCAGCGGGTTTATTGAAGTCTGAGCTCACAGACTGAGACCAATGCCATAATCATTATATATGGATAGGCTGGGAGGGGGTTCTATCGCAGTGCCGCATGCTCCTGGAGGAACAGTACTGTCTAGCAATGCACTGTTTCGCCTACCTTCAATATTGTAACATACATCTCTCAACCTTATCTAGCGGTTATAATTCGAGAGCTATCTTCTCACTCAATTCATACGTCATAGGTTTCTCCAACGTGTTCCATGCCCACTGTTGTGGCTCCGTGGATGATCCAGAATACACTGCATATCCGGACCTAGAGCTGGAGTTTGGGATAAAGCTGGGGGAGAATCGGTCACTTATTTTAGTTGAGGAGGCTTGGAAATCGATTAACAAGAATGTATGTAAATAATACAATTAATTCGAAGCTTCTCTGTAACTATGTCCCTGTAGACCAACGGCCAAGGATCCGGCAGCGGACTCTAGCCCTGACTCCAGTTGTTCGGATAGTTGGAAGTGACGGACAGAAGTGATAGTTCAAAGTCGAGCCTAATGTTGAAATAGTGATGCTAGAGAAGCTTAATTATACTATCTAAGAGGGCCATAGAGGCCATATATATACAGTAATCCAAGTACGAATGCATACGTACTCATCTATCATTAGAGACTGCTGAATACCTATCAGCCCGTAACAGTACCAGCCCAGTAAGCCGCCATACGAAGGCTGAGATCTATAAGCATCCTGTAGGCTCAGATCTATTTATGCAACACTGAATGTTACGAATGTAATGCGGACGAAGTCTATTCTACTATCTAAGGAGAAGCTCTGTCTTTATATACATGAGAGCCTGGAACACCATGGAAGTCCACGGAAGCTCACGATTGCAAATACTAGTGGCGGTGGCGGTGGCGAGTGAAAACTCGTGGATGAGTCTATGACTGTGAGTCCGTAGCCTGTGAGTCAATTCAGTGATCTCAGTGTATCGGCAACTTCCTCTCAGGTCATATAGTAATACTGAATGTTGAAAATGTACTGATTGCTCTATCTCGAGGGCCAAAGACCGTATATGTACAATCTACCATATGCGTACGCGTATGCTCTATCTAACATGAGACGCATCACCCTGGTCCTAATGCATATCCTCATACAGTCACCATCTTCATACAAGTCTTCATTCTCATACAAGACTTCAGACGATGCTGAGACCCACGATCCAAGTACACATGCAACACTGAATGTTGAAATGTACTGATTGCTAGAAGCTTGTATTCTAAAGTACAGGTACATTCGTAATCTTATATACGGCATTCAGAGTATGCCATGTACGCATGCATGCGCACTCAGCTGGCATCTCCAGCTGAGTCTGGAACGACCATCATCTTAAGCAGATTATGCATCAGCCCAGCTGAAGCCCATAAGCCGTACGCCAGGGAGGTGGACCATATATGCAACATTGAAGGGGAATGCTCAAGCGAGTGATATTGCATGAGATCTTCGGAGCGAAAAATATATTACTGTAATTTGGTGTTGTAGTATCCATCTCAGATACCTAAACCGATTTCCACTATCGTTTCCAACTAGCGTTCTAGGTACTTTTATCTTGAGTTCCGATATTCTTTGCTTCCTCTCCAACTCGGAACGTGACCTCCGGATCCCATCCATTGAACCACAGCCATAGGGATCCCCATTCGGTGTTTTCAGTACGCTTTTCTAGCTATATTATGCAAGCAGCCCTTGTCCATTCGATGTCTCACAACATCCTGTCAGTTTACTATGCCCATGCAAAGTACACTCCGCGTTCGTAAGCCGCGGAAATTTGATGTATAAAAGGTAAGTAGATCTATCCTCCAAAAAACTGTGAGCATAACCGAATACATTCTATGTATGTGACAGTCGCTCGTGTCCTCATCTACAGAAAATTGCGTTTCAGACGATCTACGAGTGAGCGATGATGATGCCTTAGACTAGGAACATTATTGGTGGGTTTTATAGAAGCACGAATTAACTTGTAAACTTACTGATATATAGACATCTTACTGCGCGGAACTTTTGCATTCGACATACCAGAGGGCAAACGCTGTGGTACAGACGTACGCTATGCAATATTTCATTTCTTACGTCAGTACAAAACGGACGGTCCTACGATTAGTCTGTCATCCGGCTTTTATCGCTGGCGCTGGGATGACAGACTATCCTACGATCAGCAGAACATTGTCCAAAAATTTTCGAGTTCCGCATTAAGGTTTGTTTCAGGCCCTATATCTCCTCCGCTGAAAATTTAAGTTACCATATGAGGTACCTACCTCATATGGTAACAGGCGGTATCTATAGTCTCGAACCGCTACTAACGTAGCAAGTAAGCAGTCCGAGACTAGGGTAAAAGATCGGACGCTCTTCTGGCAGGTAATCATACAAACCGGCAAAACACGATCGTACCAGACAGTTTGGGTATAACATGGCCAAAATAATATTCAGGACTGGAGTTCAACTAACATTTCTCCCTGGTCAACACCCTGCTCAGCCAGCCAAATTCATAACCAGAAAAGGCGCGTCCGATCTTTTACCCTGGTACCCGAGTACCTTACCCGAACTAGCGTATCGCCGCCTAATGGGTAACATATAAATTAAATCCTAGCACTTATGCCAAGTCACCATTCCTGCACTATCGAAAAAGATGGGGTAGAATATTGTGAAACAGCTGCGATTGCGTTTCACATTTGCCACAACATAATCCACCTGAAAATACAATGTACGTACAATGCCCTGACAATAGCTCTTGCTTCAGGGCCGGAGTATGTTCGAATTACACCGCACGCCGTGGGATTACAGACGGCCATCTACAGCAACCAAGCCAATTCTCTTTCCTATCGTGAGCTTGCATTTCAACAATACCTCTCTGCATATCTCTAACGCACATGTAAGACGGTGCGGAGATTGTGTACGATGTGCAAAACGCCGTCGCAGCAAATTAGTAGCTCGCAGCACTACTCAAGAGGGCAAAAACTGCTGGCAGATTTTCGTGTGCAATCTCCTAACGCTTGAAGCTGATACCAATTGCACCGCGCGGAACCTGGATCCTAGGAGTACAGAACGAAATCTCACAATCCTAGATCTGCTCTATCCAGATCGGTGGTGGAGATCGCTCACTACCATCTTGCCATATGCGTGGAATTATACTGATGTGCAGCCTTTCTCACTGCCCAAGCATTTTCGTTGCTCACCGAGTGCAAAGCGCGGAACCCAGAACCCTGGGGAAACTCCAAAACCACCGATGCCTTCGCTGCTCATATTGATGGGGATTGTCAAGCGAGATCAACTGCAGAGCACCTGCGGATCGGAGTATGCCGATTTGAGTAATTGCGGCGCTAGTACGCTCACGCTGGACATTTGCCGCGGTAACGAACCAGGGTAAGCGAGAGCGAGCCACACCCAAAGGTTTGAGAACGCTTCATGTAGTTTTGGGTAAAACGCGATATGCATATTGACAGAGAAGGGAACAACTAGAGCGGTTTGACTACACCCTCAGTTTCACCCCCAGTCAACACCCTGCTTTCTCAATAAATTAATTACTAGATATGTGGAGTCTGATCTTTTACTGCTTGACCCGAGTATTTCGTTGTCTATATGCTAAGGAAGTTTTCAGGGGATGGTACAGCCGGTTTGCGAGTATGACAATCGAATACTGTCCGCTCATCCACTTCGGGACGTCAGCGTTCAGCAGCGTAGTATTAAGTCCGGGAGTTTCCTAGTTCATTAGTGTTAGGTGTACGGAAGCAGCAAAGTGTCAATGGAAGTAGGTGATGCAACCTATAAAAAAACTCGGCCTTCTACTTAGTATCTACTCAACCTTACTTCGGGACCTACGCATCCACAGACCTATCGGCAAAAAACATTGTCAGTAAAAGTAAAGTGTCTAGAAGTAGATAAGTAGTACAGTCAAAAAAGAAAATACTGGCAGATTTTAGTAACTCGGGAACTGAACTCGAGCACTTTTTGGCCGCCTGAGTTGTCGTAGTATGCAAAGGCAACTGCGGTATTCTATTAGCGTCAGTATTCTAGAGTACAGTATCTAATTGGTGATAAGGAATGGCAATTGGATCGCCGCTATTAGCGACCCGGTTTTAGGGTATATGCAAGAGTAATATATATACGAGGGCAATATATATACGTAACCTACCTACCGGATTAGTACGTCCCTCACAATACACACAGGGAGTACACTGAGACACTTACCCCAGCTCCACCGTACCGAAAATGAGGCAAACGAGATACTGCAGGTGGCAAAGAAAACAGTCATTAGACTGATAGTTAGAATAGGTAAGTTTCGGTCTTTTGAGTTCTAAACGCCCACCTAAGCACCGGCTCGTTAAGATTTATCCAGTGAGTTATCAGCATTCGTAACTCGGTCACTTTTGGAGGTACCCAAATTACCGCAGCTAAATCCGATGAGAATATCGAAATGATTGCGAGGTTTGTGGGGAGATGGATGGAGGGTTCCAATGTGCTTGAGGCAGCTCCAGAAGACGCTCCTTCCTCGCCTGTCTATCGCCACTCTTTCCTTACTAGTATGTTAACTGCGTGACTTTTATGCGGGCCGGCTTGATTACCGTCGGGATACATGCCATTTTGTAAAATTCAATGAGGTTATCGTCACTTTCGCAAATACGGCGTAGGGAGAAAGATCTTCAACATTAACTTTGTTCTGGAGAACAGTGCTTCATCACCCCCAGTTTCCTCCTCTATCCATTACCACACCCTGAATCACTGCGCGACATTCACGCGGGCCGGCTCAATTACGTCGCACTTATGTACTTGACATGTTAATCGCACAGCATTTGTATGTACCCCGCTCCCGTAGCCCAAGCCTAGCCAGTGCCAACGAGGTCATATGTACTCAGATCATAACGTAATTAACCGAGTATTTTTTGGTGTGGGGAGTCAGCAATACCTCAAACTAACACGAACCTGCCAGCAGTAATGTAGTACCGACGACATGCACGCATTTAGGCGGTCTATAGGGGGAAATTATTCGACTACCTTACTTGCTTTGCTTACCGAAGTTACTTGCGTAGGGAGCAATGCCAGGGATACAGTTACCCGTGGAAGACACCTGGGTTATTGCTTCGGCACCGAGTGGGTGCCTGCTGACTCGTCGTACCAGTGCAGGAGATGGCGGTAGAACAACACATCTGCGCGAGAAAGTATGTATTGCGGTGCGCGCTACGTTGACATCAATTTTGACATCAATTGTGCTATTGTGCTGGCGGAACAATGAGTCCTCGCGTCACTAGCTAACGTCGTACAACCTTCAGGCGCACTACTAACCTTGCACCCCCGACCCTGGTATCCTTACACCACCGACCCAGCTTCCTTCCTGGGTCTTAGATCCCCGTGCATTACCAGATAAGCGCAAGGTGCATTTGTACGCGATTCTCACAGTCCTTTTCCGCCCACATCTCTAAACCGACCACATGCCGAACATTCCTACTTATACCCATCTCTACAAACTTTTCGCATCTCCAGCCCACCCACAATGTTGTCCCTCCGCAACCTCCCCGCGCTGCTATTCGCCCTGGGCTGCACAGTCACCTCCGTCTTCTCTGCTCCCGCACCGCAAGACTACGGCACCCCCTCTCGTACCTGCACCGACCCGCTGAAACGCAAAGAATGGTAGCCCCCCTCCCCCTTCAATCTTGTCCCCCTTTCTAACAGTCAATCTTAGGCGTGCTCTTTCCCGCCGGCAGCAAACACAATACCTAAAATCTGTGCAATGCCTCGCCTCGAAACCTGCGCAATTCGCCCCCTCCTGGCCGGGCGCCTCCAGCCACTGGGACGACTTCATAGGCCTTCACGTCTCGCAGGTAAACAGCATCCACTGGGTCGGGCATTTCATAATCTGGCATCGGTACATGGTGCACCGCATGGAGCGAGCGTTGCGCGAAGAGTGCGGGTGGAAACTGGGGATTCCGTATTGGGATTACACCATTGATACGGCGACCGATGTGCCGATTGCGGAGTGGCCGATTTTCAACGCGACGTATGGATTCGGCGGGAACGGGCCGTGGGTGGAGACACCGACGGATCCGCCGCCGATGGTGGATGTGCCCGGACGCACCGGAGGCGGGTGTGTGCAGGACGGGCCGTTTACGTACGACAAGTTCGTGCTCGGTATTGGTCCCGGGTTCAATCCGAATATCAGTAATCCCCACTGTTTGCTCCGCGACTTTGCGCCGGGTATGGGCTATTTTCATCTCACAAAGGCCGTGTGGAATGACGTTCTTTCGCAACCCGATTTTGGACGGTTTGCGAAGACGCTGGAAACTAGTAAGCACCTAATAGTACTCCCCTCACCTTTGCACCAAACTGACGTGAATAGAACCAATCGTCGGCCAAGCCCCCACCGTCGTGCACGACATGCACGGAGGCGGCCACTTTGTTATGGGCGGGTCGTTGGGTACTATGGGTGACGTTGCGTCATCCCCGGGGGATCCGTTGTTTTATATGCATCATACAAACCTTGATCGGCTTTTCTGGACGTGGCAGAAGCAGAATTTGACGGCGAGGTTGTACGATGTGAGCGGTCCGATTTACATGATGGATTATGATAATATTAAGGGGGGGAATGTTACGTTGGATTTCGAGATTAACCTTGGCCCGCTGGGGGAGACGAAGAAGTTGCGGAATTTGATGGATATTAGGGTGCCGGAGCTTTGTTATACTTACGATGTTTAAAGAGAGGAGGAGGGAGTACAGCGGAGATGAGGTGTAATATAGTAATGGAAATGTGTGTAGATATGGAAGGAGATATGGAAGAGATTATGGATAATACCTATGTAAAAACCACGAAACTAAATCATGAATACCCAATCTTTACATTGCCGTTGTGAATGTGTATTTGAAACGAATAGGCCCGGGCCAGTACGTTTGTTCTGAACCCGAGAATGGGGTGCTGAGTGCATACATACCCTAGCCCGCAATGCACATATAGTTTCAAGGCTTCGCATGGGAATAAGTGCATACTGACCTTATGTACTCGAAAGATCCGCCAGAGAGCGCGACATTGGCAAAGTTTGTAAACAGGAAGCCTCAATTATGCTTAGTAATTAAGATAAACACTTTTTTAATTACTGGCGTGAACATAAGATCATGGTTTTTACCATTAAAATCTTTTGTTTCAGAAGAGTTAAAGTGATCTTTGAGAGAGCGAGTGATGGATTCCGCAACAGAATTAAACTCGCATTCCGATTGGCTCGTTCATGAAATATCACTCCAATCTTACGTACGTAAAGAAATCGCCTCGAAATTTTTCCTCATCTCACGCATACCCGAGTGACACCTACCAGCTCTTAGCATCCATTCCAGAGCGCTGGAGGTCTATGTGAGAACACAGCCGGCACTCGTAGTTAGACCGGAATGTTGTCTCCAGGGACTCGTTTTAAGCGATATAATTGTGGTCTTGCTCTTCCGGTTCGGAGATGGCTGCCGTCAGCTGACTGTACTACTTTCACATTTACAATTGCATAAACGAGGAAGTTTCTCCGGCATCCGGAAAAATAGCAACATCGGGCGCTAGCTGTTTTTGGAGCAAGGATACTGAGTTGAGAGTTGATTTAACCACTGAGAATGTATTTGAGGAAGGGGACTTAAGACGATTGATGATTAGGGGTATAGAGTATTGAGTAGAACTGTCAAAAGCTAGTAAAAAGTGTATCTGTGTTGAAGTTCGAAATGAGAGTTTAGGGTCAATAACTATGCCGGCCAACGCAGTTGATATTACCATGTGAAAGCACCCATCCCCAGGTTATCCGTAAGATTTCATGCTAAGATGAGATGCATGATAAGACAAGATGTGATTAGATACCATTGGTGTAGGCTCTTCGTCCTGATCAAGATTGGTTACTCGATGTTCGAGGTTCTGGGTTTACCCGTGTACGTACCTAAATTTAACATACCAGGTAGTGCGGACCGAGCCTCATCTTCACTCACAACAAGCATTGAGGCTGTCCTATACCTAAAACTTGCGTGCCATATAGTACAGAACAAATACCACCTTACGATGATGATGGCATTTCAGCGAGATTTTGCGCTGCGCTCGTATGTGCAGTATGGTGTTTGTTTTGTGCATAGATGTACTATATAGAGCAACGGGTTATATATTCGTACTACCGAGATTCTACTCTATCAACGGCAGTGTTGATATGTGGCGACTAAGACTGCGGCGCATAAAGACGCAGAGTCTCTTGAACTATACTTACTTGCCCAGTAGACGGCTATCGGTACCTATAGGACGGAGTCGGCTCAGAAGGCCTTGGTAATCGAGATTTTGAGGGAGCACTATCAGCACGATGACAGATGGTGGATGTGTATCCCCCGAATTTGACGGGAGAATACGAGAAATCTTGACCATCGTAAAGTGTGTACTTTGAATGTCCCAGGAGCTCGAGTAATCCCTGGATTTGATTTGATATGAAGAATCGCAGAGTCCTTTTCAATCTGCGGCTAGGGCAAACGTCACAACCACCGGGATGCGTTGAATCTTACTCGAATAAGCGTTTTATCAATTGACGGTATTCGCATCGGATGGCCGAGTTAGCTTAGAATCTAACATTGCTCTGGTTTCGAGGTAATTGGTAGAGCCCTCCCGGAGGGAGGGGGAGTATTATAGAAGTAAATTAAACTCTAAAATTCTGGACATAGAACTATCTGGACTGACCAAAGGTACGATCTTATTATTTATTTAAATTTTAATCGAGCTGCTTACAAAACTATGTACTATTTCATTTTACCCCCCCTCCTTATGGTACTATTTTTACTATTGCTTAATAGGTTTGCTAGCATGCAGTTCTACTTCCAAATTGATGATTATTCCTATATTCCTTGACATATTGAGAATCCCATCGTCTCTTAGGACCAGTAAACTTGGTGACGGTTAGGGTTTATGCTCGGCTTAGCTGCATAGCCGGTAGCCGGAATGCCGCCCTCCTAGAAGCTAAATATAACTCCGACCCGGGTTAGGCGAGCAGCCAGTCAGTACCTAACATCAACAACTCTTCACCGGACACCCTTTACACAAAACATCGAAATTTATGTACGACTCAGGTTGATGATGCCGTGGTGGCTGTGTCTCGGCTGTTTATGGTTGACGGCGCGTAGTTAAGCTTTCCGGGGGAAGCTTTGCATATTAAGCAACCGGTGCAGCAACTTCTAAGCCACCCCATACTCCGTTTCCCAAGATGACGGCGCGTACCTACAAGTAGGCAGTTAAGCTTTCTGTAAGCCATGTAGACATCTACGACCGGTGAACCAACACCTACGACAGCACAAGGCACACCCCGTGTATCTGGTGGGTTTTGTACGGGGGACGCGCATAGCAGCAAGGATGAACAAATGAGATTATTATGTGCAGGTGCTGTATATAAAGGATCGCTGTTCTGTTCTGGAGCATCCAATCTAGACATTCACACTCCATCAACTCATTGTTCAATACACCAAGCACACACTTACAACTCTTTCTAACATCATGAAGACTTTCCAATTCGCAACAATCCTCGCTCTTAGCGTCGGCCTAACTCGCTCCTCGCCAACCGGGCTTTTAGAGTCGCGGCAATGGGCCGACATCGCCAGTAGCGTAGCCCAATTGATCAAATCCCTCATTCCCGATGGGGGCAATGCCTACGTACCGTTCCTTTCCCCTCCCGTCACCTTTCTCCTCCAACTAACCAATGCAGGACTACGACCATCAACCACAAATGTGCGCCGTAAAGATGTTCACCGACAAAGGCGGCAACTGCAAAGCCTGGGTAACATGCAACGACGGGCAGCGAGACTACCTAGACTGGAACGTCTGCTACGTGAACGGGCGCCAATACTTCACCGACCCTCGTATCGGCGATTTCAGCATCACCTTCACCGACGGCAGCGATGGCCTAGCAACGCCCATCCTTCAAGTGTCCGACGTCGCAAACTGGGCCCCATACGATGTCGACGCCATGGCTGTGCGCGCTATGAAGTATCCAGACGAAAACCACATCTGCATCGATGACAACCCGTACCCGGGGCTGCACGATACTTCATTGCGGTGGGTCTGCGGCGTCCCGAAGGTCGGTGCGCAGGGGAATGGGTTTAAGTCGAATGGTCCGGTTAATGCGGCGGGGTATCGTCCCGGATGGTGCGGGGTGCATGTTACTCAGCATCAGAAGCAGAATCCTGCGACGGATAAGTATAAGTTTGATATCAAGATCTTTGACGCGAATAATAATGTGATCGGATCGGTGGATGGAGCGGATGCTACAAATCCAGTTATAGTTGATAGTAAGCTGCCAAATACGCTAGTGGTTACGGCCGGGAATGTCGATGCGGATGCAGTGTTGATGGATTATGCCGGTCAGCACTGGGGGAGCAATGATCAGGCACATCATTGCAATTTTGGGGCGTATGATAGCGGGAAGAGGGAAGGTGATTGTGGGTTTACATGCGATTAAGAGGCGAGATACGGGAGAGTTGGTTGCGGATGTACGAGATGGGCTTGTCTCTTAATCTCTGTAATTCTAGGATGTAATAGTATGGATATGAGTTTGATTGACCAACTACTTCTCATGTCAGCATCACCCGAAATTCGAATGTGTGATTGTGGATGTAGGAGGTAGCGTGGCATGTATCTAGATTGTGTGGGTCGCGGAATCAAAATAGAGTCTGAATTCTGAGCCCATACGTTGCCTATTAGTTCACTACCAGGATCCCAGTAGTTGGCACTTTTTGCCATAAATATTATAATCGAAGAAATAGCACAGCACAACCATTGGAAGTACATTTTACATCGGGCTGGTATATCACGTGACCCGCTAGAAACCCCTTCGAAAAGGCCTGAGAATTGGATGAAAAGACATAATCCAACGTCACCTTCATTTTACATCTTAGCGGCTTTTGGTCCGATTGCCTGGTCTAGCCTATAGAGGACCTCTCATAGAACTCGGTACATGTTCGTGGCCAGATGGGGAGATTTTGGTGGACGGCAGCCGTGCTGGTGACTGTAGCGGCGGAGGGATCAGATAGGTGGGGATCCACTTAGTAGTGGTACCGTAATCTACAATACTTAAGTTCACATAGCCGGCTAGTGAGGACAATGTGCACATTATCTTAGAACTCAGGCCATCTGAACTAATGCAGGCTCATTGATATGCCCAGAAGTGGCTTTTGGGTCCACCACTGGCCCTCCCAGGCGGTGTCGAGCATGACACTAAATATAACTGATATTACACGACTTTCGTGATAAGGGGCATGATTGTCCCAGACGATTTCAGAGAATGTACTATTGACTCAGATCAGCATGGGTGATGACCCATGATTCACAGTTCTCCTGGTAACTCGGCGTTCCTCTTCCTCCTTTCAGGACTCGTCTGGAATGGCTAATGAAAAGCTCATTGCTATTGTTTAAAGGTTGCTGACTAAGGCGGACCCGGAACTACCTCTGGGACGTTACTCAAGCTCCCTAGCTCGTTGCGAGGTTGGACATTTCCGAAACCCACTTTTGGCCTCATCTCGTACATAACAATAACCGTGCTCATCTTAGCCTCAGGTGAATTGGGTTGCAATAGGATGGCTCCTAGTAAGTGCTTTGTGGGCACCCAATGGTTTCTTTGGGTAAACTCTTTTAATAACCGAGGCTAAAAGTGACTACGACGGCGGTACTTTAAGCACAAACCGACAAAACTAGTTTCAAATTCCACGGCAACCACAACACCACACGAAATTACAATACTAACAAACGAAGGGATACGTTTAATAGGGAGGTTCAAGTGTGATTCTGTATAGCACATAGAGAGCCTCATTCTTTACTAATAATTATTGGAAATGGACCAACACCAGTAAAGATCACCTTCAAGTTACATGACGCAGCAAGTGGTATTTCGAACGGTATTCCATAGGAAAGTTGTATATTGCCATTGATACTATGCGCTGGAAAAAATTGCCTTGCGGAATGCCACTGGGGAAAATGACCATTCGTGACATGCAGCTCATAGACAAGTTGTTTTTGGGACGGTATTTCATAGCATATTTGACGTGTGGCACTATGAAGTCCTATGGACCTGTATATTAACTAGATAACTATGATACACAGGCAAATATCTGCACTCGATACTATACATAATGCTGCTGCATACAGCACACTTGAATCCACACTTCCAAATCCACATCATTGCACGCTCCCAAGCATGCTCCCAAGTACACTCAATTGCACGCTGCTAAGTTCACTTCACTGTATGCTCCCAAGTATGGACTCTAATGCACTCGATTGCACACCCTCAGCCTGCTGGACTACACCGCCAAGTAAGCTCCCAAGCACGCTCCCAAGTACACTCCCAAGTATGCTCAATTGCACCCTCCCAAGTATTCTCCCAAGTATGCTCCAAATTATGCTTCTGATGATACTCGATTGCACACACTCAGCCCACTTGCCTGTATGCTCCCAAATACACTCCCAAGCAGTGCTGTTGAGTGCAGGCACTAGGCACCGGGTAGGGTGTAGTGGGCAGGGTGTTGCGGGCAAGGTATATTAGGCAGTGAAATCATGTCTGAGCTTTATCTTTGGTGCGCCCACCGTGATAGGATGTCATGATGTGTTATAGTCATGATGTTTGACAATTGCAGCCTTAGATTCTGCAGCAAAGGTAGACAATTGAATCTTGGGGAGAGCAGATTTCCGACACAGTTTTTCCGGCGGATTCTATATTCCGATTCCCATTGATTTTGGACATATGCATATGCACGCATTCCACCCGGTGTTGCTCATACTGTACGATGGTGATGGTGATGGTGTCAATGACAGTAATAGTCACGGTACCAGCCGTGGTGGAAGACTTAGACAAGTAGGTTGGCTATGTCAACGTCAAAGTTCCCAGACATAGAGCTTCCTACCAGCCAAAGCTTCCAGTTTTCCATTGGCCCAAAGTATTCTGTGGAAAATGGTATTCCCCATGAAGCGCGCACTCTCAAGCAGGGTCTTGAGCTTGCAAGTGGAATTCTCTCACCGAGAAACCGCATATCCATGGCTGCGCATTTGTGCAAGGCCATTTTACCAGCAATGCAAGTTACAATTCCCCTTATTGCTTGTGATAAATTATGAGATAATAGATCTGTAATAAGAATCTAAAGCATTCTCTGCCTCAGTTCTCTCTTTATATCCATCTCTTGGTGTTGGTAACGGTTAAAAAATTTCTTGTGGTGGGTAGTTGCCTCGCGAAATGAGTTTTGTCGATTTGTGCTTAAAGTACTACATATGTGCTCCGTCCCGTGACAGTTGGCGAACTTCAGCCTCCCGTTCACGAATTGGCGTAGGTTTGTGAATCGAAGAGATTTTTGCGGACTGATCAAAATTATCGCGAATCTTGTTTGCCAGTTTCTGAGTTTGCAACTGAATTCGGGGAGAAACCTTAAGATAGTTGATTAAACCTCTCCACAGTGAGATAATGGCACTGTACTTAGATCACGGCCATGAATGGAGTCAAGTATACACATGCTTCACCATCTACCATCTTCCATCTCAAGGTTTCCCCGAAACCAGTTGTGTGACCGAAGGGGACAAGCTACGAATTGGCGGGGTCAGAGCATATCATTCCACATGTGTATTGTGTTTCTTAGTGTTGAAAACTTTATGATCGAAGTATGAAAGTTCATCAGTTTGTCAATTAGTTCCAATTCGTGAATTGATCAAAAATATCGCAAACTAGAAGGATCGCCCATGGGACGGAACATATGTACTTCATACTGAGCAATTAGTATTTGGACGAGAACCGGACTCTAGGACTCCAGGACTTTTATATTCCTCTACCAAAACAAATTTTAACAATTCATCATTGAAATAAAGATAAAACATGCAACATTTTCAAATTCACCACCACCGCCACCACCACCACCTCCATCACCACCACCACCACCACCACCACCACCACTCCAACTGTTAATCCACCGACAGCCACGACCGCCGTGAAACGTTCCCCGGTGAACTTCATTGAACCACGACAACAATAGTTTCTCTGATATACGTCAGCTTTCATTCATTGCTTAGCAGTGGGAAGTTCCGAAATGTCCTGACTCACCGTCTATAAAGCTTATGCTAGTTAGGATGACTCAGCTGAGGAGTTTGACAACCGCGTCGTGGCCGATCTCAGTCGCGATATTCAGCGCGGTTCTTCCATCCATGTCTCGAGCTTCGTTATCAGCCCCGTGTTCGAGCAGCAGCCGCACGATCGCTCCGTGGCCAAATCTAGCTGCGACACGCAGTGCCGTTTTTCCACTGTTGTCCCGAGCGTCCTTGTTGGCCTCGTGCTCGAGCAGCAGCCGCACGACCGCCTCGTGGCCGAACCGTGAAGCGACGTGAAGCGCCGTCCTCCCAATGTTGTTCTGAGCGTCCTTGTTGGCCATATGCTCGACCAGCAGTCGGGCAACTGGCTCGTGGCCGCCTTTAGCGGCTAGATGAAGTGCTGTCCGTCCATCTCGGGCTTTCGCATTGGTCTCGACTTTGTTCTGTGTAAATAACCTAACAGTGTCTGTTGCTCCTGTAGTCGCCGCTAGGTGTAAGACGGTCCTTCCGTAGTCATCCCGTGCTTCTAAATATGCCCCATTTTCTAACAAGGTCTTGATTACCTCACTGCATCCGTTGTGTGCAGCCCAATGAAGTGGCGTCTTCCGAGAATTATCTTGGATTTCGATGGCTGCTCCTGCCTGAAGCAACATACTTGTCACCTTGGCATAACCTTTCTTTGCTGCGCAGTGAAGTGGTGCCATTCCGTCTCTTCCACGCATGTCGATGTCCGCGCCACCCTCTAAAAGAGTCCAAATGACCGATCGTAGTCTCTTTTCCGTGATAGCAGTATCAATAACGTAATGCAAAGGGGTCCATTCGGCCAAGTCTGTAGCTTTCGGATCAGCACCGACGTTTAATAGCTTCCGTATGACAATATTATTTCCGCCTTCTCGTGCTGCAGCATAATGTAACGGGGTCCAGTCAAGGACGTCTCTTGCGTTGGAATTTTCGGAGCCGAGGTCCTCCCCGTTCCAGGGGTGGATACTGGTAATGGTTGAGAAAACTGTAGGGTGTTGGAAAACGGCGTGAACGTTACCAGAGCTGTCATCTTCAGATGCTGCGTCGGGTGCTAGATCATTCCACACATCCGGGTCTAGTCGGTTTTGCATCTTGTACAACTTCGCAAAGTTATATATCAGATCGCGAAGAGAATTTAGCTTCAGCTGAGAATTTAGCTCCTGTAATATCTCATCCTTCAGCCGCTGCAGCACTTCAACGTTCCCTCGGCGCTGCTGTTCCTCTCGCACCCTTAAGGACTCGCAAACAGACAGGAAAACATGTATCAAGATTGCTGTAGCCTTATGCAATCCTTCAAGTGGTGTTGCTTCGAATGTTCTACAAATTCTGAAAAGCTTCACATATACCGGTACAACCTTCTCCCATTGCCCGAGAACTTCGTAATCTCTCATTCGTAGCCGTACAAAGTCGACCACAGCTTCGATAGGGAGCCGTTTGGTGCAGCTGAAAGGTGGGATGATGCATAAATACGCTTCTTGCAGGCTTCCTAATCCACTCCGCTGTATAGCACTGGCTGTCTTCCGAAGCATCTTGTTCTCAAGCTTCAACGATAGCAACGTCTCCGGGTTCTCTGATCTAAATACATCAGGGTTGCTAATTGTGGTGTTTCCTTCGAGATCGATACGCATAGTTGACCTACCGTCTGTTGCAACAGCCCACATAAAAGCTGTAAACATGTGTTGGGCCAGTAATGTCTCCAGGGGTCCTTCTGCGTTTACAACCAGAACGCGAGGTTGCTGATCTAGTAAGCTACCGTCAGAATGATACTAAAGGGCTATGGAAAACTGCCAGGCCGCACCGTTGGAAGACTCACCGGAGACTTGCATTTGGGAATCCGAGCCCAAGGATCCTATTGGACCTGAAAACTCCCCTGGTGCTCCTCGAACATCTCGGGCACTATTATCACAATTATCTGGAAGTACTCCATCGCCAACCCACCAGCCTATGTCACCCCGAAGACCTTCGGTATTCGGCCCCAAGACTCGGGAGATCTGTCGCCTGAGTTCCACATCTCGTTGTAGCCAGTCGCCCCCCTTGAAGGTATTCGAAGTCTCGTTGCCCATGCTCTTGCCTTCCATCTTACGAATATGAAATAACCACAGAGACAAGGCTGCTTCTATCTCTGTGGTATCAGCTTTCCACTTGCCTTCAATATATTCGATCTTGAATTTGATGTATTCGGGCGCGTGATTGCCAACCCGAACATTCAGAAGCCAATAGAAGACCGACTTCCCAATGCTAATATCGAAGAGCGTATTCATTGCTACATCGATTGACCTGGCCACTGCAATAGAAGGTTCGGATGTCTTGCCTCTCCATCCTGTCAGCATCCCCAACCTTCGCCTCACTTTGATCATAAGCTGCGCTTTCCCCAAATATGGTCTTGAATTTTCTGCTCCATTGGATTCAAGATTGTGATCGTGGGTGAGTATCGTCCAGCTTTGTCGTTCAACCTTTGGAGTGTTACCAGACTCGTCCCCGGCAAAATTCGGGACGCTCAGGGTATCTGCTGCGCTTTGCTGTTGCGCGTCCAATGCGCTCAAATTGGTCTTAATTTTGTTCGAGGAATTATGTTGAATCCCCATATGATAGTCTAATCTCAAACACTCTTCTCTACATATAAGTGCTTTTTCATTCCTTGGCCAAAAGTCGCTACCATTGGTGGCAATCCTCAACGCCAGCCAGTCCATCTCATGCTGATCGAGTACCTTTTTTGGAATTGGCGCAACAATAAGTCCGCGCCGAACTATTGCTCGCAAGATTGTCATTAGAGCTATACAGACGAGTTGCAAAATCGATGCAGACCAATTCATAGTGCGCAGGCCTTGAAATTGGAGGATGAATCCTAACAATCCAAGCACTACACCCACGAATGCAAATTTTTCAGAGGGGGTTGGGGCGATTTTATTTGGACTCGATAATATCCCCGTTGTACGCGATAAAATTCGCCTCCCAGGATATTCTGCCGAGGTGCTGGTGATGTTGTTCGAATCTCTGTTTGTATCCTCCTTTGAGGATGCTGGGGTACAGCCGCGTTGAACAGGCTTCCTACGATTGTCTACCGCAATGTTGGCAACTTCATCTGACTCGTCGTCCGGATCCTTTCTGTCGGAAGTCAGAATGCCCTTCCGTGGGTCCAAATGGCTTCTCCCAAAGATAACGAAGGAATCAAAGGTTTGGTCGCTAACGACATGGTTTTTTTGCAGCCATAGAATGCGAGCATTAAGTTTATTTCTCTGGTTTTCTCCTGGGCTTTTCACTGGGCCTTTCACTGGGCCTTTCACTGGGCCTTTCGCTGGGTTCTTCTCTGGGTAATTTTCCCCTGGTACAAATATAGTTTCGACAGTACTCAGCCCCACAACAGCTGAACATATTATCATGCCAGCTGTAAGGATGATAGTCCCCGTGGCCATTATTGGGAATGCATATGGTCTTACAGGCTGATCATCCTTCAGAAATTTCGATTTGAGGTGCGAATGGTAGACTGAGAATCCAGAAAAAAGTAACATTCCTCCTTGAAGTAATATGCCACAGATTGCAGTCAAGCAGAGATCGAGTGTTTTGCTGCCGCCATGAAGATTTAACGATATGTTTGGGGCCGATTTCGGTTGTGGTTGATGATGCTCCCCATCCTTTAAACATAGCGAGCACGCTTGTTTTTCTTCATCTTGGCGCTGTTTTCCGTCACCGAATACGAGTGGTCCTTTCGTCCAAGGACATAATTTTCGAACCCACGATGCTAACGGATCTTCCCGTACTGCCAGTTTGACCTTCTCGTCAGCGAACAAAGCTAATAATGCATAGGTACACATCTCTTGATTTTTCGATGTACCTACCTTTGGCAACAAGATAACGATCCTCCACTGCGCTCTCCACAGTATACAACCCGAAAGTCTCTTTCTTGTCATCCCTGTCGTCCAATTCTTCGAGATAGATAATCTGTTGCACCTCGGGCTTCCCCATAGTCCTGACGACCCCTTGGCCGTTCCATAGCTCGCAGACCTCGTTCGAAGTAGAGGACATTAACTCCTCCTCCACTGTGGCACGGTTCTCCCGAGCCCTTCCAATTACCGCCCTCAACCATGGCGGGCCACTAACGCGAATAGCGGCGACAATAACAGTAAGGATACCTAATGGTGCCATAGCGAAGATGATGTAGTCGAGCCAGCCCACTGTTCAGCATCCATTAGAAAAGGTTGTAGTAATACAACAGCATGGGAGCTCAAACACGAGTCGCTTAAGAATTGTGTCGCGAATTGCTCGCCAAAAAGTGCTAGCAGCCTAGACGAATACAGTTACCCAAGAGATATGTGCACCAAAAGGCTCTGGGATGCATACGGCGATAGATCAGTGAATAGGTTATTGGAAAAATCATCACCGGGATCGGCGGCTATTACCCCCGGAATCATCAGAGCAACAGTCCATGCATTCATGATGGGTGACATTGTGGATATCGACAACAAATTTCGATCGCGTGTGATAACTATCTCTAATCGAGCGTCGACATATACATATATTATATACAAGCTGGCCTTTAAGCCTTAAATGGTGGGAGAAGATAGATTGGAGGAGAGGTGGTAGGGTTAGTAAAATTCATGGCAAAGCTTTATGACGGAATATTCCAATTTTGGAACAAAAATCTGAGTCGATAAATGACGCTTATTCGTTGTCACGATCGTCATTGACCGATCAAATCATACCACCAAAACATTTTCCAAGGCATTGGGTGGCGATCATTAGGTTTTTAGAAAGGTAACTGGTTCAATGATCGACCCAACCTTTACAAGATGACTGCTTGATAAACCGCTTTTATTCGCTATTTGCAGTTAGCAACTTGAAGATGGTGCCAAACGCCTTATTATTGGTTCAAGAATGAGAGGTATCCAACCTATCATACAAGGGCTACTTGAGGCTCGTGCCGTCCCGACACCTTATGTTCTAGAATAGAGTACCTGTACATATGCATATCTGCAAAGCCGAAGTCGTAAACTGATAATATGGATGGGGTCCCTCTGTAGTTCGCCTTATGGTACAAGATTTGTATGCGAAATGTATAAGTTATACAGCTGCCTTAGTTAAAAATATAGAGTGCTGTGTATATATTTATACACTAGATAAATTTTATACACCCTAAACAAAAAGTGTATAAAATACACAGAGAAGTGGTGTATAAAGCAGAGTGCAGTGTATAAAGTAGAAGGTATGAATAAAATTGGGTATATAAAGCTCTAAGGGTGTATAAAGTGACAGGTGTATAAAATGGAGGGCGTATAAAGTAGCGAGTGTATAAAGTAGCGGGTGTATTAAGTGGAGGGTGTATAAGATATACAAAAAAAAAACTCGAATTTTCACTAAGTCCTTTTTTGTATGGGAAAATATGCAGAAGTTACAAATATATACACTCTAGTGGGCTATATTGACAGAATGAAATGAATGGTACAGTGGTACAACCACGGGTTATAAGTTTATACGCGTTTCTTGTACCTCAGGGGTTCGTACATACCTGACTTTAACAAAACGCCTCAAAGTTTTGAGCCGCATGGCAATCCAGCAGAGCTGTAATATAGGCGCATAGAACCAGCGTATTTATTCTCTCATGCCAGATTTCTAGCCTCTCGCTCGGCCGCAAAATTTATTTTCGAAGTCTGTGTACGAGCCAAGTGTATTTAATCGCCTACGCACCCCTCACCTCAAAAAAGGGATCCATCTAAATTATATGATATTGGGAACGACTCTAAGAAATTGGGCAAATGACGGGCATACTTGGGCTAAATGCCCAACATGATGCACTAAGAAAACCTAGCCTCCATGTCAGAGATCATGAAATCCATTTATGGTGGCATAATGCACCCTCTATTAGATTGTGGGATTTGGTAGTAGGGAATGTAGTGTGGAAATCAGATAGTAAATCAGATAGTTAAAGCTACAGCTATCAGACGGCGATTTGATGTCAATTCATGCCTGATAATCCTGCAGATTCAAGCAGAGAAAACGCCTACAATTAGCGCAACATAATTGCATCGCTAGTGTGGCTGAAGAGTATTTCGGTGCTTCATCTTATATATCCCAGTTCCCTCTCCAGATAGCATTCTCCCTCCAGTTATTGGGCGAACACAATTCACTTGTTCCAAAAACATCGTCTTGCGAACCATTTTGTCGTGTTCCCTTATCACCATACTTGATTTCTTGTATCCATAACCCTACTTGCATCACACCGACATTGGTACTTCTATCATGAGTAGACGGTGGAAACAAAGAAAGAAAGTATCCGCTACACAGTGAGGAATATCCCCTACACGCTCGATTTTGTAAATTGGTCACAATAGTCAGCTTGGGAGTAAGTGGGAAAGACTAGTCAATGGGTAGCAGAGCTTCTGATCGGTGAAGGGCACGTCATATGTGAGTGATCATCTCGGCTTACCTCACTCCCAAACCAGGTATAATAATATTGACCACCCGACTATTGTGACCAACCTACAAAGTCGAGCGTGTAGGGGACACTGTATTATATTTACAAGACCTATTTCTGACAAAGATATCCCCACCCAAAAACCCTGCATATCCCGCAGACGGAAGAACGTAACACCAATTAAGTCTTAACCCGCTCACTTCACTCAGCAACAGTGGCGGTGGTAATAGTTTAATTAAGCAGCTTAACAACCTCCGCATACCCATTCAACTCCGCAAACTTCCCCGGCGTGTATCCCATCTCATCCTCCGCCTCCTTCTCCGCCCCTCCCTTCAGCAGCCTCTTCACAACTCCCACATACCCATTCACCGCCGCACAATGTAACGGCGTCCACCCATCCTCATCTCTCGCATTCACTTCTGCGCCTTGCTCCAGCAGCAACCCAACAAACCTCTCATGTCCTCTATCTACCGCTAAATGCAGCGGCGTACTCCCATCATTCTCTCTCGCTTCCACTTCCGCCGCCAGCAACTCCCCAACCTCCATATGACCGCCCATCGCCGCACAATGCAGTCCTGTCCACCCATCATTATCTCGTGCATCTCGGTCGGCGCCGAATAAAAGGAGTAATCGGACGACTCCCGCATACCCGTTGTTAGCCGCGTAGTGTAGCGCCGCCCATCCGTCGTCGTCCTGGGAATCGATGTCAGCCCCATGCCGCAGCAGTGTCTCCACGACTCCCTTGTGGCCGCTTACTGCTGCTGCGTGGTGTAGTGGGGTACACCCGGTGTGGTCTCGTGCGCCTTTAGCAGCAAAGTATGAGTCGAGTAATACACTGACGATGGTCAAGTGGCCGAAACGGGAGGCGTAGTGGAGCGGGGTCCACCCGTTACCGTCGCGTGGGTCTATGTCGTAACCGGGCGAGGAGAGGAGGAGTTGGAGGACCGAGGAGTGTTTGCCACGCGCGGCTAGGTGTAGGGCTGTTCACCCGTCCGCGGGTGAGCTGTTTGCGAGCCATAACTGGTCGTATATTGGGAAGTTAGTGATATCTATCGGGTTTGATTCGGGGGTTTTGTTGGTGCGAGTAATACTGCCAGCCCTGAGAAAGCGCGCAAAAGCATCGGTTATTGCATTCATAGGGAGCAGCGGACTCGACATGTCGGGACCGCCGGTAATATCGGGGGTGTTATTAGCATCTGTGGTTGCATCAGTGGCGGCGATAAAGTCACGGATAATGTCGAGCATTCTGCTAATGCGCTTGTACGATCCTCCCGTCCTACTGTTGCGATTTAGAGAAGTATAGAACTGTAGTGTTCAGAAGGTGCTGTGTGTTAGGCATCATTGCAATTTTGAGCAACAGATCACGCAACACTTCGTGGTCTCCTGACAATGTGTTGCGCGCGATTGTGGTAGTGTCATCGCGTGGATGGGCGCGAAGGAGAAGGATGAGTGGATTCAGGGCGGAGAGCCATTCGGAGAGAAGGTACTGATACTCTGTGTTAATTTGGAGCTGCGTTGTTTGCGTAGTTGTAGTGATGTCCATCAGAAGTGGGTGCGTCGGGAAGGAATAGAAGGTACTTGAATAAAGGATGGAAAGGGACGTAGCATGTGAGTCACATTGTCTCGCTTAGCTTAAATTAATTCTTTAGTTTGACAGCGGGTGGGATCATCCTGGCTGCATACTGTCTACTTTAGTATGTACCTATCTACGGCCTGTAACGACGATGGATAAGGATTCATCCCTGCAATAACTCCCGCCACCGTTCCAAGTCTCGATCTTGGTTTTTCCCACCAAATACCTTTGCTTTGCAGAGAGGTCCGGTGCACAACCATGTAGCTGATAATGGGCACTTCTCGGTGTGCCATGATGTACTTCAACGGCATTCCCTAAGTTTCAGTTTATCAGTTGTCTTTGAAATCGCGGGCAGAACATACAGCATCACTCAATCAGTTTGTATCTAAGCTAGCCCGCTGTAGAGTACTTATAGAGTAGAAAGCGTAATTCTTAAGAACTACCAATTCCCTAATAAAACCCTGCGGCAAACTCCAATAAATACACTTCAACTGTAATCAGCAATGCTTCTCGTCATAATTAATAGCTATAGAGATCGCACCAAAAAATTAGCATCATTAACACTTGAACAGCGATAACGTTGACGGCGTAGCAAGAGATTTCAACCCCTGTTCCTCAATGAGGCGGCGGGGTAATTTAGCGTTACGCACAATGGTAGGGGTCTTTCAGCCGTATTCGGGCACTCCACCAGTCAACTCGCCAAAAAGCCTGCAGCGGCTACTCTTCACAACACAGTACAATCGGCCTGGCCAATTGAATGGTTCTGTCATCGCTGAACACTAACCCATGTGACACTATTCCGCATCTCGTATTCTGGGGCCCAGCCCCTAGCCTGCAACTATCGTATGATAAGTACTCACCACTTGCTAGGTAGCTCGTATCGAAGATATTATTCATGGATAAAGCAAAGACCGAACAAGTGTCGGGAGAAAGAGTGACTTATTAGGGGAGCGACCATGGGGGCTTGGTCAATGAGCGATCCGGCAAGTAGGAACTACTCTGTTGAGACTGCTTCCACTAGCGGGCTAGGGGTTGGCCGCACTTGACCGAAAGAATGTGTAAAACTTACGAATGTCATTCTCGGAGCACCCTGATGATCCAATTGTTCCGATCGGCCCCAATTCCAGGAACGAATTACCCTTACCCGAATACTGCTGTGAGCATTAAGGGATTTCGAAATCCGCCGAATACTCGAGTAATTAATGTTGGGTGTCAATTCATGCACGAACAGTACTCAATGCTCTTATGATCACCCAATTATGAACTCTAATTAGTTCATTAACTCTAGATCTCAGCCTCTCCTCGTGATATATTGCAGAGGAGAAGAGGAGAGACATTAGCATCAGAACAATAGGATGATGTGGGTCAAGAAGACGCGCGGTCATCACCGTATATTATTCGTACGGATGGTAAAATTATCAGAGCTGCCGTCTAACTCGTTGAATTGGGCGTGAATATGCATAAGATCGACACGAGTGAGCATCTGTGCCTTTTGATTGCATTGTGCTTCTACTCTCTGCATATCTCGTACAACCCACACCAACCGTCAATTCTTCGATATCGCACTACGCGGTCGATTGTCAGCTCCACCTACAGTTGAAACAACCTGAACTGAGACATACCAGCAAAAGCGACTAGGCCAACTATCTTCATTGTCGTAAAATCAAAACGGGTCCGGCTTCCATACCCGTAGTTACAGCGAATGATTGCTTTGAGAACAATAGTGACATATCTGAGCGTTATTCAAACACACTATAGCTTCATCGAAGAAGCAAAAATGAGGTTTCTGCCTCGGAGTTAGGAGGGAGTATAAGTTAACTACGCGGCTTGCACTGAGGCTGCTAAAACCTACCGAAGGACCTTATCTCAAGATGTCAGGGAAATACGATCTTATCTCACAGAGTATTAGTGAAATCGATGATGGCAAGACCGAACAAAGCGACACCTCCTCAATTCCCAGGCGCGATTGCCGTGCTGCGAACGGGCAGGAGAACAGCGGTAATCGCGACTGGATTCAAATACAACAGTTTTTTCCCTTTGACGTGGATATTGTGGGCGAAGTCGTCGAAATTACAACAAATCCGACTAAACATGGCAAGATGAATATCATCAAAAGCACTAAGCATACCATTGCGAATCTTCAAGATCCAGGGTATTTGCAAACGAAATTCCCCCAAAAGCCCAACAATCGGAAGCGCAACAGCTTGAAACTCCATCGTCCGACACCGGACGACTCCACACACGACAAAACTTACCGGTGGTTTCATTTGCCAGCAAATGATATGCACTGGTTCGAGGTTGATACTTTCGAAAAATATACCGCCTGCAGTTGTGGAATTGAATGTGCTGATTGAAAGTACAGAATACCGTAAAATCGGTATACGCAGCGAGCCATAACGGTAATACAAAACCAGAGATCCTCGAGCCCCGCCGCTGGACCGACCGCCGGAGAGGACAACTCAATCACGCATATCCGAGCCTTTTTCGCCCTCACATGGAGCCCTATTGTGGCTTACTCAATAGAGGAGATTTAAAAGAGGAGCCACAATTAGCTATTTACGCATGTTCATGCCACTGGTTAGACTTATACTAGCTAATATGTAAGTAGGATAGATGCCATATCTTCACTGGAACATACCTTACAACCAGCAATACTTCCGAGATGCTTTCGAGCTTTTGGCACAGCAATACAAGGATAGGAAGAACGGTAGTACAGAGCCCTTCGGACGCTACACAGAGGATAGATGTCGCAGTGTATATCCATTCGACGATGACTTGCCATACCATCCAACCCGAACCCTCGACCAGTATTTCTGCCAAAACCTGAACACGGACATACGTGATGCAACGCAGACATGCGTCGGCGTGGATGAGAAGCTGTTGGTAATTGACCAACTGTGGATAATGATTCCTAGCAATGGTAGGCCAAGGTTCTAATCCGGTCCTTTGGTATGGATGGGTAGCTGAAATGGTGGGACAGACACCATAGTCACTGCATTTCCGTCCAGGCCAGTTGTTATCAATGACGATAGTGACGACGCTCGCTCTCTCGGTACCGAGTGTTCAAATATAGGATCAATAGGGTTCATGGACCTAAGTGAACATCTGCATACCGAGCGCTGTCAATGCGGCTTTGCAGACCTTCGGAATGCTATACACAGGGATTTCAAAATTTCGAAAAAGCTAGGTTTGGCCCGCGAAACTCCGCGAATACTCGCTGCTTTGATCATGCATCACGCTGTCTGTGAACTTCTGGGCTCAAAATGCCGAAACCAAGCGTGGGGGATGAATGTTGAGTCAACATTTCGAAATCGGATCGCAGAAACTGTGAGTCATCACCTGAAACTCATGGCAGAATTGCAACTCATGTTTTCAGAAATTTGAAGCACGCCGGCGCCTTGCAATTATTATGGAGGATCCATACTCCGTAAATGACGCCCTCAACCTCGACAAAGAGCTTCTATTGTGGCATGATGCCAGTGCTGTTGAGGAAGACGCAGGAATACTGAAACGCTTGCTTGGAGACCAAAGAATTATTATCAACGAATTCAAAAGGAAAGCTGTAGACTTAGCCGAGTATGAACGCCAAAAAATTGACTCGATCCTCACCGAGACTATCCGCAGGTTAAACAACTTCGATCGGAGTGTATGCCAGATTTATACAGATGCCGAGAGCCTTACAAAATTTGTTGTACCCGTTTTCGGTCTTCTTCCGCTGGTGATGCTGACTGATTTATAGATACAGGGGATTTTGGACAGAAAACAGCAATTTGCAGCCATGATTGAGGCCAAGAAAGCCACGGAGATGGCAGAGGTCTCTGCGAAGATGGCAGAGGTCTCTGCAAAGCAAGGACAGGCGACAATGGTATTCACAACCGTCACTGTTTTATTTGTAAGTTCAGGTTCCAGCTACTTATGAATTGTACCAGCCCTGGTTTGGCGCTAATGCGCTCAAAAGCTTCCAATGAGCTTCCTGTAGGTCGTACTTTCGCCCTTACTGAACACTAATAACGTATCCCAAAGTGCATCAATCTTGGGGATGAATATCAAAGAGTGGACCGGAGGTGTTTCGATAACCACATTTCAAATTTTTGCTGGTACATCCGTTTATTATTACTCTACAGTGTGCAACATTGTTAATAATATACTAGGAATCTCAGTGTTCGTATCGATCCTGGCACTTACGGTGGCATTGCGGGTTAATGCTTTGAATGATGCACGAAGGGTGCTGAAAACGTACTTCAGCGATAGTATCTTTTTTCGGAAATTGCGTAACAGGAAGCCTGACGTTGAAAGCGGGAATTCGAAGCAGCGTATGGATTGAGGTGACATGTTATTCATGACATGAAAGACTGATTACTTTGTTCGGAAATGCTTTGTATTGAGTAATGAATTATCTCCTTTGATGCCTGCAGTACCGCATTCAGAGTCTATTTGTCATGAAGTCAGTTAAGGAGCATTAAATCTTGGAAATGCAGTTTTCGTACTCGTATGGCGGCATTTAGCCAGACAATTACCAAATTGAGTGATGACGTGCCAATCAATGATAAGCGACCTAAAGCGTAATCAAATCTATAGTTGGACAAGTTGTGCGCTTAGCGGCAGCAAGCCTAAAGTTACTCAATTATTGAGCTACTAATTCAATATCTTTTCTGATAATTTGATTCAGGCTTAAAGCTAGACTAGAACGCTCTCGTCTATTTAGTCACTGAGAATTACAAAACTTAGAGCATTACTTCTCCCATAAATATCTTCCGCCTTATGCACTTGCAACAAAATATCAACCAGATGCCATAACCTTCTTTTCCCCAAACTCAAACCCGAGTCAGCTAGCCGCAAGGAGACTTGCCAAGTCCTGCCCCTAGCTAATCTCTACCTGCATTCATAGGTCCTAGAAGGCGTCGTGATAACAGTTCGATTGTCGACCTCTAATTGGAGTGCTGCAATTACTCGTTTGCAGTAGTATATCGCCTTCTCATCGTCTCTAAGTCTTCGATATAACGATTCCAGGTTGTGCAATGTAAGCAGTTTGTCTAGGTGATACTCGCTGACCCTATTCTCGTATTCCTGCAATGCAAGCTGAAAATATTATAAGGATAATCCGTAGTCTTTAAGTTCCTCACTGAGATCCCTAACATCCAACAGTTCGCGCAGGACATGTGGCGGCAGGTTGACAGCTGATATCTTGTAATGCACTAAAGCTCTATTGAAATACCGAGCTGCTAAATGCTTCTCTCCCGACCAAAAATACGACCTGCCTGTGGCCGCAAGTACACTGGCTAACAAAGCTCCTTTAGTGACAGATTCAACGGGCTTCCCAGCAACTCAAATTTCCCAAGTGCGAGGTGATAATTCCGTAACGCCCCTGTATGGTCCCCCCGGGCCGCATATACAGTAGCAATATTAGCGAGTCCTTGTGCCTGACTGTAGCATTCGGGCTTTCTAAAGCTCGGGCAAAAACTCCAAGGCTTTTTCCACGTGTCCCTGGCGTTGACATATTAGACCTAGGTTGCTGAGAGTTCGATAATGGATTGTGGTATCGTAGACGTTTCCTTTATTGAACATATAATACCCGCTGAAGCATCGCCTGTGCCTTTTCGTATAGCATATTTTCAAGAAAGCGCACCCCACTTTCTAAAAAAGCTGCATGAAGTGGAACCCTATCAGCGGCAACTTCAGGGTTGTATGAAGGAAGGATTCCCAGCCGGGGAGCGACGCGGTTTGGAGATAGAGCTTTGGTCGATATTTGAAAGACAGTACCCTTTTAAAGGCGGGGTTGGGGCGGATGTAATCAGTTGTGACTGACGGGCCTGGGTTGGCTTGGGTGGGCAGAAATCCCGGGGCATTGAGCTGGCTGTATTCTGACAATAGCTAGAATAATTCTGTCTTTTAATTTTCTGTTGGTGAAGCCATTGTATGGTGTTGGTAAACCCGATAGCGGCTATAGCTCCTTGGTCAGGTCCCCCTTTGATCTGGATGCTGGATTTTATTGACCTAACCTCAACGATGGAACCAGCAGAGCCTATAACTTGGGCACTACCGCTCCGATAAATATCCACAGATTCCTAGCGGCAATCCTATGGCTACTCCCGAAGGCTAGATCGATGCGCGAGATTATTCTCTTGATCGAGAACGGGAGTGGTTAAATTACTGTACGACGAAGCTTCCTCCATCTGTGTGGGTGGGCGGGGTGTAAGGTATTGGACGACAGATGGTCTGCCTACCATATCAAGTCAGTCTAATCCAACCCTCTGGTATGAATGCATTAGCATACCTGGATCATTGGCTGGGGGACTTCTTAATAGCTCCTTAAACCTTTTCCCAGAACGCTTCAACTTTGCACTACTGATCAGCTTACCATAGTACTGAAATCTCGTTTTTTCTCATAATGAGCTAGCCGGTAGTATGATTTCTGTAGAATAGAGACTATTTTCCTCCGTGGAATATTTTTCTTTAGACCCCAGGTCGTCATATTTCTCTTGATCTGCGCTTCTCTGTTCAGCGTTAGCCGGATAGATTCAATCAACACAAAGCCAGTGGGTTAGAAAAGCATACGTTGCACGAAAGTTATATTTTTCTCGCAAGATAGTCCTAATTTCCATAAGACTTCTATTGTCGAGAAGAAATAGATTTTCAATAGTTCTTCGCCCCATTCCTCAGGAGTGATTGATTTCTGCGGGACAGGAATTGCTAGCGTTGGAGGGTCCATTGAAAGGACTGAGATTTAAGAAAGAGGGCTAAAAGGTTTGAACGAAGAGAGTAGCGATGACGGTTTACGCTTGTTGCGCGGAAACCTGAGAGTTAGGGGAGTGAGGCTTTAATATATCACAATTTTCAGGCTGAGGTGTCACATGAAATGTACGAGCGTTTTGTCGGCCGCCAAATCGAGCATTTCGGAGCCTCATCAAGCCCATGCAGAAGCCTTTTGTCCGTCCTATCGCAGCTGCCAAACGGATGTCGTGCATCTACTCATTTCCAGGGATGTACTCTACACAATTCAATCCTCGGGATCACCGCTGACTGTTCCATTTCGCAGGGTTATTTTTAAGCTGGTGTGGATGAGCTGACTGCATGTAGCGAATGAAAGCGCTTGAAATTCGAGTTGTTAAGGCTGTGTGAATCACTTCTAGTTACTCGTTGATATCAAACATTCCTTCAAGTAACAATTGTCTAGGGTTTAGCTGCATTGGGCTACAATGACAATGAGGTCAGATGTGGTGTCACTTTGGATGCTTCTTTGACTTGTTGATTGACTTGATTGATTCTCTCTATCTCGAGGGCCAAAGGCCTGTATATGTACAATCTCCCATATGCGTACGCGTATGCTCTATCTGACATGAGACGCATCACCCTAGTCGTGATGCATATCCTCATACAGCGACCATCTTCATACAAGTCTTCATTCTCATACAAGACATCAGACGGTGCTGAGACTCGCGATCCAAGTACACATGCAACATGTGGAAACTTTGTAGTGAGAACATGAGTCTATGACGAGAAGGCTGAGACGTGATGACTTGGCAACAGTGAATGTGTGGCACTTCAATGATATCTATTGAGGTGATAGATGTGGATTTTTACATGCACACACCCATGTCATCCGACGAACATAGTAGAGAGCAGAGTGATGATGAGCACGAGGACACCTGGATGGTGGATGTGGTACATTGAGAGAGATTGATATGATTAGAGCGGTGACTGGGGTCACGTGCTTCACCAGATAGACTCGTGCAATTTGGATCAGATATGATCCATGGCGAGAAGAGAGACTGAGTTGAAATGGATTAGATGGAATCTTATTACTGAGTAGATTAGATAGTGGTGAATCCCTTGGCAAAGCACGTGCCTAGCTTCCTGGATAATGGGCTGAGTTCGGAAGAGAAAGCATATCACTTTTCTTCATACAACACCCAGCGCTACAGTGACTGCATTCACTAAAAGATAGTACCATTATTCACAAAACGAATACCAGTTTTATCAACAAATGCCCTCAATTTGCTTGTATTTCTATTGCCACAGAAACTCTTGACCTTTCGTGACGTGAAGGCACGATATAAAGCGAGATTTGCTCTACTTCTAGCTCAGTACATATATTCATTCAACTTTTGGAGCATTGTTTTAGGGTAGGGGTTTAGCACTAGGGAGCGCAGAATGGCTGAAATTAGGGGCCTAGTGCTTGAGGATTAAAGCCACGACACCAGGGATCCTGTTGGTCATATTACGGGCAATGCCGGTGTTATGCATTTCCTCAATCTACCGACCATAGTGCTAGGAGCCCATGGATCTTAAGAGGATGCTTTTTACCTATTATACGATGAAAATCGTGGTAAAGCCCGCATTAAATCGTGAGATATTAGAATATATATAAAGAATCTTGGATGATTGGTTAATACCTTTGCCGGACCCACTGATATGCAACAGTGGATCCGACGGCAATAGCCAATAGCCCATTATGGCATCGTGGGTCTTGCAGCTGCCATAATTCGTACGGCGATTATTTCAACCATGTTTAAGGGCTTTTAATACATCCCACAATCATTCCCAGTCAGAGTTACAACCGCAATGAGTCATGCAATGTCACTCGTAAATCTGAAATCCCTATGTTACATAAGTACCTGCATCGTGAGTTTCAGCTCCGTCTGCGGTCTCAGGTCCGTTTGCTTGGATCTTGAGTCTCAGGTCCGTTTGCTGGCTCGTAAGCAGTTAGTGCTTCGTATGAGGATATGCATAGTCTGTATCAGAAGAGCGGCTCATATCAAGATAGTGCAAACGCATATGCAAACGATAATGAAGATGGATATGGATATAGGAGTCGAGTCTGTATATATACGGGCCTTCGGACCTCGAGAGATCAGTCAATCAACAAGTCATTCAAGCATTCAAAGTAACACTCTTCCCCGTCTGTTGCACATCCGGTGGTGGCAAGTGTTACTATAGTACTTAGGGAAGAAAGGTGTGTTGACTCTATTATACAGTAAAGAGAAGGAGAGAAGGAGAAAGATACGATTTATATACAGAGAATCATGAGAGAAAACTTTGATGCTCCGCCACTCTTGAGTCACTCGCCACTCTGAGTCACTTGCCACCACTGGAAATGTAACAGCAAGTGTTACTTTGGATGGTTCTGTAACTTCTTGATTGGCTTGTCTATCTCGAGGGCCTAAGGCCCGTATATGTATAATCTCTCATATGCGTACGCGTATGCTCTATCAAGCATGAGACGCATCACCCTGGTCCTG
>Ga0307512_10000542_pt1 | contig 55716 bp, 48 predicted proteins | sample 14_EM_MG_FD_200267 | JGI IMG/M metagenome (GOLD analysis project Ga0307512, IMG submission 200267) | Populus trichocarpa ectomycorrhiza microbial communities from riparian zone in the Pacific Northwest, United States - 14_EM | ecosystem: Host-associated > Plants > Roots > Unclassified | place...
GAATGCGGGAGGTGAAAGAGCAGGTAAGACTGGACAATCTTGGTCTCGAACATGCCACGATACGATCAGAACTCAGATACTTAATTGGAGCCAAAGTTGCAGGAACCGTAAAGCTGGAACCGCGGGGCGGGTACAACCCGGCCAAAAACCGCGAGTTTATGTCCGGTCCGGGTAACAAACCCGCCAAGACAATGCGGTTCGAGTTTTTGGCCGGTTCTGGAACCGAACCGAACCGAACCGCCGGCCAAAAACCGGACCGCTGGCGGGTTACCCGGACCCGTTGCTAACACTAGCGATCCATACTACCAGAGTCAACTTAGTAGTTCTCGCTCTAGGCTCAATGCCTACGTCATTAATCCCTCAGTTACGTCATGCTAAGGTCGAGTCTTGTCTCCAGACCGGAACGTGCCTCTCGGTATCCATCCCGCTTATCAGGTGGGGAGAAGAGCTCTCTCAATCGCATCTGACTGTCAACTGCCCTGTGTGATTACCACACATGTCACGCATAGTATCCAGGTGTGAACGAAGTACTCACACTTCGCGCGACCAACATGTACTCTCTTCTTTAGAGCATTTTGCTGACCACTTGAACGTTTACATGCATAGGTGTTTTGCATATATCCGATATGTATGCATCTTGTATCATAATTCAAGTATCATTATCGCTATTAGGGACGACCCCTAACAGTGACTGTCAAAATGCAGAATTTGCTTTGTTCAAGTCGATTAAGAGTACTAACATCGACATAAATGACGCAGCTTGCCTCCATGTGGTCCATATCTTGCAACATCCTACATCTCGTCCATCAATGAAGTCAACACAAAATACAATGGTCAATGTTCCGAAAAAGAATCTTTTGCCACCACTGGCAGGCAAAGACGGGAAATCGACAAAGCGTTCCACATGACGACGTCATCAAGCGAATCAGGGCAAAAGGTGCTTGGAAGCAGAATGCGTCTGAGCCCTTGGAGTGTTGCAGAGCATACCATCCATAAAGAAGCTTGTGGCGGGGAAACAACGAGAAACACACTTCTTATGCAACGAAGAGAAGGAGAAATGGTTCGAGGATTATGTGGAAAGTGAGACCGCTGTGGCAAGAAAGCAAGTTGAAGATGCAGAGACAGCAATTAAACAGGAGCAGGATGATATGAGAAATGCTGAAAAGGCAGGATTGACAACCACCAAGCCTGAAACAACATTTCAGGAGATGTTGAACGCCATCGGAGTTAGTCTGAGCGATCTTGCAAGTTCCGACGATGGGGAGGATGGGGAAGAAGACGATCATGATGAAGAAGATTCTGCGGGGGGTAAGGTTAGCGAAGATGACGAACCGTGGTGGGTGATGGGCACAATCTCCAAAACAGTACAGGATTGCACTGAGCGTTGTCGGCAGACGCAGAAGAAGCTTGACGAATTGACGCAACCAGGCTGAGGAGATGCGGCCAGCTACTTCTGCGAGAGGGATAAGAAGTACGGGACAACTGAATTGAAGGTTCCGGCTGTCATTCAACCTCAAACTGCAGATGATGCAGCGTCATATGTGCCGATGACATTTAGTGAGCCTCTGGAGACTCTTGATAGTGTCCCTGGAAAATTACAAATGCCGCAAGGGACTTCGCGACCAGGAAGTAGTCATATGAGGCTAGGTTTGCAGGAACCGCAAACACACAAATGCGTTGCATCCCCCCCGCCTGCCCCAATGCCTGATTGGTCACAAATTCAGCAATCCAAGCATGTTGAACTCATAAGCGTTAACCCCTGAATAATGCATCCCAAGCTATTTACCATATATATATCAGATTCCGACGAGGACATTGTGATGGCTCCTGCTTCCCCGGAGGAATGAATAGCCAAATTGGAATTTGTGACGATACATCAATTTGAAATGCACTACCTGTACCAATTTTGCTTTCGGTCAGCTTTTACTTGATTTCAGTGACCACATTGCGAGACATGATAATTTGTCTGTGCATGTGCAAGGGTCGGATAGGCCATGCCAATGTTCAAGACTGCAAATCTTGTGGACTGACAAACAATGAACGTGATATCGTCCCGTCAGTCACTATTAAGTGAGACGATTAAAACTAAATTACAGACGAAACTCACCAACAAAATATAAGTCAGTGATGTCATACGAGTCATAGATGCAGCGGTCAATGCACAATACGATGCTGAATGAATCACGACCGTCATGGTCTATACAATCATGGATCCAACTGCATAACTCGCTGCACAGACCTGGTGCACATAGTCGAGATGTTGAAAATTGCTTATGGTAGGACATGGACATTGCGGAGAATGAACTGGATGGGGAAAAGTGAGGTAGTCCGGCTAAATATATCAAAAACTAGTGAACAGATTTGTATACGGTTAATTGCCGGCTGAAAGCGCTGGAAGGTGATAGGCCAACGTCATGTATCACTCAGATAATGAATCTAGTGGTGGATCAGAAATTGAGAAGGTTGGAAGCATTTGGATGCAAATGTTTATACATAGAAACAATTTATTGGCTGCCAATGCCAGCTATATGCATTTATACAATTATTGAGCACCCAGTGACTGTCAGTATGTCATTAAGTTGAGCGTCAACGGAGCGTCAACGATTTTTAGTCTTACATTTTCGGCAAACAAACAGCTGCATAGTTACATCCTTCCAAAGCAAGTGTATTGGCAGTTTTTATACGCGAGAAAGATAGTGACACGCTCATTGACCAATCATGGAAATAAGCCTCAACGATTCGTCAACGATTTTTGGTCTTGTGGGTCGGATAATCTAACAGAAGACATGGTCGCTGTAACACATAATCAAAGTAGTCACCGCCTTTAGGGCCAAAAATGCGAGCGATGAGATCGCTACTATCTCTTAACAATGAGCGTCAACGGAGTGTCAACAATTTTTGTACTTCCATCTTGGATAATCAAACAGCTGTGCGACAATATTAAGCTATAATCAAAGTTTTGGCCGCCTTTATGGGAACAAATGGCACCGATGATCGAGCTACCACGTCCTAAGAATGAGAGTCAATGCAGCGTCAACAATTTTTGGTTTTGCATCATCGACACACAAAGCGCAGTGCATTGACATTAACACATAATCAATGCATCGGCCGCCTTTATGGGCAAAAATGCTAGTGACGATATCGTTACCACCTCTTCAAAATGAGCTTTAACAATTGCTGGTCTTGCATCTTGGACAATCTGAGGGCTACGGAAAGGCGTTAACCCAGAATCAACTTATAGGCTACCTTTACTGGCAAAAATACATCTGACTATATCGCATCTGCCTCATACAATTGAGCGCCCACCGAGCGTCAACAATTTTTGTGGGGGCTCAGTACGCTACTCAGCAATGAACTGCATCGCATGGTTACCAAATTGAGTCTTACGCGGTCAGTCTTTTCATTATGTCCTTGTATACAACTTCACAAATATGCAAGCAATGTCTCACAGATTTGATTATTTTGCTTCTAGCTGTAGAGTCAATATTCAAGAATCCGCAGTCTGCTTTACTGTATCGTTACCTTCAGCAGTCTTTCGAGTCACTTCACCCAGCTTTCTAATTCCTACACCCATGTCTGATTCAAAATTCTCAAACCCTTCATTCCCCGAGGTTATGATCACTTCCAAAAATGAACGTGTCTTTACTCGTGGTTTGAGCGACCTTACTTTAAAAATTGTCTTCGATGGTTGTTGGGCTTCAATGAATGTAGGCTCAAAGCGGCCTATTGTTTAGAATGATTCAATACATGCGCCTTCATAGCGATTCTATTTACACTGCGGAATTGAGGAGACCGGGAGCCCTGGTATCATATTTATCGTTTGTCATCAAGTTCTTTGCCATCCATCAGAACATGGGACCAGCTCAATGAGGAAACACTTGCTGGCAAAAGCTCAGATCGCAAAGTTAAACGAATTAACTGAGTCGGAGGTTACAGAATTGACCAGTTCAACGGTTGATGACACAGCGTTGGCCGTAGTGAAGAGGCAAGGCAGTTGAGGAATTACAATTGTATGTTCGCAGAGTCAAATCAGATTTGACATCCAGGTTGATCCATATTGACTGAAATGACGGACAACACGTTCTAAACTGGCAGCTATGGACATTAAAACCTCCAAATTTCACCAAGACATGTGCAATCGCTACCTCATGTTAGCATTTGTTTCGGCTCATATTCCATGGAACGCAATATTGAATCTAGTGCTACGATGGTCATATAAGGCATTACGCAATGACCTAGTGCTGCCATCCGCTACGACTTTTAGCAATATTTGCCGGAAGGAATACGCACTGACCATGGATGCAATTAAGAAGCAATTGCCGTCACGTAATAAAGTTAGTTTAGCTTTGGATGTATGATCATCTCCGAACGAACGAGCCATAACGTCGGTCATTGCGTACTATATGGATCGAAACTGAGCATTGGGTGAAGATCAACTTGCTTTCGATGAGGTTGATGGCCTGTTCTTTTCCCATTTTCAAAGCTAATTAAGGATGATAGGTGAAGGGCCAACATACTGGAGCAAGGCTAGCTGTAGATTTCAAGGACGTGCTAGATCGGTTTGAGATTACCAACGGCCGATTACTTGGTATTACGACTGATAATGCTTCCTCAAATTACTCAATGACAGGCGGGTTGCAATCAACACTCGAGGTCTCTGCAATCCAGTTGCCTGCTTTGACGAACCTCATACCATGCATGGCGCACGTCATACAGTTGGCTTTAGGGGTATTCATGAGCAGTCTTGGTGTAAAATGCCGCACCAAGTCTTGGGAAGACCATGAGCGCGATCAGCAATTTGGAGAGAATGAGAGCATAGACATTGGGAAGAGTCAAAGACTTCGAAAAGATGGCAATGCTAGAATCAATAAGATGTCGGCCATGAAACCAGGTTTAGCCAAGATAATTGAAAAGTGCATATTTCATGATATTTTGGAAGTCCTGAAATTGACCTTCTTATAGCAGAGAATGCTTGCAGTATTGATTACGCTGACACCTGGTCGTCGGAACGAGTTCATTGACGGGCAAACGGCCATGGTTCGCCTCACTGTACTACCGGTTATGGATGCGAAGACATGGTGGAACTCAACACTGGCGTTGCTGGGGCGCACCTACTGATTCCGGGAATTGACACACGAGTGGCTCCAACATCCACAATACACTGATTACCGGCCACTTTTCACAACTCATGATGAGTGGACCATTGTGAAGTATGTCACGGAAGTATTGAGGCCATTTCGATATTGGACCCTGTGGATGTCAAAGAGGGATACACTCACATTGCATCATCTTATCACAGTGTACAACGACATGTTCGATCACATGGACTGCGTGATGCGAACTTTGGCCAAGAAGAAGACTCCATGGAAGGAAGTCTTGTTCTTCGCTGTGAAGTTAGCTCAACAGAATCTGTCCAAATACTATGCTGAAGTGACTCCTACGACGGGCATGCTGCTCATTTCTGAACATATCCTCAATCCATTTCAGAAGTTGCAATTGTTTGGAATGTGGGACAAGGGTATGGATATTAATCCTGAGGACGTGACATCCTCTACTACCCAATACCAAGAGGCCATTGTAAGGTATGTTGAGAATGAATACTGTGCCAAACATTGACGTGTGCTGGTCATTAAGCAGGAAAGCTTACTGAGCAGCAATCTCATCTTCTCTGCAACGGTTCTAGGATCCTGTCAATCATCCTTTGATCAATATGATTTGTCCAATGATGATGACGAATGCTTAATGCCTGACAATGTGGCTGAAATGACACCCGGACCTAGCAATCACGCAGCACGCTTATTGACCGCCCTCAGGCTGTATTTGAATTCGCCGCCTGAAGCACCAAAGAACAGGGGGCAAATCAATGCAAATCTCAATGATTACCACTCAGACCGAATGGAGATTAGCAGTACTTTTTAGTTACCGGTCATAACCGACTAGTGGCGGCAACAGGAGGAAATGCACTGAAAGTACGCCGGTCTTGCCAATGTGACGCACGACATCTTCTCTATCATACCACAAGGTGTCGGAGTGGAGGCCAGTTTTTCCCTTGGCCGAGATGTTATTGGCTGGAGGCAGTCAATAACCACAGGCGAGACCCTTCGCGAAAAAGTCATTGTAAGGCAGTTTGCTCGAGCCAATAATGGGATATTGGCAGGCGCTGACCCAGGATTGGATACAATGAATACAGAAAACAACTCGGACATGAAGAAAGAGGCGGAAAAAAGGACATTGCACTGAATGGCCAACGTTCATGACTTTTTGGAGATGTGGCAGGGCAACCAAAACCTACGTGCTACCCAGAAGGAATGTCGAGCTCAAAACAAGCAGATGACCGCCGTGGGATACATTTCGGACACGGAAGAAATCATCAAAGCATTGTGGTCACTCTTTCAGCATGATGGTGCGGCTGCATTTAAATTGTCAGAACGATCTCTTTCACCACCACATTTGCCTGCAAAGGACCTCCCTGGAGGACGAAATCAAGTATGGAATGTCCGCCGAATCCCAAAAATCAACTGTCAACCAGTCGAAAGTGATGAGGATAGCGCACCTGAAAGCATTTCGGACACTGAAGATTGGCTTCACTGGAATGGGGACTTAGATAGTCCAAATGACAGCAAAGATGATTGCGCGGCGGACGCGGAATCTGATATAGAGCGAGTCAATAGCATAGATGATCCAGAATGCCCAGAGCAGTGGGATGTGAGCGCTGCGCCAAATGTTCCCGGATTGATTCGGCCTACACGGAAGTCAAAGACACAGGCTGAAAAGGTGTTGATGACGGTCAGTGCAATCGAAACGAGGAGGAATAACGGAGTGAAGAAAACGTAGGACAGAATGCGTCAATGTCTAACGGCACGGCTGCACGTGATGGGTCCAGTGCCGGGTAACGGTCATTCCATATAGTCAGCACACCACGAGCCTTAGATCTTTAGCGATAATCTTACATATACATCTACACATCTACATATATACTCACTCGAGTCCACGGTTTCAACCATATCCCTATGCAGCCGGACGCTGGCATATGTGTCCTTACACTATTATCGCTTTTTCAGTGAACGGATATGCTTCTCTCACGGGATTTGCGAGTTTACCCCTATTTCAACGAGCAAGAATACGAAGTCAACAATTCGATAATGCACTGCGACACGAGTCCAGATACCTACCGATTACACAAGCGCTGAGTCTTAGGATTTGCATCCTTCAATCAGGTGAATTGGCAAGGGCAGAGACGATTTCGGAGATGTACACGGCAGCGGGACGCGTCACTGGTCTATAATGTCGGCAATTGCTACAAGTCGAAAGAGAACTCCTACAGACATCCGACACAAGGAAATCGCATATGGTCGATTCCGACGAGCACACTTAGGATCAACTGCAGTCAATCGAGCAGCACCAAGGGATGCAGAGATCGTGATTGACGAGAATGACTATATCACCCCTGAACGTGTACAACAGACGAGAACCCAACCAGAAGTCACCAGACGACAATATTTGAGTCAACACGGTTACATTGCACGATCATGTGCACCTGTATTTCAATTTCCCGGTGGCTACCACTCACGGTCCATGTGCGCCTACGCAGGAAAGGCTGTTGGAAAACAGATTCGGCATATAGAGACAACTACACGATGAAAGTCAACTTACGGAGGAGAAGCTATCCAACAGCGAAGCTCACTTACGATGAGAATGACGATATTGTGATCGTATACTCAATGTCCATCTATGATTCCGGCGAATACCCACTGCAATGACCGTGCGATTCCGGTCGAGCGAATACTATCCACCTGCAAACAAAACGACTACATCCAACTGGTTGACTGTCGTAAGCACAGCGGATGCTGCTCCCGGCACCTAACAGCGATTTGGGACATCTACCAGTAGTGAAGAACTATCAAGCGACCAGGAAACGAGCGAATTCCCAATTGATCCTGGCGCACTACGTTGACTGCCAGGTTTTCTCTCTCGAGATGGCAACCAGGTGTCCCAATGACTAGCACTGGGGGCCCACAAATACCGAGACTACTGGATCTCGAGGCTCTTTATACTTCAAGATCACCTGTGCACGGGTGAGGAAGATACATGCAATCTAAACTTTGAGCTCTTATGGTTCCAGCTCAGAACTAGTTGTTGATAATGATCCGCAGCAGTTGGACGGCAATTGACTGCTGAGCCTCTCGACCCTGCGAGGAGTTAACTCAGGATTGTCCAGTCGTGAACCGACTGGCATCGTCCTGGAGCGAGCATTAGCCACAATGTGTGGAGCTTGCGATGGTCTTCGTTTCTGAAGCCAACTGAGATTAGGATTGCTAGAGCTGCGGTAGAGCGGAACCACGGAGGCTATAACTCAGAAGTGGTAACCCTCGTAGGCTGGATGAGTGAGCAAGGAGCAGCGGCAGTAGTTGCGGCAGAAGAGCTTCCACATGGGGACCTTGAATGACTGCTACTGGCTCGCCAAGGAACGAAGGGAGTGACTGGACGGCGGGGCTTGGTCCATTCTTGGGCGAACCACTAATGACAAGGCCTCCTGGATTATACCCTTCATCGCCTCCATCCTCTGTTGAATGTTTAGCTAATGCAGATGATAGAGTAGAAGCAGTCGTACAAATTCGTGCGATCTGTATTTGAGAGATATCACGACTTGCAGACGAGCCTGAGTGATCGAATGGCACAATGATCATTGGATATTGGCTCGGAAGCGAGTAATTCTCTCGTGCAATTGACTTTAAATTATTCAACATTGTTGATTCAGTGAATATCTCAGCACCCTGGCTTGCTACAAGTCTGGAACGTGCCGTTGCACATAACGACTCTGAAAGATGCTGCTTGAGGAGAGTAGGAAGAGGGTGAGAGGATATGAAGGGATACCCGGCCATGATGAACCACACAAATTGCATGGATCTATGAACAGACTAGTGTGTCTTTTTAATTTAACTATACGATTGGGACTACTGTACTATGGTCTTCCACCTAATGCGTCCACTCTCAGCCCTGATCAAGTCGGGTCTTACAACTTTCGACAAACCTCCCCGGAATAGCTCTTCTGCCTTCTCCACACCGTAGTCATATAACGACTTTTCTGCCGGTATACTGGCTTTTTGCGCTTTCTTATCATACAATGATATATCACTGAGGTTGAGCGGTATCTGGCCTCAATCAACCAAGTTATGAACATGTACAATGAACGCAACCGAATGGGAGCCGTATGAGTCCTATATGGTTATACAATGGTTATGTGGTTTCCTACCACTTCCCGAGACCACTTTTGGGCTCTGATAATTGCAACCGAATGCAGATATACAACTTATCGGCGGAGCAACGATTTTCAATAGAGGGGGATGACCGTACCGGAATCGCAACCCCTACCGGTTACAATTACCATACCGGAAGCGCAGGAACAACGCACCCAACATCTGGCAGGAAACAGGAACCCGGCAGCTGGACCCTATAGACGACCTGATTACGAGATCGGATATGAGAGACCTACTGCACGACTTTCAGCAACTTAGCAACCCGTGAACCTTACGATGACTACCGGCTATCATGACGGCCCAGGCTACCGACACATTGGCTACCGACGTGAATAAGAAAATCGTCGATATCCCTATGGTCGGTTACCCTGACCTGACAGAACGGTAGAGCGGAGGGCGCAACGGACTTGCATAAGAATTGGAAAGTCGTCTCAGGGGCCCTGATCTACGAAGGGAGGAGATACTCAAGCCCGGTTCATCCGTACAGACTGAGCGCGAATATGACTCCCAAAGCATCTTCCAAAGTTGCAACAATGATAACTGATGGGCTGGGCCTGCGGGGTTCTTCACGAGGAATTGGGAGAGCTCGAGTGCTAGCGCACTTGAAATTATGGTGAGTATAAGCGGTTACCGGGATGCTTACAAGTTAGATATACCGATGCAATGGCCGATGGCGACGGCGATGGCGATGATGAGCATCGAGCGGAAGTAGTTCCGAACGAGATACTGAACGAGTGCAAATATGGCTACCGAATTGTTCCTGAAGGAGATGGAAAATGACCTCAGAGCGTACCGAATAGTCTACCGAATGGCATCGCAAGAGACAGTCCAGATAACAACCAAGAGATGATCATCGAGATCCCACAGCGACGGATATCACTGCCGAAGGACTTCACATGGAGATCGAACGAGAGGATAACTGGGAGCCCAACCAGACAAAGCCACTGATGGAGATGTTTACCGAATGGCATACCAAATGATCAAGAAGCTATCGCCGGACAGCATGCCGAACGGAATGCCGAACCACCTTACCAGAGGCCTACCCAGAAGCCAATGGATATTCTACCGAAGCTGCCTAACAAGATAGCCACAGAGAAGTCGACTAAGAACGCACCGAAGCCGAAGATAGTTTGTCTGCAGATGAAGCTAAAGCCGAACTGAATTACGTGTCGAATCACAGATTTCGATTCCAATCCTCAATCACGATTACTCTACTACGGAGCCACGATGACAATCAATATAATTATAAGTCGTCGGCGGAGCAACGAATTTTCAAAAAGAGGGAGATAGCCGTGTCAAATCAGTCAAGTCCTACCGACAAGTCAAAAGCCCACCAAGAGGCAGTCTACTAAGACACGCACCGAGAGTCTACCAAGATGTCAACCTGCAAGTCGACCAAATTGACCAAGATGCTACTGAAGCTGCCTATCGAGAGCGCAACCCTCAAGTGGACTGGATGGTCACTGAAGTGGACTTCGAAAGATGATTACCGAGTCAAGATGCACTTACCTGTCAATGCCAAGTACCGATGACTACCAGCTGCAAGATATGCTCTATAGAGCTTGCAATAGCACAGCGCTAGTGTGCTTAAACTCGGTAAGTATAACCAGTTTAGAGAAGCTTATGTGTCAGATATCAACAAATAAGACACGATTGACGTATACAATTGATGTCTACAACCAATGACGGCAGCGGAAGCTCCCATCGATGCCGAATTATGAGCGGATGCTCTACCACCTTGATGATTCTGACAATGTCTGACGCCGAGATATACGGGCTACGGGAATGGATGGTCGGTGGAGTACAGGTTCAGTTTGGAAGTGGAGATATGGAGGACGGGATCACTTTTGGATGTTTTCTTGTTTCTCTCTCCTCTTCTTCTCTTCTTTGGATCTTGGCCCGGTACAAATGGCGTCGGCATGGGTTTTTACCACCTTCGGAGTCAGTCAAGGGGAGGTGGATTTTCCCCGTGCGCCGGATCTGTTGAATGGTCGCCATCAAGCTGTACCAATCGGTTGTGGGACTTATGGGTTCGTACGATTGTGTACGTAGGATGATTGTTGCATTCTTTGTTTCCCTTTCCATCTTTTCTCTTATACTGGCTTTGGCAGCCCAGGAGGTCTGCGTCTAATGAGAGGGGTTATGTAATGGCACGGCTGCACGTGGTGGGGCCAGGGCCGGGTAACGGTCATTCCATAAAGTCGACTCGCCATGAGCCTTAGATATCTAGCGATAATCTTACATATACATCGACACGTCTACATATATCCTGACTCGAGTCCACATTTGCAACCATATCCCTATGCAGCCGGACGCTGGCGTATGTGTCCTTACACAATGTTTCACCAGCTTCTTTATGTATCTTGACAGAGAGTTTTAGTTAGAGATATATAATGGGCAAATTGTGAGCAGTAGCTTGTGAATACCGGTTGATAAACAGATGTATAGCAGGCAGAATGAACCTTGTGACCAGATACATGAATTTTAGTCATGTGAGAGCAAACAATGCAAGAATGTTACTGCGCTTGGCTTTGCCACAGGGCCAAGTCTCAATCTGTGAGAAAGACTACCAAAACGTTCAAAACATGATGAGAACTAGTATCGATGGCAGCAGATGTTGAATAGACAATACATCAAAATGAGTGTCCACGGAGCATCAACGATTTGTGGTTTTGTAAGTATGGTAATTACACATTGATTTGGTCGCTGTTATGCATAACAAATGTACTGCCAGCACTTATATGCAAAAAAGACAGCGACATGGTCACCGCCCCCGTCTGAGAATTAGCGTCAACAGAGCTTCAACGATTTGTGGTTTTGTAAGTACACTAATTACACAGTGATTTGGTTGCTATTATGCATAACTGATCTATTGCCAGCTGTTATAGGCAAAAGAGACAGCAACTCAGTCGCCACCCCATTCTGAGAATGCCCGTCAACGGAGTGTCAACGATTTGTGGTTTTGTAAGTATGGTAATTACACAGTGATTTGGTCGCTGTTATGCATAACCGATGTATTGGCAGGCTCTGTAGGCCACAGAGACAGCAACACGATCACTGTCCCATTCTGAGAATGAGCGTCAACTGAACATCAACAATTTGTGGTTGTGTAAGTACGGTAGTTACACAGTGATTTGGTCGCTGTTATGCATAACCGATCTATTGCCAGCTTCTATAGGCAGACGAGACAGCAACACGGTCACCGCCCCATTCTGAGAATATTCGTCAATGGAGCGTCAACAATTTTCAGCTTCGCATCTTGGGTAATTTATGTCCCTAACAGTTGCAGACATCCATTTATCATATATTAGCAGCCTTTACAGGCTAAAACAGCAGCAACATGCTCCCTGCTGCATCCTGAAAATGAGCATGAACGGAGCGTCAACAGTTTTAGTTGTTGCATATTTGGTAATCAAGGCATCGTGCTGATCTTCACGTTCATACAGCAATTATTGACAGCCCTTATACGCCAAAATACAATTTTTCAAAGGTAAAACACCGATTCCAAATTAATTGATATTGCAAGCTGCAAAGCATGCAAAAACATATCCTTGGTTGTTGAAAATGCAATTTTGATAAGATACTATTAACATACTCCAAAAACAAGAGCCTCAATTGAATCTCTGGATGGACCCACTGGGCGACCTGCTGACAACCCGCCCAATTCTGACGGGTTGGGAGCTAACCATCGCACCGTACCCGAGTTGCCAGTTCGGGTTTGTTGCCAACCAGGACCGCCAATTTGGCAATGGTTTCGGTTGGACCCAGACCCGGAACCGTTGCTAACACTAGGTCCGGTCCCAACCCGGCAGAATAACCGCTGGTTGATGTCTGGTCCGGGTACCAATGCGGCGCTATTCACGCTGTTCGTGTTGCTTGGCAGTTTCTGACCCGCACCGCAGCCGGGTAACCCGGAACTGTTGCTGACACTACGTTGGACAGGTGGACACCAATGAACAAATTAGCTGTAACGTGGGTCATTGCTTAATATATGAAATGAAATTGGCCATTGCAAGAAGTACAACTTGCTTTTAATGAGGTGGATAGCCTCTTCTTTTCATTTTCAAAAGCTAATTAAGGATGATAGAGCCAGGGTCTACATACTGGAGCAAGGCTAGCTGTGCATTTATATGAACTTCTGGATCGTTTTGAGCTTACCGACGGCTGTTTACTTGCAATTGTGGCTGATAATGCTTCCTCAAATTACGGGATGACTCAGGAAGTGCATTCTACCCTTGAGGCCTCGGGAATTGAGTGGCCTGCATTGAGTAACCACATACCATGCTTGGCGCATGTCATACAGCTGGCTTTGAGCTCATTAATGAACAATCTCGGTGTAAAAGGCCCATTGTTAGCAATAGATCAAGGTAACGTACTAGTAGTCCAAGTTAGACTAGATAAATAGTTCGGTTCGGTTCTAGACCCGGCCTGAAACACGACCCTCTAGTTCTTAGCGGGCAAAACCAATTCCTCTACCCGTCAACCGGCGGGTTTTGGCTGGTTTGGCTACACCAGTCAGATCAAATCTCTGGTTCTGGATTTCGTGATTTTCAATTTATGGTTGCATTCAGATATCCAATTGTTAATTGCACACTATTAACTTTGGTACGTCATTGTCATTGTTTGATGTATTGGCCACCTATATAATCAAAAAGAAGAGACACACGCTCCCTTCCCCATCTTGAAAAAGAGCTTCAATGTAGTGTCCATGATTTTTGGTCATGCATCATGGCTAAGATAAGAATTACTGAACAGTCGCATTGAAAGATCTGGCAGTCATTATGCCACAAATGCATACGTTTCCAACCGCTCCAGCACTGACAACATTTGGAGAGCTTATTGAGACACTTGATATGGTGCCCGGAAGATGGCAAATGCAGCAAGGTACTTCTCGGAAAGGAAGTAGACATATCAGGCTATGTTCCGGGAACCAACACTCTCACATACACAGAGAATCTCTCCCACCCAACTCGGTGCCCAATTTGTCACCAATTAAGCAATCGTAGCCTGTTGAACCTGTAAGCTTTGACCCTTGCATATACCCTCCCTAGCAGATTACCATACATGAATCGGATTCAGACAAAGAGATTGTAATGGCTCAGTCACAATCAGAAAAATAGGAGCGCAAATTGCGATTTTTGACAATGTATCTCCTGGAAAAGCAATTCGTGTATGTATTCTGCTACGTGTCAGCTTTTTGTTGATTCCAGTGACCAAATTGTGAGACATGATAATCCATCTGTGCATGTGCAAGAGTCATACAGATCGTAAGATAGTTCTAGTCTCCAAATCGGGTTGATTGGCAATCAATCAACTTGATATCGTCTTGCCTGTTACAGTTAAGTGAGAACACAAAAACTAAATCACAGACAGAATTTACCAACAAAATTTGGGTAACTGATGTAATACGAGTCATAGAAGGAGCGGTCAATGTGTAATGCGAATCTGTATGAATCACTACTGTCATGCAGCATTCATCCATACATCCAACTGCATAACTCTGCGCTCAGACCTGGTGCACATGGTCTCCATGATGAAAATTGAATATGAAAGGTCATGGAAACCGAGGAGAAGGAGCTCGATAAGCAAATGTGATGAAGTTGGGCTATATTAATCAAAAATTAGTGGATGGATCTACATACAGTAATGTGCCAGCCGAAAGTGCCGGAATGTGACAGCGCTGTATCATCCATCTGTCAGATAACGTGTGTAGCAGTGGATCAAAAATTGAGAGGCCACAAAGCTTTCGGATGCAACTGAGTATTCCTAGAAATGACACATTGGCTCCCAATAATGACTATATGATTATTTCTATACAATTACTGACCATACAATGACTGTTGAGGTGTGGTTATGGTGAGCATCAATGGAGTGTCAACGATTTTCCATCTTACACATTTGGCAATCAAAGGGCTGCATTGTCACATCCTTCAAAATTGAATCTGTTGGTCATCATTATAGGTAAATAGGAAAGTGATACGCTAGTTGCCCCATCCTGGAAATGAGTGTCAACAGAGGGTCAACGATTTTCGTTCTTTCATCATGCATAATGGAAGGGCTGTTCAACGGCAGTAACCCATAATCAAAGTATTGGCCGCCTTTATGAGCAATATTTTTAGTGACAATGTTGCTACCACCTAAAATGGGTGTCAACAGAGTGTCAACAATTTTTGGTCTTGTAAATAAGGTAATTGGACAGTGATTTGCTCGCTGTTATGCATAACCTACATATTGGCAGCCTTTATAGGCAAAGGAGACGGCAATACATTCACTGCCACCATCTGAAAATTATTGTCAACACAGCGTCAACGATTTATGGTCTTGCATCTTGCATAATCCAAGAGCTGTTCAACAACAGTAACCCATAATCAAAGTATTGGCCACCTGTATGGGCAATATTGTTAGTTACGACATCACTTCCACCTAAAAATGAGCATTAACAGAGCATCAATGGTTTTGGCCTCATAAGTAATGTAATTGCACAGTGATTTGCTCGCTGTTATGCATAACCAACGTATTGGCAGCCATTATAGGCAAAGAGAAAGCAACACAGTCACTGCCACATCTTGAAAATGAGCGTCAACTGAGCGTCAACAATTTATGGTCTTGTATCTTGCATAATCCAAGGGCTGAGCAACAACATCAACCCATAATCGAAGCATTGGCCGCCATTATTGGGAAAGTTTTTAGTGACTACGTCACTACCGCCTAAAATGAGCGTCACCACATCGTCAACAATTGGCAAGACAGAAAGTGACACAGTCACCACCACCACATTCTGAAATTGAGCATTAATGGTGTGTCAACCATTTTTTGTCATGTCAGTAAGGAAATTGGAAGGTGATTTGCTTGCAGTTATGCGTAACCAACATATTGGCCGCTTTTAATGGCAATATTGTTACTGACGATGTCGCTACCACCTACAATTTGCGTCAATGGAGCATCAACGATTCATGGTCTTATATCTTGCATAATCCAAGGCCAGTGCAACAACATTAGTCCATAATCGAAGTATTGGCCGCCATTATTGGCAATATTCTTTGTGACGATGTGGCAACCACCTAAAATGAGTGTCAAAGGAGCGTCAACGGAGCGTCAACAATTCTTGGGCCTGTAAGTAAGGTAATTGGACAGTGATTTACTCACTGTCATGCATAACCAACGTATTGGCAGCCTTTATAGGCAAAAGAGAAAGCGACACAGTCACCACCACATTCTGCAAATGAGTGTCATTGGAGTGTCAATGATTTTTGGTCATGTCAGTAAGGACATTGCAAGGTGATTTGCTTGCAGTTATGCATAACCAACATAATGGCTGCCATTATTGGCAATATTGTTACTGACAATGTCACTGCAACCTAAAATTAGCGTCAACGCAGTGTCAATGATTTATGGTCTTGTATCTCGCGCAATCCAACGGCTGTGAAACAAGATTAGCCCATAATCGAAGTATTGGCCGCCTTCATTGGCAATATTGTTAGTGATGATGTCGCTACCACCTACAATGAGTGTCACTGGAGCGTCAATGATTTTTGGTTGTGTAAGTACGGTAATTGGTTAGTGATTTGCTTGCTGTTATGCATAACCAACATATTGGCAGCCTTTAGAGGCAAAAGAGAGAGTGACACAGTGACTGCCATGGCCAGAAAATGCTGGTCAACAGAGCGTCAACAATTCTTGGTCACGTCAGTAAGGAAAGTGGAAGGTGATTTGCTTGCTGTTATGCATAACCAACGTATTCGCAGCCTTTAGGTGCAAAATAGACAGCGACAGTCACTGCCACATTCTGACAATGAGTATCAACAGAATGTCAATGATTTGTGGTCTTGTAAGTAAGGTTATTGAATATTGATGTGGTCGCTGTTATGCATAACTGACATAGTGACAGCCGTTATAGGCAAACAAGCAAGCAACACGGTCAACACCGCATTCTTAAAATGAGTGTCAACTGAGCATCAACAATATTTCATGTTGTAAGTAAGGTATTTGCAAATCGATATGGTCGCTGTCATGCATAACCAATGTATTGGCTGCCTTTCTAGGCAAAAGACAAAGCGACACAGTCACCATCCCATTCTGAAAATGAGCATCAACTGAGTGTCAACGATTTTTTGTCTGGTACGTAAGGTAATTGAAAATCGATATGGTTGCTGTCATGCATAACCAAGGTATTAGCTGCCTTTATAGGCAGAACAGAAAGCGACCTGGTAACTGCCCCCATTCTGAAAATATGCATCAACGGAGTGTCAATGATTTTCGGCTCTGCATCTTGGGTAATCTAAGCAGAGACTCATTGCACACATCCATATATAAGGTAACGGCCACCATTACAGTCACAAACAAAAGCGAAACGCTCACTGCCCCATCCTGAAAATGACCGTCAATGGAGCACCAACAATATTTGGTCTTGCAACTTCGGTAATCTAAGTGTCACTTTGTGGCCCTAATTCATATATGATGTAATGGCAGCCTTTTTAAAGAGGACAGTGCATGATATCATCATTACTCCATCATGAAAATGAGTGTCAACTGAGCGTCACCAATTTTTGGTCTTGAACATTAGGTAACCACGGCATTGCGCAGATGTTTGAGCTCATAACTGAACTATTGACTGCCTTTATGTCCAAAAATGCAAGCTGTAAAAGGAAAAAACTCGGATTCCTAAATAATCGATTTCGCAAACTGCAAAACATGCAAAAGGGGTTACTGGACGTTGAATACGTGATTTTGGTAAGTTACTGTTATCATTCTGCAAATACAAGAGCATTATATGAATGCACAGATGGACCCCCTGGACAACCCTCTGGCAACCTGCCTGATTCAGACGGGTGGGGAAACATCCATCGAACCATACCTGAATTGACGGTTTGGGTGTATTGACGACCCTGCCAGCCAATTTGGAATCAGTGCTGTTTGTACCAGGACCCGGACGCGAAGTGACACTCCGCCACCGTTGCTAACACCAATTGTAATTAGTCTGGATGGCCACTTTAAGTTGACTGCTGGACACATTCCCACACCTTTGGAGTGACTTTTCGTTGTCGAGGATGCTGAATCTAGCATTAAAGGGTTTCTTGCCTTCGTTCAGATGTTTGCAACAGTGCTGATACATCAGACTGCTGCTATGGTGATTTTCGAGGAGAGACATCACCCTCTGATACAGCCCTTGCGCTACCGGATCGACATAAAGGGAAATTACGTTTCGAAACCAGACCCCACCGGCCGACATCAGCCAGGTTTCCCGAAATTATTAAATAGGCTGCAACTGCATTTCCTTAATTCAAGTGTGTGAAAGCTTTATTAGATTGTTGCGATGACCAATTGCAAAACCTGATGAGTGAAATCCCTCTGCCGATTGCATGTTGCTGGTTTTGCACTCAGAAATTATCCCTACAAAGCTTGAACCCCTGCAATCTTATTTCATTTGCGCGAGCTGTATTCGCAGCCTGATCACCATCACCATCACCCTGACAACCATTTTGACCCCTGAAGCCTGATTTTACTTGCTCCATCTTTTATTTCCATCATCTCCATCACCCAGGCCAACACAATTTACTAATTTGCTACAGGCAGCCTTATTGCAACCTTTGTCTCTACTGGCTACAATCATCAAGTTTAACATTGTGCAAATAAACTGTGATTGATTCACAGGTAGGCTCAATCGATTCGCCTCGTCGAGTCCATTGAGACAGTGCAACGGTACTGGAGTACATCCATTATTGGCACTTGATTTGCTTCTCTACTCCACCTTCTACGCTGACCCCTTTGGAGGATTTGCACATCAACTCCGATTGACTGACTGGCAAGCTCAATTGATTCCTTTTGTCAAGCACATCAAGATGCTGCAAGAACGCTGGAATACATCGATTATTAGCTCTCGATTTGCTGCTCTACTGCACCTCCAGTGTCCAGGGCAGACTCCATTCAAACGTTTGCAGATCAACACCGATTGACGCACTGGTAGGCTCAATCGATTTGTCTTTTCGAGTGCCTCCAGATGGTGCAGGGATGCTGGAATACATGGATTATTAGCTCTCGATTCGTTTCTGTACTGCTCCTCCAGTCTCCAGGGCAGACCTCTGTCTAACTTGTCCAGATCAACTCTGATTAAGTCACTGGTAGGCTCCATCAATTCTGATTGTCAAGTACATGAAGCTGGTGCAAGGACGCTGGAGTACGACCATCATTGACTCTCAATTCGCTGTCCTTCCTCCTCCTCCTCTTCCTCCTCCCCCTTGTCCTCCTCCTCCTGGTTCAACCAGTTTCGAACATTTGAAGATTAGCTCTGATTGACTTGCTGGTAGGCTCAATCTATTCGTCTAGTCGAGTACATTCAGACCTTGCAAGGACACTGGGGTACGTCCATTATTGACTCTCAATTCGCTGCACTACTCCTGCTCCTGCTCCTGCTCCTGCTCCTCCTCCTCCTCTGCCTCCTCCTGCTCATCCTCCATGGCTGACTGTATTCAAACTTTTGCAGATCAACTCCAATTGACTTGCTGGCTGCCCCAATTGATTGCTCTTGTCGAGTAAATCAAGACGGTGCAAGGACGCTGGGATACATCCATTATTGGCTCTCGATTTGCTGCTCTACTCCTCCTCCTCCTTCTCTTCCTCCTCCTTCTCTTCCTCCTCCTCCTCTTCCTCCTCCTCTTCCTCCTCCTCCTCCTCCAGGGCTGACCCCATTCGAACTTCTCCAGATCAACTCTGATTGACTTACTGTTAGGCTCAGTCGATTTGTCTCGTCGAGTACATCAAGACGGTGGAATGAGGCTGTGGTACATCCATTATTGACTCTCAATTTGCTGTTCTTCCTCCTCCCTCTGTTCCTCCTCCTCCAGGTCTGACCTGTTTTGAACTTTTGCAAATCAACATTGATTGAATCGCTGCTAGGCTCAAACAATTTGTCTTGTCGAGTGCATCAAGACAACATGAGGACACTGCGGTACATCCATTATTGGCTGGCGATTTTCTGCTCTACTCCTCCCCCTCTTCCTCCTCCTACAGGGCTGACCCCCTTTGATCTTGTGCAGATGGACTCCGATTGACTGGCTGGTACGCTCAATCGATTTGACTTGTCTAGTACATCATTACAGTCCAGAGACGCTGGGGTATGTCCATTATGGGCTAACAATTTGCTGCTCTACTCCTCCCTGTCTGCCTCCCCCTCTGCCTCCCCTCCCAGTCTGACCTGTTTTGAACTTTTGCAGATCAACTCTGATTGACAAGCTGGTAGGCTGAATCAATTTGTGTCGTCCAGTATATCAAGATGACGCAAGGATGCTGCGGTACATCCATTATTCGCTTTTGATTTACTGCTCTACTACTCCTCCTTCTCCTTTTCCTGCTCCTGTGGGCTGACCCCCTCTGATCTTTTCCAGCTCAACTCCGATTGAGTCCCAGGTTGGGGCAATATATTTGGCCCTTCGAGTACATGGAAACAATGTTGGGATACAGGGGTTTGTCCATTATTGACTCTCGATTCACTGCTCTACTCCTGCTCCTGCTCCTGCTCCTCACCCTCCAGTACTGCCCCCCTTGGATTGGAGCCTTGTAGGTGTTTGAGTGGGACCCAAGATTCTAGTGTCAGGTGTGGATTTTAGTTTAATGAGAACTCATATACAAGTGTTCTTTGGTTCGGAAATTGCAATTGTGAATTTTTGACTCGGAAGGAGTTAAATATGCATTGAATTGATGAAGTATCACCTTCGAGGGTGAGGTTTCTGAGGTTCATCAAACAATTGCAACTACTCCTTGAACACTCAGAATTATTAGAGCAATGCCACATGTCAGGGAAACCTCAATTTCATTTTTGGGGATTGTGGGTACAATAAGCTGATTAAATTTAATGAAGCAAATTTTGTTTTGCCTGAAGTGTCATAAGCCTCTTTTCGGCATCGGAACGACATAGATCATCCCTCTAAGTGCGCTCCAAATGGCTGTACACCATCCTCCATTGACACCGCGGCCAGATAACATGTGGTGGTACTTGAGCAACGCAATTGACTTGAATGGTTTCAATTGATTTTGCATGTAGAGTATTCGATTTGATGCTTAAAGTAATCGTTGCATTGATATATAGAAATCTGAGGAGTGTTTACTGTGGGTGTCTTAATTTTGTTATGGGATTCGTGCAAGCTTATATACAATTGATGTCTCAAGCGATTAAATAGTTCAGATTATCTTCGAAATCAATGAACGAGTTCAAAAAACCGTCGAAACAATTACAATCCAGAAGACCAAGGTGAAACAAGCATAGTAAATTCAATTAAATGACGAAACAAGTTTCTAAATTTTCAAGACGACATGATCACGTCATTGAACCCTTAAAAGCATGGTAGAAGAATGCAAACAAGTCACTCGGATTATCTGTGGAGAAGGTGGAGAATCAGCAGTGCTTAGGGTTCATTTTCTGAAACTATGATTACTTTTTGCTGATGTATATTTTCAAAGATTGGTCCCCAGCATTGTCAGGTGCATTTGAAGGCCACTGCATTAGCCTAGTCCCCTTTGGAATTTAACCACCCTGGGATTCTGGTCTGACAACTCCCAAACTCTCCCAGAGGCTTGTAGTCACAAAATACCTCTGGCTGTTGAAATCTACATTCCAATTGGCTGGAATTATAGTAATTGGATACTGTTCGTACTTCTCCCAATTGGCATTGGCCTAATACTTTGCTATCTCGATCACTCTTTCCTTTACTACTGTCTTCTCTATATCTTTTATTCTTAATTGATAGAAGAATTTTTTTCAAGTCAATATCCAATCTGCTTAAATATTAGAAAGATTCCTCTTAGGCTGTTTTGTATGAATATTCTCCTCCCAAATCTATGTTATATTATCCTATATAGTTTTATTTTCTGTATGCATATACCAAGCTGAATAGATAAACCTTAAAATGAAATTGCAGTATTGTATGGTAGTAGTAGCAGTATTTGTTATGGGGTTATTTAGGCCCAATAATCAATACAACATTTATTAGACTAAATAAAGCCGCCTATCTAAACCTTCCTCATCAGTTCCAAGACTCAACCTCTTAACTAGTTCCTCTAGTAAGAGCTCACCAGTCGTCCTCATCGGTCGAGAGTCGCTCTTCGCTGAACTCGTCGAAGGGTAACAACCCTGGAGTGATGTACCGGTGCACTGGGTATCCGATACCTAGTATAACAGCGTAACGGGAAAGTTCTCAGGAGATCTGGGTTGAATGCCGCTTGTTGAAGAATCGTATTTGATCACTGATAGTTTCGACCACCCATGAGTGTGCGTATCGACAGTGTGTCAATTTGTACGAACACATATATCGAATATTCTCGTAAGTGAACTCAAGAAGTAAATTTGAAGGTTGTTTGTAGATAGAAATCGTAATAATATTTCAAGGTGTTCTTCGCTTGTAGTGTCTGACTGTGGATTGCTGCTAGAGCTTGGTTCTTCTCATTGTCGGGGACAATGTGAGTTCTTTCATAGTCGAGCCCTCAGGTCAAGCTTGCCTTTAGGTTATCGCCATGACTCATAGTTCCCTTGATAGCTTATCTCCGAGATCATTCTAAATGTCTTATTGATAGTGCCACGAATTCCCTCAAGGTTATCATGTCCATGCATGAGGTGTTTCAAGGCATTACGCCCCCACTATGGGTCATCCTCACCTCATGATATCATGCGCACTAATATGACAACTCATAACTTCAACTTAAACATCTTGCTTCCCATTCGTGAAGTAGTTGGAACATCTGACGACTCGTAGTGTTATCAGTGCTTATCGCAATTTATAATAAGTCCAGGTTATTAAATACCTCGCCTTTTAATTTGGCTATTCGGCAATGCATTCAGAGATATTAATCGGTGACCAACCGATACTCTGCCAACGTAGATTATGACACGTCTTATCACGTTGCAATGCATACTGACTAAACCCAATGAGCAGGTTTGCTTCTGGCCTCTTATCTTCAGCCAATGTCATTAATCCCTCAGATACAGCATGCTTAGGTCTCGGCGCTTCCGTAGACCGAGGAGCGTTACAGGTTGAATCCCTGTCGCCGCCCGACAAGGCCCGTAATTCCCTACATACTAGCATCTTGCTTATCATCTGCTGCACATGTAATTCTGCAACGTTGCAACTTAACTGTGTGTTGCCCCGCTAGATAAGATATAGTAATTGTGGCTAATAATTATTCACACTGCTGAAGATTTTTCACTTCCCAGTAATGGCGACATAATTGCATCATCATATTTGAATCTGCTAGTGGGAGCTGACTCGTTACTAATTGATCGACATGCGGCTCAGGTGTAATCCCGCTAAGGATTACCTGACTGACAAACAACGTGATGCTCTCACAGATAGGTGTTATGCAATTAAGTATCTGCCCACCAATCCACATTGTATCATTACCGCTGTTAAGAGAAAACCCCTTACAGTATTAGCAAAAGTTCAACTTTAAACTACTTAGTATTGGAGTTCACACTTAATATAAGGGGTACCTTCTAGAATCAGAGGTTCTAGTTGAGAGGACAGTCCTTTGAATATTGCTTCTGAATATTAAAAACTACGTAAGGTGAAAAAGACACAATGCAATATGCTGCACATACTCTGAAGATATATTTTTCCATATATACAAGATTATGTGGCTTCTTGGAAAGTCAAAATAATTAATTGTAGCCAATGACAACATCTGTTAATACAAGCTTATCTTTGGAAGCTTTGGAGTATTCATATTGTAGTAGTGAAAATAGTTGTACCTCAAAGGGTTGTTGTTGTTTTCTCATACTGTATTTAATCTAGCTAGAGTATGACAGGGCCTGATCCCCCCCACCTCTGGGCGAGCTGGTTAGATGGCGGAGCTCCTACCTACTACCCTGCATGCCCGCTGACAAAAGAAAGAAAAAGAGAGAGGAGAAGAGAAGAAAAATAGAAATAGAAAAGAAAGACTGCCCACTCTGGCCTCCATGCCTCATTTTGATGGGAACTTCCCGATGTCCATGGCCGCCAGGAAGTCCATCACCACCTTATGACATATCTCCATGGAGAATAGCTCCAATACCTGTGCCCGCCGGCACCAGCCTGCTTTGCAGCCCATTTCCTTCCCCACCTCCTTCCAGAGCTTCCGCTGTTGGTGTTTCTACTGGCTGTAGTGTCATTAGAGATGGTCCCGTGTTTGGGCCATTATTCCCGCACACCAGCAGCACTTGTCATCCTCTCGGTATCTGAACTATTTTAGATACACTCCAGTGGGCACATGCTCACACTTTTGTTGGTAGAATCTTGTTTCCAATGACTTTGCGCTTGCCATTGGGATAGGTCTATTACTGCCTGCCTTGCCCTTCAGTCTGTAGCTGAAGTGTTTGCTGCATTTGTCAGCCTCCCACTGGGTGTTGACTGCTGATCTTCCTTCAGAGATCCGTCTGGCTCTATTTGAAGCCAAAGTGTATGGTCACTCTGTTGTCATGCTTCCTTTGAACTCTCAGGCTATGTTCACCAGACAGTCCGCTTCTTTGTTCCCGGGGATGCCATTGTGTCCAGGGACCCAATGAATATCCATTGCGATGCCATGGGCAAGCAGGGCCTGCGCCCTTCGATTGATCCGTCTTGCTACTCACTGTCCAGGGCCCGGCTCCAGATGTGCCGTCCGTCGGATGGCGGCTTGTGAATCGCTAAAAACCGCCACATACCTCAAGGGGTTGTAATAGATGTGTAGAGTGCATGGGTAAACAGTACAGAATAAAATTGTTCTTCTTGCACAATTTCTGAGGCGAGAGCGTGAACGATTACTAACTGCGTGGATTTGTAAATTGATATGTCGTGGAAGTTGTCCACCATTCATAGTATTCGTATCCAACGTCTGCACTCGTTTGTAATTCTGCTCAGCGGTACTTTTGCATAGTGACGTTCCTGAAGCCTCCTTTCTCGATTCAGTAATCCAGGCGAGGAAGTACATTATGTTTGCAGGCTTCGACGCTAGATTTCGAGCATAGTCTTTTTCATATATTATCCGCTCACCTCGTTTTTCGGCTTGTTTCTGAGCTTTCCGGTTTGTCCGCACCATGACGATCGAAGGGAATGTTTCTGTCGCAATGAGAGGGTGACTGAAAATTGAGAGTCGAAGGAACGTGTCCTATTTATTGTCTCATGGGTCGCTTTCGCGGTATAGTACATCGCGCATCGTTATCGTGACGCCATATTTGAACTAGGTTGTTTCAAAAGTTGGTCTTGCGCGCCTCCAAGAAGCCTGTCGCTTCTTGTCATAATTTTGGGTTTCAATGTTAAAGGGACTTTTGATGACTGAAAAGGTGACCATTTTACCTCTTTCTCGGGCGCACTTCATACTGACATCGAGTACGTCAGAGCATGAGCCGCTAATGCCCTAAAGTGCTGATCCCAGATGCTTTGGCTCTCTGCGACGACATCTTAGTGTTAAGTCGTCAAGATCTGCTCCAGTACTGCCTAACGTCGTTGCCAATCATAAGGATGCAAGCAACACCCGTACGAGGCCAGGCTCTTGCTGAGAACCTCCGCGCCATTTTTGCTCGAATCAATGCCGCTGCACCTACAGGCCATCTAGTACGTAAGAGTCGACAGAAGGGAGAATATGTTTAAGTTCGATACTCATTAACAGGTCCGACTCGTTGCGGTGTCAAAGCTGAAGCCTGCATCGGACGTGCTCGCTCTGTATAGTGAGACAGGTCATCAGCATATGGGGGAAAACTATGTTCAAGGCAAGTGTCAAGAAATCTTGACTTGTGATTCCTTCATCTGGTGCCAAGGATGGTGATATATAGAGCATGCTACACTATCAGGTCCCAAACTGGCCATGAGCAACCAGAACCCCTAGGTGGCTCTGTAGTGAGCGAATCATAAAAAGATTTATACAATCTTCAACTTGCTAACTTTCTTCCACACCAGAACTCTTAGAGAAAGCCCGTGTTCTACCCCGCGACATTAAGTGGCACTTTATCGGCCAACTACAGACCAATAAATGCCGAAAACTTGCTGAAGAGATCCCCAACCTCTGGGCCGTCGAATCAGTTGACACTTCCAAAAAAGCAGATGCTCTGGAAAAGGGTCGGGCAACGCTAACAGCTACATCCCCCAACACGCCCAAACTACGAATTTATGTTCAAGTGAACACATCCGGTAAATAGTACCTAACCGAAATGATGGTGATGTTTGACATCGCCACAGGAGAAGCTGCTAAATCTGGCTGTGCTCCCTCCGAGGCAATTGGGATTGCATGCCATATCAAGGAATCCTGCCCACATCTCAGTTTGCAAGGAATCATGACAATCGGAAGTATCGTGAGGTCTCGGGCCAAAGGGGAGGAGAACCAAGACTTTTTGCTTCTGAATGAGACTGCGAAAACCGTGGAAAGGGAATTAGGAATCGAGCTGGAGCTTAGCATAGGGATGAGCAATGACTTTGAGGAGGCTATTAAATTGGGGGCGAGAAACGTCAGGTCAGTTGTATCCCAGAGGGTTTGTTTGTTTGTAATCATATTGCATTCAGCCGCTTGCGGCCATGGCATATACCTAACACATTTCCTTCCCGCTTCTTTCATAACACAAGGAAACAAAAGTATCCTAGAGGGTTGGTGGCTAGGGCTGATATCGCGATAGAATTGGAACAGCAATTTTTGGTCAACGTCCGCCGAAACCAAACGAAAATGCGAAAGAGGATTCACAGACTGCACAGAGGGTCTAAGGTTCGGGCTGAGTTAGATTGGAGGCTGAGATTAGCCCATGGGCAGCGTTCCATTACAGGCGTTTCATATTAACTGTTGAATGTAAAATGGTTCAGAAAACATCATGGCTTCTTTACTGATTCTTCCACTAGATGTAATAGGTGAATAATAAAACACACCTGTAAAGCATTCAACGTTTGTTAAGACAAACGAACTGATGTTGAGGGAGATGAAGTAGCGGATGTACAATATGGAAAAAGAAAGAAAAGGAAACGTCCTACAGACAAAACTACATGATATAACGATATCAAAGATTGAATTTTCGCTCAAAATCTTGCGCTCACAGAACGAAACCAGAGTTGCTATTACATAATACGTCCTTTCATCGCTGCTCAGGTGGTGGAGAGCCCAAGGCTAAACGGCCTTCCATAACCTTGATCAGTACCGGAGGGACGCTCTCGTCAGTCGCTCTAACTGTGATGCGGTACATCTGTGAGGAGATTATCAGCAGATGTTAAAGAAAATATCGTTAGTATTGGGGGATGCTCACGCCAGTCTCTGTATTTGGCTCTACTCTCAAAAGGCAACCAAATTTGCCACCCTCCAATGTATGCAACACACCCGCGCAAACAAAATTCTTAGTGTTCGGATCGACACCGGCCAATACTCCCCACCTAAAGCCTTCAATGACCCTCCGCGTCCTCGGGGGCTCAATTCTGTGGCCTTTGATTCTTATTCCAAACACTTTTTGGGATTCCCTTGGAGCTCCACCAATCTGCTTCCAACGTTTCAAAAAATCTTCCCCTGCAAGATTCGCAGGTTCCATGAACTTGGTTGGAACGACGGGGAGTTTCAGGGTAAGTGCCTGGAGAGCCCCCGCCAGATATGATATCCGAATGGTGGGTGCTTCCGAGAAGATATGATGAGCCTCCAACATGATGGTTTGTTGAGTCTGGCTTTCCGGCTGAACAGTAGGGTCTGGTATGTTAGAACAGTTTATTATCAACTGGCCTGGCGAGTTATTATTGATGGTAGTTGTAAATGAACCGATTGGGGCCGATGACTTGTTGGTATAGTATAGAATAATGCAACCCTTGTGCGCTCGGTACTCGGAACGCAGACCAACTTGAATTTGGCCATCTTCAAAGAGAACGCCTTCCGGTCTGATGAGTAGGCGGTTATACCCGACCTCCCAATCAGGACTCAGATGAGCTGGCGCTGCGAGGTTGGGCGGAGGTTTCTTCGCGGTATCGCCATGAAGGTCGAGTCCGGCCAGCTCTTGGGTCGGGGTCAATGCGATTGGTTTCGAAGGGCTGGACACACCCCCGTTCGTAGGTGTCCCCGCTCCGTTCGTAAAGGTCCGCTTCAATCCAGTGTTGAGAGTAAGATCAAATCCCTTCTTCTCTACATTTGCGTCTTTGCCTCCTATGACCCAAGTACGCTTGTCACTAGTTCCTGCGTGCTTTTGGTGAAGTCTAGATAGAAGGGCCGATGCACGTTCAGGGAATGGTGGCATCTCATCACACACTGTTCGAAGTAAATCGTCTGTTGGTAATGTTGCAAGTGCGAGGTATTCGCACGCCCGTTGTTGTAACTCGGGATCTAGGGTATGACTATACGCACGGAAAACTTGTAGAAGTTGAGGCTTGATCTCGGGGAATAGATTAACAAACTTAACGAACGATGAAAGCAAAATTGCTCTCGTCGTGGATGAACACCCATTAAACTTCGACTGGAGTGCCAAAAATTGTTCAATAGGACTGCAACCGGGATTGTCGGCAATGAGATGACCAAACTCGCCCAACAGGTATCCCCCGATCTTCACTAGTGTTTCATGGCACTGAGTAGCTTGAATATGTTGTAGTATATTTTGTGCTGCGTATACTTGGAGTTCCTCATTGTTTGTGACGATCTGTATCACTCGCTGCCACACTTCATCGCTCACATGGTCTCCAGCCATACTGATGAGGCGAAGAGATATGTCAACATACCATTGGTACTCTGTCGCATATTTCTCGGTCAGGATGGCAATTTTCAGAACCATCTCTTCCCGGATTGCAAAGTCGGCACCCTGCAAATACTTGAGGAGCTCGGAAACTATTGGTGTGGCGTTCGTTGGATCGCACATGCTGTAGAGCAAATCGAGCGCCTTTCTGCGGACACTGATATCACGATCCCTTAAGGAACCAATGATGGTATTTTGATGTTTTTTGATTGGCTCCAGTGTTTCTGATCTTGCTGCCAGATGTGTCATTGCCTCCAGACCCAAGTACCTAACGTTGGTTTCTCGGGAGGTGATGAACCGACCAAGACGGACGGCAATCTGAGTCATCAGACCAGTTTCCGAGTCGAGGTGGATAGCCAAGTTGATAGCCTCAAATAACACCGCGTTTTGGGCATTATTTTGCTGCACATTTTTCGGCGTATCAGATGCAGTATCGAGAATTTGCTGTAGAGATTCCCTAATCATGTTTTGAATGTTGGCATCGTCTACACTCAAGTTAGCATGGGATGATTAAAATATCACAAGACGTAATTACCGGAAGGTGGATAGTACTGGAGAAGTCGCAACAGTTTGACCTGGATCCACGGACATGGTACTTTATAGTAAATGTAGTCTTGTGTATATTCATTATCGACAGCTACACGCTTCAGCCGATGGGCTGCTTTCACATAACTGGTCTTATACGCTTCCGGATTATCTTGCACGAGAGCCATGACCAGCGATGTTACGGATAACGCGACACCAAGGTCTGGGTCATCCATTATAGATATAATGCGCTCTGCCCATTCATTCTGTATGATTCCGGGGAACTTCCGGTAGAGTCGAAGGAGTGTCAACGCGGCCTTCTTCTTGACGAATGACTTCGACGTTCTACAGACCTATTAGTTACACACATGGTGGTGGGTGGCCTGTGAGTGACACACGGTGATATGAGCAATCGATGGACGTCAGGACTGAGCGCTTCTCCCATCTCTCTTCCTCCTACGTTTGCAATGGCATGCAGGGCCAGGCAGTTATTTAGCTCATTATGGTCCAAGAGATCCTTTTTGATACTGTTGACGACTAGGTGCAAGAAATCGTGCTTCTCATTTAAGAACAGGGTGACGGCGAGGTAACCTATTTGTTTTTCGGAGTATTTGGTGGCAGAGACCAGATTCACTGCTTCTAGATGACCGAAATCGACATTCCACCCTAGTATGTAGATATACAGAAGCTATCCAAGTCAGGAAACTGACCAAAATCTGGGGGCTATTGAGAGTACCTTGCAAACATATTTTTTCTTATGATACCCGTTCAGACTGCCATCTTCGAAGTTGGTCAGTGGGAGTTACAATTTGGTTATGCTGCCAAGAGTATTTGCCTTTGAACTTTTGTCTTTGGAGATATCAGCACCGTCCGCCATCGTTTCCATGGGCGACACAAACCGTATATTTGCCAACTCTTTGTTTATTCTCTTCTCCTCAAGCTCTCTTGCCCTCGCGTTTCTCAAATCGGCAATGAACTGCACCAACCCTATCCAAGTTTGCCTCAGTCAATTCCTATCCTCTCCATTAAACGCAGTGCGCGAATGTTCCGGGGTTTGGGTCGTGACATACCGCGCATGGACGACATTATGATGTTTGGATCGATAACTTGTCTGATCGCAGCACTTTGTCGGTCGTGGTCGTGGTGATTCCTGACAACTCTCGGGTCGGCAGTTGATCAATCTATTGGCCTTGTAATTGTTCAGTATCACCATTTTCGTAGGTCTTTACCAGGTCACTGGGAGTCTCCAGAAGGGGGCATACTGATGTGAAGATGGGAAGGCTTTGCGCACAACTGCTAGAATTGAACTCCCGCACGGTGACCGAAGAGATGGACCTCGGATACAAAGCCAGCTTTAGCTGATTCGCTTGTCGGGGAGTTCTGGAAAGTAAGTACCTAAGTAAGTATGTGCAATCAAGATGTGCGTGTTGGTGTGGCGGTGAGTGGAGTTACACTATAGATGTCCATTTGATGGGTTGAAACCACAGAAGTCGGCGTTAAGAAGTCAGCAAAAGATCGGACAAGCTGCATTTCACGATTTGGCAATCGAAGAAGTTCGCACACTGTATTCATACTAAAGTCTCCCTTGAGTTTGATATGTGGATCTGTATGAAGTAAAAACAGATACAATATAGCGCCAAGCCATCCAGTTGCAGCAGGATGAACAACTCTCTTATAGCTTCACGCTTTCCTGACGAGAATCAACTTCACTTTTCCCTGCACTTGAGGACTAGCGTTGAGAATTACATAGGCGAGGATCTATTCTCTAATTTTGCAGATATTGGGTTGAAATTGTTTCTCCTCGCTTGCGCCCATCCAGTTACATTCATTTATAGCTAACAAGCTGTGATTATCATATTTGCCAGCGGCAGGGAATTTGACGATCGCACGTAGGTACGATAGGAGAGTCTCCACCGTGTTGTTAGCAAATGGATGGTCGCTCAGCTGTCATGATATCGGACGTCAAATTCACCTACGAAGGTGGTATATCCAAGTGTTGACATAGCGTATAATCTAGATCAGATGATACAGTGGAGTTCAAAAATTCAATATAGATTGTTTGAGTATGACGAACATGAGTATTGAGCTACCAATTTACCATGCTTGCCAGAAAAGCTACCGGATTGTTAGGCAAAGGTGGATGCATACCTAGTAGGGATAGATAGACTCAAATGTTTATGGAAGCGAATGTATCTACTGCCAGAAACTTGAGTAGGTATGATGAGAAGTTCTAATGGACGTATCAGTGTACTCTAGGTCATTACCACATCTACCGGTATAACAGACTCGAGTGAGAGTTTGAGTTGTGAATAAAATAACATGTATATCTTGGTCGTGAGGCCGATGTTGGGTCAATTCACAACACATAATTCAATTTCTAAATGCGAAGATTCAGTCAAAAACACTTATTCATTGAAAGCCGGCACAAGAGATTTGCATGGTCTAGTAATCTATTGTTGAAATTGATGTATAACAGGCTTATATCAAGCGGAAGTTTGGAAGAAAGAGCGTACCATGGTAGATAAGTCAATCAATAAGCAGTCTAACAGTATTAATGTACAGCACAATGGACTCATCATGATGCTAATGCTCAACTGAGAACGTACCTCTTCATGTAGGCGACTGAGATTACCGGTCAATAAACTATGTTTCACTCAATTTCTATTTTGTATTAGCAGATATCTCGGGTTTCTGTAACAGTCTCTGGCCTAACCCGTTTTTTATTTCCTACAGGCTCTGTTTCTATTCCCTCAATGGGGTGTGCAGACTTGTTGCCTACAGCTCTTGCCATAGGGCCCCAATTCGCAGTAGGATTAACCTGGTATCTCACGACACCGTTCGTCTTGTCTGCTTCTTTGCCCAACTCCTTGTCGAAAACAATGTTTAGACTCTCGTCCTTGGCCTTCTGCATAATGTTGAAACCAGGAGTGCCCTCTTTCACAGCGCCATCTTTTCGGGGCTTTTGTTCAATCCATCGCCTCATCACCTCCCACACTACGCAATGAGGAGCGTCTGTTTTGATCGAATTGGGCTTACAATGCGATCGAGCAACTTGGTAACCTAAGCCTATGAGAGCACCACGTAGAGCTGCACTCGGAGGCGCCTCGCAGTGAACAGTCTTAGACAGGCGGCATGGTGTGTAGAAGAATGGATTCTCTTCAAGGGGTATTTCTTGCAACGCTGTCTGAAGCATACCGGTGACCCGAGGGATAGTACCATAGGTGGTATTGTCTACTGAAGGCAGGATTGACAAGAACCGTTCCACAAACGGTGCTGAGTGTATGGGGCCAGCCCACATGGGTCCCCCAAGCTAAGCGATGTTAACTGATGACTGGAGGATGAGTTAACTTATAACTTACATGCATAGGTGATCCACACTCCAGACAACATTCACCGACTGCAGGTGCACGCGCAAGCCCAAACTTCAAGAAGGTTCCCTTTCCGCTCTTACCAGAGCTTTCCTTTACTTTACCAAGCCTCTGTTGTACCCAAGATCCGCAGCCCTGGTCACAGTTGTACACAATCATAGTTGAACTGGCAAGCTTCTTCACATGTGCAGGTCCGTTGCGCACACGCACCCAAACCCTGGCGTAGAAGTCGATGCTAAGGCTGAGCAAGGGCTCAATATAGAGGCCATACTTGCCGGCCGCAGTCGCAATTGAATGCAAAATAAGACGTAATCCCGCCTCATGGCTCCACTCCCCCTTTACTGGGAGTCCTCCATATAAGGAGTAACACTTTTCGCTGTACCCCGTCGAAGCCCAAACACCGGCATCTGTGCATGTAACGCAAAGTAAACCACCGTCTGACACAGCCTGAACGGCAGCGTCCAAAAACGGAGCTGCGGATCCGTATGGATCTAAGTCAATCACTTCATACCTGGCAATCCGGGGCCTGTCGCTTTGCACGCTATCAGTCGAACAATATCGAGGTGACGATGAGAGCACCGAGTACATGTGATGTTGAGCGTTTCCTAAGGAGGGATTGATTTTGGATACAGCATCTGAGGCTGTAAAGGTGCTGGGGTCGGATGTCACAGAAATCTCTTTGTTGTATTCGATATTCCTCCGGATTGAGTCTATAGCGGCTGAATCCAGGTCGTTTGCAGTTGCAGATGTAACCATTGGCAATTCAAGAACGTAACGAAGCGCGCGTAAGCCAGTCGCCGAGAGTGCATCAAGAATGTCGAATTTCGAACGATTCTTCTGCCTAGGTTCAACATTGACGGCGGGCACCTCCTCCCCACTAGCCACGGAATTTCCTAGCTTTAGTTATTATGGCAACTATTAAAACCCCGCGGCAAACACTTCCGATCATACCTGCTGCAGTCGAGGCTCCTGGCAAACGACACCGAGCTTTAGCATCTGTATCAGAGGTTGGGCGGGTGTACACAGCCTGTGCTGTGGGGACATTGGCCTTCTTATGCTCCAGCTTCATTTCCTTCTCTTCAAAGTATATCTCGGCGAATGATTTAATGGCAAGAACACTCAAGTCTCGATTGAATTGCTGAATAGGATTATAGAACACCTCCCCATTTACCTCAAACTTTTGGCCATTCTTGTCTTTCTTCAGAGCCCACTTCAGGAAGAGAATAGTTGCAAGGCCTTCTTTTATAGCAGTGTACTCTTTGCCTTCGACTGTGACAGTTGACGAATTCGCCGGCATCGGTTTCTCAGGGAGTGGTCCCTGATTCGAGGTGCGTGAGCGTTTACCCATGGCCGGTGTTAAGTGTACTCCCCGTCCTTGATTCAAAAGGTGGCAAATCCGACAAAGCTTTTTGCCTGGTATAGCGAATTGTTGCACCCCCCGATGGTATGGTCGAGTAAATAAGTGAGTGTAACGAACGAATTCAGTCATAGAAGTAAAATAGAGGTATTTCCCCCATGCCAAGCTAGAATTGACTCTCAACCTTTAAGTGGGTACTTACCTGCAATGAGGTTGTATACACTACGGGGGCTTGAATAAGTACATAAGCCTCACATGGGTTGAAGTGAGGTAATCATGTTTTATTAGGTTGATGTGGTGCTGTTTCAATTTGCAGGCTGACATGTGGAAAACCAATTTATTAGCAATACTGAAATGTAAACCTGTCTGATTTGATACCAGCACAAGTCTGGGAAGGTTGGTAGAGCTGACAGACTTACAGTAGTGTGGAATGCTAGCACAGTGGTTAGGTTAATAGGTTTAACAACTTGACATCAACCTATTAGTATTGGAGGGTATTGCTGTGAAGAGAATTTTTTTGGTTACAGATTAGAGCTGCAGATTTTATTAGCATTCCATCTGTGCTACAGTATATAGCAGCAAGTGTTAGAATTAGGATGATAAATTTATCACTTTTAGAATCTACTTTTATCTCCAGATTATATTCCCATGAGGTCCAGAATTTTTAAGAGTTTATGTAGGTGTGAGGCATGCAGCTGCTATATATGACAGTAAGTATTATAATTATAATGGTAATGGTAATAGTAAAAGTAATGGTAATGGTAATGGTAATGGTAATGGTAATAATAATGATAGTGGGAGTGGTGATTTCAAGTTACAGAGTCAGCTGTAGAAATAACATCTCAGATAATGGCTACAACAGTAATAGCTGTAATGACAATGGCTACAGCTGCGGTGGTGGCTACTATAGTAATGGCTGCTACCATGTTAGCCACTGCTACAATAACTGCTATAGGAGCAATACCTGCTTCAGTGATACATATTATGATAATAGATGCAATAGAAATAGCTGCTATGGCAATAGCTGCTATAGGTATGACTGATATAGCTGTGGCTACAACGGTGGCCATCTCTTAATAATATGACAAAATCTGAAATGCTGATATGAAGGTTAATAAATGATTACCCAGATATATCTGTAAGGTTCCATCAGGAAGAAATAATTCCGTCCGGGCAGGATTGCTCTGTCAGAGTGGATGCGCTCCGTCAAAGCGGGCAGGGACACCCTGGGGGTCGCTTACTCTGCGCCCGGCGTCAATACCACGCATTGCGTTGCATATCGCCCTCTGATCGCAGTTTAACTGTTTCATCTCGCTCTGTCAGTCTGCTGTTATAAACGAACACTGCGGCGTTGTGGCCAACTGTGACCCGATGTCGGAATGTGTTCATTCGGTATCCCATTGCATCGATGTTGCAATGTGATGGGTGACGCTGCGAAAATCTCTCCTCACATTCCTTCTACCTGCATGCAAAATACAATTCTCTCTTTACCAATTATACACATCATTCCAAGTCGCCAGATCTATGTGGCTATTGACAATCCATCACTCATTCCATCCATCTCCTGTCTTAATACTAGTGGTCATCTCTGGAATCATGTGCACGCAGCCGACGATGTTTCCCACACTGAAAACTTGCAAGCCAATGGCTACTGGTGCTTTTCTCAGTTGTACAAATTTCGAGACAGGATCCAAGTTACCTGAGTGTTCAGGTATTCTGGTCAGTGCCAGGGCTAACCAGTACTCAACAAAAGCTCCATCCTCGTTCAGGAGCTGGATGTTGAATAGTCATTGCAGTTGCCATGGGAGACGTCCATTCAGCGCGCCATAACACCTCCCTAGGCGTTGCTTTACCCACACCCAGTCATTCTGTCGGTCCCCTCCACGCCAGCTCTGGCTTTCTGTGTATCGACACATTTGAGATATGCGCTCACCTTCTGAACCCTCAACTTGAACCTTAATACCATGGTAAATACAGAGCTCCATTGTGTGCAGTTGTTCATCTGATATGTAAGTCTTCTTACGACTGTTATGCTTGATAGACTCCCGCATGCCATGGTATATTGGCATGTGGTGCATCGCGTCTTGCACATTGTTGACTAATGCTCTGAAGTCTCTGATCATAGCATCACGATGCTTTCCATCACAGCGGTTTTGGGGTCCCATGAATTCGGGCTCTGTTTTTGACTGGGAGCTCAAGGGGGCAGCTAGTTTTCGCAACGGTTCTGTTTTTGGACCGTTTCAAATATAGCAGTGCCAAGAACACCCGGAACCGGCAGATTTAGTCCATGTTTGTGGCAAACGGTTCCTTCAATGAAGGCCATGGATATTCATCACACAATTTAGTGTTTGGTATACAAAATATGCAGCTTCTGATGGCGCATCTTTTTGTCGTCTCCGATTTTTGATATATTCAAAACCCAGCAAGCTGCTGCGAAATTATTGTCATTGTTGGCCCAAAATTGAGGTATTTAGGCTACCGCTGGCTGAGATTTGAAGATATGGAAAATCGGAGGCCGCCATAAGATGCGCCGCATGGAGTTGCATATTGTACATACCAAACACCAAACCCTCTGTTGAATATTTGTGGCCTTAATGTGGTGGTTCGCATAAAAAATTGTCGATTTTTGGTGGGGTAAATCAGTTGCCATGCTGACTTATTAAACTGGCCGGGTCCAAAACTGGAACCGTTGCTAACACTAGGGGCAGCCATATCCGCACCGGAAGGGAGGATGTTGCAGGAAGCAGAGCTGTTCTCCCGATGCTGAGCGAGGGATGAGTGATTGCGCTCTCCGATTTCGAAGCTGAGAATGCGACGCTGAAAGGTGATTACTTCCGGGAGGTAGTTGAGATTGTGATTGTAGCAGTTCCAACCGTCCTTGAGGTTCGTTTTATGTACTTGTTCATGTCTCTTGGCAGAATACTGTTGCAAGGCTCCGTATTGGCGAATCTGTTTGGCCCAATGAGACATCAGGTGGATTTTCGGAAAGTTGAAGTTGGTATCTATCTCCTTGGAAACATGTATCCCATGGCTGTTATAATCCCACCAGGCATTCATTTTGCCCCACATCTTGGACGGCATCCAAGTTTCCTCATTGGTTTCCTCGTGTACCTTTTGCTTCTTCACAAGTTCAACTGTCAGGGCATTGGCTCTGGCCTTCACCTTTTTGCTGGATCGCCCGAGTAAGAAACCATCTTTGAAGCTCTGAAAATGATGCATGGTGTCCTCCATGTAGGTCAATGTAGCATCATATTGAGATTTATATCGAGGATACATATAGAATGCTAACAATGCCCGTGTGTAGTGTTCGCAATGGTTCCAAATCCGCGGTTCGGTTCAGGGTCCGGGTTGGATCCGAACTGGAACCGTTGCAATGGGTTGTACCCCTTCCAATAACCGAACCGCACCAAACCCATGGTTTTTTGGCTGGTTCCACAATTTCGCCAACTTAGAACTTTGGCTCCAATGAAGTATTTGAGATCTGATTGTATCACAATATGATATATACATAAAAGATGCCGTTGTGCATGCTGTTTCACCTCCGTTTCTCCAATTTGCTATCCGATGAATATTCATTGAGTCACTGTGAAAAATGCCCAATTTTTGGCTTTCTTTCACAGTGACTGGATGAATCTTGATTGGATCGCAAATTGGAGAAAAGGGTGTGAAAGTGCATTCAAAACTGCATCTTTTACATATATATCATAAGGTGATACGATCAGAACTCCAATACTTAATTGGAGCAAAAGTTCTGAGTTGGCGCAAATGAGGCTCTGCTGTAGGTAAAACCCGGCCAAAAAACTGCGGTTGTAGGTGCGGTGAGGTTCCATGGCGGTTCCAGAACTGAACCAGGGCCAGGATTCCGGTTCCAAGCTGGACCGTGGCCGGGTAACCCGGAGCCGTTGCTAACACTACCCCAGTGCACTCAACTGCGTGATTGAATATGGGACGCTGAATGGGGCTTCCACCTCATAGAGTCTGGGTTACAACTCCAAACAGGTACCAGCTCATTTCCTGCATCTCCTTCCCATTCAATTGAGAAATTCCCTCATATGACTTATTTTTTGGTGTGAGGTTGTGGTAAGCAGGCATGGATAACCAGATTGCATTGTACTTGTCCACCCATTTGCGTGTCTTGATGAAGTGGGAAATCGACTTCTGGAGGTGGTCAAGCATGCCGATCTGCATCGTCAGGAAGTGGTCCGGCTTGGGGAGATTGCTCACGGTACAGGGAATGTGTCGTAACTTGTTGAGTCCTGGGGAACAAGGCACGACGAGAGTTGGGCATCGGCTGCCTTGGTGTTGTCATCACTGAGGATTCCATATAGGTTGTGCTCTAGCCGTGGGTGTTGCTTGTCAGGAGAGACATAATCTCCGACTTGATTCTTTGGTCACTCGCACTAAACACAGACATGCCACTCGAGATGATATAGGTTGCTATACTCTAGGCAATCTGCAAGCCATGCTGCTAAACCCAGTTTGCAACGCCTGAAGTCACCATCTGCACAGAGAACCGTATAATACCGTTTCTCGGCTCTGGCATGTTGTTCGAAGGTGAGAGGCTGCAGTACCCGGCAGAGTACCTCGTGCAGCACCTATTGGTATGTTTGCCGCTACTCATCCTGTCGCTTCTCAAGAATATTGCAGTACTTGATCAGAATTGGCTGGAGAGCCACCATTTTGGTGCAATGCAATGAGGGCATCAGGCGGACCTTTGAAGCTAGATTGCCAATTATCATATATACAGTTGACTCTGTCTTGTCGCCGGCAAAATTCGAGAGATGTGTCCTGTCAGACATGAAGATTGCTAGGGGTTCTCCCTTACTAGAGGTATTGCTACTAGTCTACATCAGCAAAATGTATTTTAGTCACTGGAAGACACCAGGAGTGTCTGAGAGGATGCGGAGTGTAAACTTAGATGCGTCAATTTGAAGAGAGTATCAGACCCTAGGAGGGCATTCCGGCCGGCCTTCGGAGTAACTGAGATCTCTGATGACTGGTGCCGGAGTACCATGGGAGTGATTGTGAGAAGTTTGGGAACACCGCGCAGCGCCGGAGATAACTTAAGGTGCACCTCGGAGCACCTGGCAGCGCCAGCGACAAGTCTGGCAGCGCTGGCGACAAGTCTAGGTGCGCCGACGACAAGCTTCGGAGCGCCGGCGACAAGTATAGGTGCACCGGCGACATGTCTGGGTGCGCCGACAACAAGCCTCAGAGCGCCTGCAACAAGGCTAGGAGCACCTCGAATCACAGTATAGAGGTCTGGGAAAAATATCTTCTTTGGGAATGCTGCTATTGCATGTGCAAATCATAGCTAGCACTTATTGTTCAACGATTGTTGAAACTCATGTATTCTGTTTGCATTCTCATCTATGTATCTATGTATCTATATAGCTACCCATCAACACATGGTATATCTGGAGTGGCTGCAGGCGGTGCGTGAGAGCAATTCAAGGTTCGCCTGAAAATGACGATCGAGTGAACTCAGAGATACACTCCGAGGCCATAATTGAGCGAGTTTGGGGATGTACTTCTAGGCCGTAGTCGAGCGGGTTGGGACATACACTTGGAGGCTGAGATCGAGCGAGTTTGGAGATGCACATGGAGGCCGTGATCAAGCAAGTTTAGAGATACACTTGGAGGATGTGATTGAGTGAAATTGGAGATGCAATTTGAGGCTGTGATCAAGGGAGTTTGGAGATGCACTTGAAGGCCATGATCGTGCGAACTTGGAGGCTGTAATCGAGCGAGTTTGGAGATGCACTCGGAGGCCGTGATGGAGCGAGTTTAGAGATACACATCAGCACAATGTAATTGTGTCCGGAAGCCACATGCAATCTTCCCAGACACTCTGGGCGACCTCACCGGTGCTTCTAAGTAGTTCCAGATGCTCCTAGACCCCCCTGGAGCTAAGCAAAGTGCTCTCAGACTCTGCAAGAGCATTCTCAGGTGCTCCTGGAAGCACCTGCAGTGATGGAGGTGCATTCAGGATGCTACGAGATTTGACATATAGAATTGTCAAATTTCGGAGCTCCTGAGACCTCTGGGCAGATCAGCGGGAGACTTGGAGAGAAGCTGGGACCGCTGTGCAGCTCTGTCAGATACTTCAAGAGCAGCCGAGGCTGCTGCGCAGCTCTGCGGGAGACTTGATGCCGTATTTGCACCGCAGTGGTTGTTATATAACCACAAGGCATTACTTCTTATCATATTCATCTTTGATACAGTCACAAGATTCGCTACATCATAATATGGCATGCATTATGTAAGTCTCCCTCTTTATATACATACGGTCAATCTGGCCACAGATGGTACTCAAGCATAATCGGAGGAGCACCAGGACACCCCCATTGAGAGAACTTTTAGAGATGCACTACTTGGAGGCCACTGTGGTGAAACGATGGAGCTAGAAGTCAGAGAGCCCACCATCAACACTCTGCCGCACCTCTCCCGACATCCAAATGCAAATCATGAGAAAGAGCAGTTCTGATTCAAGGAGCATAGGAATCGGGTGAGAAGTCATGATGCTACACGGCGTTGAGGATCCACATTGCGGAAAGAGCGAGTGAGACTAAAAGTTGGGAAAGAAAGAGTGTGTATTTTCATTGTGTGATAAGATGAGATGGAAATGAGATGTTGTCTATCAACTCCGGGGTCTGCGGAATATATACTGCCCGTTACTCTTTCCACCTCTGTTACCCCTGTATCTCCGTACACCCGCCGTCGCTCCTTAAAGATGTACTTGGAGGCTGTGATTGAGCGAGTTTGGAAATGCACTTGGAGGCCGTGATCATGCGAACTTGCAGGCCGTAATCGTGTGAGTTCAGAGATACACTTGGCGGCCGTGATCGTGCGAACTTGGAGGGCATAATCATGCGAGTGTAGAGATACACTTGGAGACTATGATCGAGCGAGTTTGAAGATGCACTTGGAGGCCGTGATCGAGCGAGATTGAGGCAGTACTTGGAGGCAGTCAATCTGGAGGCAGTAGTTCGGGAGAGAGGTGTGACGGGAGCTGAGACTCTATTCATTGGTTAACTCGTAATTGTGGGAATGTAGAGAATTGAGTACACACATGGTCTGCTGAGAGATGAGAGACTGGCTGGGAGCGGGAGACAGTGGATCTTGAGATGATGCAGTACGCGGTGTATACAGTACTCAGTGTATGACGTACTCGGTGTATGCTGTACTCGGTGTATGCTGTACTCGGTGTATGCTGTACACAGTGTATGCTGTACTCGGTGTATGCTGTACTCGGTGTATGCTGTACTCGGTGTATGCTGTACTCGGTGTATGCTGTACTCGGAGTATCCAGTACTCAGTGTATGCTGTACTCGGTGTTAACTCTTGGTCATGGCATGGAGAGATAGAGAGGGATGACTTAACTTCGTGTTTTTAGGTGATGGTAGACTTGAGGATGAGAAAGAGAGAGATGAGAGGAGATGGGGGAAATCATCATGAGAATCTGGGACTTAAGAGAATTTTGTGTGTGAGTGAACGTACCATCCCCGAGACAGCAGGTACGAGTCCCGATCCGGCGTGTAATTACGCCGATACGAGGTCATCCCAACCAAATCGGGCAAGTCGTACCCCTGATTTCTCATATCCGCTCGTATCCTCCACATCGCTCTCATCATCATCCCCCTCTCTCTCTTTCTCGTCCACAACTCTACCATCATTGCAGAACACAAAGTTGAGTCATTTCTCTCTATCTCTCCATGTCATGATCATGAGTTTACACCGAGTACAGCATACACCGAGTACAGGCATACACCGAGTACAGCATACACCGATTACAGCATCCACCCAAGATTGTTTGTCTTCCCTTCATTCTCATGATTCAGAGTTGACCCCTGAATGTAGCTTCAGCTTCCGGCGTGCCTCCCTACACGATTGACCGCCATCTGCCAGCTCTCCATGAGAGCTCAAAGGTAATGTCAGCTTGTCACATTCTCACGGTTGCGAGTTAACTATCTGATGAACAGAGTCTCAGCACCCGGCACGCTGGCCATCGACCGCCTCTACATCAGCAAAATGTATTTTAGTCTCTGGAAGACTCCAGGAGTGTCTGAGAGGATGTGGAGTGTAAACTTAGAAGCTTCAATTTCAGGAGAGTCTCAGACCCTAGGAGGGCATTCCGGCCGGCCTTCAGAGTAACTGGGATCCCTGATGACTGGTACAGGAGTAACTGGGAGTGATTGTGATAAGTTTGGGAACACGTCGGAGCGCCAGAGAGAACTTTGGGTGCACCTGGAAGTGTCGCCGAACCAAAGCGGAAATCACAAACAAACTCTGAGAGATGCCTGGGTTCGTAAAGATATTCATTGGGAGGACTGCAGGCGTTATCTAAGACTCTCCGGATGTCCACAAGCAATCAATTTCCATCAAAGGCGAATGTGATGCATGGATTATTGTCCATTATCAATTCTGAATCATACTTGCTACCATCTTCTTCAACACTGTATTTATTGCCTCGCTACATTATGGTACCAAAGAAAAAGGCAAGTGATTCAAACATAAACGCAGGTACACTGAAACAATTACCCGACTAAACAGACAAATGATATCAATCAAACATGGTGTCGATGTCATCCACTACCTCTCCCATCTCATCAGGGCCAACGAAAGCAGGAACACATAACTCATCAACGGCGTAAAGAAGCTGGAGGCGGTCCTTTTATTTGCTGATTATTCGTACCTGCGGAGTGGCTGAAATTGAATTCCAATGTCGTTTGGCTGAATTTGTGATATCTAACAAAGGTGTAATGAGATGTTATCTAGCTGCGAATCTAAATTGGGGTTTGAAAGGCAATATGATATAGTCGGATGGAAATGGGGACCAGCTACCAGGGAGAAGAGGAGCGCCAGATGGGAAGTGCTGTGTTGCAGTAGCACGGAATGAAGAAGAAGAGTGCCAAATCTATGCTGCGGAGCGCCGATGGGGATAGAGGAGCATCCAAACTAGCGGAGGAGCGCCGAAAAGGTGGGGGGGGTCAGGAGTGAGTAATGAAATAAAGAAAGGCCAATCCAGGCAGAGGGGCACCGATGGGGATTGAGGAGTGCTCTCCCAGCGGAGGAGCGCCGAAAATGGGGAGGGTGGGTACCATGTGCCGGATCCGATACAGGAGCGACAACCCAGACCAAAGAGCGCTGGTGGGAATTGGGGAGCTCCCATCCCAGACTGAGGAGTGCGGAAATGGGGGTATAGAGTGCGAAATGAAATTGAGGAGCACTAAATCAAGCCAGAGGGGATTATGGAGTGCCTATCCCAGTGGAGGAGCGCCGAACGAGGAGGAATTGACTGTGGAAGGATATAGAAGAGATTGAATCTAGGCTGAGAAGTGCAGATGGGAATTGAGGAGCACCTATCCCAGCGGAGGAGCGCCGAAAGAGGAGGAATTGACTGCGGAAAGATATAGAAGAGAATGAATCATGGCTGAGGAGGGCCAATGGCAATCAAGGAGTGCCTAACCTAGCGGAGTTGCGCCGCTTGGTGGTGGGAGGGGGTTTGAAGCGGCCCACAAATGTGTGATTGATGAGTGCAGTGGTTTCCGGAGTAGAATTCTTCATAGGGGATGGACAAAATGTACCTCAATATTCATCTTGAGAAAACATAACTGTGGCCTCCCTTCCACCCGCATATTCAGACAGCGCACAATGAATAGCTGCGGCCACCAGCGCTAAAGTCTGCGGAGTGAGAGGTTGGAAATACTGGGATGTTGTTGGCTGGCGCCCCAAGCTATTGGCAGTAAAGAAAATTTGATGGTAAATGAGATCAAGCACTTCCATTCGTGTGAACCATGACTTCTTATCATCACCGACCTTAGAGAGATATGCATCGTCGAACAGGAGCTCCTTGACCTGAATCCGAAGCTCAGTCTCAGAGTGCAAATCCAACTGGTAACAACGGACAACAGTTTGCCGTGCCCCATCTACCAACCGTCCTCCAATGGTACTTATGTTCAGTTTCAACTATGTATAATCTGGGGCGTAGTGAATATAGTAAATCTGATAGAGGAGCATTAAACAGAATCCAAGACTTACAGCTTCTCGTGTTTGCGGATCGATTTTGAGAGATGGACCGCTGGGCAATTGACACACAGATGGTGTACCTGCAGGAGCACCTGCTAATGCCTGCTGACGATCCTGAGCTTCAATGTCAAGTTTCCAAGCTTCTTTAACCATCCAGTACTTGTCATTGGGTAATATTGGCCTAGGAGTCTTCGTGAATACAATTGCTTCCATGAACCTTTTCGCTACCACAAATGTAGCCTTTTGGTGTTGGGGAACGTTCTGATCTGCACTGGCCTTGGGTTCTGGAGCATTCTGGTCTCCACTAGACTTGGGTTGCGGCAGCGCCTGGGCGGATGGTGCACGGTCAGACTCGGATGACTTGTTGAGGAGGGCTGACTTTTGGCATTTGAGCAGTGGTGGTGCCATTGACCCAGGTGGTTTTCGGGAATTTGGAAGCAGAGGGCGTGGAATAACAGTATCGGCACGGCTACCTTTCTTTTGCAATGGAACCCTTGTAGTTCGTAAACACTTGTTCCGGCGCGCCTGGCCTAGAAGTAGGACTTCCTGCAGGTGATCCAAATCGTCTTCTTCGATGTCGGATGATAACGTGGACTCTCCGGTGTCCTCACTTTCGCCTTCACTTTCAACATCACCGATGTCCTGAATGCTATCATCACCCAGCTTCATTTATGAAATCGGGGATATTAGTCATCCGCAATATGATGCATGAAGGCAGATAATTCGAATGCAAACATTTGATGGGAAATGAAGATTGGTTGCTTTCCTGAATGCAAGTGCTCTCTCTAGGTGTGCTTCTTGATTCTTCTGTGAATAGTGATTCCTCACCTGGCTGGGCGTAGGTTCCATTTGCTGCAATGAAGATAGACAGTTGGGGAATGTGGGAGAGAGTGTATAAGCAGTAAATACAAGATTAAGTGCAATAGAATAACGGGATGAATGGAGCAAGAAGTTGTACATAGTCGAGGAGGATGCAATTTGAGGCGCGCCTTGAAGGTTTCAGGAGAGATGACTTCAATGGTTCATATTGATATCGGGGACGGCAGTCCGCTGTGGCAATTTAGGATGTTGTCAGGTGCACCGGAATGGATGGATTCATTGTCAGGTGCACTGGCATGGATGGATTCCTAATGCCGAATGTTACCAACTCTCCTATCAACAACACTCTGTATGGATGCAAGAATTGGAGGTTAGCTAAAGCCAATGCACATAGAATACAACAAGATGCACCTGAACGAGACGCGCATGAACGAGAAACACCTGAATGAGACGCACCTGAATGAGACGCACCCGAACGAGGCGCACCTGAACGAGACGCACCTGAACGAGGCGCACCTGAACGCGACGCACCTGAACGAGGCGCACCTGAACGCGACGCACCTGAACGAGGCGCACCTGAACGAGACGCACCTGAACGAGACGCACCTGAACGAGACGCACCTGAACGAGACGCACCTGAACGAGACGCACTGGAAGAAAACTCGTGACATTAACTAACCCTTGGTGCTGGCCAAATGGAGCACTGAGAACCTGAATGAAAACATGTGCCCCTGCATATGATTCCTCTATACGAAGTAATTATGCGTGAATGCTTGAGCATTTGACATGACCGCATGGCATAGAATTGGTGCAGCATTGAGAATCTGCAGAACTCAATGAGTGACGGCTGAGTGGCAAGGGGTCATACTGAGTTTGTTATCGATCGAGGAGAATTATAAATCTCCGTCTGTGGTATATCCGCCGCAAGGACACACATATATTCACGATAGTAAATTGTATCAGGATGCTGCAGCTAAGGTAGTGGTCGATAAGGCAATATCATAAGCATAACTTCTATTTCACGTGTTCATCTTGGGACTTGTCTGCAGAATATCCTTCACAACAATGTTGCAGTCAATGGAGGAGGGAGAGGATTTGGTATACGAAGGAGAGATACACGCATAGATACAGGCGTAGAGAAAATATCGTAAGGTACAATGGATGATTCAGGGGTAATCTTATGGATTCAAGCACTCGTCGATGCCAAGATTGCTAACAAATCAGTCATAAATACTCACTCACATTCTGATTTTGCGCCTAATATCTAGTAAGTTGCACACCATTAAATCACATATTCATTATGAGTCTCTACTACAATATAGGCTTAAATAAATGTTGAGGTTGCAAGCTATATGCTACGATAAGTATGAATGCATAGTGAGACCTCATCTCACAGTGGACAGAGGAATGATGATTGCATGCATGCATGCAGTTCCGGGGAATTGAGGTGTAATGAAGATTAAGTGGTTACAATAAGATTCATTCGCTGGGGATTGGAGGCTCGCCTTACTCTGACAGTTAATTGCACTATTCGAAGTTGTCTTTTCATCACTCGAGCTTTCAAGAGTCGCTCTCTTCGAACTTCTCTCATGATGGAAATCGGTTCACATAATCCATTTTCAGATACGGGTTTTGGCGGCCCAAACATACATTTAGTCAGAATTGAGTTAAGTCTGCATTCCAAGCATTGAGAACTCAGGCCTCTTTGAGTAAGTGCGGTACATGGGTGAGCGGGAGTTGCTGGCCATCTTGTAGAGTCGCTGAGCAGAATCTGGCTTTTGAGGTTCTCGCTCTCGAGCTGCAGCTCTTTTGACAGAGCTCAATGATGGTGAAGCTATGTTAGGATTTGGAAGCAGAGGTCCAAACATACTACTAGGCAATATCGAGTTAAGTGAGGTTGATAATTGGCCAGATCTATGCATTTATGGTTTAGTTGTGCAGGGCAATCTTCCTCCAATGGACAGTTGACACAGAGCTAACAGTTTAAGGCATTTTAGCGGCGGCCTGCACATACCGATCAAGCATAGATTGATATATTACCCAAGGGCAAGCGGGATGAGCCGCCTGCACCTAAATGTGCCGTGTCTTGAGAGATGACAATCTGTGTGCACAGCGTCCACTGATTCAAAGCCGAAGAAAACATGATCAGAATGAAGCAAACTAAAATAAAAAGTGCACTATGAAGTGGGAAAATGCGCTTCGGAGGCTTATTGTCGCAGTTGAGGCGTGCCTAACCTAGAATGAGACGTTCATAATGAGTCGCAGCTTGCCAAAGTTGACCTCTTAGAAATCCAAGAACGTCATTCAGGACTAGATTGCAGATCTCAGTTGTGCCTGAACTTCAATCATAGGCCAGGACATACCCAGCAGGGAAAGGTGCAGCTTCACCATGAATACCCGAGCCGTGTGTCAGTCTCCGATGCTCTGGGATGCCGATCTGAGGTGTGCCCGAACGACTATGATATTCCTGCATAAGTTGCAGCTTTGCCACCAATAAGTGAGCCCATGTCTCATATTCTGACACCGGAACTCGATTATCGTGTCGACTGTGTTGATTGCAGAATGGGATTGGCAATTATGCAGTGACAGTCAAGATGATAGGTGCCCAGGACTCTCCGGTGCACCTGAACTTTCAGCATATGCCAGCAATAGATGCGGGATTGCCACGAATAAGCGAGCCATGTCTCAAATTCAGACACAATGACTCTCAATATTGCCTAGACAGTCTCCTTGCCAAATTGGATTGGCAAATAAGCGGTGCTGGATCTGTCATAACGCGACTCAAAACGTATGCTGATAATTCTCCGGTGCACCTGAACTTGCATCAAATGGCAGCCAATGCTGCGGCTTTGCCCAGAATCAGCCATTCGGTGTCTCATATTCTGACACAGCTATTCAATATCGCCATGACATACTGTATTGCCAAATTGGATTGCCAGATCTGCAGTGCGCGATGTATCTAAACGAAACTCATGACATATGGCCAGGATTCTCTGGTGCGCCTGAAAGTTGCCGAATTGGGCATTGTTCACTCTTTTGACTTCAAAATGTGTATGTGGCCATAGGTTTCCAGTGCACCTCAAAATCGCTACTGACGAATAATTTGAAGCCCTTTGCTGCATCGTTCTCAACATTCGATTAAGGCCATTTATCATGAGATAGGCCAGCCCGGGAGCTTGTAAATTAGCTTATCAATTGACTTCATCTCTTATTAGTCATTAATAATAACAATCAAGAACGCCAATGAAATCCCACTCGAGCAATTTCTGATTACAGACACCCCAACTCCAACAACAGAACTCTGATTCGCTTTAAAATGACAGAGAAACAGGATTCATTTATGCAGTATAGTGTCCCTTACAAATGACCTTTTGACTATTTGTATCTGTTAACAGGATTATGTTGGTTGAATGTCTAAAGAGGCATACCTTGATGAAGTGTTCTTACAATCTAAGATGATAGCTCATCTGACTGAAAAGTGTCTTGATTCTCTGTCAGCCGCTTCGTATGGTCCTCACGAGACTCCAGAATCTGGCAAATCATCGATGTCGTGATGTTCGCTCGACTCATCAAGCCATGCAGGACTCTCATTTGGGCCACTCCAGAGAGATGATGGAGATCACTCAGATGGTTATCATAGCCACCAGGACCCGTATTCAGTAACCATGTATGTGGTACTCTGTTTTGCCCTAACCGGACAACTCATGCCAATGCCTGCCGCTGCTCGTTCAGTACCCAGAACTTCTGAGTAATTACCGCATGGTTTGCTGCAGTAAGATTTGGACTGGTCCCACCCACTTTGGGTGTCGTTATGAATACAGAGGGATTGCGTGAATCTTGGAATCTGAGCTGCATTTCTGTGCATTCATCATTGCCCATTTCTGCATAAATGTGGAAAATATCCACATGATCCGCAAAATACTTCGTTAGCCACCACTTCAAATGACGAACTTGGCCAGGAAAAGGACAAAACAGCACTGCTTGTTGTGGAGGAGGTGCACTGGGGAGAGCATTTTCGTGTCTCTCTTGTTCAGGAAGGAGCACCTCTCTTAATGGGTCGTCTTTGTCAGGTTCGGGAAACTCCGCATGTTCGTTGACAAGCATTGGCAGAAATGTCTCTCTCAGCCATCGGCAAATCAGCAAATCCACCCAAGTATCGAGTGGCCATTCATCGTACCATTGTCCAGAGCCGTCGTTGTGATCCTCTATGTCTCCCAACACTAACGAAAAAGATGCAAGCCGCCATCGATGAACTCTCCATGCTCCTGAAGCACCACGTGAAGTGTATCTCTCCACCAGGGCCTTCAGTTTTGCTTGCTCATCCTCAGTCCACTTGAGATCAATGAGGTGTGCATTCTCCTTCGGTATCCGCACCAGTGGTTTTCTGTTGGCAAGTTTCGATTCTGACCACCTCCTTATTGTCCAAGGCTTTGCAATCTGTATCATCCGGTGCGCCGCATCCTGTTGAGCTTCTTCGTCTTCAGTCCGGATAGCGTGCATCAAACGTTTCACAGTGGAATACAATGCATCTGCACCATGCTTTTCCTTCACAGTCTCATCCTCTGGATCGTCAGGCGCACCTGAAAACAGCCACATCGCCTGATAGCACCAGTCATAGAGTGAATGGAATCCCGGTGTAGCTGTGACTTGAAGTTTGAATCCAATTTTCACATTCATCGCAATGTGCCAGCCCACACAGTTTTTAGTCTTGTACCGATGGGACTCATCAAAATCCCAAAACTCCATGCACAGTAGGAGAGTTGGCCGTTACTTGATGGTTTCGCTCTGGATGATGAGGTATCATACGACACAAGGTGGATATTCCATCGATTCTCCGGCTCATCAATACTGGTGTTCAGATACTCATGGGTGAGATTCGCATTTTCGGCGTGCAACAAGTTGACCAGTTTGAATTCGGTTCCATGGCTCATCTCATCGATGATAGTCTTAAAGGTCTCTGCCACTCCGGGCATGGTAACCACCAAGATTGGTTCAAGGGCTGATACACGTGCTGGATGCCCATGAGGTGGTGTTGTCTGGATCTCCAACAGCCGGCAGGGCACAGAATTCAATCTCTGGAGCCGATACCACTCTTGTTCTTCACCGACAATGCCAGGAAAATCATTGGCCGCCAAAATCACCCACTCTTCAAGGGTATTCCCCCATAAAATGGACAGTGGCAACCCCATTACAACTTTCTCAGTGACCAATTTGCAAAGCATTGCCGCTGCAACAGAGGTGAAAGTCTTTCCAAGACCCATTTCATCCGCCACCAGTGCTCCTGGGATATTAGTATCCCAAACCCACCTCCTCACGATGAACCAGATGGCCCAAACCTGGTGCGCCAGAAACTCTGTTCCGGGCAGACCTGGAATAGAATACTTGTGGCCTGGAACCTGGTCATCTGTTGATTGACGAATAGGATGAGCATTCAGCAGCCTGACTGCCTCATCGAGACGCTCGTGTTCAAATTCGTTGTTGATTGTACTGAGAACCATATTCAACAATGAGCTCGTATTTGCTGGATCGAGGACCTCCTCACCATCCTCCACTTGCTCCTGAACCTCCCTTGCACCTTTGTCTGTGTTCTTTTCGTCCTCAATGATCTCTTTCAGTTGCTCGGATGTAAGCTGGGCAGATGGGCTCATAATCCGGTGCTCCTGAAACTCATCACGAGTTTAGGTATTTCACAGACAAGCAACCATCGGAACGAATATATACGGAAGCAATACAATCAATTCCATTCTTTCAATCAGAACTTACATTAATACAAGTATCATTCTCATGCCCACCATCCTCCTCTCCCTCCTCTCTTCCACCCTCTTCAGAACCTTCCAATGTCTATGTATAATGATTAGCAGTTGTGCACATCTAGCCTTAACACGGCTAGCAGGGATTACCTTCGCTGGTCTAATTATGTGCTCGGCAATCTCCTTCCCTGCAGCAAGCTTCATTTCGGCCAAAAATATTTTCGGATCATGTCCAAGTTTCAACTTGAAAGCATTGGCAAGGCAACAGTTGAACGAAATCTGGCCATATATGGGGTCTGTTATCATTTGCTCGGTTGTATATAATCCCATATACTCTTTGTCCAATTCGGCCTGCTCCAATGTGCACATGAACTTCGATCTTAGAATGTCTGGCTCTGTCGGGCGTCCATTTTTGTTGATGAAATCAATCAGCTCGTCCCAGTGCCTCATATCGGTGTAGGCGGCTTGGAGTTGGTTTGGGGATAGAATGATATCTTTGCCATTCGACACGCAGCAAATCACAACCATAAACGTTCTATTTGGCAACTCTGGGAGGTTACTTCTCGCGTTTTTGCTCGCGCGCTCTCCCAAATCCGTCGCTGGTCGCTTGTTGCCTCACCTTCCCTTTTTCCTCGCCTCCCGAATTTCGCTTGCACATGTCTTTAAAAACATCTCCACCCTTTGCCGACGAATCCATTTGGCATTATCGAAATCATCCAATGACAGCAAGCTCTCAAATGTCTCCAAAAAATCTGCAACCGCCGTCTCCCACTGCAGGGGTCCATCTCTTAGCAGTTTCAGTCGGTTCTGCCCCCGGCTAATTGACCGATGCTTTTTCTCGAGGAACACAGCCACCCATACTTTCTTCCACCTGTTGAACGCACTATAGTTGGCCTGCCCCATCCTTTTGGCAAATTGCTTCAAGGAGAATTCGGTTTGCTTCAGGCTGACTGGGCGTTTACCCTCTGCACCACCGAAGTTCGACGAATCGTCGCTCTCATCATCTGCATCATATTCGTCGTAGGTGATCTCCGGCAATGTTGGCAAGTCTGCAATCCTTGTGACCTCTGTTTCACGCGACTCCGCAGGCCGCAGGAATCGTTTCGTTGGGAGGCTAATGAGCGGTCTCCCAGGTGTGCCAGAAGGAGGTCCAGGTGGAGGAGTAGAGCTGGAAGATGTTGGCCGATTGACTGGATTGTTTCCCAGCGGTCCTGGAGGCACTCTCGGTGCACCTGGAGATGACGGCCCTTGTCCTGGGAACGGCTGCTGGGGAAACATTCGAGACTCGCCATAACCGCCTTGGTGGAGGTCATATCTTTGCTACGGTGGCCCATAACTTGGATATTGTTGGCTTACGCTGGTGGTTGGTTGGGAACTGTGTGTCATGTTGAATGGAGAATGGTGATAAAACTGCGGCCCGCCTGGAAATGGCTGCTGTGAAGGAGGGTAACCATACCCATGCGGCGGTTGATATTGATTGGCGTGTTTCCTAGATCGACTGTCTTTGGCAGTGGTAGTTGGTGAACTATTATCCGAGGATCCTGAATTGTCATCACGGCGCTGTTGTGAGCCAAATAGGCCACCCGGTGGAGCCATATTCGCTGTCTTTGGTGGACATCCCTCCGTTGACATGTTCTGTGAACAAAGATGGTGGTAAACTACAATAGATGTAGGATGTGATGTTGAATAAATCGGAGTATGGTTATGTCTGTTGCAGGTAGCAGTCAGCTTTGGCGGAATGATGGGCTTCTTATATCCCATTCTGTTGTCACGAACTGTGGTGTTTCACTAAACCTTTGATCCATGAAACCAACCCGGGCCTTGAGAAAAAGGAACCTTAATCACACACATCCCGCCTTTCTTTGTTATATATATGGTCGAATGCATATACTAGGATATTGGATAGATGCTCACCTTCATGTGCTCCCATGACTTTAACGGTCGTAGAAGGATATGATATGATATCTCCAGAACCCAACAAGAACTATATCCAGTATGAAGGTTAGCACGACTAGGGATATTACACATAAGTTGTGTGTGTACGACCTTGCAACCTCATTCAATAGGAGGCCTGTGAGTTGAGCAGCAACAGTGATGCTTCCTATTGAGCTCCTTGTCTAAACATATTGTTCTCCTCAGGATCCACGCTCCGGTCAAGGATTGTTACTGAAGCAACCATCCAACCAGCCTATCAGTTCTTGATGATCATTGCGCGGGCATTCATTGTATTAAGACGATCTACCTACATCATCAGCTGCTCGGAGGCTCGATCGCAGGTATAACTCACAATGCCGCAATGACGTAGTATAAGGCCCATGGTGGTGAATGCAGTGATGACAAAAGAAACCTTGTCTTCTTTTCTAGGAATGTTCAGCAGATGATGTGCACCATTATTGTTTGAGATATGATATATATATCCTGGTTTATGATGAAAACTGATCGCAAGGTGATTATATTGTACCCCTCCCCCGCATTTGGCAGGGTGCGATGTGGCTGTGAATGTCATACGCCAACCCAATATCCCAGAGGCTCTAAATTACCCCCTGAAGTAGCATCGTCGAGATGCATCTGAATACGTATTCACTGACCATTTCTCCAATATGGTCAACAAACGCCGGAAACATGTTAAATGCTTTATCTGCAAAAAGAAATTATTCGACGAGAACCGACTTGAGGCTCACTATCAACAATATCACCCAATATCGCTGAATGAAGGGCTATTACCTGACGGGATTGTACCACCTGCAGGCTGGGATCGACCCGAGCCATCATGATTCGACTTCAGTCGGTGCACCTGAATCGCCATCGATGAGCTAGTCAACTACTAACCTACCCATAGACAATGTACCTGGTGCGCCACCACCTGAAGATACTCCCGACGAAGAAACAATAGACTCCCAGAAGACTGATCCGACATGTACCCCTGATTCAACAAAGACGAGGGCTCATAGGCAGGTAGTTGGAGTGGAAAATGCGGGGGGGAAAGCATATGGCAAAGCAACTGGATTGTACAACAAGCATCGCAAGTACTCAGAACAATGGAATCCATGGCATCCATCTCAGTCAGCATACGACATTCAACAGGCGCAGTCATTTAGCCAGCAAACGAAAACGTGGATTGATCAGCATCTGAGGCGTGGACTGAACAACTTCAAAATCGAATTATTTCAATCTGCAGATGCTGTGCAAAAGCTCCTCTCAGAACTTGATTTTGGGCTCGGCGATAGTAGTTGAATTGAACATCATTCGCATATTTTCAGAACATTATACTACAGGGATATCTTCAAATGTATCCAGTTCCTTTTGGCACATCTCCAATTTCAGGTGCACCTGGATTTTGAACCAGTGCGCCTTGCAGTCTCAGAAAGTCGCCGAATATACCGTGAGATGAACACCGGCGCCTGGTGGTGGGATACCCAAGATCAGCTTCCTGCTGGAGTGACAATTGTGCCAGTCAATTGTGCATCCGACAAGACTCACTTGACCAATTGTTCAGGCGATCAGCATGCCTAGCCACCGTATCTCACCATAGGTAATATTCGAAAGGATACCCGCCGTATACTGAAAAAGCGCGCCTGGATGCTCGTTGGGCTGATTCCATGTCCCCCGAAAGGTGCCAACAATACCGACGATGCATGGCATTCTGCGGTTGGATCAGTGCTGTCACCACTCCGGAATCTTGACATAACTGGTCTCGGCTTGAAATGCAATCGTGCTGATGTATTGCAGAGACAATGTTATCCTCTTTTGGCGGCCTGGGTCAGGGATTATGCAGAACAAGTCATGATTGCTCAAGTCTCATATGGCTTATGCCTGATGTGTGAAATTCCTAAAGGTGCGCCGATGGGCCATTCAACTTATCGAGCATTTGATAACTCAAGATATCAGCACATTTACTCAGAGCTTCTAGACGAAACTAATATTGATGTTCTGCACACTCTTCATGTTCATCAAATCCGCAACCAGTTCTGGCAATTCCCTCTCTGCAACGTCTATCGCCTTTGGCAGCCTGATGAATTGCATCAGCTGCTCCTGGGTTTAGTTAAAGACTTATTGCACAGGCTGCTCAAATACCTGAAAGCTAGAAATGTCAAGGATCAATTTGACAATCGATTCACATCAGTACCACGATATCCAGGCCTCCAGCGCTTCTTTAAACCATTCGATTCGATGAAAAGCAGCTCCTGGCCAGGCGAAGAGATCTGGGGCATGATCAGAACACTGTCAGTGAATTGCGCTCCAATTCTTGACTGCTCCAACGATGACCGGAAAACTGCGGCGGAAACAGCCTCTGATGAAATGGTAATGGGAGCAGTGCGGGCATTATGTGAATTCTCTCTACTTGTCAGCCAACGAAATCACTCTGATCTATCACTCACAGCACTAGATGATGCACTGAACTGATTTCACAAGAAGAAGGGTGCCTTTTGAGGTCAGAAAATGTCGAAGTCTGTGAAGGCCAAAGTGGATGAATAGTTGGCAACGGAATCCCATCAGTTACATCAGCAACAACTCTAGTTTCCGTCTGAAACACCCGGGTGTTCCGGACGGCTCTGATGGCTCTGGCGGAACCTCGTACCCTCTGATGGAGAATCAGACGCGACCCGTTGCCCGAGCGACAGGTCGCGTTGCATACCTCCCTTGCAACGGCTATTATACCATGCCTCTTATTCTTGCGACGCGTCGCGTTGTATATTACGCTCGCCGCTCCGGCGTCAGGCTTCCTTTACATTGCGTCCGGAATGTGGTGACGTATACGCACCATCAGAACGACACGTATGTTACACTCTTCGCAGGGGTTGCAGTTATCCAGTGGCCGTTTACACAACGCCTGGCGATGTTTATGCCTTTCTTCGGCCGATAGCCACATGCCGCACTCTCATTTGTTTAGCATTGAGATTTGTCACTTATTGCAATACAGTCTTCGCTTCGGATA